>Ga0099364_10000728_pt1 | contig 55896 bp, 54 predicted proteins | sample TergutTh196P3_FD_73070 | JGI IMG/M metagenome (GOLD analysis project Ga0099364, IMG submission 73070) | Microcerotermes parvus P3 segment gut microbial communities from Pointe-Noire, Republic of the Congo - Th196 P3 | ecosystem: Host-associated > Arthropoda: Insects > Digestive system > Gut ... | reverse complement strand
GTAATTTTGTTGCCATAAGCTCAACCTTCAATTTTTATTTATAATAAAGTTATACTAATCCCATTTTAAAAACCGCCCGTAAACGAGTGAGTAGTTTTTTAAGAAAAACGAATAACGAACGAAGTTTGAAACGATGTTTTTAATGTGGGATTAGTATTAGCACATCATCTATAATGTTGTGTAATATATTTACTATTTCGGGAGCGAATTTTTTACCCGATTGTTCAGTAAAATACGATTTGACTTTTTCTATGCACCACGGTTTTTTATATATCCGATGGCTCAACAAAGCATCGGCAACATCAGCACAAGCTACAATTTTAGAGTAATCGTGCAATTTACTTCCTGTTAGTCCGTTATATCCTGTACCGTCAATATTTTCGTGATGTTCATTTGCGACAATCGCCGCAAACGCTAATATTTGTGCCGCTTCATTTAATTTTTCATATCCGATTTTTGTGTGAGTTTTTATGATTTCATACTCTTTCAAAGTTAAAGCTGTCGGCTTATTGAGTATGTCGGGATGCAAAAAAATCTTTCCTGCATCATGGAAAAATGCCGCTTGTGCGATAATATTGCTTTCTTTTTCTGAATAGCCTGCCTTTTTCGCAATCAACTTGCTAATCTTTGATACATTCCGGCTGTGTTCATTATTTACCTTATTTAAAAATTCTAATAAATCTATTTTCATCTTTCTTCTCGCTCTTGTCGTTGTTTTATAAATTTTGTATGGTCATATGATCTCCCTGTACGTTCCGCATCAGCTCGTCTAAATAAATCCGTCCATGCTTCTGAACGATTTGACCAATAATGTCCGAAATCATAACCGGAGTGTTTTTTATATCCCTGCCATGTTACCCATGGTTGAACGGCATTTGGATTATGTGCCATAACAAACACTTTTTCACGGGTAGGCATACGGTCAGTAATTACATATCCGTGAATTATTTCCGGATTTAGGCAAGGTTCATATTTGTTGCCGTTACGTTCTTGTTTTTCCGCAAATTCACATATGTGAAAAATACTGCTTCCAACAAAAATGTGACATTCACCATGAAATTTGCATTGCCTTATAAGCTGTTCGCCATTATCAAGTGTTATCGTAATATATCCGCCGTCCGGTATGCGAAAAAGTTCCTTATATTTGCTATCAATAAAACGAATTTCTTTGCCGTACGGGTTGTAAATGTTTTTGCTCATATATTTACCCTTTCATTACATATTGATTTGGCATTTGTCCGCCGTACTCGTTAAAAGTCGGCGTTATTTTTAACACGCCGATATGCTCTAATCGCCGTAAATTACGGCTAACCGTACTTTTACTCATACCCAATGCTTTGCTGATTTTCTTTTGCGGAATCACAACTTGATTTTTTTCGTCGATAACATCCATAAGAATAAGGTATAGTAATTTACCGGAAATAGTAGTTTCCAATTCCCCTGCAAGGCTAAATTTTGTATATTTGTTCATTTTTAAATCCTTTCCAAAATAAATTTGCTATGTAAAAAACGGGATAGTTTTAACCGTCCCGTTTTTCGCTATATAATTGAGTAATATTTTAGTCAGAATAACCTACATAATAATCATCAAAAGCACTTTCGGTAATATTCATAGCGTTGGAATTTTGATACCCATATAACATTCCCGCCGGTGTCCATAAATCGTGATGCTGAGTCTGTACAACGTAATCACCGTTCGGAAACCATATCGGTATAAAGTGCAGTTTAGCGTTGTTTTTCGCTTCGCTGTTAAACTTAAATTCAAATATCCCTGTCCCTGCATTTTGTAAAGTACGGAATTTGTTATTTGTATTTGCGAAATTAAACTCCGGAAACATTGCATACCCGTTTTGTGAATGGGTAAAAGCCGATGAGGACGGTGTTAATCGTGACCCCAACGCCGTAAATATCTGATTCGTTTTTAACGTAAACCCATACCCTGAAGCCATGTTCCATTTATTGCTTTTCTGCTCCCTTGACGGTGAATTAATATCCGGTTCAATCGTTACCATCATATTCATCACTGTGCCGAAATCACGCTTAACATAGGCGTTTCCGACAAACTCCCATATCGACCAACTCGCTGATAACGGTGTTGAATAAGATGGCGGATTTGTTTTTGACCAACCGGAAGGTTTTGATTTCTCAAACTCTGTTTTCGGTGTCTGTGAATTTCTTGCCGCCACGATTGTACGTTGTACTGTTTCGGTATCTTGTACCGTTCCATTGACGATTATCCGTGAAGTCAAGGTAAAAACCCGCCCTGCCGTGCCGTTTGGAACACGCCATTTGAACCACACCAAATTGTCGTTAGCGACAGGGATTACAACATTAGTCACATCGGAAACTGCCACATTTCCGCCGCTGTGTGTGATATTTAACGACACTCTCACTCCGCTATCGGGCTTGACCCTTGCACCGCCGCCGTTGTAGACACGGAATGTCGAAATAACCTCTGTCCCTTCGGTGTATTCCATATTAGGTGTGATAAAATTCACTTCAAGATTTTCAATAGGAATGAGCTGCCATATCGCTTTTACCGTGATATTTTCGGTGATAAAATTAAATGTTTTGTCCCAACCTACAAGGAAATAATCTTCCTTTGATACTTGCGGAGCAGTTGCCGCACCGCCGTATTGCACGGTTTGATTTAACGCACCGCCGCCGTTACGAATACCGCCGTCAAGGTCAAAAATAACGGTATAATAGATAATATTCCACTTTGCGTAATACATTGTATCAGCAGTATGCTTTGTGGCTGTAGAAAACGCCGTAGTTCCGTTCCTGTCTGCAAACCATCCGGCAAAAGTATAACCCGTCCTTGTCGGAGCAGTCCCCGGAATTGTCGTTGCGGCGTTGTAGTTTACCGTTCTTGTGCGTGGGTTAGCTTCGGTGAAAAATGTGGTGTCATTATGATTTTTATCGAAAGTTATAACCGGATTTTGTGTCCATCTTGCGTAATAAGTTGTGTTCGCTGTATGGCGTGTAGCTGTAGAAAACGCTGTTGTTCCTGTTTTTGTCGTTACCCAGCCTGCAAAGGTATATCCTGTCCTTGTCGGTGCAGTGCCGGGGGCTGTGGTGGTTGCGTTATGATTTACCGTCCTTGTGTTCGGATTTGCGTTCGTCCACCCCGAAGCATCGCTGTGGTTTTTATCGAAAGTGACGGTATAACTTCGTATATTCCATTTTGCATAATAGGTTGTGTTTGAGGTGTGCTTTGTTGATGTGGAAAACGCCGTTGAACCCGTGCTTGTGGTCATCCAACCGCCGAAAGTGTATCCCGTCCTTGTCGGAGCAGTGCCGGGGACTGTCGTTGTGGCGTTGTGGTTTACCGTTCGTGTCTTTGGGTTTGCTTCTGTTGAACCCGAATCGCTGTTGTTCTTGTTAAAAGTGACGGTATAAGTGCGGATATTCCATTTTGCGTATAAAGTTCTCGCAGCGGTTATTTTTGTAGAAAAATCAAACGCTGTACTTCCCCCTGAAGTTGTCCGCCAACTATCGAAAGTGTAGCCTGTTCTTGTGGGTGATGTGCCGGGTGCTGTCGTTTTTTCGTTATAATCGACCGTTCTTGTTCGTGGGCTTGCTTCCTTGAAACCACTGCTGTCGCTATGATTTTTATTAAAAGTAACGGTGAATTTTCCTGTTCCGGAAATTACCCCAAAACCCAACGCAGAGGATAAAATCGTAGGAGAGTACCATGCCGTATTGTTGATTGCCGTTTTGCTCGGTCTGCCGCCTGTGATTCCCAACGATGAATAGCTGTTTGTCGCATACAATATTTGCGGTGCCTGTGTGTGAGTGTATGCTGATAAATTGCTTCTGATCAAGCTCGATATACTGCTGCTTGTGCCGCCTTCCGATATATCAAGTTTTGCCATTTCTGAGGGTGTCATCATGAAGTCTGTTCCACGGTATCTTACTGCGGTCAACGGCTCGACAATGTAATAACCGCCGCTGTTTACCCAACTTTCCACGGTAGAAGCTGAATCGAATTTACCGCCTGAAATAGCGGTATTCAAATACGTTTTCACTTGTGATGAGAAGTTTGTATTTTGTGACCAATTTGCGTTATAAATCAACGGTAATGAGCTATCTGTAACAACGCTTATTGCCGATGGAATCCCTTTTTGTGCAGTCGGCACACTGCTTTTACCCGGATTTCTTTTGTGATACATTTTGTGGCTCGTTCTAAAATAGTAGTACGCTGATGGTGTCTGGGCGCTTGCTCTGCGGACAATCCATTGTTTAGACAGCGTACTGCCGTTATAGTTAATTTTCGATATTTTGACGGCATTTGCCGTGCTTTGCTGTTTGTTATCGTTGCTTGTTGCTCCGCCTGTTCCAACCGATCCGCCGCCTGCGTCGATAACAACCGCACTTACAGAAAAAACCGCCGTAAACATCATTACAGCGGCTAAAATAATACTGATGAAATGTTTGCATTTCAAATTTTAAAACCCCTTTCGTTCAAATTACAAATTATAAATAATAAATAATAAATATTTGTTATTTTTTATTTATTATTTTTTATTTGTTTTTTATGGCAGTTTTCAAAACCATAAACCACTCCGCCGTGGCATCTGTCTTTGTCATTGCATGATACTATTTTCGGGCATGGCATACGGTGGCAGTTTGAGCAGATGTGTTTTAGAAGCTCTTTTTCACCGCCACGCTCGTATGCACAAAAAATCACGCCGTAGTGCTGTCCTATGCAGTTTTCTGTGCGTTCGCCGGTACGGTTGTTGGTATGATACCGGCATTTGTACTGCACAAGGATTTTACCGAAACCGTCCTTGTAATCAACATAATAATCGTCAATTCGTGAATATGTCCATGTTTTACCGAGATAGGTTATCTTTCGTGTTGCAGGGTATTTTTTGCTTTTATCCGGAGCTATAGACATTGATTTGGAAGATATTTTCGGTATTTTTATTGTAACCTCACATTTTGCTGTTTTACCGTTAGTTGTCGTAGCTGTTATCGTGGTTTTCCCTGCGTTAATGCCCTTTATTGTGCCGTCTGCGGATACTTTCGCAGCTTTTTTATTACTGCTGTTCCATGTGATACTCCGTTCGGTTGTGATTGTGGGATTAAAATTTACTTGTAACTTATAACTGTTCCCTTTTGTTACCGTCAACGATGATTTATTAAGAGATATGCTTGTAGGTTTTATGGTTTTTGCTGTTTGCGGCCTGCTTGATGTTTCGCCTACATCAAGGTGAATATCGCCTGTCCCATCGGGGTTAATTGCAAACGATTCCGTTTCAAAAGATTCATCTTCACTTGATATTTCCTCAATTTCCGGCAAACTAAATTCCGGTTCGCTTACAGTTTCAGAAACATCATTTTGCAATGTTTCCTGTGTGTCTTTTCTGCCCGGCTGTATAATTATCGTCAAGATTATTGCCAAGATGAAAAACACCGCAATAACGATAAAATACGCCTTATAATCCTTAAAATTAAACTTTTTTATAACTCTCAACCTTCTTTAAATTTATTATTTTTTATTTGTCATTTTTAATTTATTTCAAAACGTAGATTGATTCCACTTTTAACGGAACACGCATATCCGTGACTTTCTGCCCTGCGAAATTAATGGGCATAACTATTTCAAAATCCATTGTTAAACTGAGCGTGTCGTTTTTCAAATTTGCGGTTAGCGGGTTTGTATATTGAAAAATAATATCACTGCCGCTTCTGTGAAATCCTGTATTCCCTGTTCTTGATAATCCCAACTCATCAGCGATCTTCGCCATAAATTCCGTGGTATACGTTCCGCTTACCATTTGCTTGTTCCCATTTTTGATAGAATCGTAAATTACGACAGCTTTTTCAATACAAAAACTGTCTAAAACCCGTTGTGTATCGTCCCTTGCTCTGCTAACCGTTGACATCATTGAAGCATAGAAAAAAATAAGGGAAAATAACATCATCATAATTAGCACAAGAACGGCACTTTTGATATGTGTCATAATTTTTTTCGTCACCTACCTTGTTTTTTAAATAATAAATAAAAAATAAAAAATTATGAAAATATTTATTATTTATTATTTGTAATTTGTGATTTATTTATGGTAGTGATTTTTGCTCGTTGCGTAACCAAAAAATTTTTAGAGCGAATTTTATTCGTGTACCTATATTTTCTGGTTTTTCCTTTCTATAATTTTTTTGTTCTTTCACACAATTACAAATATTTATTATTTTTTATTTGTAATTTGTGATTTATTTATGGTATCGGTTTGATAATCCCGAATGTTTAGCGGTTAGGGTGATTGGAATACTGAAAATACCGAACCCGTGAAACTGTGTGCTATGTGTCAGTGTTAGCGTGATTGTGTCACCGAATTGCACCGTTTTTGCGGAATTGTTGAAATATATTGCATCGAAAGTGACGGTTGGATTTAACCCTGTTTCATCGTCTAATTCTGCCTTTCTTTTAGCGATTTCTGTGCCTGTCGTTTTCCCTGCGATTGTAGAAACTTTTATCATTTCCTTTGCGTAATAATCAAGATCTTGCTTAATGACAAAGAACGAGAACGTGTTTAAAGTCAACACAATTAACATAGAAAATATTAATATCATCACGCAGACATCTATGAACATTTCGCCGCTGCGATTAGAAAAAGGAGCTTTATGCAGAAAATTTAATGGTTTTTTTATAAATAAATGTTTCAAATCTAACCTCCTCGCTAAGAAAATAAAATGCCGAGTTTTGAAGTTATCTCAACACCGATAACAACAAGATACATCATCATAAAACAAATCAGCAAACACAAAGACAGCTTTTTCACTTTGCCGGGGACTTTTTGTGCTTTCTGTTTCAGCATCTGCCTTTGAATATCCGCAAATTTCAATGACAAAGCCGACCAGTACATTCGTGTTTCATCACCACGCAAAACCCCGATTAATCCCCTCGTAATATCAGATAACATGGACGAACCAACTCTCGCTTCAAAGCGTGTTAAAGCCGATTCGTAATTACCCGATCTCATGTCCGCAACAGTTATCGACAACTCCGATTTTAGTTCAGGTGCGGCATTTTTTTTGTAATCTTCCAACATAGTTAAAACATCACGGTTATGCTCTAAAATCTTATCAATGGTTGCGACAAGCCGCGGCAATTCATAGTTAATCGCATCCCTTTTCTGCTGTATTTTCGATTGAACGCTCTTTACTTCACGGAAATAATACGCAACCGCTGTTGCAATCACAAGCGGAGCTATCAAAGGGAAAATATATAGCGCCGGAAGTGTTAATAATCCGATAGGAACGGCTTTCACCAACGCTTTTGATATATGCAGTTCCGGTGATATATCCATATCTGCTGTTTGTAAATCGGATTCTAATTGCAACCGTTTATATTCATTAATTTTGATAAACCTCGATAACCATACTGCTAAATCTCTTGCGAAAATCCTTGTTATGCCTGTTTTCTTCCGTTGTCGTTTTGACAAATTCGTTGCGGATTTTGATGTTTTAAGGAAAGGCACTTTGAAAAAATCATACATAATAAGCAGCAACCCAAAACCCACAAGAACCCCTGTAATAATCAATAAAATCATAATTTCACCCCGGTTTTTTCAAATAATAAATTACAAATTACAAATAATAAATAATTTCATAATTTGTTATTTTTTTATCTATTATTTATTATTTTTTATTTATCTCTTGTATTCAAGCGGTTTTACATATTTTACGCATAATAATGCGGTTATTAAAATAACCAAACCGCAAATTGCAAGCACTAATTTCCCGAAAAGCGTTTCCATCAGCGTTTGATACCATTCTTTGTTAAGAAGATATAACAGCGGAATATTGCCGATTACAAGCTCAACCATCATCATATATTCCTTCTTCGGTTCTGCTAAAATCGTCTTCAATTCGTTGTTCACAATTCTGACATCGGTTAGCTTATTTACAATCGGCATAAGCGAAGTTTTTAATGTTCGGTCATCTTGACAGGCGATGAGAGTGTCGCACCATTCACGATAAATTTGGTTATCTATACGTTCTTGTAAATGCCGTAATGCCGCCTTAATATCAGAATTTATTGTTGTGGATTCCGACACGAAACTGCCGAAAATATCCTTAACGGGCGGTTTCAAATAGCCGATATTTTCAGAAACAGCAGTTACAATATCGTCCGAACGGACATATGAGGTTGTGATGATGGAAAGTGCCGTTTCGATTTCTTCTTCAACGTGTTTTTTGTAGTAAGCAAGCGATGATTTCACATAAATAAACGGTACACACGCCATAACTGCCGTAAATACCGGCATTAAAAAAATGTTGCCGATAAACATCGACAACACAATTCCGGTTATAAATAAGATTAGTGATGCGGCACAAACCAACGTGAATTGACGGTCTTTTCCAATCGTAGTCAGTGCTTCCTGTATGCTTTTAAATTCTTGTGAGATTTTGCGGAATTTCTTTTTACCCTGTGCAATTTTCACTCTGTCATGAAGTGATTGCTCCGGTGTGATGATTTTCGTTAAATCTTCTGTTATCCGTTCGGGAGTTAATTTTAATAATAAAACTATACTTATGATGAACAACAAAAGTGCTATGAAACTAATAATTTTCAATCTACCTCCAAACGTTTTTAAATTACAAATTATAAATTACAAATAATAAATGTTTTTCATGATTCCATAATTTTTTATTTTTTATTTTTTATTTTTTATTTGTATAATATTTTTTATTTACAAAAACTTTGTAAAGTTTTTGTAGTACATCTTGCGGGATTCCGTATTGCATAAGTTTTTGCTTTAGGTTGTCTGACATGATTTCCGGTTGCTTGAAACTCCCCTCGATTTCGTAAGTGCCGTCTGTAAGTGTGTTCTTTGTGATTTCATAATCATATAAAGTGCGATACTGCCGTTCGCCTTTTTTGTTGACTTCCGCTTCTGCGATATTCATAATCTTACGGGCGTTATTTTCCAATTTATGAGTAAAAACCACGATAGGAAATGCTTGTGCAGATTGTATCAATGATGTGTTAAAATCTATGGGAAATTTCTTTTGACACAACAACGCAATCCGCATATGAGCCGCATCGGAAGCTCCGCTATGAACCGTGGAAACCACGGTATGCCCCGTCAAACTTGCTTCCACTGCCGAATACGCTTCAACATCACGCATCTCGCCCAATACGATAATATCGGGGGAAAATCTAAGTGAAGCAACCACAAGTTTATCCTGTGAAATGTCAAAAGTAGGATTATCGGAAGGACGGGACAAAGTATGAACCACATTGTTTATAACTTTGCCGTTTTTCTTTTTAACCAGTGATAACTCTCTCGCACCCGATTCTATCGTGAAAATACGTTTATTATCGGGTATTTCACTTAAAAGATAGTTTATTAAGGTCGTTTTTCCCGTGCTTGTCGCTCCGGCAACAACTACCGAAACACCATAACGCATACAAATAATAAGAAAATCCAGCATTTCTTCTGTTGCAAACTCTGTATCTAACAGCATTTTCCGTGTTACTTTGTTGCTGTGGAGCAATCGAATTGATGCGGATATTCCCGTTTCCTCATCTACAATAGGGGCTTTTAGTGCGGTAATACGGGTGTTGTTCGGCAAATGACCCTGTGAAATGGGTGCGGCATTGTCGATAATCATCCCCGAATGGTGAAGTAAACGCTTTACAATATCAACCGAGTGCTGTGGGTTATGAAAATTTTCATTGACTTTTTCGATATTGCCGTCTGTTTTTGTTAGAGTAACATCATTCCATGAATTGAGATTTATTTCTTCCAATAACGGCGAACCGAGAAACTGCGTTATAACTGAATATTCCGCCATTTCCGAATATATTTTATCGGTCAATTCGTCAAAAGACAATCCGTTAATTTCGTAATTTCCGTCACGAAGAAATTTTTGTATATATGAGCGAAGTTGCGGCAATTTTTCCTTGTCCGTCAAAACAGCGGCATATTTTTCGGTGATATGCTCTCTCACGAGATTAAGGATATGCCAAAAATCTGTTGTTTTACTCATGGCACACAACTTTCTCCATTATTTTTTTCATGGATTTTTTGTAGTTTTTGTTTGATATTTTACCGAAAAATTCGCCGTTCATTGTTTGTTGTTTGATTTCGTTTGTATACGGAAGAATCAATTTTTCACAACCAAAATGTTGTGCGGCTTCTTCAATCGGCATATATATTTCTTGTTCTGTGACATTTAATACAGTTAAATGTTCATCTGCTCTGTATTTTATATCATCATAAAGCGGTGTTTGTGATGAAAAAAAGCTGATAGCTTTCAAGTCCGGTTTGCATATTTTAAAAATGGCATCAGCTTTATTTACGGCGGAAAATGCAAGTTTTCCAGATAATTTATTTCCGCAATCCACGATAACAACATCGGCAATGGAATTTGCGGTATTAAAAAATTCTTCCGCTTTTTCTTTTGAATATTCAGGGTAAGACCAACGGTTTTCATTATCAATATATCCCATAAAACCGATATTTTTAGCGGTATCAGTTGTGATGAGATTTTTCAATACGGTATCTTGTGTAATTTCTGTTTGCGATAAAACTGCACCGATTGAACGCATATCCTCCGCTTTTTTATTCGGAAATAAAACCGGAAGCGTCGGTGTAGCAGAATCAGCGAAAACGCAAATAATCTGTGATCTGTATTCGTTATAAATTTCTTTCGCCAATCGGGTTGTAAATGTGGTTTTACCGCTGTTCGGGCAACCCCATACGGCAATAATTTTGTTCATAATTTTAACCAACCTTCGTAAAATAAATTACAAATTACAAATTATAAATTATAAATTACAAATAAAAAATAATAAATATTTATTGATTTATTGTTTTTTGTTTGATATAATAAATTTGGTGATAATAATGTCAGAATGTGTTTTAAGTGATAAAAGTAAAAAGTTTGCAATCCGAATAATCAATCTCTATAAACATCTTTGTTCAGAAAAATCGGAATATGTCTTATCAAAACAATTACTACGTTCCGGCACAAGTATTGGTGCAAATGTTTGTGAAGCAAAAAATGGACAAAGCCGTCCTGATTTCATTGCAAAAATGCACATTTCACTAAAGGAAGCTAGCGAAACCAAATATTGGTTAGAATTGCTTTATGAAACCAATTACATAACAAAAACTGAATATGATAGTATAGTTTCCGATTGCATCGAAATAAATAAACTTCTGACTGCAACTATAAAAACAACAAAATCTAACTCATGAATTTGCAATTTGTTATTTATTATTTTTTATTTTTTATTTGAAAGAGTTTTTTCTTGTGTTTTCAAGAATTTTGCGGCATTTTTATTATCGCCACGATATACAAGTGAAAGATGGAGTTTTCCGTCTGATTCATTTTTTGCCAATATAGTCGCTTGTTTTTCGTTCACCAACAATGTGACCGTGCTTGGTTGTTCGCTTTCGCCCTCTTCGTTTGTTTCACCTGCATCGTTCCCTGAAGATGATGTTGTTGTGATTACACGAACATATTTTAATTCGGCAGGTACTATCGCTTGTTGATTGTTCATTACGATAACGCTGACAATATCGCCGTTTTTCAATTTGCCGGACAGACCGCCCGCAAAATTGTTGATGCTAATACTCATTGCCAGTTTTGTGCCGTCAAGTGATTTGAAAACATCTTCCGCACCGTTAGCATCTTCAGTGATTTTTGTGTTAAGCAAAATCGCATCTTCTTTCAAATCAACAGCGGCATATTTACCGATGACAAGTTCTTTTTCCTTAACCGCTTTCGGTGAAAGATTATACGCTCCCACCGTGACGATTTTTATATCGTCCTCTTTGATAATTCTACCCTGCGGAACATCTTTTGTAACGCATACGACATCTACTTTAGCCGAAGCTGCCTTGTTTATAATCGGCGAGATAAAAAAGCAAATTGAAATCGCTAAAAACACAAAAATGATGCCGATTATCGTCCTATTTTTGATAAAAATCAATCCCCTCTAAATTAAATTAAATTACAAATTATAAATAATAAATAATAAATTTTTTATTTGTTATTTTTTATTTGTTAATTATTATTTGAACAAAAACGCATCCCGCTGCCAAATACGGCACAAACGGAAATGATGTTTTTAAATCTGTATTTTTGATTTTACGATAAATAAAGGTACATACAATGCCTAAAAATAAACCGACTATTAAGGCGATTATCCCTTTTCCTGCGCCGAGAATAAGACCGCTTGCCGCCATTAGTTTGATGTCGCCCCCTCCAACGGAAGTGTTGCCCGCATCGACATTGCCGGGTTTTATTAATGCAGATAAAAACATGGGCAAGGCTGTAATTATTCCACCGAGCAACATAAACGGTAAATTTTCTAATTTAAACCCAATAAACGCAGTTATAGCGATAATAACGTGGATATAGTTCCCAATTTCTTTTGTGCGAATATCCTGCACGGAAGCATAAATTAATGCTGAGAAAAAGAACAACGCCGTAACAGCAGCTGTTTCACTTTCCCACAAATGGGAAAAGGGGACAGAATTAAAATCCATCCCCATAATCACAAATTGATTTTCCATCCCCACAAATCCCCCTATCAAGCCAAATTTGTCATTTGTTATTTTTTATTTGTTATTTGATTTACCCTTTGTAATTAAATAATTCTTTGACACGGGTTGTAAGTGTCGGCATGATTACATCACCGAGCAAGAGATACAATCCCGCAAGCAATAAAGCTGCCAAAACTACAATAATTAAAACCTTAAAGCCCGAATCTATGAAGTTTTCACCACGATTGTCGCATAAAACTGCTTTTTGTGCAGTAAAAAATGCTGTAATAACTGCAATTATTTTTATGAATATTTGCTTTGACTTTGAATTAATTGCTCCGAATGTGTTTTTGATATTTGTAAATAATTTTTTCATAATAAAAATCCAACCTTTCTTTCTCAATGAAAAATGAACGATGAATGATTATGGTATCGCCTAATGGCGATATTATCAAATAAATCGTTCACAAACCATTATTTATTATTTTTAATTTTTTATTTATTATTTCTAATCGGTTTACCGTTCGTTATCAAGTTCATGTTCTCGCTTGCGATACCAACTTTCCAATAACTTAATAATCAAATCCGCCGCTTTTTTATCGTTATAATCTTTGGGTAAAAATTTGCGTATACGGTTACGAGGGAGTTTAAATTGTTCGATTTGATTAGGCTTTTCCTCTCGTATGATGTTGAATATATCGTCCATGTTCAGCTTGTTTTCCGCACTTAGCTGTTTCATTTGCATTGCTTGTGACAAAGATGGGGTTCGTTCTTCGCTTTCCATCGTAGCAAACAAGTCTTTCTGCTGTTCTTTTGTGAGATATGATAATTCTACAGCGGGACGAAACGCCATTTGCGATTTTGTTTTATCGTTAATAACCGCATTATCTACCATTTCTAATATTTCAGGAATTAGTTCAGTAAGACGGATATATCTTTTTATTTGTGCAACACTTTCTCCTGTTTCTTTTGATAAAACTTCGTTTGAGCGTGTACCGATTAAATTGGGTTCCATTGGAGCCGAATTATTTTTACTTGGTCGTCCTGCCTGCCGTTTTATGGCTTCCATCCACATTTTATAGGCGAACGCTTTTTCACTCGGAAGCACTTCTTCACGTTGACGATTCGCACTCACCATCGCTATTACTGCTTCATCGTCCGTCATGTTTCGGATAATAACAGGCATGGTTTCAAGCCCTGCTAAAGTACACGCTAATTTACGGCGATGCCCTGAAATCATTTCATACGAATTTGCAAAATCCGTTGCTGTCGTGTTAATAGGACGAACGATTGCGGGTGTTTCGATACGTCCGGTTTTTTGAATATCCCGTACAAGTTTTTGTGTAATATCATCGTTGCGGACACGAAAAGGATGTCCCGCAAAATCAAGGATTTTATCGATTGACAACGATACTACTGTTTCTACAAAATCTGTACCATCCGGAACATCAATAGTGGAATTAGGATTAATACCGAATAAATCATCGAGAGTCTTTATCGGGGTAGTTTCTTTCACGGTTTCCAATATTCATAACCTCCTTTGTCAAATTTTCATAAGCTTTCGCCACTTTTCCGTTAGGGTCATAAGCGAAAATGCTCTGTCCTTTACCCGGGACTTCTGCGGCTTTTACCGCATATGGAATTTCAGTTTTAAACACACGCACAATTTGACCGTAGCGTTCCCTAACGTTGCGGATAGTCTGCCGTGCAAGATTAGTTCTTCCGTCAACCATCGTCCTAATTAACACGCTTTATCTTTGATGTTTTTACAATAAATTGAAAGTTTTATTGTTTCAAAAGGTTGCGTGTTAATTTGCAATACCGTCAATCTTCAGCTTTGGGTTAGGGCGTTGTCTAATTCTACCTATTGTTTTAAAAAGTCCGTCCATATCATCGGCGGCTAACGTGTGTGCTTGTACCGGAATAATCACACTATCTGCGGCGGTTAAGGCATTTACAACAGTTAATCCCAACGAGGGTCGGCAATCAATTAAAATATGCTGATATTCGCCTTTGACTGTGTTCAAAAATTCTTGCAGCACATATTCACGATTTAGTGCGTTTACAAGCGTTATTTCGGTTGCCGCAAGGGTTGTGTTGGCAGGGATAAAATCTACATTTTCGTTATGACTTAAAATAACGCTTTTGGGGTCGATAGGTGTTTCACTGATTATGCTGTTCATTGCAGTTGATAATGTTTGGGTTAAATCATGGGGATTAGCGATACCGAGGCATTTTGATAAATCTCCCTGCGGGTCTGAATCTACGAGTAACACCTTTTTCCCTTGCCGTGCTAAACCAACGCCGAGCGATACTGTTGTGGTGGTTTTGGATGTTCCGCCTTTTTCATGCACTATGCAAGTTGTTTTACATCTTTTCATCAGTTTTATCATTCCTTTCTATATAGATTTAGCTGTCTTTTAAAACAGCTATGTAAAATGAATTTTTTAAACACAAAAAACCGCTCATCTTTAAATTTAAAAATGAACGGTTAATTATTATGTATTTACTTTGATGTCTATAAATTCACTAAAAAATTTTTCAAAAGTAGTTGACAAAGACGTGAAAATAAAAAACAAAAATGAAAAAATGATTGACTTTTACATTTTTTGAATATATAATGAAAGTAATATTTTCATCATAAGTCTTGTGAATGAAAAATTGTTTTTTAAGTGAAAATATATAAAATTGGGTTTTATAAACATTGTTCATGGCTAAAAACTGCGTAAATATGGGATTGTTTTATGCCCCTTATGATTATTCGTACCAAAAAATGCCCTTGTGGGCAATGAAGAATGAAAAGTGAAGAAGGAAAAATTAAAAATAGATACCACTAAAATATATGTGGGCATTTTTTGTATTTTTCCTTCTTCACTTTTCATTCTTCATTCTTCATTAACTCAAATTTTATATTAGCGACATCTTTTTTGTCCAACCTTTCTAAATATTTGGTCTTACTTGGGATTGTATTGATTTAGAAAGAAGGGTAGCAGAAATAAAAAAAACCGCTTAATCGACGTGATTAAGCGGTTTACTATTTAAAAATTCTAATTCCTAATTTTTGCGTCGATGTAGCTTTTTATTCACACAAAAACTTCACGAAAGCAAAAATTGTCCTAATTTTTGTTGATGCACAAATTTCAATTTACTAAATAAGTTTTCGTGTCAATAAAAATTGTTCCTATTTCCTAATTCCTAAATCCTAATTCCTACGTAAAGTGGCACGCCCGCCGTGATTCGAACACGGGACACCCGGCTTAGAAGGCCGGTGCTCTATCCACTGAGCTACGGGCGCATAATTTGAATAAAGTTATTCAAATAGGAAAATTTTTGCTTTCGCGAGGTTTTTTAATAAATTATAGTTGCATCAACGCAAAAATTGTAAGGTATAAGGATTTAGGAGTTAGGTTACTTAGGGAAATTTTTGAATTTAAAAACATAATGAAAAGTGAAGAATACAAAAAATGCCTGTTATATACTTTATTGACATCTATTTTTAATTCTTCATTCTTCATTTTTCATTTTTCATTGCCCGCAAGGGCATTTTTTGGTACGCCGGAGAAGATTCGAACTCCCGACCTTCTGATCCGTAGTCAGACGCTCTATCCAGCTGAGCTACCGGCGCACGATGGAGAAAAAATCACAGATTTTTCCGCTACCTCTAATCATTTTTGTACTATAATTAAATTTAATTCCCCTAACGAAAGAATCACGATTACTTGTTTGTGATTATAACAAATTGTTAATAAAATGTCAAGAAAAATTGCCTAAGTATTTTTGTGAATCAACTTTTTCGGGCATTTTCGTTATTTAGACAGCGGATATTTGGTATTACTGTCTGCACATTTCAACAAAACGTTTCCCTGCTCCAACTAAACTTATGCTACAGCTCATGCCCATAAGAAAAGATGAAAATGCGTGCGAAAATCCCGACAAGTGACTAATAAGCAAAGAAATTGCAAGAAAACTTACACCAATTCTAATAATTTGATTGCTTTTTAACATAAAATCTCCCCTATTTTTGTATAGGCATTTTGTTATAAATTCTTATAATAAATTTATGTTACCCCAAACACTCCCATTTAATATTTTACACAAAACATTTGTAAATGTCAAGCGGTTTTTAAAATTACCTTGTTATAAGTATTATTTGGTAAAATTAACTTCTAAAATTAAAGAAAGCAAATAAAAACTTGACTTTTTAAAATAATAATAGTAAAATGATACTATAATTTTTTGGTAAAATGGTAACGAAAGGATAAAAAATGTTAAATATAAAATTAATAAGAACAGAGCCTGATTTAGTAAAAGAAGCTATGCGAAAACGCAATAATCCAATGGATATAGAAATAGATAATATTTTACAACTCGATAAAACCCGCCGTGAATTGTTGACCAAAGTTGAAAACATGAAAGCGGAACAAAATAAAGCAAGTAAAGAAATCCCTGCTTTCAAAAAAGAAGGTAAGGACGTTTCAAGTTTAATGAGCCATATGAAATCTTTATCTGAACAAGTAAAAAATTTAACAGGAGAAATTTCAGAACTTGAAAATAAACAGCAAGCGATATTGTTAACTATCCCCAACATTCCGCACCATGCTGTTCCTGTAGGGAAAAATGAAGACGACAATGTTGAAGTCAGACGTGTTGGAACTTTGCCGCAATTCGATTTTGAGCCGTTACCTCATTGGGAATTGGGAGAAAAACTGGGGATTTTAGACCCCGAAAGAGCGGCAAAAGTAACAGGGGCAAGATTTCATTTTTATAAAGGGCTCGGTGCAAGATTAGAACGCGCGGTTACAAATTTCTTTTTGGACACCCACGAGAAAAACGGATTTACCGAGATTTTACCGCCTTTCCTCGTGAACCGTGCTTCTATGACAGGAACAGGACAGTTGCCGAAATTCGAGGACGGTGCTTTTAAAATAACGGACACAGACTACTTTTTGATTCCAACATCAGAAGTGCCTGTAACAAATCTTCATCGTGACGAAATTTTAGACGGCAAAACACTGCCAATAAAATATTGTGCATATTCTGCAAATTTCCGTTCAGAAGCGGGGAGTGCAGGACGTGACACAAGAGGGTTAATCCGTCAGCATCAATTTAACAAAGTTGAGATGGTAAAATTCGTAAAACCCGAAAGTTCTCATGAAGAACTGGAAAGTCTAACAAAATGTGCAGAAAACCTGCTCGAAATGTTAGGACTGCCTTTCCGTACCGTGATTTTATGCACAGGAGATATGGGGTTTGCGGGGGCAAAAGCATATGATGTTGAAGTATATATGCCGTCATATAAAGGGTATAAGGAAATATCAAGCTGCACTAATTTTGAAGATTTTCAAGCGCGCCGCGCTAATATTAGATATAAAGAAAACGTCGGAGATAAAGCACAATTTGTGCACACACTAAATGGTTCAGGACTCGCCGTCGGACGTACGACAGCCGCGATTTTAGAAAATTATCAAAACGCAGACGGAAGTATAACCGTTCCGGAAGTGTTGCGGAAATATATGGGGGTAAGTGTTATTTTATAATAACTCCTGTGTAGTAATGACGTAAAATTCTGTCGTATTTCATTCCGTCGAGTTTTGCGTAAAGGTTTGCGCCGTTTTGACTCATACCAACGCCGTGTCCGTATCCTCTTGTTGTAAATGTGATTGAATTTTTAGTTGTGCTTATTGTAAAATGCGAGCTTCTTATAAGACGAGAGCCGTTTCTACTCATCGCTAATTCGCGGAATTGATGCCCGGATACAGTTTTATTTTTACCAATTCGAACTTTTTCGACATACCCTGTTTTTGTTTTTGATACTATCGTAAACCATGTTTTGGGGTCGTCTTCGAGTTCTATTTTTAGATTATCTTTGATTAATTTTTGTATTTCGGCGGCGGTGAAAGTGCGTTTTACATCCCAATTTGGGTCACGGTTGTCGTATTTACTTCTCACACTTACAAGATAGGGCAAACTTCCGCCCCAAACTTCTTGTGAAGAACGTGTATACCCGGCGCTCGACGCTCCGTAAGTGGCGTTGATAAGCTGATTGTTGTGGTATATGCGTTTTTTGTATACCCCTTTTACTATTTGAGTTATCTTGCTATCGGGGGTTTTGTTGGGTAATGTTGGATATATGTTTTTACTGTTGTTGTATGCGACAAAAGTTGCGGATGCGACGGCTTGTGCTTTTATCGCTTCATCATGGAACGACGGAGACATTTCATATGTAGTAAAAATTGATATTACCTCGATAGCGTCCATTTCTACTCGCTTTCCTTTTACCGTCACTCCTAATACGTCATTTTTAGAAACAGGTTTTGAACTCGCAGAAGATTTAGAAATTTTGGATTTAGAACTTGCAAAAGATTTGGAAGATTTAGAAATTTTAGAGCTTGCGGAAGATTTGCTTTTTGCCGACGGTTTGGGATTAGCAGAAGATTTTAAATTTATTGAGGTTTTGGGGTTTTTTGAAGTTTTAGAATTGACAGAAGATTGTTTTCTTGAAGTTTGGGAATTAACAGAAGATTGTGCACTTGAAGATTTTGAAACAGCAGGAGTTTTAGAGGATAGTTCATTTTCAACATCTTCTTCAGATGCATCAGAAATATCAGAAATATCAGAAACATCAGATGCATCAGAAATATCATCTGTTGAAAACTCATCATATGTACCGTATTCATATGTAAAATCGTCGTATATAAAATCCTCATAAGCTTTTTCATCATAAACAAACGGCGACATTGCGTATATATATGTATTATTACCGGTAACTTCTTCTTGCGAATCTACCGGAGCTATAACAAACATATCCGCAGATAAAAACATCACAGCAGATATACTGAAAATTAATGTTAAAAAAACTTTCAAAACAAATTCCGTAAATTTCATAACGAATGCTTTTCTCCCCTTATCTAGACAAATAACAAATAACAGATAATAAATATTTTCATAATTTTTTATTTGTTATTTTTTATTTGTTATTTTCTGACTACTGGTCACTGACCACTGTAATTGCTGTGTAATTACTTACCTAACTCTATTTATAAATGCATTTAGGCCGTCGCCTTTGTTCATTCTTACTCGCGGTAATGCTAATTTATCCATGCCCGGGAAAATCCTGCCCGATTCGACGGTTAGAGCTAATTTGAAATCTGCTTTTGTTAGCATTTCTTTGGTGAAATCGCTGTAATGACCGTATGGATAACAAAAAACGTCAGCAGAATTTACTATGTTTTTAGAAAGAGTTAAATCTTCCATAGCCTGTTCTTGCGTAACGGTGAGAAAACGTCCTTTTCCGTCTGTCCCCCCTCTATGCATATCGTGGGTATGGGAATAAAACTTTATGTTGTCAGACGCGTGGTTTTTAATGCGGCGTTTTACTCCTTTTTTGGAAGTTATCACAAATAACGTCGCGGTCACATCGTACTTTTCCAACACAGGAACAGCCAGTCTGAAATTATTCTCCCGACCGTCGTCAATAGTGAGCATCACACTTTTCGCAGGAAGATATATATCGCCGTTCACAAACTCGTAAACTTCTTCCCATGACGGATAGTAATAATCATTATCGGCAAGATATTTTATTTGCTCTTCAAAAACAGATATATCAAACCAGTTGTTGTCTTTTCCTGTTTCTCCAACAGATGGGTCAAAAAAGTTGTGGTACATTAAAACAGGCAAGCCTCTGTCTTTATCAACCGCACGAGATATTTTTTGAGAAGTTGCAGATTTGCCGCTTTTGCTGTTTTTATTGTTTTTGCCGTTTTTGCCGTTTTCGTTGTTTTTACTGTTTTCATTTTTGGAAGTGTCATTTTCAGAAACAGTTTCATTTTGACTTGTGATGTCTGTTGAGGTTATATTTATATTTGAAGTATTGAATTCAATATTCTGACACGCGGAGAATAATAACAATAATATTATTGTTATTATTGTTATAGTGAAAATGGATTTGAGTGATTTTTTCATGATATTCCTTTTTTGTTTTCGTTCATGCCGCGACGGGTACTTGCTTTTTGTAAAAGTAAGCAAAATCTTTTTACCGCTGACTTCAGCGGAGAAGAAGGTTTGTCGGGATTGCGCCCGACAGCGCACTTACTTTGTACAAGGCTTGCTTGCAAGACTTTATGCAACAGTAAGCAAAAGTCGTTTAGGGGAACAAATCCCCTAAAAACCCCAGAGGCTGACACCAAGATAGTCTATTAATCGTCGTATGCTCTCGGTTGGTAAAATTTCTGTATTTTCTTCGCTTTTTCGCACCAGTGTCCAAACGCAACGACGATACGGTATTTGTACTCCTCATTTTGCAATAATTGATAGTTGTTTCATGCCGTTACAAAAAAACTTTTTTTGCCTCACGGATTGACCAAGGGCAATCCCTACAACCTCGTCACATTGTCTAACGTTTAATTTGTAGGGACGGCAATCTGCCGCCCGTAGTATAATTTATATTTATTTTGAGAGCCAAGATTGCCGTCCCTACAGATTATTGTTGTTTACATCGTCTAAAATCTAAAATCTAATTTTTGTTGCTTTGCAAATCTTGTTTTATCCACAAAAACCTCACGTCAACAAAAATTGTCTAAAATCTATCTTTTATACAATTCCGCTAATTTCAAGAACCAATTTTTATCTATTGTTTCGAGTTGTTGTTCTGTTATTCTGAATGACCAGTTGTTTTGACTTACTCCGGGGATATTCATTCTTGTGTCACGCCCGAATCCGCATAAATCTTGTATCGGTAAAATCACAATTCCTGCACTGCTTTGATATAATGATTTTATTATTGCCCGAAGTGCTTGCGAATCTGTTCCGCCCTCTCTTTGGTCAGTGCCTTTAAAGGAACAATATTTCAACGCGTATTCGCGTTTTTCCGGGGTCAATTCCCATAACCAGCCTAAAAGCGTGTTGTTGTCGTGAGTTCCTGTATATGCTACTGTGTTGTTAATATAGTTGTGCGGAAGATGCGGATTATCTTCATCGTCAATAAAGCCGAATTGCATTACCCTCATCCCCGGGAATTTTGTCAGCTCAAGAAGTTCTATAACTTTTTGGTCTATATCTCCCAAGTCTTCCGCGATAATCGCAGGTTTCGGGATATGCTTTTTCAACTCAATGAAAAAATCCGCTCCGGGGCCTTTTTCCCACTTGCCTTGTATCGGGTTTTTCCCTTTGGGTATTGACCAATATTCTGAAAACCCTCTGAAATGGTCTATTCTCACCATGTCAAACATTTCCAATGAATGTTCGATTCTGCCGAGCCACCATTTATAACCGTCTGCTTTTAGTTTGTCCCAATTGTATAACGGATTTCCCCAGCCCTGCCCTTCTTTTGCGAAATAATCAGGCGGAACTCCTGCTTCACACAATTTTTCGCCCGCCTCATCTAATTGAAATATATCACGGTTGTAATAAACATCCGCACTGTCTTCCGATACATAAATCGGCATATCGCCTATTATTTTTATGCCGATTTTATTTGCATAAGTCTTAAATTCCGCCCATTGGCGAAAAAATTCATATTGCAAAAAGCAATAAAATTCCACATCATAAATTTCGGATTGTGTGTTACCGTTTTCGGTTTTCGTGTTTTTGTATCCAAGATTTGTGTTTTCACATTCAAGACTTGTGTTCTCACTTCCAAGAATAGTGTTCTTACATCCAAGACTTGTGTTTTCAATTCCAAGGCTTGTGTTCTCACATTCAAGATTTGTGTTTTTACATCCAAGACTTGTGATTTTCCATTTTTGCCACGGAATGCCGCCGTTTAAATTTTTCAATGTCATAAATTCCGCATATTCGGCAAGCCATTTGTTTTTCAATTTAAACTTTTCGATTTTGCTTTTAATCTCGTCATTTATTCTCGAATATGCTTTTTTTAATAAGTTCAATCGGTTTTTATGCAATACTTCAAATTCGCATATATACGGCGTTTTTTGTTTTGCGGATAAAACTTCTTGCTCTGTCAATAAATTTTGCTTTTGCAATTCTTTCAAGCTGATAAAAAAAGGATTCCCCGCGAACGCAGACGGACTTTTATACGGCGAGTTCCATTCGTCCGTTTCGTTAACAGGAAGTATCTGCCAATATGTAAAACCGCTTTCTTTCAAAAATCTTGCAAATTTCCGCGCACTATCCCCCAAAGAGCCAATACCGTGTTCTCCCGGCAAAGAAGATATATGCAACAAAACCCCACTACGTCTTTGTATCTTTTCCATAATAAAATCAAAACCCTTTCCCAGGCAAGCTGGAGATAACAAATAAAAAATAAAAAATAATAATATGTAGGGGCGGCAATCTGCCGCCCGCTCGATAAATATATTATACCGCGAGCCAAGGTTGCCGCAACTACATTTTTTATAAATTGCAATATTCTGCGAGCCAAGGTTGCCGCCTTTATACCAATATCCAATAAAAGTGTTGATAAAAAATCTGCGTGAAATCCATATATCAAAGTTTTCACTTGATTTTTTATAAACTTTTTAATTGGATATTGGTATTACAAATATTGCAATTTGCCGCGGGCGGCAGATTGCCGCCCCTACACTTTAATTACGAATTTTGCAATCGGTTATATCGCAAATATTATGCTATCTAAATTATTAGCAATAAAATGTCTCATGTATAATTTGTATTCTGGGTTTATTTCTAAAATCTTTTGCGGTAAGGTAATATAATCGTCGGGTTTGTGATATGCACATATTGCAAGTTTTGGCTTATTTTTCGCTATAATGTTTTTACCGCCTTCTAAACATTGATATTCCGCACCTTCTATGTCGAGTTTTATAAATGTTGGTAAATATTGCCTATCTTTAAAAACTTCGTCTAAAGTAGTAATTCTGGCTGTTTTTAAGATTGTATGCGGTCTTTGTTCTGTTATCGAATGAGATTTCATGCTTGCAAAATTATATTTTATTTCACCACTTTTATCAAACAACCCACTATTATATATATATATATATGGATTCTTTTATCTTTTGTTTTGCAATATTATAATTTTCTTCATCAAGTTCAAATCCGTGAATTTCACGATACTTTCCGTTTACTGCATTAATATATCCTGTTATTGTTTCGCCGTCATATACTCCGCCGTCAACATAAACTTCATCATCATCAAATGTTAAAACGTCGTTTTTAAAATACATATCACTGCTGCTTTTTGCGTTGTTGGTAATGTTCATAGAGTCATTATAAAGTAATTTTTTGATTTTATTTAAAACAACATTGCGGGAAATATCATCTTGAAAGGCATTGTATGTATACTCCCATTTGTCCTCGGATTTTAATATGTCGTCCACTGTGGTATTTGAATAATTAACAGACGGACAAATATTTTCGCTTGTAAATCCGTTTTCTTCAAGTTGTTTTTTTATTTCGTTGTAATAACTATTTGTCGCTATTAATATATAAGCATTTTTATAATTTTCTTTTAAATGCTCAAACGAAACACATGGCAGCCCATATACGGTATCACTTGTGAAATAGTTGTCACAAAAGCAAGAAACCTCAACATCTTGATTTTGTAATATTCGCAGTAGTTTTTCTCCATAAGCTTTTGTTCCGAATATCACAATAGGATTGTTTTTATTCTTGATTTTTTGAATTATAGTATCCCATATAGATAACGGCCGCTCCTTCAATATTTCTTGCAATTTGCTTTTAAATTCTGACATTTTATTGTTCCTTTCTTTCTTCCAATATTTTTACATTATAAACTTTCATCAATCAATCTTCTTAGCTTCTCGCTTACTTCTGTTATTGTATAAGTTTTTGCACCCGAAAGTCTGTTAGCTTCCGCGGCGAGTAGTTTTTCTCGCAAATTTAACATTTCTTCACGGTATTTATACGTTTCAATGCACATAAGGACTAAATCTCCTTTATGTTTTTATATATTCTGACCACTAATCACTCCTCCTTTTTTTCTTTCCGAATAAATTTTAATATAAAATCAAAACTTCTTTTTGAAGGTTTTGCTTTTATTTCGATTTCTTCTATTTCTTCTTCCGGCGGGTCTTTGTATAATCCTGTTTTGTCCGGCATTTCTTTTGCTTGCAATCTTCTTGTTATAAAGAGGTTAAACAACCTGTAAATTACGGCAAAAGTTGGTACTGCAACTAAAATCCCCACTATTCCAAACATTGCCCCACCTACCAATATTGCAAATATTACCCAAAATGCAGGCAATCCTACAGATTTACCTACGATTTTCGGACCTAAAACATTTCCGTCAAATTGTTGCAATATAACAATGAAAATCAAGAATATTATCATCTTCATGGGGTCTTCAAATAAAATTAAAACCGCTCACATAACCGCTCCGATAATCGGCCCAAAAAAGGGGATTAAGTTTGTAACCCCCACTATTGAAGAAATCAAAACAGGATAAGGAAGTCCTAAAATTAACATACCGAGATAGCATATAATTGCGACAATTATAGATTCTATGATTCTGCCGAAAATAAATTTTCCGAAAACCGTATGGGTTTCTGTTGTTATTTCGAGGGTTTTTTCCGCAACTTTTTTACTGCACACAGCGAACATCACTTTTTTCAACTGTGCCGCAAAATTTTCCTTGCTTGCTAAGAAATAAATTGATATAATAATACCGATAACTATTGTTATTATTCCATTAGCGATACCGCTTATTATTGAAATAAGATTTGATGCCGTTGTTTGCAAGATAGACGGTATTTCCCGCAGATAAGCGGAAATGTTGCTCAACATTCCGTCAAGTTGTTCTTGCAATATGTTTTCTGCACCCATGTTTTTAACAAGGTCGTTTAAAAACACCATGATGCTTTCTATATATATGTTAGATTTTACAACTATTCCCATAATAGCTTTATATATTTCGGGAATTAATGACCATAACGTAAAAGTAATTGCCAATATAAACGTCAAATACGTCATTGTTAAACCCAGAGCGCGGATTAAAGATTTTTTACTGTTGTTTTTAAAAATTTTATGTAAAACAAATTTTTCATAAAAATTAAGTATAGGCGTAAGCAAATACGCAAACACAAATCCTATTATAACCGGCGATAAAATAGAAGTGATAAATGTTAACGTGTTATAAACAATTTCAAATCTTAACAACATAAAAAGCACTAATATAGACGCAACAATAACCAAAAACGACAACACAGCAATATTCAAATATTTTTTTTCAAACTTAATTCTCAATTTTTCACATCCTTATAAGTTATTTTACCACAAACAATGTATGCTGTCAACCAAATATACTTCTTAACTGATAAGAAGTATAAAAACCAACATTGTTAAATTTTTGTTAATTCTTTATCATTCTACTTGGCTAAAGCGATAAAGCGTGGTAAGATAATTAACAACTAACAACGAACAGATAACAGATAACAATTTTGAAATTATGAGGAGTACAAACATTATATCTTCGTTGCGAAAATAGACAGTAGATTTTAGATTTTAGATTTTAGACGATGTAACCAACAATTTTGGGAATATGGGGAGTACAAACATCGTATCGTCGTTGCGTGAAAAACAACGGTGCGAAAAAGCAAAAGAAATACAGAAAACTGACCAATCGAGAGCAAACGACGATTAGTAAACAACCTTGGTGCCATCCCCAGGGGTTTTTAGGGGGATTGTTCCCCTAAACGATTTTTGCTTACTTTGTATCGTTACAAAGTAAGTGCGGTGTCGAGCGCAATCTCGACAAACAAACTTCTCCGCTGAAGCCAGCGGTTAAGAATATGCCATTTCGCGGCACGAGCGGAAAAAAGATTTTGCTTACTTTTATAAAAAAGTAAGTGCCATTTCGCGGCACAAGCGAAAAATTTTTGTTTACTTTTTTATAAAAAGGAAAAAACCGAAAGGAAAAAACATTATGCAAAATATAATAAAAAACCTAAAAGAATTAAACATATTAACCGAAAGTGAGCTTATTGAACTTAAATTGCGTAAACTTTATGCAGAATCCGGGTACAAACTTATTCGCCCTAAAAAATTTGAACAAGCCGAATTATATATAGACAACAAAAATTTTGTAGGGAGCGGCGGAATCATCACTTTCATGGATGCGGACGGTCATTTGCTTTCACTAAAACCCGATGCTACTCTATCCATCGTAAAAAAAGCCGTAGCAGCGAAAGAATCGCAAAAATTATACTATTCTGATGAAGTATACCGCCTGTCTTCGGCAAGCCGTCAATATGAAGCTATTGAACAAATAGGACTTGAATATATCGGAAAAATTAACGGCGATGCCACAAAAGAAATTATAACCCTCGCCATCAACAGCTTAAAAACGATTAGCGATAATTGTATATTAGACATTTCGCACTTAAGTTTTATTTCACCATTATTGGAAGGATTGGAAGCTAATTTACAAAATGCGATTTTTGAAAATATAAAATTAAAAAGCTGTCACGGTATGGAACAAACATTGGAAAATGTAAAACTAGACGATAATTTGAAAACCAAAATAACAAAATTAACTCAAATTTGCGGCGAATTTCCCCACGCATTAAAACAAGCAGAAAGTTTAATTGTAAGCAAAGAAACAGAAACCGCTTATATCGAATTGGAAGATTTATATAAATCTTTGTGCTCCATGGAGCTTTCTGATAATATTATACTTGACTTTAGTGCTGTAAATGATTTATCATATTATAATGGGATAGTTTTTAAAGGGTATGTAAAAGAAGACCCTTCCACCGTTCTTTCAGGCGGACGATATGATAACTTAGTGCGGAAAATGGGCGGAAATTTCGGAGCAATGGGGTTTGCGGTGAAATTGGGGATTAGGACGTAAATGACAATTAACAGATGACAGATAACAGATGACAGATTACAAATAACAGATGAGGGGTCGCCTTGTAGGGGTCGCCTTGTAGGGGTCGCCTTTAGCCGACCCGATAGGATTTAATATATTACAGATAATAAATGAAAAATGATGAATGATGAATGATAAATTATGAATTAAATTGGAGGGGATTCGTTGGACAATATTACCATTGCTTTGCCTAAAGGGCGATTAGGGGACAAGGTTTATTCGTTGTTTGGGGAAATTGGATTGTCTTGTGAGGAATCGTTAAATAATAACCGAAAATTGGTTTTTCATAATGACAAAATCGGCATAAGTTATTTTCTTGTAAAACCATCCGATGTGGGGATTTATGTTGAAAGAGGCGTTGCGGATATTGGTGTTATGGGTAAAGATATGCTGCTCGAACAAGAATGTGATATATACGAATTGTGCGATTTAAAACTGGGTAAATGCCGTTTAGCTGTCGCCGCAATGAAAGATTATACCCCCAACATCAATAAAAAATTAGTCGTCGCAACAAAATATGTAAATGTTGCAAAAAATTATTACGCAAAACAAGGGCAGGAAATTGACATAATAAAACTAAATGGCTCAATAGAACTTGCCGCGTGTTTAGGGCTCGCTGATGTAATCGTAGACATAGTAGAAACAGGTGCAACCTTAAAAGAAAACGGACTTGAAGTTATAACAGAAATCGAACCTTCTTCCGCAAGATTAATTGCAAATAAAATAAGTTTTAAATTCAAAAATAATAAAATAACAGATATTGCACAGAAAATACAGGCTGTTTTAATGTCTACACACCCGCCTTCGGCGGGTGTGTAGACTCGAAAAATATTTGAATAAAAACAAATATACACTAAACTATATATTTTGGAATCTGATCACTGACCACTGATCATTGTAATATGGAGGATTAACCGTGAAAATTATAAAATATGAAGAACAATCTTTTGAGGAAATGTTAACGAGAAAATCTGAAAATGCTGATGTTGAAAATGTTGTTTCCTCTATCATAAACGACGTGAAAACTCGCGGTGATGCTGCTTTGTTTGAATATGCCGAAAAGTTTGACGGAGCAAAACTTTCTTCACTTGTTGTTAGTGACCAAGAAATTGACAACGCTTTAAAAGAAATATTTGGAACAAAACTGCAACAAGCGTTGGGAGTAGCTTTTCATAATATCAAGAATTTTCATTCAAGGCAAAAACGTGAAGGATTTGCTTGTTACGGCAACAATCCATATGGCGATGATAAAATTATGGGTGCGGGAACTGTCGTCGGTCAAAGGATTTTACCTTTAAAAAAAGTTGGAATTTACATCCCCGGAGGAACGGCAAGTTATTCATCGTCGGTGCTTATGAATGCGATTCCTGCAAAAGTTGCCGGAGTGGATGAAATATATATGGTGACTCCCCCCGATAAAAACGGCAATATTAAAACCGCCGTGCTCGCCGCCGCTTATATGTGCGGGGTTAAAACTATATTTAAAATTGGCGGAGCGGGAGCTGTCGCCGCACTCACATACGGTACAGAAACTATCCCAAAAGTAGATAAAATCACAGGCCCCGGCAATATATATGTAGCAACCGCCAAAAAGCAAGTATATGGAACTGTCGATATTGATATGATAGCAGGTCCAAGCGATATATTGGTTGTTGCCGACGATTTTGCAAATCCGCGATATGTGGCGGCGGATTTATTATCCCAAGCAGAACATGATGTTATGGCAAGTTCTGTTTTGGTTACTTCTTCTGAAAAAATTGCAAAAGAAACCGCCGAAGAAATTACAAAACAGTTGAAAGATTTACCGCGAAAAGAAATAGCAGAAACTTCTATTGAAAATAACGGACTTATCATTATCACAAAAGATATAGAAACGGCGGTAAAAATATCCAACGAAATTGCTCCGGAGCATTTGGAATTATGCGTTGAAGAACCTTTTGCATTGTTGGGCAGTGTTGAAAATGCAGGCTCTGTGTTTTTGGGGCATATGTCGCCCGAAGCAGTGGGGGATTATATAGCAGGTCCTAACCATACTCTGCCCACAGAGGGAACGGCAAGATTTTCATCACCGTTATGTGTTGATGATTTCACAAAAAAGACATCATACATCCACTACACAAAAGAAGCCTTGTCTGCGGTAAAAGAAGAAATAGAAACTTTTGCAAAAGATGAAGGATTAGACGCTCACGCAAATTCTGTAACTATACGGTTTGAGTAACTGGAGTGAATATAGTGAATTCATTTTAAAATGATGGAAAAATATTGAAAAAATGAATTCACATTCGGTATTTTCACTTATTGGATAAAACCATTTTTAAGTGAAAATACTATAGTGTTGATGGTCTGTAGGGACGGTCGCCCTCGACCGTCCGCATACGCAAAATGCCCTGTTTGTGCCAACAAACGGACGACCGAGGGCGGTCGTCCCTACAAAGATTGTACGAATCAACAATATTTACTACTAATACCAATATCCAATTAAAAAGTTTATAAAAAATCAAGTAAAAATTCTGACATATGATTTTTACGCCGATTTTTTATCTACACTTTTATTGGATATTGGTATAACGCCAACATTTATTATTTTTTCTTTATTATTTATTATTTATTTCCAGCTTGTCTGGAAAAAGGGGGTTTTGTTTTATGGTTTATTTTCAAGATGAACGCGATGTTGACCGTTATGTTGAACGGGAACTTGAAAAAATAGGTCTTGTTTTCAAAAAAGATTTTAACGACCAACGCAATATGAGCGAGCATTTGAAAAAAGCGTTGGAAGGATCTTCTAAAACCGAAAATAAAAAAGGTGTGGGAATACCTGATTTTTCTGTTGAAAAATATGGAGTTCCTGTAATTATTGAAAACAAATTCGGTTTAAAGAAATTACAAAAACTTCTAAAAAACGAAATAAGCAAAAGTGTTAACGACATACGTGATTATGCGGTAAACGGCGCGGTATCATATGCACGTCACATGATACATTCCGGCAAATATGATGGCGTTATTACAATAAGTATAGCAGGGGACACAAGTGAAAACATAACTTGTATAGTTCATTATGTTTTTGGTTTCGAGGGCGAGCCAAAATTAATGAAAGAATACACAACGCTAAATTTTCTTGAAAATGATACTTCTTTTAAAACATTTATCGAAAATGCTACTTTAACAACAAAAGAAAAACACGCTATTTTAATTAAATCTCAAGAAGAATTACATATTCATGCAAACAAATTAAATAAATTAATGAATGACCATTCAATAGGAGTTGCCGAAAGGGTAATTTATGTTTCTGGTATGCTGCTTTCTATGCAGGATATAACAAATAAAAACGGCGATATAATTAAAGAAGGACTTGTACCAGAAAATTTAATAAGCATACAAACAAACACCGTACGTGACGGTGTTATAATATTAGCGCATATCGACGATTATTTGACAAACAAAAACGTTCCGGACCACAAAAAGGAATTAATGCTTGCATCTTTTGACAGAATAAAAATAGACCCCGACAGAGATAAACCTATCGAATTATCTTTACTTGTGGCAAAAGAAATAAACGACAACGCATCCATAACACGCCAAATTTTTCAATATGTTTATGATAATGTATTTACAAAAATAACAGGAACAGCAGGACAACTTGATATTTTAGGTGATATGTATTCAATCTTTTTAAAATATGCGTTGGGCGACGGTAAAGAAATTGGTATTGTATTAACCCCTTCATATGTTACAAGACTTATGGCACAAATATTAGATATTGACATGGATTCCCGAGTGCTTGATGTCGCCACAGGGTCTGCCGGTTTTTTAATTTCATGTATGGAAATTATGATTGAAGATGTCAATAATAAATACGGCAAAAACACAAGTGCCGCCAATGAAAAAATTGAAAAAATTAAAAACACACAACTTATGGGTGTGGAGCGTGACCCGCAAATGTATACTTTAGCCGCGACAAATATGATAATGCGCGGCGACGGAAGCGCGAAAATTGAAAAAGGTTCTTCTTTCGACCAATCCGAAGATTTGTATAAAGATTTTAACGCAAATATATTACTTTTAAATCCGCCTTTTACATATAACGAAAACGGTATGCCGTTTTTAACTTTCGGATTAAAGCAAATGACAGAAGGGAAAGCCGCTATAATTATACAAGATTCCGCAGGGAGCGGCAGAGCTGTTAAAAGCAACCGGGAAATATTACGCAGCAACACATTATTAGCAAGCATTAAAATGCCTATTGATTTATTTGTCCCATATGCAGGGGTGCAAACAAGCATTTATATTATACAGGCAGGCAGGCCTCATCAATTTAAAACAGACATAGTAAAATTTATTGATTTTCGTAACGACGGATATAAACGCACCAAAAGAAGTATTAATGAAACCGATAATCCGAAAGAGCGATATGACGATATTCCGATTGTTTTTAAAATGGGATATAATGCTGTTAATAATTCTGATTTCCATAATGAATTGTGGGATTTGTCCGAAATTTACATTGAAGATACAATTACAGACAGCGGAGCGGATTGGAATTTTGAACAGCATAAAAAAATAGATGCTCTGCCGACAGAAAACGATTTTAGTAAAATCGTAGGAGATTATTTACTTTATGAAATAAAACAACTTATTGAAAACGGTTTTGACGCAAATGAGGTAAATCGCCATTTAAAAAAGTAGAAACCTCAACGTATAACAATAAAATATTAGATACTGATGTACGTTGGGGTGAATTTAAAATCGATGATTTGTTTGAAATTCGTCCAACAAAAAATTATGGTTTAACTAACGAAGATTTATTTAAAACTTCAGGGGAAACGCCTGTATTAACAAATACCTCAATTAATAATGGAATTACCGGTTATGTTAATTTATCCCCCACTGAAAAAGGGAACGTAATTACTTTTAGCGATACAACTACTTCTGACGGTATTTTTTATCAACCTGATGATTTTATTGGTTATTCACATATTCAAGTTCTTATTCCATTAAAATATAAAAAAATATATAATTATAAAATTTATTTATATATCCTATCATGTTTTAAAAAAGCTACCGCAGGTTTATATTCATATGGTTCAAAATTCAATCGCAAAAATGCAGGTAAAACAAAAATCCAACTTCCTATAACGCCTGATAACACTCCTAATTTTGAATACATGGAACAATATATTACTTGCATACAAAATCTTCATGTTACAAAAATAAAAAATTATTTAAACGCATATTTATTCGTTACAAAACTTGATGATTATACACTTAACGAAAACGATAAAAACATTTTATCCCACAAACCGTCTTGGGGAAAATTTGAAATAGGAGATTTGTTTGAAAAAATACCAACAACCCGTTTGCCGTATAAAGCATTCGAGTTAAAAAACAAATCTGATGATGTGTACAATTTGCCCGCATTAACTGCCGGTGTAGATAATCAAGGATTGGCGTATTATGCTCCACGTGACGGAGCTACTATATTAAAAAATGTTATCAGCGTTTCTGCAAACGGAGCAAACTCGGGTGCAATGTTTTATCAGTCTCATGAATTTACTGTATTACAAGACAGTTTCGCAATGGCATATAAAGGATTTTCACCAAATGCATCGCAATATCTTTTTTTACTAACAGCTTTGCAAAAAGTTATCAGATATAATTTTGATTGGACGAATAAAGCAGGATGGAATCGAATTAAAGACATTGAGTTTTCACTGCCGATATTATCCAACGGTGAACCCGATTTTGATTATATGGAAAAATACATACAAACACAGCAAAAATTAATTATATCAAAAGTAATTTACAATAATTGGAGTGATCAGTGATCAGTGGACAGATCCCAAAATTAATAATTTTTTTGCACATTTTTAGTTTTTGCTTTATTATTTATTATTTGTAATTTATTATTTCCAGCTTGTCTGGGGAAGGATGCTTAATGGATAACAAAAAATTTACCGTGCCTGATATAGATTCTATTTCTCCTTATGTCCCAGGGGAACAGCCTCGAGATTTTGATTATATTAAATTAAACACCAACGAATCGCCGTACCCTCCTTCTCCCGAGGTTCTAAAAGCCATATCGAAAATAACCATGCAATTATACCCCGACCCGACGGCTAAAGTTTTAAAATCGGCTATTGCGGATTATTATAATGTTGGCGCAGAAAACATTTTCGTTTCAAACGGCAGTGATGAAACTCTGGCTTTCGCATTCCGCGCTTTTATTACAGGGAAAGACGTTTTTTATCCCGATATTACATATGATTTTTACCGCGTTTTTGCATCGTTATATAACGCGAGAGGAAAAACAATCCCTCTTGATAATAATTTTAATATAAATATATCCGATTATAATGAAAAAAACGGCGTTATAATCATAGCAAATCCCAACGCGCCCACTTCACTTTATTTAACACCAAACGATATTGAAAAATTAGTTTTGCAAAATAAAGAAAATCTTGTTATAATAGATGAAGCATACATTGATTTCGGCGGAGAAACAGCAATTCCATTAACGAAAAAGTATAAAAACCTCTTAATCGTGCAGACTTTTTCAAAATCACGTTCGCTTGCAGGTTTAAGATTAGGGTTCGCTGTCGGAGATGTAAAACTTATTGAGGCGTTGGAAAAGGTAAAATATTCCTTTAATCCATATAACGTAAACATGGCGGCACAATATATGGGAACGGCTTCAATCCGTGATGTATCATATTTCAAGCAAGCAGTAAGCACAATAATAAAAACAAGAGAGGCCGCAAAAAATAAATTAGCACTCATGGGAATAAAAACCTTAGACAGTTATACAAACTTCTTGTTCGCAAAACACCCTCGAATAAGCGGAAAAAAGTTATATGAAAAATTAAAAGAACAAAATATATTAGTAAGACATTTCGACAAACCGCGGATAAAAAATTATATACGAATAACAATAGGAACCGATGCAGAAATGGATAAATTAATACAAGTTCTAAACACATTTTAATTTGTAGGGGCGGCAACCTGCCGTCCGCATGATTGTTTGTTTTCTGTAGGGGCGGCAATCTGCCGCCCGCGGCATATTACAATCTTTGTAGGGACGACCGCCCCCGGTCGTCCGTTTCCAGCCATAAACAGTGTATTTTTATATCTGCGGACGGTCGAGGGCGACCGTCCCTACAAACGCAATCGAGAAAGGAGAAAACATGAATCGTTATAGTCAAGTTGAGAGAAAAACAAATGAAACTGATATTACTGTCAAGCTTATAATTAACGGAGAAGGTGAATTTAGCGGTACAAGCGGTGTAGGCTTTTTTGACCATATGCTGACATCTTTCGCACGTCATGGGAATTTTGATATTAATTTAAAATGCACAGGAGATTTGCATATAGACGGACACCATACCATAGAAGACATAGGTATAGTTACAGGACAAGCTTTTACAAAAGCCTGCGGAGATTTTAAAGGCATTAAACGCTTTTCCGATGTGATTATGCCGATGGATGAGGCGTTAACTCTTTCCGCAATAGATATAGGCGGTCGCGGATTTTTGCATTACGACATACCGTTACCAACTTTAAAAGTAGGCGATTTCGATGTACAGTTGGTAAAAGAGTTCTTTTTAGCTTTTACTCGCAATTTTCCGATAAACTTACATCTAAAATTATTCCACGGCGAAAACACGCACCATATAATAGAAAGCGTATTCAAAGGCACAGCCGTTGCCCTGCGGAAAGCATTAAAAATAACAAACAACAAAATCCCCTCATCAAAAGGGAAAATCATATGAACAATTACGAATTTCGGTCATGTGTCAAAGTTGTTGATTGCACTTGTAGGGGCGATTTCCAATCGCCCGCCGATTAATGTTGTAGCCACGGGCGATTGGAAATCGCCCCTACACCTGTAAACTTATTTGATACATGACCCGAATTTCACAATTACAATGCCCAGTGGTTAGTAGTCAACAATCAAATTAATTTTTGTTTTATTATTTATTATTTTTATTTATTATTTTACAAAAGGTTGGTGTTCATTTGAAAATATTTCCTGCTATTGATATTAAAGATGGTAAAGCCGTTCGGCTTGTGCAAGGTGATTATAATCAAGTTACAGTTTTTGCGGACAAACCGGAAAAAGTCGCGCTTGATTTTAAACAGCAAGGAGCAGAGTTTTTACACATAGTTGACCTTGACGGTGCAAAAGACGGAAAACTTTCCAATTTTGATACTATACAAAAAATTATTTCCACAGGAGTAAAATGTCAAGTGGGCGGCGGTATTCGTGACATAGAACGCATTGAGAAATATCTTTCTTCCGGAGTACAACGGGTAATTTTGGGAAGCGCGGCTCTGGACGATGATTTTTTGCAAAAAGCCGTATTAAAATTCACAGATAAAATCGCAGTAGGAGTAGACGCAAAAAACGGTTTTGTCGCGACAAATGGCTGGTTAGAAGTTTCAAAACTCGATTCATTAAAATTTTGCGAACACGTCGCGAAACACGGTGTAAAAACCATAATATACACCGACATTTCCCGCGATGGAACAATGCAAGGCTCAAACATAGAAATCTACCGCACATTACAATCGAAAAAATCAGAAATCCCCTCAAACATAATAGCCTCCGGCGGAATATCATCAATAGAAGAACTAAAAACCCTAAAAAAAACAGGCACATACGGTGCGATCCTGGGAAAAGCATTATACCTCGGGAAAATAACAGTAAAAAAGGCCTTAGAAATAATTAACAATTAACAGATAACAGATAACAGATTACAAATAACAGATAATAAATTACGATTGACGATTATGGATAATATTGTAGGGATTGCCCTTGGTCAATCCGCCCGATAAAAATTAAATAATTATTGGAACATGGGGAGTACAAACACCGTATCGTCGTTGCGAATTAGACAGTAGACATAAGATATTAGACAATTTTTGTTGACACGAAATTTTTATGAATAAAACAAAATTTGCATATCAACAAAAATTAGATTTTAGATGATGTTAATAATAGTTTCGAGATTATGAGGAGCACAAACATCATATCGTCGTTGCGTTTGTACAACGGTGCATATAAACAAAAGAAATATCACACAAAAACCAATCGAGAGCAAACGACGATTAGTAAATTACCATGGTGTCATCCCCAGGGGTTTTTAGGGGGATTGTTCCCCTAAACGATTTTTGCTTACTTTGTATCGTTACAAAGTAAGTGCCCGTCGCGGCATGAGCGACAAACAAACTTCTCCGCTGAAGCCAGCGGTAATAAGATGCCATTTCGCGGCACAAGCGAAAAAATGCAATGTCGCGGCATACGTGACAGAAACAAAAAATTCATATCGCTAAATATAGCGGTAAAAAAGGAGAATATATCTTATGAAAAAAAGAATTATCCCATGTCTTGATGTACGAGACGGAAAAGTTGTTAAAGGTAAAAATTTTAAAGGAATTGTCGATGTTGCAGATCCTGCTGTGCTTGCCGCGAAATATAACGCGGACGGAGCAGACGAACTTGTTTTTTATGACATAACGGCATCTTGTGAGGGGCGAACTTTATTTGCCGATGTTCTGAAAAAAGTTGTTGAACAAAATTCTGTGCCTTTGACAGTAGGCGGCGGAATTAACACTCTCGAAGATATAGAGCAAATGTTTTCGTTGGGTGCGGATAAAGTCAGTATAAACACAGGCGCTATCCTTGACCATAATTTCATTAAAAAAGCCGCCGAAAAATACGGCAGCGAAAAAATCATACTATCTATTGACGTAAAACTTGTCAACGGCGAATACAAAGTTTTCAAAAGCGGCGGGCAAGTTGAAACCGAACTTTATGCTATAGACTGGGCAAAAAAAGGAGAAGCAGACGGAGCAGGTGAATTAGTCGTAAATTCAATAGACACCGACGGAGTAAAAGAGGGATTTGACCTTGCAATGCTTACTGCATTTTCAAACGCAGTAAATATTCCGATTATAGCATCAGGCGGCGCAGGAAAAATCGAAGATTTCATAAAACTTTTTAACACCCTAAACATAGAAGCAGGCTTAGCCGCATCAGTTTTCCATTTCGGCGAAGTGAATATAAGAGAGTTGAAAGAAAAATTACAAATAACAGATAATTAACGATGAATAATAGATGAACGATGAACAATGAACGATGCACAATTATTGAAATATAGGGTTATGTGCAACGGTACGCGCAGGGGCGCGTACCCTACAAAATTAACAATAATTATATGTAGGGGCGGCAATTTGCCGCCCGTCCCGAATATATTATACCACGGGCGGCAGATTGCCGCCCCTACAAATTAAACACAAGACATTGGATTTTAGACACACAAAAAACCACTTCCAGAAAGGAACACAAAAACCATGAACATAAACAACTTAACCTTTTCTCCCGATGGGTTAATTCCTGCTATTGTACAGGATTATTATACAAAAGAAGTCTTGATGTTTGCATACATGAACCGTGAAAGCTTGGAAATTTCTATTGCCGAAAAACGCACTTGTTTCTATTCACGCTCCCGCAAAAAGTTATGGCGAAAAGGTGAAGAATCGGGCAACACTCAACAAATCGTCAGTATAAAAAGCGATTGTGATAGCGACTGTCTTGTTATCGAAGTTATAAAAGCAGGGCCTGCTTGCCATAAAGGCGATGAATCTTGTTTTAATGACTTTGTGTTAAAAACCGATATAAACCCGTTTTCAATAAATTTGCTTTACAATAAACTTCAAGAACGAAAAGACAATCCGCCCAAAGGTTCTTACACAAGCTATTTGTTCGAAAAGGGACTGGATAAAATCTTAAAAAAGGTAGGCGAAGAATGTACAGAAGTCATTATTGGAGCAAAAAATTCCGATAAAACCGAAACTGTTTACGAGCTTGCCGATCTTACATATCATGCTTTAGTGCTTATGATAGAAATGGGAATAACCCCTGCGGACATAGCGGCAGAACTCGCAAAACGTGATATTGTAGAAACAAAGAAAAAGCAATAATATATGCTTCTCTCGTCAACGGCGAGGGAAGCATATTAATTCAAAGTTTATAAAGGAATGTTGTTCATGATTTTATCAAATTTGCATACACATACTACTTTTTGTGATGGTAAAAACACCGCAGAAGATTTTGTGCAAGCCGCGATTGGCAAGGGTTTTACCTCAATTGGATTTTCCTGTCATTCATATTTTAAGTACGATACAGGAGCGTGTATTACCTTAGAAAAATTAGTAGAATATCACCGTGATTTGCTTGTGTTAAAAGAAAAATATGCTGATAAAATCGAGATATATATAGGTCGGGAATTGGATTTTGAATCAGAACCATTTGATGGGTATGAATACGATTTTACCATCGGCGCTGTTCATAATGTATATTTTGGCGGTAAATTTCATTGTATCGATGCGGGGAAAGAAGCTTTTTCAAAGGCAATCGAAGCGGCTCAATCAAAAAATAATACTATTCAAAATAACACCTCACAAAACAATCCTGCTAAAAACAATATTGCTCAAAACAATACTTCACAAAACAATATTTCACAAAATAATACTGCTCAAAACAATATTTTACAAAAAAAATTATCTGTAAATAAAACGTCTTTTGATAATAAAGAACAAGAACAAGTCAAAGCCGTCGTTGTGGAATACTACCGCAATTTAACAGATTTTGCATTGGGCAAAAAAGGGATTATCCCCGACATTATGGCACATTTTGATATTATCTTGATGGACGGAAAACACTTTTTCGACCCAAACGCAAATTGGTATAAAGAATTAGTTTGTTCCGCGGCGGATGTCGTGATAAAAAATAATATTATAATAGAAATCAACACTGGGGGTTTATTTAGAAATTACCATGACGATTTGTACCCCGCACAATGGCTTTTGGATTATATGATACAACAAGGAGCTGTTTTTACGATAGGCTCAGACGCACATACGATAGAAGGATTGGATTATTATTTTAACCAAACCGCCGCATTATTAAAAAGCAAGGGTGTAAATACTGTAAAAATATTAAGAAACGAAATTTTTGTTGATATGCCAATCTTGTTGTAACCATAAAAACCCCATATCAACAAAAATTGTTTGTTGATATGGAAATCTTGTTATAACCATAAAAACCTCACGTCAACAAAAATTGTTTGTTGATATGCCAATCTTGTTGTAACTATAAAAACCCCATGTCAACAAAAATTGTTTGTTGATACGAAAATTTAAAAAAATAAAATCAACATTGTTGTTTTAACAATGTTGATTTTATTTTTGTAATATAATGTTTTTATAAACTTTTTAATTAGATATTGGTACAATACCAATATCTAATAAAAGTGTTGATAAAAAATCGGCGTAAAAATCGTATATCAGAATTTTTACTTGATTTTTTATAAACTTTTTAATTAGATATTGGTATTAGAAAATGCTTACTAATTAAGCGATTCATTTGTTTCGGTTTTTTTTGCCATCCATTCATCTAATTTTAATTTTGAAAAAATATACAACGTTGTTCTGCCGCCATCAATAGTTTTTCCAGCTTCATATGAAACATATGTCCCATCAAGTGTTCCATTTGTAATAAGTTGGCGAAACAATTCGTAATCCAAATCTAAACGAAGATATGATGCTGCTTCATCTTCATACATATAGTCACTTGCCTGTTCCGTTTGAACATTAATAGATCCTTGAATATATGAATTGTCCGTATAAGGTCTATTTTCAATCGTATTAGACAAGGAAAACAAAGCTATTGCTATTATAATTGCACTGGCTAAAATACTTAATGACGAAGAATGCTTTTTCATAAAATAACACCTCGTTCTTGTTTTGGATTTAAAAATTAATTTTGTGAAAAGGTTAGACAAAAAAGATATCACTTATATAAAAATTCGAGTTAATAAAAAAATGAAGAATGAAAAGTGAAAAAGGAAAAAGGAAAAATACAAAAAATGCCCAAATATATTTTAGTGGTATCTATTTTTAATTTTTCCTTTTTCACTTTTCATTCTTCATTGCCCACAAGGGCATTTTTGGTGACCCGTACCCATCACAAAGACAGTTCAAAAAATAGCTTGAAAGATTATCCGAGAGCCAATTTATTTCTACTAACGAGCCAACGCTCCTCACCGTTACCAGCCGCTAAGACATCTTAAAATATCATGCGTGTTTGCTGAATTTATTATAGCACGCCATATTTTAATAGTCAACACCTAATTTGAAAAAATAACCACTCTAAATATCGAATGAGGTAACACGTTTTAGGTGTTACCTCACTCATGCTGTTTATAGCTGTGCCATCCTTTTTACGTTCTCCAAGTCTAATTCTTCTATGGTCGGAAGCGGTACTACTGTGTTATCTGCAAGCCTTAATGTCTTTGATGATTGTGCAGGTTGTTTTAATCTTCTGATTGCAAGAGAAGTTCGCATCTTTAACCATTGCTGATAGTCCGTAGCATACACAGATGGTACAACTATTTCCACATCTATGTTCTCTTTGCTTACTACAACCTTATTAACATATGTCTTAATGAAATTATGGCAAGCAGGGAGATTATTATTTTTTATGAAGTCTGTGTATTTGGCGAACAATTTGCAAATGGTTTCTTCTGTGTATTCTGCATTGGCTGATTGCTGTTTGGCTTCTTTTTCAAGTAGTTGATTTTGTAACAGCCGTTCTTCTTCTCTCAATGCTTCTAACCTATCAGAAATACCTTTATCAGTATTGCCGTTAGAGATAAATTCGATTAGGTTATCAATTTTAGTTCCGACTCCTCTTATTTTATATTTGAGGGTTTTAACATGGTCTACTGTATTGCTTTCAGACTGTTTTTTTAATTCGTTCATTTTTTCTAACAGGAATGGTATTTGTCTCTCATTAAACACAATGCGTTTCAGTTCTGAAAGAACAAAAGATTCGACCCACTCTGCTTTACGTTGACCGATGTTGCAATCCTTGTTATGACAACGGTATGCATGGAACTTATTACCCTTACTGTCCTGATAGGTGTTACCGCTCATGTTATGACCATTGGAACAAAATATGATACCTGACAGCAGGTAGTTATTTCTTGAGCTTATTTTATAGTTGCCGTTCAAACGTGTTTGAACTCTATCCCACAAGTCCTGAGAAATGATAGGCGGTATTACATCTTCTACAACAATTATTTCTTCTTTTGGTTTTGATTTACTGTTATTTCTGCTTCCGTCTGACTTTTTAGCTTCACACCGATTATAAGTATAGATTCCAACATACTTGGTATTACGCAAAATGGAGTGCATACTGTTCTTTCCAAATGCTTTTTGCTTCTTAGTCTTTTTGCCCATCAGGTTCAGCTTGTCGATTATTTGCTGATAGCTCCACCCTTCATCATACAAAGAAAATATCATCCTTACTGTATTTGCTTCATCTTCGTTTACTACAAACTTCTTTGTATTTTTATCAACATCAAAACCTAATGCAGGGATTCCGCCAGTGTTCATGCCTTGATGGCAATTCTCAATCAATCCAGCAAGTGTAAACTCTGTCGTGTCCTCCGAGCTTGTCTGTGCCAACGCAAAGTAGATAGCTTTTAACAATGCTGAATTGATGAAAGGCTCTGTTACAGAAATTAACTCAGCACCGTTATCATCAAGAATCGAAAGATATTTAAAAGCGTCCTTTAGACTACGGCTGAATCGACTGACCTTGTAAACTAAGACTTTTTTTATATTGCCTTTTTTAACATCCGCTATTAATCGCTGAAATTCGGGTCTTTTGTCATTCCGCCCTGTTGATGCCGAGTCGTAGTATTTATCAACTATATTAAGGTTATTATCAACGCTGTATTTTTCAGCGGCTCTGTTCTGTGCGTCGATGGATTCCTCACGTTGATTACCCGAACTGTAACGACCGTAGACACCTACATTATCATTAATGTTTTGGTTATTATTGTTTTTCTTTTTCATTGCTCTGCAACTCCTTCTTGTGTTTTTAACATGGTGTGAAGAAACATAGCCGCCTGTGTTAAGTCGGTCGGAGTTTCTTTGTTTTTAAAATTGGTTGTTCTGTTAGGGTGTTCATCTTGTTTTTCCGAAAGCCATTTTTTTAGGCTTTCTTTGTTGCTTGTGTATCTTACTATCATTTTGATTGCTCCTTTATTATTTTATTTATAATATATTTATATCTTTTCAACAGTTACGGTGGGGGAGCGGAGCGGAAACTCCGCTCCCCCACTAACATTAAAAATCTAAGTCTTTAAATTCGTCTTCATCATTAGGCAAAAGCATTGACCTGTCACGGTTCTCAAAGTATTCCTCCATTTTATCAAAGAGTTCAGCGTTAGGGTCTATGGGCTGATAGTCATCTGGCAGTTTATAAACTATTTTATTTGGTGGGTTACATTTTAAAACACCTATCGCTAAAAAGTAAACTTCCGCACGCTTTACTCTGCCGATGTCACAACGGGAGTAGTAACGGTCGTTTTCCCTGCAATATAACAAACCCTGCTCTTTCCATTTTTTAAGGATTGCCTTTCTGCTGTTATCGCCATATCCTAACTCTAACATATATTTTTCAAAAACATTTCTCAGAACGGCAATGTATCTAACTTTGTTCAATGTTTTGTACCCGCCGTAGAAGTCACGGGTTTTGGGCTCAAACTTAGCTTGATTTTTAGTAATGAATAACCGTACTTTTTCAAATGCTTCATTATGCGGGTGTCGCTCTTTATCGGAAGTTATTTCAAGGTCTATCAGTTTATTAGCCAAATCATCCTTTGAGAATTTTGTGCCGTACCATTCGTTCATCAGTTCAGCGGAATATAGAAGCCCCGCCATTTTTTTAAGCCGCCGCATATTGTACCCTGAATTTTCCGACACTAAACATTCCTTTAAAAGAGCCACCCAATCGTTAAGATTGGCAAGTATTTCCTGTTCCGTTAATTTTAATAATCTATTTGCAAAATCAGGAGCAAGTATGCCGTGATTTTTATTTATCACCGCTTCAATCCGATGTGCCGAATCTTCATCACGACAAAAATCCCAAGAATCATCTAAGAAAAATATCCGTACCTTAGAGCCTGTTCGTGCTGATGGAGTCAACAGGCTTTCTTCACCCGTTATAACAGAATTTACAAAGCTTTTTTTTGTTGCCTGTAATACTCTTTCTTTATTTAGCACCGCTTTATTTACACCGGAAGCAAGAGAAAAGGCTATAGAATTATCCTGTTTTTTGCGTTCGCCGCTTTCATCTATCAGAATACATACGCCGCTGCCATCTTCCAAAAATTTCTTGACGGAGTTGTCAGAAGCGAAAAAAGTATAAAATAATCCTTCGTTTTCATCAGGGATGCTGCTAAAGGACACCACGAGCTTTCCGCCTGTTGTTTTTCCACGGGTTGATTGTCCCGTTGCATCTATTATAGTGTTTTCCTTAAAGTAGGTGGGTAAGCGTGCTGAAAGCATAGCAGAGGGAGCGGTTAAGAACATCACCGAAAGACCATTTTGTGAAACGACTTCTTCATTTAGCATTTTAACGACCGACTCTATTGAACCTTTGGGCTTAATGTTCAGCTTACGACCGCCGTTAAATTCATTACCGATATATTTTGAAACGACTCCGTCCAAATCACAAGTATCGCCAAAATAATACCATTTGCCTTTATACTTACGCAATCCGATTTTTTCATGTCCTAAGCTAAAACTGTTTCTTCTAAGACATCGATGTTCCGACCACATTAAATATTCACATAACACATCCGCTTTTTTATCGGAATAGCTAAATCCATACGCAAGCAGTTCTCGTATTCCTAATGGTGTTAAGTTCCCACGGGGTAGTGTATGTGTTTTTTTCTGACGTTCGCCAGTTTCATATTTAATCGTTACCCATCGTTTCTGTGTGTCAATGTTTTCTAAAACCTCTACTACTTTACAGCGTATGCTTAACGCTTCACCCCAACAGGCTTTACTATTTTCCTTTTTGTGATAAAGCATATCACCTCTATAGAAATAAGGGTCTTTTCCAAATATTGTATTTACGTTCATTTCATGCTTTTCTAAAAAAACATTCTCGAAATTTATCATATCGCTTAACCTCCTTTGTGTGATATGATAAGAACAAAACGGCGGGTGGTCTGCTCCCGCCGCCCTGTTTTAAATTGGTTTAGTCTTCTTCTAACTCGTCAACAACGTCATCAGCATCAACCTTGACAGCTTTTTTCTTACTGTGTTGAGTCATATCAAACACAGCAATTTTTTTACCGTCATCGGTAATGTCGATTTTCCCACTAAAGGAAAAAGAAACGTGTCTACCGTAAACGATACCGAAGGCTTTTGTAAAGTCCTGTACCATTCCGCTACGATATAAAATTGGATTATCCAATTTTATATTAAATGTAGCGGCTGATTCATCAAGGTTTTGACCTAAATAGACCTTTTTTTCTTCAACATCTGGTATGAGTTGAAAGGGAGCGAATCTTAATTCTACCCCGTCTTCATCAACAGTAGTAGTTATTGTTGATTCGTCTACCGTCTTGTTGACGGCAGCTTTGGTAAATTGAAAACGCCTGCCGTTGCGTTGGCTGTTTACCATGGACATACTGACAAGAGAACTGCTCCCACGAGACGAATGTTGAATAGAAATTAGCTGTGCGTTCCGCTGAACGACTTTTTTAATTGAAATTGCCATTTTTTTGACCACCTTTGTTAAATTTTTTTCAAATAAAAAGCGGACTTCCCAGTTTAATTAAAAATTATCCTGGTAAAGCCCACATTATAATTAGTGGAGTTAGCTAACTTCGACGAGCCTAAGTTTAAAAAACCCAAGTCCGCCGAGAGGTCCCGCACAGCTTATCCGCATATTTACTTGTGACCCTATCTTATCATAGTGTTTTTTATTTGTCAATGGTTTTTTCAGCCGAAAATGTGATTTCTACGTTTTGAACAAAGAGGGGTTTGTTGCTATTTATATCAAAAAAAATGGGGAGTCAAGTTGTTTCTGCTACACCTTTTTTGCGTTCTTTATTTTAGCGTATTTTTACAAATTGTCATTTTGTCTATTTTGCACAAAGGAAAACAGTCAAAAACATCAATCCCGTAACTGAAACGGGATTATGGGTAGTTGACGGGAAACTTTTCAGCTGTTAAGTCATACCGAAAAATCCACAATCCCGTAATCCCGTGAAAAGTCCTCAGAGAGAGTATAATATTGCTAAAGTGGGTATGCGGGAGCAGACAAAGTCTAAGCTCCCGCCGTTCCTCACTCCACTTCAATCGAACCATCCCAACTACCCGCAGGAATTACATTTTCTTTTTTCAACGAAATTTTAGACAGTTCCCACCTTCCGTTTTCACCCCTCAGCGTACTTGTTAGTGGATGTAAGTTTTGCCTTTTGCCGTCGCTTAAAAAATACAGTTTATCTTCAAACGGGGTAAGCAACGCTACCACATCATCAGCACGAGCCGCAAGCTCTTTAGTTTTATTTGAAACAGAACCCCATGCGATTATTATTTTGTCCACTTCCGCCGATTTGCAAGACTCGACTAAGATTTTATCCGAGTCTTTATTAACGCAATCTTTAACACTGCCCTTTTTAGGGGTTTTCCCTACTTTTGTAAGGAGATTCAACAAGTGAAAACCCCCGTACTTGTTCTCATCTAAGGAAACAACAGCGGATTGTATCAGTGTTGTCGTCAAGTCAATTTTTAGGTTGTAATGCGGACTGGGACTGATAGTAACTACTGCCACTAACGGCTTTTTTTCATCCCAAATTTTAGTAAGTCGGTATCGGTGGTTGCGTTCCTTTTTGTCAAAAACACTCTCACAAAAAATATTTGATTTTTCAGTTATCATTTTAAAAATTCCTCCAATTTTTTATTGCAACTGTTATACCAATATCCAATTAAAAAGTTAATAAAAAATCAAGTTAAATCTTCGATAAATGGATTTTACGCAGATTTTTTATCAATACTTTTATTGGATATTGGTATTACGCATATAAATTTTTCAATATCGGTAACAGTTAAAAATGTTTTCCATTAATTTAATTCAACTGTACAGTCCGCTCCGTGTTGTCTTTCAACAAGTTTTTCTCTGTTTCAAGTTCAAGCGTTCCAACTTCTGTAAAAACGGATATAGCAAAACAATCACTAATAATAAAACAAACGTGAACGATTTTTACTTGCTCACGTTTGCCTTGTAGAGTTATCAACTCCGTGTACTCCGCCGTTTCTTCAAGTAGGTTGAATTTTATACCGTCCATTATATATAACGTTTTAACATCTTTTTCACTTTCCAAAAAATAAAAACTTCCGTACTCCGAAAGTTCATAATCAAGGTATTGTGATGTTATTGAAGTGATGTAGTTTTTTAAAAACCGTGCTATCAGAGGATGCGAAAACATAGTTGTTTCAAGATTCTCAACATCATTTTCATTTTCTATACTTATCATTTTTTATCACCTTTTTTCAGTTTTATTTTTACAATCGATACAGGTGTTTTTACAAGTGTTATCCACTACTTTTCTAATTAAAGCAGTTGTAGAAACAACCGCCGCCGTTTTAACTACAAGCGACCCCAACGCTTTTAAAGTGAGAGCCATTAAAAACAAGCTAATCACCGTCCTTTTTATACAAAAATAACCCCAACGTATAGTTGCTTTACTACACGTTGGGGTTTAAAATATTATAATAAAATCAAATTTACCTATTTAATAGGTAATCCCCTACCATATAACTTTATTAAACATTGAGGCATAAAACCAACCATTTCTTTTTTTTGCATTTTTCTTATTTTTAAATATCAAAATCCCATTTTTTAAATTTGCTTTAATAACAGCTTTTTTAACTCCTTTTATTTTTGTAAATTTATACTGAACATTTGAATATTTATATTTAAAGGTTATTTCACTTTTTTTATTAATTTTATAAGAAAAATAATGAGTATTATAAGAGGTTGGTATTGACGTATCTGTATAAATAATTTCTACTGTGCCGTTTTTTTTGAAATTAAATCGTGTTTCTTTGTAACCATTCCTAATAGTCCGTATTCCTAACAGTTTTTTCTTTGTAACTTTTTCTTTTTTCGCTTTTACTGTAATTGTACAAATAGCATGTTTATAATCATTTGTCATCGCCCAAATTTTTGTTTTTCCGACACTTTTGCCTTTAACAACGCCTTTTTTCGTAACGGTTGCTATTTGGGGGTTTTCACTGTACCAAGTAATTTTTTTAAAATTAGAATTTGACGGTGTAACCTTTGCTTTCAGTTTAACAGTTTTTCCTTGTGTTATAGTCGCTTTCTTTTTATTTAGTGTAACCTTTTTTGTGGAAACTGTTTTTTTTGTAGAAATTGTTGTTTTGTTTCCTGTATTCGTTACATTATTTGTATTACCTGTTGTGTTGTTTCCTGTATTCGTTTTAGTGAAATTAACCGTTAAAGAATAATTAACACCGCTCCAATTAGTAGGATACCAACGATATCCATTATTTATTTTCACATAATAAATACCAGGCGAAACGGATTGTTGTTTTAATAAAGCAGTTTCATGTCCTTTAGAATCAAACGTAAAAAGAGTCACACCGTTTGAATTTATAAATGAAACTTCCCAAAATTTATAATTTAATTCTCGTCGTGGATGTTCAAAAAGCAAAGTAATATTACCTTTTTCTGTTACGGTATACATAAAATAATCTACTGTATCATTTTCAGTTAAATTGCCTTTTACCGTAGTATTTAAACTAATCGGATTTGCTGTTACCATACTGTTATTGGGTTCACTTTCAAAATTACCCATGTTTGGTATAAAATCTAATTTTATATCATAATCTATACCTGACCAAGAAGCGGGATCGTCTAATCTATAATTTTGGATTTTAATATAATATAATCCAGCAGATAAATAATTATTTTGTATGAATGTGTCAAGGTCTTCTCCATAAATATTGATTGTTATAATTTCACTTAAATCGCTGCGAAGTAAAGAAAATTTCCAAAGCTGATATGAATAAACAACAGTTTCGTGGCTAAAAGTAAAATTAACATTTCCGGATTGAGTTAAATTGAATTTATAATAAGCTATCGGGTCAATCATAGAAATGTTGTCGGTCATTGTTTTATTTAAACCGCCGAAGTCAGTTGCGTTGCTCATAGTATCGTTTGGTTTTATAGCACGATTTCCAGTGTTTTTTTCATAATCAATATTTACAGTAAATGTTTTTTCATCCCAAAAAGGGAATACAGAACCTTTTGTATCACCGAAACAGGAAGATTAACACAGATGAAGAGAAAGATTAGATGTTCCAACTTATAGCTATTTCGTCTTTTTTCACATGAATTACTTCTATCAGCACATCAACTACCGATTGCTTGTCCTCGTATGAAGTCTTTTCCCAGTTCTGCACGTGATTTCTTACAATATCCAAACTGTCTTTTTTTACCACTTGCGTAAATGAAAAGTTTTCTTGTTGCAATTCTTTCTTTTTTTTGTCTAATTCACTGACTTTGTCGTTGATGTAATCCATTAGAATATTATTGGCATTTGTGACTTTATTAAGCAAAGTTTCAATTTCGTTGTCAATCTCAATTATTTTAAGATTATTTTTTTCTACTTTAGGGTTCATATCTTGTTTTATGTAGTCTGACAACTTATCAAATTCAGCCAATTTATTTTTAATTGCTTTTGATATGTGTTCTTCCAGCAAATCGGCGTATATAGTTTCGCCCGCACCTTTGCATATCCTCATATTGACCTTATTACTGCATACACAATATCGTCCCCATTTAGTCTGTGATTTTTTTATCATAAGTGCATAGCCACAATTTCCGCATTTGGTTTTACCTGTTAGCCAAGAATTTTTAGCCTTGCAAGTCCTTGTTGAACGTTTGTTATTCAAACAACGAATCCGGCACTTTAACCATAGATCAGACGGAATAAAACCCTCATGTGGTGCTAAGACTAAAACTTTGTCTTTTAAGTCTGTTTGTTTCCTTGTCGTTGTTGAAACAGTACCCGTATAGAGATAACAGCCATTTCCCATAAAATCAGAAACAGGATTTATTATATTCGCTCCCTGACTTTTAAAAAATTCATATACAGATAAATCTGATTTTACATATATGGGATTGCATAGCATATTACTAATCCATGAAGTCTGCCATAATTTCCCATTGGACTTGCTAATATTGTTTTGCAGCAAATAATCTATTATATTGCTTAATGAATAATTTTCGTCTGCATATAGTGAATAGATTAATTTTATATGGGAACTTTCTTCTTCGTCAATAACATATTTTGATGTCTTGATTCCGTCTATAACAATTTTTTCCTGCTTATAGCCATAGGGAACTCTACCGCCCATATAATAGCCCTGCTTGCTTCTGGAATGATATGCGTCCGATACCCTCTGCTGTATGGTTTCACGTTCTAATTGTGCGAATACGATACATATATTCAGCATTGCACGACCAACAGGGGTACTTGTATCAAATTTTTCTGTGGTAGAAATAAATTCCACATTATGTTTTTCAAAGAATTGTATAAGGTTTGAAAAATCCAGTATTGAACGGCTGATACGGTCTAATTTGTAGACTATAACTCTTTTTATAATCCCTTGTTTTATATCCTCACATAATCGTTCAAAGTCGGGGCGGTCTAAATTCTTTCCGCTGTAACCTTTATCCTTATATTTTTTGAATTGATTTCCTTGTGTTTCGTATTCACACATGGAAAATTGGCTTTCTATTGAGATACTGTCTTTTTTTTCTAAAGATTGTCTCGCATATAAAGCGTCATACATCGTTTTACCTCCTATTAACGATGTATAAAAATAATAACAACCCGCTACAACCAATTATACATCGTCCGGCAAAGGATTTCAATATGTTCACATATATTTTATACCTCATATTTTTTGAAAATATGAAATAGTTTATTTTCTATATCCCTTGCATTACTTAACTTATTTTTTGAATAATAATTTATTATTTTAAAATTTGAATTTTCATTTTCTTTCTTTTTAACATCACTTTTTCCTTTACTTATTTCACTATTTATATTCTTTTTATTCATAATCAAAAAGCCCCCTTTTTATATGTTTATGATTGGAATATTCGTCTATGATTTCACAAATTAAAAAAAGTCCTCACTCAATATATTGCAGTGAAAACTTTTTTTATAACTATTTTTTTATTTTTTATTCTTTTATTTCTTTCTCTCGATCCTTTCTATTCCCAAATGTTTTTACTATCAAACGCCCACTTTTATTATTATCTTTATTAAAACTATCAGTATTATAAAACTTATGTTGTAAGGGCGTGGTCTCGGGTTATTTCGCATATAAAAAGAAGCCGAGACCACGCCCTTACAGTACGTTTGAAATACGGTAATAACAGGGTTTCTTTCGATTTCCCAAAGTGAGCGGGTGTTTTTATAAGGTGATCTTTCTTGGTAGATCACCCTTTAGAGCAGGGTGTTATAGATATTTTTGTTGAATTAAGTGCAATAAAAAAGACTTTCAAAAAATTAGAAAGTCTAAATAACATATTTAATTATTAACAAAAAATTTGTTTAATTTATTTTTTATTTTTTTAAAACTACATTTCCAGCGTCCTTAAAATAAGGATAATTTTTACTCGTTAATTTTAATGTGTTGCTGTCAATTATGGTAAAATTTTCATTTTTAGTTACTTGTTGTCCGTAACCATCTTCCGTAGGTGTATTTTCTGCAAATGGTACAAAATCTCTTTTACCTGTCGCACTGCCATCAGCATTATAAATAGAGTCAAAAATTTCTGTTCTTGTATATGTTAAAATATTGTTTGAAATTGTGAATATTCCTTTAGTATTTTCAATGCCAAGAGAGTCAAGTTTTGCAGTGCCATCAGCATTAAGAACTAATTTCATTGATAATTCACCACCGTGATTAAATATTTTAGAAAAATTATATATGCCTATCATGCTTGCATTGCTATTTGTGTTGTTATTATTTTCCTTATTATCGTCTTCAATATAATTATCATTGTTATTTTCGCTATCTAAATTATTATTTTTGTTTTCTTTTTCTTCAATTTCACTTTCCGCTATAAATTTATCATAAGCAATATATCCGCCAAATATAACGACCAACATTGATAAACTTACAAATGCAAAAATCATCAATCCTTTTTTACTTTTTGTTTCTTTTATTTCCATAAATAAATTTTTCCTCACTAACTATATAAATATTATATCCCCCCCCGATTTATTGTCAACTGTGCATAACTCGAAATTGGATTACTTTACATTTTTCTTTCATTTTATATTATAATTTTCTTCTTTCACCGTTTGAAGTAAGTTATAAAAGGCAGATTTTTTCACACCTAATAAAGCCAACGCTATATCTAACCCTATCTCACAGTTTAAATATTGCTTTGCAATGTTTAATTCTTCTTCGGTTTTTTCCGTCTTAGGTCTCCCAAGATGTTTTCCGTTCGCTTTTGCAACGGCTATCCCTTGTGCTTGACGGTCTTTGATTTTATGCCATTCGCTTTCAGCTTGATACGCTAAAATACGCAATATAATATCTCTTATAAATTTCATTAATAATGTGTTGTCTGTATGGTCGGTATCAAGTATTGGCGTGTCAAGGACTTTCATAATAACGCTTTTTTTTATTAGTTTATCCCATTCTTTTATAATGCCGTCATAATCACGACTTAGACGGTCGATATTTTCAATATAGAGGGTATCACCTACTTTCAATTTTTTTACAAGATTATGATATTTTTTCCTTGATTTACTTTTACCGCTCTCTTTCTCAATAACAATATTTTCCTTCAAAATTCCGAGCTTTAGCATTCTTATAAATTGTCGTTCTTCGTTTTGTTCTTCTGTTGAAACACGGATTAATGCGTATGTAATATTTAACATGGGGAACTACCTCCGGCTTATATTTTTATAAACCATTGTAACAACATTAAGCAGTCCATAAAAGGTGTACCTTTTGCGGACTGCTATTTTATTATACAAATTAAAATATTTACTGTCAACAGATGTAAAAAAGATTGGAATTTCATACATGAAAGCATTAATAAGCGGACTATTATTTGTGCAATATGCCTATTTTATAATTCCATTTAAGGTACACCTTTGGTGGAAATGACAAAACAGCTTCATATCACTTGTGAAGTTTTTTATTTTGATTATAATTAGAGGAGTAACAAAAAATGCTAAAAAACGACATTGAAAAAACGGAGAAAAAAAGCATTATGAAAAAGAAAATTTTATCGGTTTTATTAACAATAGTGATAATGTTAGGGTTTATTCCTGTTGTAACTGTAAACGCTGTCGATATAAATTATTCGTCTGTATTTGTAAAGCAATCTGCAAGCGGAAGATGTACCTTGGCTTCTGCTGTTATGATGTTGAGAAGAAGGGCTATTATTGACGGAAATGCAAATTGGGCTTCTATAACAGAAAGTACATTAGAACCTACAGCATGGACAAGTAGCGGTATACGAGCTTCATTTACATATGCCGGAATGACTGTCAATAGATTCCCTACTGATAGATGGACAGGTACAGCAAGTCAAAAAAAGACAACTTTAATTTCATTATTAAATAATCACCCCGAAGGTATAATGGTATGGACAAGTTCTCCTGCACACGCAGTTTTAATTACCGATTACCAACAAAGCACAGATACGTTTTACTGTGCCGACCCTGCTAATAACATATCACATGGAAGAATACCTTTGACGAGTGCATATTTACCCGGAGCAACACAAAATGCAAGGCTTGAAAGTTTAGACCGTTATTGGTATATAACAAATAAATCAGGTGGTGGTCCTGGCTTACCTACTCAACCACCGGGAGCACCAACAGCTTTTACAGCAAAATCAATTTATGCTAAAGGTGAAAATATAATTTTAAATTGGCACGCTGTTTCCAATGTAACACATTATTGGGTTGATGTTTGGTCTCCCGTTCATGGTTTTGCTGTTTCACAAAATGTAGGTCTTGCGGCACCGCTTCATTTTTCTTGTAATAATGCCGGTGATTATATAATTACTGTTTACGCAAATAATTCTGCCGGTTCAACTGCAAGTAATACCGTGAAAATTACTATTTATGATACAGTGCCTACTTCACCGATAGCTTTTACTGCAAAATCAGCTTATGCAAAAGGTGAAAATATAATTTTAAATTGGCACGCTGTTCCTAATGTAACACATTATTGGGTCGATGTTTTTTCTCCTGTACACGGTTTTGCTGTTTCACAAAACGTAGGGCTTTCAGCACCGCTTCAATTTTCCTGTGATAAAGTCGGCGATTATATAATTACTGTTTACGCAAATAATTCTTTGGGTTCAACTGCAAGTAATACAGTTAGAATTAGCATATATGATACAGAGCCTATTTCGCCAACAGTTACAACTGAAAAATTAATTTATGCTAAAGACGAAACTATAACCGCAAATTGGGCTGCTGTTCCCAATGCTACTTATTATTGGATTAGTGTATGGTCTTCTGTTCACGGTTTTGCTATTGATAAAAATGTAGAACTTTCTACATCATATCAATTTACTTGTGATAATATCGGTGAATATAGAATTATTGTTTATGCTTCTAATTCGCTTGGCTCAACCCCAAGTAGTAATGTTAGAATTGACATAATAGACGAAAACGAAATCGCTAATAATAATTCTGATATATCAGCAGTAAAAACGCTTATTCAAAATACAAATTTCGGTTCTGTCCTACAAACCACTTTGAATACAAAAGAACAAGCAAAAACTTATATAGAAAATATTATTACCGAACTAAACTTGAACGGTGTTAATACAGATGTGATAAATGGTACATTCACAGCGGCTATTGCCGGAACAGCTGGAAATATCAACGGTGCAAACGGAAGCTATACATTCACCGTAAACTTAAACAAAGGGTTAGGCACACCGCAAACTACAACAACTTTGAACTTGACAATAACAGCAACGAAATATGTTCCCCCTGCTTCAACTAAATATAAAGTTGCTTTCAATTCTGACGGCGGCACAGCTGTTTTTCAGCAAGAAATAGAAAACGGAAAGCAAATCATTACTGCTCCCACGACAACTAAAAACGGATTTAATTTCGATGGTTGGTATGACGGCAACAATAAAATAAATTTTCCGTATACCGTAACGAAAACCGTTACTTTGACGGCAAAATGGATACCAATAAAATCCGATGAACAAAACCAAATAACCCCTCCTATTACTTACACCGTCATTTTCAAAAACGGCAATAAAACATTGAAAACCCAACGTAATATACAACGCGGAAAATCCGCAACTGCTCCTAAAAGACCTACTAAAAAAGGGTATATCTTTAACGGCTGGGATAAAAAATTCAACAATATAACCCAAAATTTAACCGTTAATGCTAAGTGGAAACCTAAAACAATAAAATTATCTTTTAATGCAAACAAGGGAAAAATCGACAAAAAAAAGACTGTAACTATCAACAATACTTTTGGTAAGTCTATCAAGTTATCTAAAAATCCAACCCGAAAAGGATATAAATTCAAGGGGTGGTACACAAAGAAAACCGGCGGTATAAAAATCACGAGAAGATCAAAAGTCCCTGCTATAAATAAAATTTATTATGCACAGTGGAAAAAGAAATAATTTCATTTTATAAGAATATTTTTTTGCCGTTTGCGGTTGCAATCCGCCGCCGGTCGAGAGCAAGCTCCTATACTCATTAAGTATGTCATATTTCATTAAAAACCATTTCCAAATCATATCAGTGTAACTATATATTATATAATAATATATAGTTATTCCACGACACAGCAACAATCGCTTGTCAGTAGCCGTTCTTATCATCTTTTTCAAGTGATTTTTTCAGTTTTAATATTTTATCAAATTTCACAAGAAAATCTTATTGTATTTTTTTAAGTTTATTACCATAATATATTTTTTATAATTCTATATGTGTCGTAGTTTCAGCACTCCACTATAATACTAACGTAGTAATAGTTGGGTCTCGGGTATTTTATATAGCCGAGACCCAACTATTGCGGAGTGGGAAACGCTGTAATTACGGCACATGGCAATCCTTAATATTAAATATCTAATTGGCGTATATCATCGGTACAATTATGTGACAACGAAAAAGACAAATTCAATTTTATTTTGCTTTTCTATTAACATTAAAATCAGCGAATAAATATCTTATCCCCTTTCTATAACACAAAAAGAATCCGTCAATTTGAACGGATTCTTTTGTAATGAGAATTTTCCCCATCGTACCGATTATAACACTTGCACTTTAAAAGTAAAAGGTAAATGTTAGTCAAAAAGGTGTCTTTTATTAGTCATTTTTTGGAAGTTTTCTAGTCTTTTGTTAGGCGATTACCCATTTTTGGCGGTGTTTTGCGTTCTTTCAGCGTAGATTTGCGTTACTTTGGTTTTTATCTTTTTCCAACTCTTTATTTTTATACATCATTTTTTATTGATTTTCAGCGAGTTTCAAGAGTTTATAATTTTTGTGTATATCTTCCCGCTTCGCTTCGCCGTATACTTTAACATAATAAGTTCCGACTGACAAATTATGATTGAAAGTTTCTACATAATCGGTATTGGTTTGTGATTTATTATATTCA
>Ga0099364_10000727_pt1 | contig 55928 bp, 50 predicted proteins | sample TergutTh196P3_FD_73070 | JGI IMG/M metagenome (GOLD analysis project Ga0099364, IMG submission 73070) | Microcerotermes parvus P3 segment gut microbial communities from Pointe-Noire, Republic of the Congo - Th196 P3 | ecosystem: Host-associated > Arthropoda: Insects > Digestive system > Gut ... | reverse complement strand
GGTCATAAAAAAGAACCATATAGCCGAAGCCATACAGTTCAGGTCGCTTGACAGAAAATACTGGACCTGAAAAGAAAACAGACTGCGACAAAAAAACAACGCAGCCGACAATTTTAAAAATCGGCTGTGTTTCTTGCGTTTCTATACTATTTCATGGAGCTTGTGGACGGATTCGAACCCCCGACCTGCTGATTACAAATCAGCTGCTCTACCAACTGAGCTACACAAGCGTTTTTCGCGACGCGGAAATTATTATATCACAAACAAAACCGTTTGTCAATATAATTTTTATATTTTTTTAAAATTTATTATTTTTACTGATACATTTCCCCGTTTTGCCGCATTTATTACAGCAGCCGACGCCTTTTTTCGCCCGTTTTACGAAAATAAATATAATAAAAACAGTATAAAATAATATCGCCGCGAAAATAATAACGCTTAAAATAAAATTCATGGACTTTTTACCCTCCCCACTCTATAAAAACAGCGAAAATATCTGATAGACAGCAAACGAGACGACCCATGCGACTCCGACCTGGAAAATAATAACCGCCCCGAGTTTTCCCCAGCTCCCCGATTCTCTCCTGATTACCGCGAGAGCGGCCGCGCACGGGGGATACAAAAGCGAGAAAAGCATCAGACAGTAAGCGTTCAGAGAGCCGAACCCTATAGCGCTCAATTCGGCCGACAGCATACTCATCCCCGAATCAGACGTAACGTTCGCGACTCCGAACAAAATCGCAAAACTCGCCGCGACGATTTCTTTTGCCGCGAAGCCCGCAATCAGAGCGACCCCGGCCTGCCAGAATCCCAGACCCGCGGGAGATAAAATAACTGCGAGTTTCTCTCCCAGAACCGCGCCGAAACTCTCCGCTATATTATTAGTATACCCCGAAAATCCCAGATGCATAACTCCCCAGATTATAACGGACGCGGCAAATATAACCGTTCCCGCCCTTAAAATATAATCTTTGATTTTTTCCCATACGTAAATAAAAACCGTTCTGAATCCCGGCGTTTTATATCCGGGAAGTTCTATTATAAGCGAGTTATTTTCTTCGTTATGTTTTCGTATACTATATCTGTTGTCTATTTTATTAAATATAAACGCCGAAAAAATCCCCAGAATAAATCCTATTAAATACATAGAATACGCGGCGAGAGCAGAATAACCGGGGAAAAACATTCCCGAAAACAAAATATAAATCGGCAGTTTCGCGCTGCACGACATAAACGGTATAACGATTATCGTTCTTAATCTGTCTTTTGAACTCCCGAGGGAACGGGTAGCCATAACCGCGGGAACGGAGCAGCCGAACCCGAGAAGCATCGGAACGAACGCTTTGCCCGAAAGTCCGATTTTTGTCATTATGCCGTTCATGACATACGCGACCCTCGACATATATCCGCTGTCCTCAAGAACCGCGAGCATTATAAACAATATAAATATATTCGGCAGAAAGCTTAAAACCGCTCCGACTCCCGCGATAATTCCGTCGGTAATAAGCGAATGGACTATTTCGTTTATCCCGAGATTAACGAGAGCTTCGTCCGCAAACTCCGAAAAATTCTCAAATATAATCTCGATATAGTCTTTGATTTTGTCGCCTATAAGAAAAGTCAGGAAGAAAACCAGAGCCATAATCAGCAGAAACGCGGGAAGTCCCGAAAATTTATTCGTCAGGATTGCGTCCGCTTTGTTTGTTATTAAATTCGCCTTCTCGCGATTAACCAGAACTTCTCCGACTATCGCTTCTATAACGGAGTATTTTTCTTCAAACTCTGAAAATTCTGAAAATTCTGTTTTTGCTTCCGGTTTTATTTTACGCGCAAACTCAAAATTATTATTATTTTTATTATTTTTCGCGCCGGTTTCGTCTCTATGATGCGCGGCGGCGTGGATTAAACTGTCGAGCCCCCTGCGTTTCAGCGCCGAAACGGGCACGACGGGTACGCCCAGAATATCGTGCAGTCTGTGCAAATCTATTTCCATTCCTCTTTTTTCGACTATGTCCATCATGTTAAGCGCAATCACGAGAGGCTTGCCGAGTTCGAGAAGCTGCAGAGTAAGATATAAATTCCTCTCGAGAGAAGAAGCGTCCACGACGTTTATTAAAACGTCAACCTCACCGCTTAAAATATAATTTTCGGCGACCGTCTCTTCAAGAGTGTAGGAGCTTAGGCTATACGCTCCCGGTAAATCGACGAGTTTAAATATCCGGCCGTGATATTTAAGCGCGCCTTCTTTTTTTTCGACCGTGACTCCGGGCCAGTTGGCGACTTTTAGATTAGCGCCGGTGTATGCGTTGAACAGAGTCGTCTTGCCGCTGTTGGGGTTGCCTATAAAACCGATTGTCATCTCTTAAACTCCCCCTTTTATTATCTCTGTTATTTCTATATTTTCCGCGATTTGCCTGCCCAGCGCGAAACGGGTTCCCCTGAATCCCGCGATTAACGCCGAACTTTTTTTATTTAAAACGATAATCTCCGCTCCCGGAGTCATACCCAGAGCCTCGAGATGTTTCAATATTTTAACCGGCAGGTTTATTTTTTTCACCGTATAAATTTTATTTTTTACCCCGTCGGTAAGTTTAATAAGCTTATGTCTTGATATGGATTTTACGTTCACGAAAAAACCTTTCTTAAATAAAAAAAATATTATATTTTGTTAGTCTTGACTAACTGATAAATATATGTTAGCGCAGACTAACAGATTTGTCAAGGGGTTTCCTGAAATTTTTACAATATTATTTTATATTCGGCATAAATATATTTTAGAACGGCTATAAAATTATACTATAGGTGTATATATTGACAGTATTGATTAAATGATATAAAATTATAAGATATAAAATTATAAGATTTTTTAAGAGGGGGAAAAATTAAAATGAAATTGATTTACAAAGGCAAAACGAAAGACGTTTATAATCTTGACGACGGGAATTATTTATTGAAGCTCAAAGACGACGCTACGGGAAAAGACGGGGTGTTTGACCCGGGGGAGAACTCAGTCGGGCTGACAATCGACGGACTCGGCAGGGCTTCGCTTAAAATGACCGCTTATTATTTTGATTTGCTGAATAAAAAAGGCGTTCCCACGCATTTTTTATCCGCCGATTTAAATAAAGCCGAAATGAAAGTCAAACCTGCGGAATTTTTCGGAAACGGACCCGCTCTCGAAGTGATTTGCAGATTTAAAGCCGTCGGCAGTTTCTACAGGCGCTATAAAAACTACTGCGAAGAGGGCATGAACCTTGACGCTCTCGTCGAGACGACGCTCAAAGACGACGAAAAAGGCGACCCTCCCATAACGAAAGACGCGCTCTGCGAATTAAACATACTTAAATTTGACGAGTATGAAATCTTAAAATCGCTGACTAAAAAAATCGCGGCGATAATCAAAGACGACATGGCTGAAAAAAATCTCGAACTATATGATTTAAAGCTCGAGTTCGGGAAAATAGACGGGGAAATTTCTCTCATAGACGAAATATCTCCCGGAAACGTCCGGGTCTATAAAGACGGCGTATGGCTGCAGCCGCTTGAATTGGCGGGATATTATACTATATAAACCTTGTCGATGTTTGTCATGTAGGGCGCGGCGCCCCCGACGCGCCGGGGATTCCAACCCAATGCCGGCGGTTTTTTACGGCGCGATGCGAATTTACGTTGGTTTTCACGAGTTACGCGCTCGACGTATTTACCATCTTTGCCCTCTTTCGTAAAGAGGGTGCCGTCCGCAGACGGCGGGTGTTTTTGTCTCCCCTCGCGCAGCATCAAATTTCAAAAACACCCGTCAGCCGCTTACGCGACTGCCACCCTCTTTAAAAAAGAGGGCTTTGGAGCAGATTTAAACCGGTTGCGTAACTTGTAGTTTTTAACGGCGGCGCGTCGGGGTCGCCGCGCCCTACATTTTAATTGCAATTTGGTATTAGTATTTTTAAAATATAAATAATTTTTCGGCAAAGAACAAATAATATATATAAAAATATATATTAATGAAAATTCAAGAGGATATTAAATCATGCCGAAAAATAAAAATAAAAAATATAATAGTTTTAAAAATCAGGATTTTATTCCCGATATTCCCTCTGAAACCGATACGGAAACGGAAAACGGGGATTTAACGGAGGAGCAGACCAGGGAAACGCAGATTAATAATATAAACCAGACCGGTATAATTGCCACGAAAGAAGGCGGGGTAAGCGTAAACAGTCTTACTATTATAGGTCAGGTAGAGGGTCATTATCTTCTGCCGTCGAATAATAAGACGACCAAATACGAGCATATTATACCCCATCTCGTCGCGATAGAGGAAAACCCCGAAACCGACGGTCTGCTTATTATTTTAAACACGGTCGGAGGAGACGTCGAGGCGGGTCTCGCGATAGCCGAAATGCTCGCGTCGATGAAAAAACCGACTGTGTCTCTCGTTCTCGGAGGAGGCCACTCAATCGGCGTGCCTCTCGCCGTGTCCGCGAGAAAATCGTTTATAGTCCCCAGCGCGACGATGACCGTCCACCCCGTAAGAATGAACGGCCTTGTCATAGGCGTCGAACAGAGTTTTTCTTATTTTACCAAAATGCAGGAGAGGATAAATAAATTTATAGTGCGCCATTCTGATATAAGCGAGGAAAAATTAACGGAGTTTATGTTCAGCACGGGCGAGCTTGCCGCCGACGTCGGAAGTATCATAGAGGGCGAGACGGCCGTCGAAACGGGCTTGATTAATAAAATAGGCGGTCTTTCGGACGCGCTGAACGAGCTTAAAAGAATGTGCCGCGAAGAACAGAAAAAAGCGAAGAACAAAACGAAACGTTCGGGAAATAAGAAATAAATATTATAGAAATATTAATAAAAAATTCACTTTTGCCTATTGACAAGCAAGCCTTAATAATATAATATATAATATTAATAATTTTTTTAAGGTTGAATAAGGAGAGTAAGTAAAGATGAATTTGAAACACAAAGAACTCGCCGCATGGATAGAAGAAGTAAGGGAAATGTGCAAGCCCGACAGCGTTCATATCGCCGACGGCTCGAAAGAAGAATATAATAAAATGCTGCAGATTATGATTGACGCGGGTCTGGCTACGGCGCTCAATCCCGAAAAACGTCCGGGCTGTTTTCTTTTCAGGAGTCACCCGTCGGACGTCGCGCGGGTCGAAAACAGGACTTTTATAGCGTCGAAAAAACAGGAGGACGCGGGCCCTGACTGCAACTGGGTCGACCCCGAGGAATTAAAGGCGGATATGAGAAAACTTTACGACGGCTGCATGAAAGGCAGAGTCATGTACGTTATACCGTTTTCGATGGGTCCGATTGGTTCGCCCATCTCGAAAATCGGCGTCGAAATAAGCGACAGCCCGTACGTCGTAATAAACATGGCGATTATGACGAGAATCGGCGAAAAAGTTCTCGGCGCTCTCGGGGCTGACGGCGAGTTCGTCAGGTGCATACACTCGGTCGGCAAACCTCTCAATGACGGCGAAAAAGATTCGTCGTGGCCGTGCGCCCCGTCGATTGACCAGAAATATATAAGCCATTTCCCCGAAGAGAGAACGATTTGGTCTTACGGTTCGGGATACGGCGGAAACGCGCTCCTCGGCAAAAAATGCTTCGCTCTGAGAATCGCCGGAGTACAGGCGAGAGACGAAGGCTGGCTCGCCGAGCATATGCTTATACTTAAAATTACCGACCCCGCCGGAAAAGTTTATTATATATGCGGCGCGCTGCCGAGTTTCTGCGGCAAAACGAATCTCGCGATGGTCGTCCCGACGCTTCCGGGCTGGAAAGTCGAGACTATAGGCGACGATATCGCGTGGATGAAGTTCGGCGAGGACGGCAGGCTTTACGCGATTAATCCCGAAGCCGGATTTTTCGGCGTAGTTCCGGGAACTTCGGCGCAGTCTAATCCCAACGCGATGAAACAAATAGAGAGGGATACTATATTTACGAACGTCGGACTCACGGACGACGGAGACGTATGGTGGGAGGGCGGCGGAATCCCCGCGCCGGAGCATCTAATCGACTGGGAGGGCAACGACTGGACTCCGGACTGCGGCAGACCGGCCGCCCACGCGAACGCGCGCTTCACGAGCCCCGCCGCGCAGTGCCCGTCTATAGCGCCCGAATGGGAAGACCCCGCGGGAGTGCCGATTTCGGCGATTCTAATCGGCGGACGCAGAGGGGGAACGATTCCGCTGGTAAACGAGAGCCTCGACTGGAATCACGGGGTATTTCTGGGTTCTATTATGGGTTCGGAGACTACGGCCGCGGCTATCGGACTCGCCGCGGGAGTACGCCGCGACCCGTTCGCGATGCTTCCGTTTATGGGTTATCACACAGGGGATTATTTACAGCACTGGCTTAATACCGGCAAAAAATCAGACTCCGGCAAACTGCCTAAAATATATTTCGTCAACTGGTTCAGAAAAGACGAGAACGATAAGTTTATATGGCCCGGGTTCGGCGAAAACAGCCGCGTCCTCAAATGGATAGTAGAGAGACTTTCGGGAATCGGCGAAGCGGTCGAAACCCCCATAGGCAATCTTCCCGCGCCGGGAGCGATTGACCTCTGCGGCATAGAAGACAAAATCAGCGAAGAGTCTCTGGCGAAAATCCTTGACGTAGACAAAGCGTCGTGGCTCGAAGAAATCGTTTCAATCAAAGAAAACTATAAAAAATTCGGGGACAGACTTCCCGAAGAGCTCTCCGAACAGCTCGACGCCCTCGAAAAAAGACTCTCTTAAAATTAATTAAAAATTAATATAACGGGGCGCGGCAATTATTACTGCCGCGCCTTTTTTGTGTTATTGTAGGGGCGCGCATTGCGCGTCCGCAAAATCTAATATGATTTTGACGTTTTTCAGACGGACGGCCAATGGCCGCCCCTACAATGGACTTCTTTCAAAACCACCCCGTCACGCCGCTTACGCGGCGCGCCACCCCTCCCCAGAGGGGAATTTTCACTCAACTCCGCCGTTTTATTAATTCCCCTCCGTGGAGGGGTGCCGTCCGCAGACGGCGGGGTGGTCGTATTTCAGTTTTGAAAGAGGTCTAATAAATGTTTATTTTTTTCGCGATTTGGTATAACGTGATTTCGCAGGAGGTATATTATTCCCGTACCGGACCGGAAGCGTATCTGTTTCGTCCGGAGTGTTTCGCGTGATACAGCATTGCGTCGGCGCGCTTTATGTAATCGCCGCTTTTATGGGAGCGGCCGACGACTCCAGTCGTTACGCCTATCGAAACGGTTATGTAATTTACTCCCTCGACTTTCGTGTATTCGTGGATAATATTCAGTTTGCGTATGTTTTCGAGGATTTCCCCGGCGATTATCCCCGCGCCTTTTTCGTCCGTGTTGGGCAGGACGACCGAAAATTCCTCGCCGCCGTATCTGACGGCGAAATCGTCCGCTCTCGTAACGGTTTCTTTGAGGGTTTTCGCGACGGCTCTCAGGCAGTCGTCGCCCTGGCTGTGGCCGTATTGGTCGTTGTACTGCTTAAAACAGTCCACGTCAATCATCATAAGGCTGAGCGTACCTCCCGCCCTGGAAAGGGATTTTATAACGAGCTCTAATTGCTTGTCGTAATAGCGTCTGTTATAAATCCCGGTAAGCGCGTCGTAATTTATCTTATCGACCTCAGATTCGAGAAAGCGTATATTATTCTCCATGCTCTTTATGCTGCGGAGGTCGTATACGAAACCCAGCCCGGTATATTTCCCTCCCATTTCCGTCCGGGAAAGCGTAATCTCGCAGGGTATCGCCGACTCTCCGCCGCCGGTCTCGCCGCTCCTGAACAGCCATTCGGTCACGACTTCCTCTCCGTTCAGGGCGCGCTTCATAATCTCCCCGAACTTATCTTTCGAGTTCGAGCCGTCCGGCTGGTATTCCGGAGAGAATTTATCATAATTACTGAAATAATAGCTTTTGGCGACTCCGAACATTTCCAGCAGGGTCTCGTTGCAGTCGATAATATTATACTCGCCGCCGAACATTATCAGACCGACGGGAGACGCTTTGAATATGCCTTCTTTTATACGCATAAGGTCGCCTATGTGCGACGTCATCTCGTTGAAAGAACCTATAAGCTCCCTCATCTCGCGCTGTCCGCTGAGTTCGACGTATACCGCTAAATCGCCTTTTCCGGTCTGCTGCTCCATTTTTTCCATGCCTGAAATTAAACTGTGCAAGGGTCTGACGATATTTTTCAGGAATCTCGCGGAGAATATAAAATACAGGATAAACAGCAATATGCTGATGCCGGCGACGACGAGAGCAATCCGGTTGAAGTCCGCGAGAAGCGCGCCGTATCCGACTATGCTGACAAGTTTCCAGTTTATGTTAAGATAATCGTCCTCTATTACCCGTACGATACACGAATACTGGCCTCCGTCGATAACGGCCGAGTAAGTCCTGCTCGTCCAGGGTATATTATCCGGCAGATTAACCTCGCCCATATGTCCTAAAGCGGAGGTCATAATAATTTCCCTGCGCTCGTCTATCAGATAAATATCGCCCTGACCCGGTTCGTTTCCGAAATTTCGGAGCATTTCATACGCCCGGGTCGTGATGTAAAAGCAGATTAATTCAGTCAGGTCTTCGTCACTATTAATACTCCCGTCCTCACTCTCAGCTTCCAAGTCTTTCGGGAGGGGCGCGTAAGAGACCGTTATAAGGGGCGGAGCATAGCCGTCGCCGTCGAACGACGTCCTTTCCTGTTGTACGATATCTCCTCCGGTAAGTCCGATATGGACTTTTCCGGGCTGTTTAAGCGTTTCGGCGTAAAACTGAGACGCGCGTATAGTTCTTATTCTGGTATTCTCGCCCACGGGAGCTTTTATGTTAAAATAGCTTGCGTTCTTCGCGTAGAAATGAACGGCGGCGATATTTTTTAATCCGGGAGGGGAAATAAGCTCGTAAAACTCGAGAAGTTCAGCCATAGCTTCGTCCCTTTCCTGCCCGGAAGCCGCAAAAACCCGCGAAGATAATTCCTGGAGACGTCCTCCTCCGGTTTCCAGAAGATGACCGAACTGCAGGACCGCGTTTTCGACGTCGCTTATCAGCGCGGCTATTATATTATGCTGCGCGAGCTCTATTTTATCGACGGAAGAATCGAGGGTATTCCCCCGGAGAAACCAGAGAGCGAGTCCTATAGTAACCAGAAGGGGAAGAACGACGAGCAGAACGAAATTACGGTAATAAGTCGTCGCAAGACGAACGCTGCGGTCCATTTTATATATTCCCCCTCTTCTTTTCTTTATTTATTCAATGGACTTCTTTCAAAACCACCCCGTCACGCCGCTTACGCGTCGCGCCACCCCTCCACGGAGGGGAATTTCCACTCTGCTCCGGCGTTTTCTTACTCATTCCCCTCTGTGGAGGGGTGCCGTCCGCAGACGGCGGGGTGGTCGTATCTCGGTTTTTCAAGAAGTCTAATATAATATTATAACATAAATATTATCGCAATTATTGTAATTATATGATTTATTTATTAATTTTGGGTAAATTTATAGATTCCCGTATTTGAAACTCTCTTCGTATGCGGTATCGAGCATCGCGACTATATTTTCCGGTTTGACGTCGCCCATTATATTATGCACCTGATTGAACACAAATCCGCTTGACGGCGCGAGAGCGGACATCAGATATCTTACGTTTTCCGCGACTTCTCCGGGTGTTCCCGTTGGTTTGCCGAACGCTCCGTGAGTGTCGCAGCCTCCTCCCCAGAAGCATATTTTATCCCCGTATTTTTTCTTCAGTTCGAACGGCTCCATGTTTTTGCAGCTCACCTGAACCGGGTTTAAAATATCGACCCCGCACTCTATTAATATCTGAATAAACGGCTCCATCGCTCCGCACGAATGAAAAAAGATTTTATAGTCTGAATTTGCCTTAACGAAATCTATGTATTTTTTAAGCTGCGGCGCGATTAAATCGGCGTAAATCTTCGGGTTCACGAAAGCCGCAGTCTGCGTTCCCAAATCAGACCCGAGGCATAATCCCTGGATATATCCCCCGCATTTTTCTATTATATCGGCCGTCGATTTTATACTCCAGTTATATTGATTCTCGCAGTCTTTTTTTATTTCTTCGGGTTCGAGCATTAATTTAACCAGATAATCCGGATTGTCCGAAAAATATCCGCTGCCTCCGCCGACGTAAAGCGTAAAATAATCCGTTTCTTTGTATATTTTCTCGGCGTACTTCGCGACTTCCGTGTTGAAATCAAGACTGCTCGCCCACGTGTCGAATCCCCAGCCGTCGAAAAAATATCCCCCCGCCGGACTTTTCATTCGTCCGGGGTTATTTTCGTCGTTCCCCGAAAAAATCCACGCGCCGTCGTCCTCGAGGGTCGGGTTAATCGCTCCCGAAATCTCAAATTCGTAGTGTTCACGCGGACGCCATGTTTTCGTAGTGGGATAACCGGGGTGAAACAGCATACAGTCGCAGTGAAATCTCTCGAGGATATCTTCGTCTACCCTTGCGAGAAACTGAAAACTGTCGATTACTTCGATTTTTTTCTTCGGCATGTTTAAATATTCGCGAAGATTCTGGTAAGCGTAAGCCGAAATACCGGTGGAATAGTGAACTCCGAGGTCAATCGGGGTTCTGTCGACTGGCCTGCGTTCGACCGCTCGCATGACCCGTTCGCGCCGTGATAATATTTCTTTCATAATATTTCTTCTCCCGTATTTATTTTTTTATTTGTTAGACTTCTTGCATAACTACGAAATCTAATTTCCTTGCCCTCTTTCGTAAAGAGGGTGCCGTCCGCAGACGGCGAGTGTTTAGCCCCCTTTTACAAAGGGGGCTTTGGGTACGAAACACCCGTCAGCCGCTTACGCGACTGCCACCCTCTTTAAAAAAGAGGGCTTTCTCTGCAGATTTTTAAGTTATGCAAGAAGTCTGTTAATTTTGATTTAATCCCCGTCATAAGGATTTATTGTTTTAATAGTTCCGTCTTCGCCGATTTCAAGCTCTCTGAACATGACGTTTCTCTGGTGGCTTATCCCGGAAATCGCCGCGTCGTGATAAAACAGATACCATTTGTTCTTGAACTCTATAATAGACTGATGCGTCGTCCAGCCTTTGACGGGTTCTAAAATCCTGCCTTTATATTTAAACGGCCCGGTCGGGCTCTCGCTTTCGGCATAGCAGAGATAATGCGTTTCTCCGGTAGAATAGGACAGATAATATTTATTATTATATTTATGCATCCAGGGAGCTTCGAAAAATCTCTTGTCTGTGTCTGCTACAGTCAGGGGTTTATTATCTTCGCCGAGTATCTTAACTTCTCTTAACGGCTCTTTTAAAGTCAGCATATCGTCGTTCAATTCAGAGATATATACTCCTATAGCGGGGTCGTTGTCTAAAGAATCCCCTTTCGGGTTCTGATGGGGAGCGTTCGGGTCGAAAACTCCCGTACGCCATTTTTCGAGCTGTCCTCCCCAAATGCCGCCTAAATAAATATACGCCCTGCCGTCGCAGTCGACGAATATTGCCGGGTCGATACTGAAAGTTCCGGGGATATAATCCGGTTCGGCTTTAAACGGCCCCTCGGGGTTGTCGCCTGTCGCGGCGCCTATTCTGAATATCCCGTCTTTGTCTTTCGCGGGGAAATAAAAATAATATCTGCCGTTTTTATAAGCCGCGTCGGGAGCCCACATCTGACCTTTCGCCCACGGAACGTCGTCGACATGCAGCGCGCAGCCGCAGTCGGTAACGGGCGCGCCTATATCGTCCATTGACAGTACATGATAATCTTTCATTTGATATTGTTCGCCGTTTTCGTCGTCGGGAACGTCGAGGTCTAAATCATGCGAGGGATAAATATAAATTTTACCGTCGAACACATGGGCCGAAGGGTCGGCGGTAAAAATATGCGTTACTAACGGGGTCTTCTGCCGCGAATTTTTCAGTTTCTCCATCTTTAACAATACCTCCGAATATAAAAAATATAGAAATATAATAAATTATTTTAATTATATTATATCATATATGTTCGTTTTGCGCTATAATTAAATAAAATAAATTTTAAATTAAATTATAAACACAGGAGAAAAGATTTTATGGAAAAAATCACGCTGAAACAGGCGTACAAAAATTATTTTGACATAGGGGTCGCGATTAATCCGGGAGTTCTGGAATACGGGCATGAGCTTATAAAAGCCGAATTTTCCGGAATAACCTGCGAAAACGAGATGAAACCCGCGTCCGTTCAGCCGGAACGCAATAGATTTACGTTTGAGAAAGCCGACATGCTCGCGGACTTCGCGGCAGAAAATAATTTAAAAATCAGGGGGCATACCCTTGTCTGGCATAACCAGACGGGCGAATGGATGTACAAAGACTCGAATAAAAATAATCTCCCGAAAGAGATTTTATACTCGTACATGCAAGAGCATATCGATACAGTCGTGAAAAGATACGCGGGGAAAATATACTGCTGGGACGTCGTAAACGAGGCGGTTTCTGATATTGACGGAGAATATCTGCGAGAAAAATCGCCGTATTTCGAAATCGCCGGGAGCGAAGAATTTATAGAGAAAGCGTTTGTTTACGCTCATGAAGCCGACCCCGGAGCTCTTCTGTTTTATAACGATTACGACACAGAGAATCCCGAAAAACGCGAAAAAATATATAAATTATTGAAATCGCTCAAAGACAAAAACATACCCGTACACGGAGTCGGACTGCAGGCGCATTACGACATATATTTCGACGTCGGCGAACTTCAGAAATCGATAGATTTGTTTTCGTCGCTCGGATTAATAATTCATATTACGGAACTCGACGTATCTGTGTATAAATTCGACGAACGCGGCGTTGATTTCGAAACTCTTCCGGAGGACAGGCTAAAAACGCAGACCGAACTTTACTCTCAAATTTTCGCCGTACTTCGCGAAAACAAAGACAAAATCGGCGGCGTGACGTTCTGGGGTCTCGACGACAAAGCGTCGTGGCTGAACGGATTTCCCGTGAAAAGAACGAATCACCCGCTTTTGTTCGGCAGAGACGGCAAGCCTAAAGAAGCTTACGGGAGAGTAACCGGCTTTTAGAGTCAGTAAATCGAAACCCCCGAATTACCGGTCATGCACAAAAACAAAAGTTACGGCATCAGCCAGGCTATTCTTTCAAGCAGTTCGGATAAGTTTTTCTTTTTTAATTCACATTCCCATATTCTCAATACGCGCCACCCGCGTTTTTCAAAAAGCTCTGTGATTTTTGCGTCGCGTTTCATATTACGCTCGCGTTTATTCTGCCAATACTCGGCGTTATCGCTCGGCCGGGTATTCCGGCAGTCGTGACCGTGCCAGAAACAGCCGTCCGTAAATACCGCTATGCGCCGTTTTATAAAAACTAAATCCGGCTTGCCTTTTACGGGATAATTCCGCCGCCATCCGGTTATTCCGTTTTCTTTAAATAACTTAATAAGCCGCAACTCGGTAGATTTATTGCCTTTTGAACGCGTTCTGCTCATAATTTCAGAACGCTTTCGTTTATCGAATATGTCAGCCATTGCCGCGCCCTCGTATTAAAAAGAGTGATTTTAGGGTGAAAATTCAGGGTGAAAATTTTTTGGGCAGAATGAAAGCCCGAAAATTATGTCAGAATCGGGCTTTTTGCTTTCTGCTTTCTGCTTTCTGGCGGAAGCGGTGAGATTCGAACTCACGTGGGGTTGCCCCCAAACGCATTTCGAGTGCGCTCCGTTATGACCGCTTCGATACGCTTCCGGGTCGTTTTATTTTGTCCTATCTTATTTTACCCTTTATTTTCGGTTTTGTCAAGCGCTTAAAGATAAAAATTTTACTCAATTTCTAAAATTACCGTGAACGGCCCGTCGTTTACGAGAGAAACCTGCATATTCGCTCCGAAAACGCCCCGTCCCGTCTTCTTGAATCTGCCCTCGCAGATTTCCGCAAAATACTCGTAGAGCTCCTCGGCGAACCCGGGAGACGCCGCTCCGGTAAAGCTCGGACGGTTACCCTTTCTGCTGTCCGCATACAGCGTGAACTGCGATATTATTAATATCCCGCCGTCTATATCTTCTACGGATAAGTTAGTTTTGCCGTTTTCGTCGGGAAAAATACGCAGCTTCTGTATTTTGTCCGCCATTTTATCCGCGTTTTCTTTCGTATCGTTTACCCCGACGCCGAGAAGAACGACGTAACCCCTGCCGATACTGCTTATGATTTCGCCTCCGACAGAGACCGACGCGCCGCTCACCCTTTGAAGGACAGCTCTCATTTTAAATATAACCCCCTGAAAATATAAAAAAATAATATTAAATAATATAAAAATAACGCATAAATGTTAACAATTTATTAATTTTAAATAAAATGTATAATATTTTTCTGTTTTTATTGACATTTTTTAATATTGCTGATATACTGTTTAGTGTCTGTTGTTGATTTATGTTTATATTCGGGGATTTTTCAGATGCTTGAAATATTCGATACGGTTTGCGCGGAGGAAAAAACAGAGAGGGCGGTAAGCGATATTTCTCTTATACGGGAAATACAAAACGGTAACGGCGACGCCTTCGTTACGCTCTGCGAGAGATATAATTATATTATATCCTATAATCTGTCAAAGTTGTATAGTTCTCCCGGGTCCGCGTCTTTTTATTCCCGGGCGGACAGCGAGGATTTGTTCCAGGAGTGCCGCATAATTTTATATAAGGCGGCCAAACGCTACGATTATATGAAAAACGCAAAGTTTTCGACGTTCGCGAATATATGCGTCAGGAATTATTTACTCTCCCTGCTGAGGCGCTGCGGCAAAACGGGGAAGCGCGCCGGGTATAATCCCGATTTCGTTCCCCTCGACGATTTGCGCGGGAGCGAACTGTCGATATGCGACCGCTACTTCGCCCCCCGAGATTTGCGCTCGCTGTTCGAGCGGGATTTTACCCTCGCCCTCAGCGTGTTCGAAAAAAAAGTCCTGGGTATGTACATAGACGATAAAAGCTATAAGTATATGGCGAAAATATTAAACAAGAGCGTCAAGTCTATAGACAACGCGGTTTGCCGGATTAAATCGAAACTGAAACCGTACGCCGAATATTTTATCTTTGAATATTAAATTAATTTAATTAATTTTAATATATATATAATAATTTTTTTTAAACAATAGCGAGGTAATATCATGTATCAAGAAAAAACCATTCAATGCAAAGACTGCGGACAGGATTTCATTTTCACTGTCGGGGAACAGGAATTTTATGCTGAAAGAGGATTCCAGAACGAACCTCAGAGATGTAAAAATTGCCGCGACTTAAGAAAAAATGCCGGGAAATCACAAAAAGAAATGCATGTCACGACATGCGCCGACTGCGGCGGCGAAGCGAAAGTTCCGTTCCAACCCAGCTCGGACAGACCCGTTTATTGCAGCGACTGTTTCGCTAAAATAAAACAGGGCTAATCTCTTTGTCTATTTGCTAAAGCTGATCCGGGACTTAAACCGAAGGTTTTTGATACGTGTAATTTTTAGCAAAGTTATTTTTGGGCAAAAATCCGGCGGCTTGAACGGCCGCCGGATTTATTTTTGCATAATTTTACATTTAAATAAACAAATAATTAATAAATATAATATAATATAATAATTTTTTATTTTTCTGTTGCATATTTTATATTTTTGTTGTATAATATTATACGATAAATAGTATACTAATCTTAACCGGCAAAATAAATCTTTATTTATAAAACACGGAGGTAATATTTTTATGAGCGATTTTCTGGATAATCTGGGCAAAGTGGTCAACGAAACGGCAAAAAAGGCGATTAAGGCGTCGGGCGACGTGGTCGAGCTTACGAAGACTTCTCTGAACATAAAGTTCGACGAGGTTAAGCGCGAGAGTTTCTTCAAAGAAATCGGCGGCATAGTTTACAGGGGATACAGGATTTCGCCGGAAAGCGTGTCGGACGAGATTCTCGATTTCTGCAGATGCATCGACGAAATCGAGAACTCCATAAGCGCGCAGAGGGCGAAAGCGGCTGAAATCAAGAAGAAAAAATTCTGCGTCAACTGCGGAAAAGAGCTGTGCAAGACGTTTCTCTTCTGTTATTCGTGCGGAGCGAGCCAGCCCGAAATCCCCGACGAAGACGAAGAGGAGGAAATCTGCGAATGCGGCTGCGGCTGCGAGTTCGGGTTGGGGAACGAAGGCGATTGCAAAGAACCCGGGCCTTGCGGCGGCGGAGAAGATTCCTGTAATTTCTGAAATAAACAAAAAAGCGGGGGCGGATATAAAATCCGCCCTTAAATTTATATTAAGCGAACGCAATTATTATATTACGCGGCATACAATAAATATTGAGGTGATTTTCTTGAGCAGTTCAGATAATTTAAATATTTTAAATAATCCGGAAGTTTTTGAGAATAATTTTAAAAAAACGCTGAAATATAAAAACGCCGGCGTTTTGCAAATCAATATAAAATTCCCCGGTATTAAAAATATCGAAGGCAAAAAAATAAATCAAATAAATAAATTTTATGATTGCGCCGCAAAGGGTTTTATAAATTACTGCGAAAATATATTATATAAAGGCGCGGCGGCTGAATATTCGGCTTTTGAAGCCGGAGAAAACGGGAACGGAAACGGTACGGGCTTTGATTTCGAACCGTTCGGCGCGGTGATGACTTTTGACTCGGATTATAGCGATAAAGATAATTGTCTGCGCATATCTCTTGATATAAGCGTATTTTCGGGAAGGGAACGGGGTAAAAAACGCGCGGAAAGAACGCATACCTGGGATTTGAATTTAATTAATTGTAGGGGCGGCCATTGGCCGTCCGTTTGAAAAACATTAAAAATACGTCGGTTCTGCGGACGCGCAATGCGCGCCCCTACTAAAACCGTCCGGATTCGTACTGTCTCTGCGTAAGAATCTTATCGACTTTTATATCGGAGCCGTCCGGTTCTGCGACCAGCATATAAACGACGGCGCGGGAATAAGAAGCGTCGAAATCGAGGTCGTTTCTGAACGTTCCGTTGTTGTTTCTTATTTTATAGGTCAGCTGTATGTCTATATCGAGACGGCTTGCGGGATTAACCTGACCGGCGTGATTATGACCCGCGTGTCCGGTGTTGCCCAGATATTCGAGCTCTATCTCAAAAAGCTGCTGCATCGTAAAGCGCTCCGGCAGATTATCGCCCGCGGCGGCGATATAATCTTCCGTGAAGATTTTGTTGTATTCCGTATAGTCGCCGTTTATTATAAGATTAATCGCGTCGTACATGAACTGCAGCTCGGGCGCGTAGGAGCTTTTGTTTTCTTCGGTCATGACCGTCACGGTTCCTCCGTCGTTGAACCGGATATTCCTGTCGAGTTCCAGATACGCGGCGTCGTCAAAGATATTAAATCCGTAGTTCGCTTCGGGGAACGGTCCCGCCCAGATATTTTCCTCTTCGATTTTTGCGGTTTCCCTGTCGTTTATATAGTTCTGAACCGCCGACAAAATAAAAATCGTCAGGAAGGACAACAGAAAAACGCCGGTTACCGAAAGAACTATAATTTTAAGGATTTTCTTTCTTTTTTCTTTTTTCATCAGTATTTCTTCATGATTCTGATTATGCATAAATTTAAAATCAACTCCGTTTTATATTTTAATAATTATATTATATCACGTATTTATTAATATTCTGAATATAATTTTATAAAAAACTTGACTATACTGATTAATTAAATTATAATATTAATATATTTTTTATATTCTAAATTTATTTTATAAAAAAGGGAAAATAAAAAAATGGGAGCTAACGGGTTGGGGAAGAATATAAAAGAACTGGAATCTATTTTTTCTACCGACAAAAAGCAAGGACTGTCAGACGAGCAGTATATAAAATTAAAGCGCAGATACGGAGAAAATATAATAGATTCCCCGATGCTTGAACGGCATAATTTTTACGGGCTGAAAAATAAGAACCGGAGTATAAAATCTATGCTTACGGCTTCTTTCGGCGTTACCGGGATTTTATATTTATTGATAATCCTGTCGGTTATAATTATAGAACCCCCGGATTTTGATTTTATTATATATATATGTTTATTTACTGTTTTATATATATTTCCGGCCGTTTCCGCTTTTATAATCAGAATAATATGCTCGGGGATTTTTTCGCGTCTGTACGGCGCGGCCCGTCCGAAAGCCCTTGTTATGCGGAATAATCTCCGGAAAAATATTTATATAGAGAATATTGTCCCCGGGGACGTTATATTATTATCCGCGGGGGATATCGTTCCGGCGGACGCGAGGCTCGTTTTCACGGAGAATTTCTCCTGCATACGCATGGACGAAAACGGCGGGCTTATCAGAATGGAGAAAACCCACGAAGACTCTTATTACGACGATAATATAGTCTTGGCCGGAGACGTCGCGGAGTCGGGAAGTTCTTCGGCGATTGTTATCGCGACGGGGAAAAATACCCGTATCGCGTCAAAAAGACGGGCGGAGAAAAAACCGGAAGAAAAAACCGGGAGAGAAACTCCCGCGGCGCCCTCGTTTATGCAGCGCCGCGCTGATATAATATCAAGGAATTTTTTTCTCGCGTCCGTTTTCTTATCCGTTTTCATAATCGTTTCGGGAATAATCCAGGGCAGGGATACGATTCAGGTAATTTTTATCTCCGTCGCTCTCTTTGCCGCGGGTTTTTCAGAGCAAATCCCGGTAATCGCCGACTTTGCGCTTATATACGGCATGAAAAGGCTCTCCGAATCCGGTATACTCATAAAAAATCCTTTGACCGTCGACGAAATAAACAATATAGATTTGCTGATTGCCAAAAAGAACGAATCGTTCACCCAGGACGAAATGCAACTGGAGAGAGTCGCGGATATCGACGTCTCGAACCCGAACGCAAACGCGAACGCTCACGAAATAGGCCGCGTTTTAATATATATGGCGATGTGTTCGAATACCGATTCGTCGCTCGATAAGGCGGTTTTCGAGGCGCTCCGCAAATGCGGCCTGAATCATGACGGAATAAATCAGTCGTATCAGAAGATGGGAAAGACGGTTTATAATCACGCGAACGGCATAAGAAGCTCGATTGTTTTGAGGGAGAATATTTTTAATCTGGTCTGTTTCGGCGAGGCGTTGAGTATTATAGACTGCTGTCCGGATTCCGTCGCGAAATCCCTTAAAGAAAAAACCGAGGATTTATATAAGTCCTATGATTTGGTTATGGCCGTCGCGGCGAAGAGTTTTAATCACAGATACGCCGAAAGTATTAATTCCCCGGCCGGTTTTTCCGGCAGGGATTTGAATTTTATGGGTTTCGCGTGCTTTTCCGAAACGAAATCCCCCGCCGTATTCGAAAGCGCGGATTATTTAAAAAAAGGCGGAGTCGCTCCGGTTATGATTGCGGATTCGGATAATTTGCGCACGAGAAACGCCGCCGTTAAACTGGGCGTAATAAAAGACCCCGGGGATGAATCCGCCGAAATTTCCGGAGACGGCAAAATAGCCGCTGCGGGAGAAGATATATTTTATATAAACTCGGATAAAATCAGGCTTTTCGCTCCCGCCGGTCTTTACAGCAGAGTGAAATTACTGAAAGCCCTGGAGTTCAGGAATAAATATCCCGCGGTTACAATAAACGATATATCAGAGCTTATTCTGCTTAACGAACGCTGCGTTTCTTTCGCTTCGGCAAGCGCGGAGGCCGGGGTTCTGAAAAACAAGGCGTCCGTCATAGTAAAAAACCTTACGCTTTCGGTTTTTCTTAAAACGGTCAGGGATTCGGTTTTGATTTACAGGAATATATGCCGGAGCGTTTATTTCGCCTGTTCGCTTTTTATATCGCAGTATCTTATCGCGTTGTCGGCAATTTTTATTGACGGCGGGTATATTTTAAATTCAATGCAGATATTGTTTGCGGGAACTATTACGGGGTTTATGCTCGCCGTCTCTATGTGTTTCGGCGAAGATAACAAAAACTGGGATATATTGAGAAAAAATTTCGGGGAGTATAAAGACCCGAAGAAATTTAACCGGGCCGTATTAAAACGCGGGTTAATTTCGGGAGTTCTGATTTTTTTGTTTACTTCGGCGGCTTTTTCCGCCTGTTTGATTTATATAAACCCGGGAGAATTAGAATCGGCCCAAACGGCGGCGTTCGTAACTTATATAACCTCGCATATTTCGGTCTCGGTCTGTTTATGCCGGCGTTTGTCCGATTTAAGATTATTTTTCAGAAACAGACTTTTTTCGGCGGCGTTTATAATAAATCTGTGCGCCGTTATCAGTTCCGTTTTTATTTCTCCGGTCAGGGAAATTTTAAGATTCGGGGAAATAAGCATATTGATTTTTCTCGTTTCTGTTTGTCTGGGCTTGACGCCGCCGATTATTCTTGCGGCGTTTAAAAATAAAAAAAATAAAGATATATTTTTTGGATAGGGAGAAAGATTTTATGTTTTTGAACGGCGCAATCGCCGCAATAGCGACCGCGAGGGGAACGGGAGGAATCGCGGTCATACGAATATCGGGCTCTGCGGCCTTTGAAATCGGGGGGAAAATATTTCTGCCGAGAAATAAAAAGTTTAAAGCTTTAGGCGATATACCGGCTAATACCGCAATTTTCGGCGATATTTCAGACCCTGATACGGGCAGGATTATCGACGAAGGGATTGCCGTAAAATTCAAATCGCCGTATTCCTATACGGGGGAAGACACGGTCGAAATCTCGTGCCACGGAGGGGTATATATCGCGAACGCGGTTTTAAACTCGGCGATAAAAGCCGGGGCGAGACTCGCCGAACCCGGAGAGTTCACAAAAACGGCGTATATAAACGGCAGGATTTCGCTCACCGGAGCGGAAGCGGTCGGCAGGCTTATTTCGGCTTCCGGCGAAGCCGGGGCGAGGCTCGCCGCGGCGCAGACAAAAGGGGCTCTTTCAAGAAAAATTTCCGGAATATCTGATATTTTAAAAGATATTATCAGCGAGGTCTATGTTTTTATAGATTACCCGGGCGAAGATTTAACGGACATGACCCCGGAAATCATGCTTGAAAAATTAATATATGTCAAAAACGAACTTGAAAAGTTAAAAGAGAGTTATAATACGGGCAGAATAATTTCGGACGGAATAAATTGCGTTATAATAGGCAGACCGAACGCGGGTAAATCCACTCTGCTTAATATGCTGTCGCAGAGCGACGCCGCGATAGTCCACGAAACTCCCGGAACGACAAGAGATATAGTTTACGCGAAAATAAGCGTAAACGGTTTCGTCCTGAATTTATACGACACCGCGGGAATAAGGGAAACGGACGGCGAAATCGAGAATATAGGCATAGAAAAGGCGCTCGCCAAAGTTTCGGAGAGCGATTTGATTATCGGGGTTTTCGACGCTTCCGGGGATTTATGCGGCGACGATTACAATATACTTGAAATTTTAAGAAGAGAGGAAAATTCCGGAAAGAAAATCATCGCCGTTTCAAATAAATGCGACGAAATTACAACAGAACAAAAGCTCCCTCTTATTATTGAAAGCGAAGGGAGCTTTGCAAAATCCCTGATGATTTCGGCGAAAAACAATACTGTCTTGAACTCCGGCGTTTCGGCTCGCGACGAGTTCGGCATCAGGCTCGCAGATTTATATAATCTTGACGGGTACGATTTAGACTCCGGGGAGATTTTGACAGAAGAACGCCAGTATTTTGAAATCTGCGCGGCCTGCGAAAATTTAAATTCGGCGGCCGCGGCGCTTGAAAACGGCTACACGCAGGACGTCGCGGGTATGGATTTGGAACTCGCGGTAAAAAATCTCGAACGGTGCGACTCGCAGTCCGTTTCGGAAGATATCGTCGGCAGAATCTTCAAAAATTTCTGCATAGGCAAATAAAATATATATTTTTTTATTAGACTTCTTTCAAAACCACCCCGTCACGCCGCTTACGCGCCGCGCCACCCCTCCACGGAGGGGAATTTTCACTCAACTCCGCCGTTTTATTAATTCCCCTCCGCGGAGGGGTGCCCGAAGGGCGGGGTGGTCGTATTTCGGTTTTAAAAGAGGTCTATTATTTTATTCCATGTTTCTGTATCTTTCGAGCGTCTGCTCGATTGCGGTGTTCACCCTGTCGCCGTATCTTTCAAAAACCGAACCCGGGTTCGTTCCCTCTCTTCCGGTTCCGTAAGTTATAATCTGACTGTAAAACGTACCCCAGTTATATAGAACCGCAAGGTCGAATATCCGTCCGTCTCTGATTATATTCAGCATCTCGATGGAATCTTCGTCTCTGGTAAATTTACCCTCGAGAGATATCGTGTAATACGCGGGCATAATAGTCTCGGCCGATACCGCCGTGAACGCGTCCATAAACACGCCGGTTCTCTCGGGATTTGCAGTTATGGGTATGCCGAAAGCGGGAACTGTGTCTATCATGAAAGTATAATATTTATCCTGAAACTCGTCGTGTTTGGGATGGGGCAGCAGCCCGAAATCGGCAGTCATCTCCCTGAACACTCTCGCGTGTCCGAGAACTTCGCTGCAGAACAGCGACAAATCAGCCATAAAAGTCTTTGTCTGGTGGTCTAAATCGGCCGTTTTGCCGACAAAAGTTCCCTCGCCGTGAAGCCATATGCCGTCTTCTTTATTCATGATTCTGAACGCCTTTGTAAACGCGTCTACGAATTTGGCGTCCGGATTTATTAAATAAGGCTCGCCGTTTTCGTTTAATCTCACGAGCCTCTGGTCCTGACATTCGAGAAAGGCGAGAAATCCCAGACCGTGAGTGGATATTCCCCATATATCGTCAGCGGCCCATCTGCCGTCTCCGTCGATGTCTCTTGCGGCGGCGCGCGCCATATCGTAAAGCGCGTCGATAGTCCATCTGCCTTCCCTCACCAAAGTATACGGACTGTCAAGCCCCAAATCCTGGTGGATTTTTTTGTTATAATACAAAACCCAAATAGCGTCGTTCGTGATTATATTCGCGTCCGAAGTCGTAAAATATAATTTGCCCAGAAGTTCGGCGGATTCGTGCGCGAGCTGATTCCAGTAAGGCTTCTCTAAATTAAGCCCCGGAACGCCGTGCAAGTCCAGATATAATCCCTGGCTTGCCAAGCTTCCCGCCTGAGCAGAATCGGTAAACACGACGTCGTAATCGTCGGCGCCCGCCTGGATAGACCTTCTCGCCCTCGATTCCGGCCCCGCGACGAGAGTCGCCTCTATCGTTATGTTAAGATGCTCTTCGACTATCTGGTTTCTTCTGAAAATCGCGTCGTCAAGAGGGTCGCCCGCGTCCATTTCCTCCTCGTCGAACATCATCGCAGACATAGCCCACCATTGGTCCGGACCCAGAACACGCATTTTGTGACCTCCGAAATTAACATCCGGAAACTCATATTTTTCTTCTTCTTCAGCTATGACCTCGCCGTCGGAACCGGACGGCCCGGAATCAGAATCTTCGCCGGCGTCTCCCCCTCCCGGAATATTCGCGTCACCCGAGCCCGAAGGCTCCGAAGAACAGGAAGTAACCGCCGTCAGAACAGAAATTATTAGAACAGTCAGAATCAAAAACAATAATTTTCTCGTTTTCATTTTAAATTTTCCCCCTATAAATAAAAAATATAAAAATATAAAAATATAAAATAAATAAATTTGTTTATTTGCTTTCACGGTTCTATTATTATAACCTCTTTGTTTTTTGCCCTCGCGTAATCTATAGTGTTTCTCGTTCCTCCGCTCTCGCCGTCTATATAAACCGCTATAATAATATCCGAAGCGTCGGTCATATATATATTCCTAAGCATTAAATCTTTTCTGCTGTATATTTTATTGACCGTGACGTATCTTATGGAATCCGCTCTGGTTAATATGCCGCTGAATCTGTGAACGTCTGAATCTTTCCAGCTTTCTGTAAACGCATAGCTCGGCACCGCGCACTCCAGTTTTATATGCGGATACAAAGCCTTGAGCGACAGGACGACCTCCGCGCATATCATGTCCGCTCCCATTGCCATTCCGGAAATAAATTTATTATACCCGTCCAGAACTATTAAATTCTCAAGCGTAAATCTAATTCTTGATTTCAGCGCCGCGCATCTTAAATCGCTCTCGTCATAACCCCACGGCAGGGTTTTCGGACGATGACCCGTAAAACAGCACGTTTTGACAAATTCTGAAAATTCTGTAATCATATATATACCCAGCCGCCGGTTTTATCGGAAGTCAAAGCCTTCGACATAATCTTCTGAACCGCCGCGCCGTCGTAAAAAGACGGCGACAATTCGTTTAAATTATTTCTATAAACCCCGTCAAGATATAAATACAGGCTGTGCATATGCAGACGCAGCCACCCGACAGGAGCTTTCACCCCCGGGAAAATATTACCCGGAGCGGGGTATCTCTGAACGCACTCTATTTTCGTAAAGCCCTTTTCCCCGCCGTAATCGCCGTCCGGCTTCGAGTTATCGTAAAACTCCAGATAATTCGGCTGCATGAGCGAATATTTAAGCGCGCCTTTTTCGCCGTATATCTCAAACGACAAGTCTGAATTTGTTCCCGTCGCGAGCTTACTCGCCTCGATAGTTCCGACCGCTCCGTTTTTGAGCTGAACGGTCATATAAAAAGCCTCGTCCGCGTCCGTCTGCCATTCTTTGCCGTCTACGCCTTTTCTTACGGGGAAAAAAATCTGCGATTTTCCCGAAACTGATATAATATCGCCGTTATTATTGTTTCCGCAGCACAAAAAGCGCATTAAATCTATCGCGTGCGAACCAAGGTCAAACAAAACGCCTCCTCCTCCGGCAGAAGTCTGTTTCCAGCCCGCGTTTTTGTTTAAGTCTATATTTGAATTGTGAAGATAAGCGCACCTGAAAGAAATAACCCGCCCCAGAAGATTCCCGTCCGTAATCTGCTTCGCCCTGAGAACGGCCGGGGAGAATCTGTTGTGGAACACCACCGCGCATATAATCTTTTTATTTACGCTGTCTAATTTCTCTATGACTTCGTCGGCCTGTTCGGCCGATATTACGAGCGGTTTTTCGCAGTATATATGCTTTCCCGCGTCAATAGCGCGCGTTAAAATATCGAAATGATATATATTCGGCGAGCATATGTCTATAACGTCGATTTCAGGATTACCGAGTATCTTATCCAAATCCGTCTCTGATTTTAAAAATCCCCATTCTCCGGCAATTTCTTCGCCTTTTGTTTTATCTCTTGAACAAATCGTATGCAGAACCGCGTTGAACGGCAAATCCTCATAGAAAAATTTGAGATTCGCCGCGGAATAACTGTGCGTCCTGCCCATAAATCCCGAGCCTATAACGGCAATATTTATATCCCTTTTCGCTTTGCTACCCATAATAAAAACCTCCGTTTAATATTAGACCTCTTGCGAAATTAGAATCTTGATTGTAGGGGCGCGCATTGCGCGTCCGTAAAATTAACACAGTTTTGATGTTTTTCGGACGGACGGCCAATGGCCGCCCCTACATGGTAATGCAGTTTCACAAGAAGTCTATTAACTATCAATTAATAATTAGCTCCCGCGTCTATGCCGCTTACGTCTATGTCGTTGTATTCGAGAAGCTTTTTCGCGGCGGACGTCAGCGGTATATTCGAATGGGTGACTATATAAAACTCCCTCGGCTGAAGTTCGGGAATCAGATTTATTTTATGCAGCGCCCCGTTTCTCAGTTCTTCGATAACGAAATCTTCAAGAATAAAACCTATGCCCATTCCCCTGCGTATAAATTCGGCGACGAGGTCGCTCGTCGCAAGCTCGATTTCCGGATTGATTTCTATGTTGTTTTTCCTGAAATAAGTATCTATGTACTGCCTCGTGCTCGTGCCTTTTTCAAGCATGATAAACGTGTATTTCTTCAAATCCGGCAGAGAAATCCCGCCGCTTTCGGCAAGCTCCCTGAATTTATCCCCCGCGACGAGAATATCCCGGACTGATTTTACGCTCTTGAAATTAAAATTCGCCGCGTTGTAGTCGACCGGTTCGGAAACCGCGCCGAAATCTATAATCCCCTCTTTTAGATGCTGAAGGGTTTCGGGAGTCGGCGCGTTCGATATTTTTATTTTTACCAGAGGAAAATTTTTATGGAATCTCTCTGTTAAAGGCAGAAGAAAAAACCTCAGCGTCATATCGCTCGCGCCGATACTGATTTCACCCGCCTGAAGTACGCTGAGTTCTTTTAGTTTTTCTTCGCCGACGCTGATAAGCGTACATCCCTGCCTGACGTAATTATACAGCATTTCGCCTTCGCTCGTCAAGGTCACGCCTTTCTGCGTCCTGAAAAAAAGCTTGACGTTCAGACTTGTCTCGAGCTGTTTTATAGCGAGGCTGACAGCGGGCTGCGAAACGTAAAGCTGGTTCGCGGCTTTTGATATACTCTGACATTCGACTATTTTACAAAATATTTTATAATGCTCGTAATTCGCCATATTTTCTCTTTTTTATATCCTGAGTTACGCGCTTGATGTATTTACTATCTTTGCCCTCTTTCGTAAAGAGGGTGCCGTCCGCAGACGGCGGGTGTTTCTGTCTCCCCTCGGCAGCGTCAAATTTCAAAACACCCGTCGCGCGGATTTTACGCCAATGCCTCAATCAAAATAACATCTCCGCGCGCCACCCTCTTTAAAAAAGAGGGCTTTGGAGCAGATTTAAACCAACTGCGTAACTCGTATATATTTAAATTTATTTACTTATTTTCAGTATATATAATATTTTGATATATTTCTTGTACAATCTATTAATTTTTATTATATAATCAAAATTTAAACATAAAAAAACGGGGGGCGATTATCAATCGCCCCTGCTAATCCGTGACTATATTATTTATATTTCTCGCTCTCTGCCATTCTTTTCCGTCGGCCGTTTTCCCGACCGCCATTCTGTTACCCTCGAGAAGTTTGACTATATTATAAACGTCGACCCATATTTGATTAATCCCGTCTTTCTGCGATTCGTCGAATATAATCTGTAATCCGAAGTGAAGATGGGGTATTTGTATATTATTGGTATCTTCGTTTGAGCTGTATCCCGTCATGCCCAGATAGCCTATGACGTCGCCCGCCTGAACAAACCCGCCTTCTTTGAGTCCGCCGGCAAACGGATGACCTTTTCTTAAATGCGCGTAATAATAATATCTCTGATTATCATGGCTTCTTATGCCGATACGCCAGCCGCCGAATCTGTTCCAGCCCATAGCTTCTATGTATCCGTCCTCGACGGCGATAATCGGCGTGCCCACGCTCCCGAGTAAATCGTTCCCCAAATGCTTTCGCCTGTAGCCGAACGAACGGGAGTTGCCGAAATCGTCGTAATGGGAGTAACCGTAACCTCTGGCAATCGGCGAAAAGACTTTCAAGCCGTATTTTCTGGTTAAAATCTCCTCCCCGGGATTCTCCGGCGAAGTTTCTATTAATTCATAATCCCCGACGAAGCCGTTGAGAACCGCGTAAAACGTCTCGTAATAATAACCGTATAATTTCAGATTATTATTATTTTCAGTAAGCTCCTCTATTGTTTTGCCGTTCCGGAGCTGTTTAACCAAATCGTCAATGTCTCTGTTTATTTTTTTCTCGTCTTTAACGTTGCCCCAGTTTTTCGCGGCCGCGTAAGACATGAGCTCAATCCAGTTGAGCGGGGTCTCTCCCCCGTTTGAATTTGAATCGATATCGTATTTCAGGGCTTTCTGCAAAGTGGAGAGCTTTAAATTAAATTCCATCCACTTTATATATTCGCCGCCGCTCTCCAGAACCGGGAGTATATCCCCGTAATTATCGCCGCGATTATGCAAAAAGGCGTAATTTACAAATAACCCCCCGGATATTACCGCAGTAAAGCAAACAAAAACAAATAATTTCACGTTATTTTTAACCGATATTTTAAAAGACGTCATAAATCCGCTCCGCGTTTTATAATTTATAATTTAAATATATGAAACGCGGAGCGCTTTAATTCAAAATAAATAAGTATTATTTAGAATTATAAGAAAAAAATAGTATAAACTCCAGAAATAAAGAGAAAAATATATATATAAATATTTTTATATGTTTCATGGAGGTAAACTATTTTGGAAATTAAATTGAAAATAAAAAACAAACTGTTAAAACTGTCCCGGCCGTTCAGAAGTCAAAGAGTCAAGTCCGCGCTTAAATTATTTATGCTCGTGTCTTACTGCACCCTTATATGCGCCGCGGTTCTGACTTCTTTCAGGTCTCTGTTCAGTTTATTCTCGGGTTAATGACGTAGGGGCGGCCATTGGCCGTCCGTCAGAAAAACGTCAAAACCGCGTTGGTTTTGCGGACGCGCAATGCGCGCCCCTACAATCAGGATTTTAATTTCGCAAGAGGTCTAATCAAGGATTTTATTTCTTACGAGAATATTTCTTACGCTTACGCCTATTCCGCCGGCAAGTATTATTTTAAGCGTATCAGGCAGAAGAAACGGGGTAACGCATAAAGCGAACGCCTCGCCGAGACTTCTCGAAGTTATGTAACAGAAGAACAGAAGACCGCATATGTAATTTAACCCTGCGCCTAAAATAAGCCCGCACGCGAGAAATAATATTCTCAGGCGTATATTTTTAAGTTTAAGTTTAAATTTATTCTGGAGGTCTGAAAAAATCCCCGCGATTAGAGCCATAACGGGGAAAGATAAAATAAATCCTCCGGTCGCGCCGAAAATAACGCCGAAACCTCCCCGGAATCCCGCGAACACAGGAACGCCCGTCATGCCGAGTAAAATATAAACGAGAACGGCGAGCGTTCCTTTTTTCGCGCCGAGAATAATCCCCGCCAGAGGTACCGCGAACGTCTGCAAAGTGAACGGCACGGCGGGCATGGGTATAATAATCTGCGCGCATACGGCAATCGCCGCCGCAAACAGGGAGATATAGCAGATATTGCGTATCGTAAGCCTTACGCTTAATTTTCTTGTTTTTTGTTTCAAAATCAAAAATCCTCCGGAAATTATATTATAAAATTTAAGTGGGTATAAATATAACATAAAAAATATTTGTTGTCAAGTAGGGCGCGGCTTCCATGCCGCGCCGTAAAAACAATAGGGCAAATGCCGCAAAAATATTTGATGATGTTTTGATATTATCTCGTAGGGCGCGACGCCCTCGGCGCGCCGCGTGAAAACCGTTATGCCTACGGTAAATTCGCGTCGTGACGAGGGCGTCGCGCCCTACATAGCGCGGACGACGTTGGATTAAAATTCACGGCGCGGCATGGAAGCCGCGCCCTACATAGCGCCTGTCTGTCCGACAGGCAGAAAGATTTATTTCGTTTGCATATTGGTATGATTTCTAAAAATACAAGCCAATATAATAATCCAAAAGATTCCCTCTGGTTTTCGTATAATAATCATACTTTTCCCGAGTTAGCAATCCCTGTTCTAAAAGCTCGCCGCAGAACGGGATTATTTCTTCTTCTAATACTCGGTCATACTGACGTTTTGAGTTTGTGACAGTAAATTTTTTGATTTTAGTTTCTCCGTCGCCGTCGGTATATACCAGATTCCCTCCAGAGGGATAAATTTCAAATCTGTAATATCCGTCGGAATCAAGAAATTGTTGTATGTCATCCGTATCGCGGGAAAAAACACCTTCAGCAAGATATTCAAAATGTTTTCCGTTTATAATTCTTGTAGAGTACCAGCTGTTGTTGGCAATTCTCTCAAGCTCTCCGCGAATGTTTAACCCGAGTCCTTCAATTACTTCTTCCAAGTATGTTTCATAAGTGTGCCACTCAATGTCAAGCAGTAATATATCTCTTGTTTCGCCGAATCTCACGTGACTGTACGGGTCGGGCGTTTCTGTTATAATCACGCCGTAATCTTCGTACATCTGCATTAAATCATTTCCGGTTAAGTCAGTATATCTGATAAGAATCTCTAAAGGCAGACCGTGTTCTCTCTCGGTGATATATTTGTCAAGCTCATAAAACTGATTTGCGTTGCCTTCGCTTAACGAATACGTCGTAATTATTCCGTTTGATATATTCTCCGCAAACATAGCGGCCGTCGGTTTCGTAAACGCTTCGGAATAATAGGCCATTATTTTGTCGCGTTCTCTTCCCTCGGGTATAGCCGCGATTATTTTCTCTTCGAAAAACGTCTTTTCGACAAACTGCGGCAGGAACATATTTCTCTGCGTTACGAACGGTTCCGTTTGCTCTTCTTCTCGCGGAATATACGCTCCCGGCATATCTATGTTATTATTATTATTTAAAATCCCCGGCAGTATATTTATTAAGCCTATGACCAAAGCGAACATCGCCGCCGCGGGTATTATCTTAAACAGCATAGATTTAATTCTTGGTTTCGCCATATTTTTATTCATGTTTTCCTCCTTCAGCATTTCAGCCGTCAAATCGATTATCGTTTGTTCGTTCAATGCGTCCGTAAAATATTTTTTATTCATATGATTACCCCTCCTTTGGTGAGAAAACTCCTGATTTTGCTTTTGAGCCGGCTTACTCTCATATCGACGGCGCTCCTGCGGATTTTTAAAGCCGCGGCGATTTCTTCCGGCGCGTAATAGTATAAATACCTCATTGAAAATAAAACCCTCTCTTTTTGGTTAAGCCTCGCGATTATATTCCCGACGAGCGAATCAAACTCAGTCTCGTCGTCATAACCCAGCGGGCCGGCTAAAAAATCAAGCTTTTCGTCGCCGATAAGCTCGCTTTTTCTCCGCGCGCCGCTTTTGCAGTAGTTTAAAGCGGCGGACCTCGCAATCACCGCGACAAAAGCCGCCATAGTTCCGCGGGTTTCGTTATACTGACTTAACTTTTCCATAATATCGAGAAAAACCGTGTTCACGCAGTCGTCAATATCGCCGTTTAATCCCGCATGATTTAATATTCTCGACACGATTTTGCGTATCTGCGGATTATATCTCTGATAAAAACCTTCGTCCGTTTTCATGTTTTCAAACTTCTTTTCTATTAAATTAGATTCGATTATATTAATTTTATTATAAGCGTTCGATGTGTTTATAATAGACCAACTCCCTCCGAAATATATATTTTTTTTGACGCGTCTGTATATACATACAATTCAAAACTATCTTTTCTAACATAAATTATAAAAATAATAAAAAATTTTTTTGCATAAAAATAGACAAAAAGGAATATTATTCTAAAAAAAGTATAAAATAATATTAAAAAACATAAATTTATTATTTTTATTTTAGAAAATCGGAGGCTGAATTTATATTATGAAGAATCAAAAAATCAAAATCAAGCTTAAAAACCGCCTGATAACGGCGCTCGCCGTTATTTGTTTTCTCGCGGCGGCAATCCCCGCGTCGGCCGGGGGACTCGTTAATTCGAGCGCGGGGGAAAATTACGAAAGCTACGTCAGGGTATCGAGCACGGTAGGAGAGAGCGTCTCCGTTCCCGTACGCAGCGAAACCGCTCCCCTCTCCCACGGATTAAATATCATAAGAAACCGTCTCGAGCTTAAAAAATCCGCTCTGCTAAACAGCGATATTACTTTCAGACCCGAAGAATTTGAGAAAATTCTCGGAGTGAAAAAACTCGGCTCCGTAACGATTACAGACCTGCCCCGTTTTTCAGAAGGCGTTTTAACCCTCGGCGGCGGAGATATTCTCCCCGGGCAGACTATATCCAGAGAGAATATACAGTATATCAGGCTCGTGCCGTATCCCAACAGGGTCGGCGAAATCAGTTTTACTTTCAGGAACGCCGAAGACTCGTCTGAAAATTCGTCGATAAGATGCAGCGTTTCAGTTCTCGAATCTCTTAACTTCGCTCCCGCCGCAAAGGCGATAACCCTCACGACCCAGAAAAATATCCCCGTTTTTAAATCGATGGACGGAACCGACCCCGACAACGACGACATAACCTACAGAATAGTCCAGGGACCCAAAAAAGGACTTCTTGAAGTTATAGACGTGACAAACGGACATTTCGTTTACAGGCCGGGCAGGGATTACACGGGCAAAGACAGCTTCGTCTATCAGGTCGAGGATAAATACGGCAATCTCTCAAACCCCGCGACCGCGCAAATCAAAATCACGAAAGCGGCGAGCAGCGTAAGGTTTGCCGACATGGACGAACACTGGGCGGCAAACTCCGCAGTCAAAGCCGCCGCCGCGGGATTTATCGACGCGGACAAAAACAATCCCGGCCTGTTATTTGAACCAGACGTCCTCATGACGAGAGCGGAATTTACGGAGATGATAATAAGGGCCGCGAAACTCGACAAAAATATGTCCGAAGTGTTCAGAACCGGCTTCGCGGACGACGCTGATATTCCGTTTAAATATAAGCCCTATGTTACAAAAGCCTACGAACTGGGAATAATCAAAGGCATAGAAACGGACGTCGGGCTTTATTTCGACCCGAACAGTATAATAATCAGGGCGGAAGCCGCCGTAATGCTCAATAATATATTGAAAATCAATCCCGATTCGGCTTCAGTAAGAAATAATATATCAGATTCCGTGTTTGTCGACGCCGTGTTTATACCCGAATGGGCGGAGGGAGATATAGCTGCGTTAAGCTCCGCCGGAATAATAAAAGGCGACGAAAACGGCAACGTAAACCCGGGAGGATTTCTTGACAGGGCGCAGTCGGTCGAAATGCTTAACTCGATGCTCGAATATAACGCGGAGCAGAAAAAACCGGGAGGAATATTCTCGTTTTTCTTCAGATAAAATTAATTAGACCTCTCGCGAAATCATGTTACCATGTAGGGGCGGCCATTGGCCGTCCGTCTGAAAGATGTCAAAATTACGTTGGTTTTGCGGACGCGCAATGCGCGCCCCTACAATCAGGATTTTAATTTCGCAAGAGGTCTATCGCAATTAACGCAATTAAAATGTAGGGGCGATTAATAATCGCCCGTGAATTTCAACCAGCGTTTGCAGTATATGGCGGGCGATTAATAATCGCCCCTACTTAACCAAATCAAAGCCCCCTTCGTTAAGAAGGGGGCGGCGTTTATTCTTTGAACCCTAATCCATGTTCTGGATGCTTTCGATAAGCCTGTTTATATCTCTTTCCATTTGTCCTTTTCTTCTCTCATAAAAAGACATCGCGTCTGTGTTTGACCTGTCAGCGAGGGTAATCAAATCTATAAACACGTTGCCGAACGCATAAATCGCGCCTATGTCATAGACTCTCGAATTGAATATTATATCGAGCATCCCTTCGGATTCCGCGTCTCTCGCGAATTTTCTCGTCAGAACCACGTCGTAATAAGCCGGCTGTATAGTATATCTGCTTTCGGCCGCCATAGCCTCTAAAATTATACTCGTCCTGTCAAGATTCGACGCCGTGTTCGGCACTCCCATCAGAACTCCCGTATACGGGTTTACGACGCTGTGATAATTCGCCTGGTTCTCGTCGAACTTCGGCAGCGGAACAATCCCGAAATCGGAGTCCATTCCCCTGAATTTTTCGACGACTCTCATTCTTACCCACATAAACAGCGCCCTGTCCTGTTCGAACGCGTTATGATACGCCCTGAGCCAGTTCTCGCTGTTGTTCCCTCCGTCGCTTATATCGGACTGTATATTCAAAACGTCTATTTTATTATACATAATGTCCATGACTTTTTCCAGGACGCTTAAATTTCTGTCGCTCGCAAAATCTATAAACGGCAAATCGTCCGCGTCTTTTACTGCCAGCGCTCCGCCTCCGGATACCAGGAGCGCGTGCATAGTATCCCTGTAGCACACGAATCCCCATCTGTCCTCTTCAACGTCCATAACCCCGTTGCCGTTCAGGTCGAACGAACCGCCTTTAACGTAGTCGTTAAGCTTATCCATCGTCCATTTTCCCTCGTTTACGAGATTATACGGCAGTTCCATTTGCAAATCCGACATGAGTTTCTTGTTGAAAACGAGCGCGTTCGTCGCTTCGTTGTCGAGTATTAAAATATCCCCGCCGAGCAGAAACTGCTTATTCGCGACGGACATACCGTTTACGGAATCGTCCCACCACGGCTTATCCAAATCGACGTACGGCAGCTGGTCAACCGTAACCAGAAGCCCGTTGTTTATAACCGGAGGAATATTATTATTAAAAATAACGACCGCGTCGTAGGTGTCGTCTCCCGACTGAACGACCCTCCTCAAAACGTTATGCTCCTCGTTTTCGGGCAGCATCCTGAAATCGACGTTATATTTTTCTTTGAGCATCTCGTTTCTTTTGTACACTTCCGCGACAATAGGCTCTTCCGTTTCCTCGATTTCCGCGACGATTTCGAGAGGTATATTCGAGAGCCAGTCGTCGCTCAACTCTTCATGGACCAAAAAAGTAAAGACGTGACCTCCGAAATTCTGACCGTCGGGTAAATCCGGCAGCAGTTTAACTTCTTCGTTTCCCCCGTTTTCAAAACCGTCCGAACCGGGAATATCGTCGTTTCCCGCATTAGGCAAGTTCCCCTGATTAACGGTGTCGCCGTCCTGCGAACCGCACGCCGCCAAAGCGATTAAAATCATAGAGACAAGCAATAAAAGCGCTATCGTTCTTTTCATAAAAATTACTCTCCTTTTATTATTTTTTTATATATATTATATATTACGAGACCGGATTCCTTTAATTCACTTTGTCAATCGGGATATAACTATTTGGATTTTTTTCATACTCTGCCATGCCTTGCTTTATTAAAGCGCGTTCCTCATCGGTTAATTCCCATTCAATCACGATAGATTCATTATTCAATTCTGATTCATCCTTTTTAATTTACTCGTCCGTGAAATACATATTTAAGATTTAAGAGATGAGATATAAGTTTTAGGATTGGTGTTGTGAAGGGTTGAAGTCCAATATTGCTTATTGTAGAAAATATTTATACTGTAATATAATCCACAATTGTATTAAGTATTAAATCCCAACCATTATCTACGTCTAATATATGAGATTCAATAGGAAGTCTTTCAAGGACATATAAATCTACTCTCTTACGATTTTCCCAAAACCCGATTTGTTCTTCGGTAGGCACTGATTGTTTTCGACTTCTGCACGCAAGTGCCAAACGCTGGGCTACATTACAGGACGAAAAATAAAATATAATCGGATTTAATCGCAGAATTATATTTAACAAATTTGATAATTGGTTTGCAATAACTTCATCAGATGCACTATATTCACGAATTAAATCATTAATCTGATGGTGCAATAATGTTCCATCTACAATTATAAAATCGTTGTCAAATTTGGCTTCCATAAACCTTTTCCAGCATTGCAAATAGATTTCAGAAAATTCTTCGATGGACATTACAGGAGGATATTTACCTCCAAACGGGTCAAGCGGGTTGTCGTTAGCACCTTCTAAATAGCAATTCCCTTTATATCCCATGCCCCGAAGTTTCTCGAACAGCAGTGTCGTTGTTGTTGTCTTACCTACGCCGGAAACACCCTCAACAAAAACAATATTATTTATCGTAACACCTTCTCCTAATATAAATTTTCAATATCACCAAGCACCTTCAATCAACAGCGCATTGATATACCATTTCATGGTATTCTGCATCATATCACAACTTTTATGCCTGTCGGCATAAATGGGTAAAATGGACACATACCCTTCACAACACCAATCATAGGATAGGTTCTTTGTTTTACAAATTTATTCCGATCCATTTTCCGCCGCCGAAGCGCTTTTGCAGCAGATACAGCCGCAGTATCTGATCGACCAGTATTGCGTACCACGCGCCCGCAAGCCCCCAGCCGAACGTCACCGCGAACAGATACCCGCACAGCGGGCGCATTATAGCGACGGTGAACAGCATGGTGATCGCCACGAAGCGCGTGTCGCCCGCGCCGCGCAGCGAACCCGCCATCACGACCTGCGAGGTCTGGAACGGCTGTATGACAGCCATGATTATCAGGATTCCGGCGCAGACCTCTATAAGCGCGGGGTCGTCGGTGAACATGCCCGCGAAAGCGTAGCGTGATAATATGGCCACCGAGAACATCACGGCTGAGGCGCAGAGCGCAAGCCGCTGGCCGATTTTGCCGTAGATGATGGACAGGTCGGGGCGCTTTTTGCCCAAGTTCTGCCCCACCAGCGAGCTGCACGCCACGGCAAGCCCGTCGCCGATGGTGAACGTAAGCCCGAGCATCTGCATTGATATTTGATGAGCGGCGAACGCGGAGGTCCCCAGGTCGGCGATAACGCGCGCGTAAAGCATGAACCCCACGCGGAGAAAAATCTGCTCGACGACGGCGTTGCCGCCGATGCGCGATATGCTTGTTATGGTGGGGATGTCCGGACTGAGCTTGCCGAAGAGCCTGAAATTCAGATAGCTGTCTTTGGGGATAAGGCTTAAAAGCGCGATGAGCAGGCCGACGCAGTTGCCGATGACCGTCGCTATGGCCGCGCCGCGCACCTCGAGGCGCGGGAACCCGAAGCGCCCCTCGATCAGCAGATAGTTCATCGTCATATTGACCAGGTTGGCGGATACGCTCGACCTGAACGCGATGGAGGTGTTGCCCACGCCGCGCTGGGCGGCGTTTACCGCCATTGTCAGGGCCGTTACGGGCATAAATGAGGAAACGATCTGGAAATACTGCGTCGCGGGCAGTATCGCGTCATCTTTGGCGCCCGCCAGCAGGAGCATCTGGCCGGACAGCGCCACGGCGAGTATGCCGACCGCGACCGACATCGCGCCGGTTATAAGTATCGACTGGAAGAGGCACACGTTCGCGCCGCTCCTGTTGCCCTCGCCCTTGCGGCGCGACACCACCGCCGTAACGCCGACGTTCATGGCGAAGAACAGCGCCATGAACAAAAACCTCGGCTGGTTGGTCAGGCCGACGGCGGCTATGGCGTAGGCGCCCAGCCCGCCCACCATCACGGTGTCTATCATGCCGACAAGCGACATAAGCACCATCTCGGACACGGCCGGCGCGGCGATCTTGAAGGCGGCGGAGTACGCGGAGCGGGAGTCGGGCAGTTCGCCCCTTATAAGCGGAGGTTTTATCAGTGTATGTACGGAGAAAAACCGTCTTATCAAGCCTAACGTGTCAAATCAACCCCCGATCAGCCCGCACACGTCGTCGGCATAGCCGGCGGCGTCCTCGAGCGGCAGGCCCTCGATAAGCAGAGCCTGACAGTACAGCACGCGGGAGAGCCGCGCGAAGCGGTCCGCGTCGGTCTTAAACGTCTCACGCAGCGTTTGGAATACGGTGTGGTCCCTGTTGATCTCCAGTATTTTTTCGGCCTTGGGGGCCTCCTGGCCCGGGATCAGGTTCAGTGTCTTTTCCATGCCGATCGACAGCGCGCCGCCCGACGCGAGGCATACGGGATGCGTTTTCAGGCGCGCGGAGGCGCGCGCCTCCTTTATTTTGCCCGTCAGCTCTTTGGCGACGGCCTCGAAGAGGTCTTTGTCCCCGTCATCGCCGGGGGCGGCGTCGATGCCGATGTCCTCGTCGGAGACGGACTTGAACTCCAAGTCCTTGTACTTCATCAGTACGCGGACGGCAAACTCGTCGATCTCGTCGGTGAAATAGAGTATCTCTATGCCCCTGTCCGCGACAGCCTCGGCCTGCGGGAGCTTTTCAAGCGCCTCGGCGCTTTGGCCCGCGGCGTAATAGATATATTTTTGGTCCTCCTTCACGCGGGAGACATATTCGTCCAGCGTGACAAGTTTTTTCTCAAAGGACGACCGGAACATCAGAAGATCCTGAAGCGCGTCCTTATGCGCGCCCCAGTCGGCGTATACGCCGTATTTCAGCTGTCTGCCGAACAGCTCGAAGAATTTGATATAGCTTTCGCGGTCGTTTTGCAGCATTGAGAGCAGCTCGGATTTTATCTTCTCCGCAATGCGCTTCGCCATGAGCTTCAGCTGGCGGTCGTGCTGCAGCAGCTCGCGCGAGATATTCAGCGACAGGTCGGCGGAATCGACAAGCCCCTGCACGAAGGCGAAATGGTCGGGCAGCAGATCGGCGCATTTGCGCATTATCAGCACGCCGGAGGTGTAAAGCTCAAGCCCTTTCTCATATTCGCGCGTGTAGAAGTCGAACGGCTGCGCGGCGGGGATGTACAGGAGCGCGGTGTAGCTGACGGCGCCGTCAACGTTCATGTGTACGGTTTTGAGCGGCTTCTCAAAGCCGTAGCGCTTATCCTGATAGAAACGGTCGTAATCCTCCTGCGTCAGCTCGTTTTTGTTTTTGCGCCAGATGGGGACCATGCTGTTAAGCGTCTCATCGCCCAGCCGGATAGGGTATTTGATAAAATCGGAATATTTTTTTATTATCCCCCGGATGCGGTATTCCTCTAAAAACTCGCCGTATTTTTCGTCGTCGCCGTCGGCCTTCAGCTTCAGTATGACTTGGGTGCCCGGCTCCGTCATATCGCACGGCGCCACGGTATAGCCGTCCGAGCCGGAGCTGTGCCACTCAAAGCTCTCCTCCGAGCCGAACGCGCGGCTTCTGACGGTCACGCTCTCGGCGACCATAAACGCGGAGTAGAAGCCGACGCCGAACTGGCCGATTATCTCCACGCCGTCCTTGGGCGCGTTTTCGTCCTTGAAGTTAAACGAGCCGCTGTGCGCGATGGTGCCGAGGTTTTTCTCCAGCTCGGCCTTGTCCATGCCGACGCCTGTGTCGGCGACGGTCAGCGTGCGCGCGTCTTTGTCGGCGGTGACGCTGATGAAGAAGTCGCCGCGGTCGAAGCTGACCGATTCGTCGGAGAGCGAGATGTAGTAGCGCTTATCCAGCGCGTCGGACGCGTTGGAGATAAGCTCGCGCAGGAATATCTCCTTGTGCGTGTAAATGGAGTTGACCATCAGGTCGAGCAGTCTTTTTGATTCCGCGCGGAATACCTTCTTTGCCATTTGAATAATATCCTTTCGTTAGTTTTTTCATAAAAATACCCCTTGACAAAGGGCGCGGGCGGTGTTATAATAACAGCGGAAGGGGCGGCGCACCAAAAACGGTCTTCGCCTTGGATTATGCGAATTACAAAAGTAACCGCTGCCGTGGCTTGGGGGCGGTTACTTTATTTTCGCAAACCGCTGAAACTTAGTATACCACAGGGCTTGCGATATGTCAAACTTTACGCCGGAAAGTCTTACGATTTGTGTGGATTTTGTTTTAATAATTTATCTTGCCAGTTTCGCGGCGGTGTGATATAATATATAAGAACGTACATTTTTGAATTTGTTATAGTGTGGAGTGGCATATGCATCTCTTAGATGTTCTGAGGTCGGAACCCGAGTTGTCACCGGACGGCGGCGCCGGTCTGGGTGAGGCGTATGAGCGCGTGATAAAGCTCTCCGTCCGGCTGCTGCCCGGAAACATTGCGCTGCTGAACGGGTTTCTCGACGATCCGGCGCGGTACGCCGTCGAGGCGCACGGAATCAAGGGGGTTCTCAACAGCATAGGGGCGTATAAGCTCGGCGAGATCGCCAGAAGGCTCGAGGAGTGTTCAAGATGCGGTGATTTGAGCGCGCGCGGGCCGCTCCATGACGAGTTTTGCGTCAGGCTTCTGGCGTTTACGGACAGGGCGGCCGTTATTATAAACAGTATTGAGCCGGCGGATAAGCCGGAGGGGGATCCGGCCTGTATCGCTAGGGTTTTGCCTATGCTTAGGGCCGCCGCCGAACGCTTTGACAGCGCGCTCGCGCTGGAGATCCTCTCGTCGGTTGACAGATGTACATACGGGCAGCCGACGGACAGAACGCTGGAAAAACTCGCCCGCGCCTTTGAGCGCTTTGATTTTGACAGGGCCGCCGCGCTGCTGGAGACGCTGAAAGGAGATAGATAATGGACGGTATGCTGTTTGACATAGCGAGGCTGAATATGGTTGACGGGCTTGACACGGAAAACGCCGTAACGCATTTCGGCAGCTATCAGACATACTTTGACAAGCTGAACCGGTTTATAACGGATTCGGAGGGGTATCTGCGCGCCTTTACGCCGACCGTGGTAATCTATGACGGGGATACGCGCAGGGATTTTAACGCCGAGATAGATAAAATCCGGCACACGCTTATTTCGCTCGGCATGATACGCTCGGCGGCGTCGCTGAACGACCTGAGCGCCGCGGTGGAGATTAATAGCGTGGAGGCGCTGTCGGACGGGCTGCTGGTGTTCTTCTCCGAGATGGATATTATGGCCAGGCGGGTCGCGTCGGCGCTGACGGCCGCCGAAAAGCCGATCGTTCTCGCGGTGGACGACATGCAGGTGTCTCTGGCCTCACTCAGCCATATGCTGAAGGCAAAGGCGACGGTTATGACCGCGACGAGCGGGCATGCCGCTCTGAAGGTCGTCGAGAAGTATACGCCCGACATGTTTCTGCTTGACATAGAGATGCCGGAGATGAACGGGTATGAGCTGGCCGCCGAAATACGCAGGGACGCCAGATTCGCGCATACGCCAATTATCTTTGTCACCGCGAAAAATTTTCCCGACGACGTGGCTATGGCGATAGCGTACGGCGGGAACGACTATATAATAAAGCCCGTGGACAGTAAGCTGCTGCTTAGAAAGACCGCGGTATTTCTGGATAGGGGAAGGCAGACCGTATGAACGAGAGAAAAATAGTCGCGCTGGCCGACGATCAGCTTGTGACACTTACCGTGGGGCGGGAGATACTCTCCGGCTCATATGAAGTCTATACGGTGCCGTCCGGCAGAAAGCTCATAGAGCTGCTCGGGACGGTGAGGCCCGATATGATACTGCTGGACATCGAAATGCCGGAGCTTGACGGCTATGAAACAATAAAAATACTCAAAGCCAACCCCGAAACGGCGGATATACCCGTTATATTCCTCACCGCCAGAAACGACGAGGTGAGCGAGCTGGAGGGGCTGTCGCTGGGCGCGATAGACTATATCTACAAGCCGTTCTCGCCGCCGCTGCTGCTGAAGCGCATCGAGGTGCATCTGCTTATCGAGCGGCAGAAGAGAGAGCTGAAAAGATACAATGATAATCTGGAGGAACTGGTAAAGGATAAAACGCGGACGATAGTCGAGCTTCAAAACGCCGTTATGGCGACGGTGTCGGAGCTTATAGAATACCGCGGGGATGTCACGGACGGGCACATAGAGCGGACGCAGAGGTTCCTTGAGATACTTATAAAGGGCATGATCGCCAATGGCCTTTACAGCGGCGAGACGGGCGGATGGGACGTCGGGCAGGTGGTGCAGGCGGCGCAGCTTCACGACGTTGGGAAGATAGCCATAAACGAGAGGATACTTCAGAAACCGGAAAAGCTCACCGAGGAGGAGTTTGAGCAGATAAAAAAACATACGCTGTTCGGCGAGACGGTCATAGAGAGCATACAGAAGAAAACCGCGGAGAGCGAGTTTTTGAGCTATGCCAAGGTGCTGTCGCTGTACCACCACGAGAGATGGAACGGCGAGGGGTATCCCTACGGGCTGAAGGGGGAGGATATACCGCTGCTGGCGCGGCTCATGTCCATCGTGGACGTCTATGACGCGCTGATTTCAGAGCGGCCGTATAAGCAGCCGTATACCCACGAGGAGGCCGTTGATATAATCAAAGAGGGGAGCGGAGTTCAGTTCGAGCCCGCGCTGGTAGACCTTTTTCTCTCTGTGAAAGACGAGCTTTCGGCCGCTTACAGCCCGGCGCGATAGGGGAGTTTTATATTTTTTTGAAAAAAACTTGAAAAAGGGCTTGAAAAATAAATTGAAAGCATGTATAATGCCGTGTAGGACTGTACGTAAAGTGAACCCAAAATTATTTCGGAGGTAGGAAAAAAATGTTGAAAAAAGCAAAACGTATCGTAGCGCTGTCCCTTACTCTGCTCATGCTGCTGGTAGTTCTTTCCGGCTGTCAGGGCGGCCAGGGGGATAAAATCCTTCTGTTCGGTACCACGGGTATCGACGGCAACTTCGCTTCAATCATGGCAAGCAATGTCTATGACAGCTATGTGGCAACCCTTATCTTTGACTTTTTGATCGACAACGACGCGGAGGGCATGTATTACGGCGACATCGCCTCGTATGAGCTGTCCAACGGAAACCGCACCTATACCTTTACGCTGAAGGACGGCATCAAGTTCAGCGACGGCCAGCCGCTTACAAGCGCCGACGTGGCGTTTACCTACAAGACGATCGGCCATCCTGACTACAACGGCCCGCGCGCTTACGCGGTAGCCGGTCTGGTCGGCTATGCCGATTACAACAGCGGCGCGTCGTCCGACTTCGCCGGTATTAAGGTTATCGACGAAAAGACCATCGCGTTTACGTTTGAGGAGGCCAGCCCCGCGAACATCGAAACGTTCCTCTACGGCATTATGCCGGAACACTACTACGGGTTTAACACTTGGAGCGAATTTCTCGCTCTGAACGAAAAGCCGATGGGCTCGGGCAAATTCATTCTGGAAGAGTACAGGCCCATGGAATTTGTCAGGCTCGCCGCGAACACCGATTACTGGGATAGGTCCAAGCGCGTTAAGATCGGCGGCATCCTGATGTCCGAGGTTCCCGAAGAGAGCCTGCTCGACGCGTTTGCCACCGGCGCCCTGCATGTGGCGCAGCCGCAGAGCAACCAGGATAACGTTAACGCTTACCGCGATATGGACGGCGTTACGCCCCAGATTATCCTCGGCAACGGCTATACGTTCCTCTGCTTCAACACCCTTCAGCCCACGCTCAATGACGCCCGCGTGCGTCAGGCGCTGATGTACGGCGTTGACCGCGTAGCGTTCATCGAAGCCGTTTACGGCGATATGGCCACCGTCGGCCTCGCGCCGATCTCTCCGGCCTCCTGGGCGTTCCCGGATTCCGGCATCAACGACTACGCCTTTGATATGGACAAAGCCGCCGCTCTGTTCGCGGAAGCCGGCTGGGTCAAAGGCTCCGACGGCATCCTTGAAAAAGACGGCGTTAAGATGTCGATAAACTGGCTGGTTTACACCGACGTCGCGTGGCCCGGCCGCTTGGCGGAAATGGCGTATGACAGCTGGGGACAGCTGGGCGTCGATCTGAAGATCGAGCTGATGGACTTCAACACCGTCGCGGCCCGCACCATGGACGCCCCGATGGACGAGAAAATGAACTTCGACCTTTACACCATGGGCTTCTCGCTTAGTATCGACCCCGATCCGACGGGAGCGCTGTTTGATTACGACGCGTACACCGAGGGCGGCTTCAACGCCTCCGGCTACTACAACGCGAGGTCGCAGGAGCTGATCACGCTCGGCAAGCAGGAATTTGATCAGGGCAGACGCACCGAGATCTATCACGAGTGGGCAAGGCTTATGAACGAGGAGCTTCCCACCGTCATCGTAGCGTACCGCAACGAGATCTGGGCCGTCAGCGACAATGTTAAGGGCATGAATATCAGCACCTATCAGACTTGGGTCCAAAACATCCATGAGATCACCATCGACTGATAAAGTACAATAAACCGAAACGCCGGGGGGTTACCCGGCGTTTCATTTTGTGAAAATTGGCAAATAACCCCGTTGATGAAATTTTTCTTGCATAATGCCGCTGTTTGTGTTAATATATTTTTTGACGTATTTTGCACGCATTCTGAAATAAGAAATGCCTGTTTCCGGCGGGCGGCAGAGGAGAGGAAGTCTATGCGAGCGTACATAATCCGGAGGATTTTACAGATTATCCCTGTTTTTCTGGGGATACTCATCATCTTGTTCATGATAATCGAGCTTAGCCCGGGCGGCCCGATGGGGAATTACATAGACCCCAAAATGCGGCCCGAGATGAAGGAGGCGCTGGCGGAGAAGTTCGGGCTGAACGACCCGCCCGTTACGCGTTTCTTCAAATGGATAGGCGCGACGCTGCAGGGTGACTTGGGCCAGTCGATAAAGTTTCTGAAGCCGGTGACGGAGGTGCTGAGGCCCATGATCGGGCCCTCGCTGGCGCTCAGCTCGCTGTCTCTGCTGCTGGCCATGCTTGTGGGTATACCGGCGGGGATAGTCAGCGCCACAAAGCAGTACACCCTAGCCGACAACTCGCTGACGGTGTTTTCGCTCATTGGGATAAGTATGCCGTCGTTCTTCTTCGCGCTGCTGCTTTTGAAATTCTTCTCGGTGGATTTGGGGCTGTTCCCGCTGTTCGGGCTGCGAAACCCGCTGTATAACGCGCCGAATATATTCGCGCAGATGGGGCATATGCTGTGGCATTTGGCGCTGCCCACCGTTGTACTGGGGCTGGGCAGCACGGCGACGTTTATGCGGTATACGCGCTCGAGCATGCTGGAGGTAATAAGGTCCGACTATATCCGCACCGCCCGCGCTAAAGGGCTTGCGGAAAAGGTCGTCATCTACCGCCACGCGTTCCGCAACGCGGTGATACCGATTATCACGCTGCTGGGGTTCTGGATACCGGCGCTGCTGTCCGGCGCGGTCATAACCGAAAGCATATTCGGACTGCCCGGGCTGGGGAAAATCTCGGTAGAGGCCGTTATGTACCGCGACTACCCGATAATTCTGGCAATCAACGCTATGCTGGCTATGCTGACGCTGCTGAGTACGATCATCGCCGATATACTCTACGCGGCGGCGGACCCGCGTATCAAGTATAATTAGGGGAGGGGGGCAAGTAATGGATACCGTTAAGACCAAAAAGGTGCGCGACGTGCGCGAGCTCTCCTATTGGGGCAGCGTGTTTTACCGCCTGAGAAAAAACAAGATGGCGATGGTCAGTATAGTTGTGCTTGCGCTGATAGTGCTGGCCTGTGTTCTGGTGCCGATGCTCTCCCCGTATTCGTATTTCGTGACGAACACCGACAATAAACAGATGCCGCCCAGTGTTGAGCATCCGCTCGGCACCGACGATCTCGGCCGCGATTTGCTGACGCGTTTCTTCTACGCGGGCCGCATTTCGCTGGGAATCGCGCTGATCGTGGTGGTGCTGGAGTGTATCGTGGGCGTTATAATGGGCGGGGTAGCCGGTTACTACGGAGGGCTTGTAGACGCCGCGATCATGCGCCTCTGCGAGATGTTTATGAGCTTCCCGTTCCTTATGTTCGTTATAACGGTGCGCGCGCTGTTCGGAAACAGTCTGGTCGTGCTTGTCGCCGTTCTGGTGCTGCTGACATGGCCCAGCGTCGCGCGTATCGTAAGGGGGCAGATACTCGCCCTGCGCGAGCAGGAATACATGCAGGCGTGCGAGGCGCTGGGCATCAGCGATTTCAGGCGCATTTTCCGCCATCTGCTGCCGAACGTGCTGGCGTATGTCATAGTATACGCCACGCTGGGCATGGCTTCGGTCATACTCACCGAAACGGCGCTGTCGTTCCTTGGACTGGGCGTGGCGCCGCCGACCCCGACCTGGGGCACGCTTATACAGGAGGCGCGCAGCAGAATCGTGCTGGTCCAGCGCTGGTGGTACTGGATACCGCCGGGGCTCGGCATCTCTGTTTCGGTTATGTGCTTTAACCTCATAGGCGACGGGCTGCGCGACGCCCTTGACCCTAAGATGAAACGGTAGAGGTGACGGATATGAGTGATAATCGTGATATGCTGCTGGAGGTAAAGGACCTCAAAACATATTTCTATACGGAGAACGGGCTGGTACGCGCCGTGGACGAGGCGAGCTTTTTCGTGAGAAAAGGCGAGACGCTCGGTATCGTCGGCGAATCCGGCTGCGGGAAGAGTATCTCGTGCATGTCGGTAACGCGCATTGTGGAAACCCCGCCGGGGACTTACGAGGGCGGCGAGATTATATTTGACGGGCAGACGCTGCTGCGGATCAATGACGGTGAGAAATTCATGATCACCGATCAGGAGATGCGGAACATCCGCGGAAACGATATTTCGTATATCTTTCAGGAGCCGATGACCTCGCTTAACCCCGTGTTCAAGATCGGGAAGCAGATAAGCGAGCCGATGATACTGCACCGCGGCATGACCGTTAAAGAGGCGCACGCGGAGAGTATCCGGCTGCTCGAGCTGGTACATATCCCGAACCCCGAGCGTGTAGTGGACGAATATCCGTTCTCGCTCTCGGGCGGGATGCGTCAGCGCGCGATGATTGCGATGGCGCTTGCCTGCGAGCCTAAGCTGCTGATAGCCGACGAACCGACCACCGCGCTGGACGTCACCATTCAGGCTCAGGTGCTGGACCTTATGAACGACCTGAAATCGCGTATCAACGCGTCGATCATCTTCATCACCCACGACCTGGGCGTTATCGCCGAGATGAGCGACCGCGTCGTGGTCATGTACGCGGGCAAAATAGCCGAAACGGCGCCCGTGGAGGAGCTGTTCGCCGCGCCCAAGCACCCGTATACACAGGGGCTTATCGCCTCCAAGCCCGATCTGGCCAACACCGGCGACCGGCTGCTGGTCATACCCGGCAACGTGCCGGACCTGACCATGCGGCCCGAGGGCTGCCCGTTTAATCCGCGCTGCGACAGGGCCACGGACCGCTGCCGCAGTGAATTTCCTCCGGCCCGTGAGATCGCGGAGGAACACACCGTATTCTGCTGGGAATATGAGAGAGAGGGGGACGCGTGATGAATAACACGGCTGTAAAACAGGAAACCCTGCTGGAGGTCAAAGGGCTTACCAAGTATTTTCCGATACAGGCGGGCGTGTTCCACAAGACAGTGGGGCATGTCAAGGCCGTGGACGACGTATCCTTCACCGTCAAGAGAGGCAAGACGATGGGGCTGGTCGGCGAGTCCGGCTGCGGGAAGTCCACCACCGGACGCGTGCTGCTCCGTCTGCTGGAGCCCACCGCCGGCGAAGTCAGCTTTGCCGGAAACGACGTTTTCAAGGCCGACAAGCGGCAGCTTCAGCGCCTGCGCACACAGATGCAGATTATATTTCAGGACCCGTACAGCTCGCTTAACCCGCGCCTTCCTGTGCGCGAGATTGTCGGCGAGGCCATGCTTCAGCACGGGATAGCCTCCGGCAGGCGCGACATGAACGAACGCGTTATAGAGGTGATCGGGAAATGCGGGCTGTTCCCCGAACAGGCGTCGCGGTACCCGCATCAGTTCTCCGGCGGCCAGCGCCAGCGTATCTGCATCGCCCGCGCGCTGGCGGTCAACCCTGAGTTTGTGGTGTGCGACGAGGCCGTTTCGGCGCTGGATGTGTCCATACAGTCACAGATAATCAACCTGCTCAAGGATATGCAGGACGAGATGGGGCTTACTTATCTGTTCATATCGCATGATCTCTCGGTGGTCAAGTTTATAAGCGACGACGTTGGCGTTATGTATCTGGGCCAGATCGTGGAATACGGCGGCAAGCAGCAGATATTTGAGAATCCCGCGCATCCGTATACCGAGGCGCTGCTGTCCGCCGCACCATCCTTTGACCCCAAGGCGCGGAACAACAAGAAACGTATCATCATGGAGGGCGATGTTCCCTCGCCGGCCAACCCGCCTCCGGGCTGCCGCTTCCACACCCGCTGCCCGTTCGCCAAGGATATGTGCAAGGAGATAGTGCCGGAGAACAAAGAGCTGGAGCCCGGGCATTTTGTGATGTGCCACAAGGCCCACGGGCTGTTATAGCGCCATGTTCAATAACCGCCGTGTTGAGGAGGATCTGGAGCGTATCCGCCGCGCCAATCTTTCGCCTGAGCAGTTTGAGGAAGAGGAAAAGCGCGAGCGCGAGATGCGCGAGGCTGTCCGCGCGGGCGAGGTTCGCGTCACTGTCAAGGACATTGTCGCCATGACCATCGCTATATTCAGCCTGATACTGCCGTATCTGGCGGTGTTCGCCGCCGGTATCGCGCTGGTGCTGTTCCTGTTTTTGAGGTGACGATACCCATAGTTTGGGGAATCAAAGAATAAAAATATAAACGGCGGGGAACCCCCGCCGTTTTATTCACGGAATCAATCTTATGCTCATTGATAGTGAAGTTACTTAAACTCTCCCCAGTTCTCGCTCAGCAGAGCTGATTTATCCGTGAAATCAATTTGATAGCGTATGGCATTATGATCTTTTATTAACATGCCGTCTGTAAGGCGAATTTCAAGAATACAGCAGTTCTTGTCCTGCTCGTTATTTGCGTGGTCATACCATTCGGAAAATGCCTCGCGCAGCTTCAGCCTTATCTCAGCGTTTGCCGGGTCTAATACCCAGCCGCGGTTCCGTCCGGCGCCGTGTCCGGAAAACCAGTCAACGGCACAGACGGCGACTTCGGGATGCGCCTCTATTTGCTTCATCTTGTTTGAGAGCGCGTGGGTGGTAATGTAGAACGCGCCGTCCTCGTAATAGGCGTCAACTATGCGGTTGTGCAAACGCGCCCCGTCTGTTGTCGCCACCGCGATAAGATTGTCTTTGCCGAAGCGCTCTTTCATTAGTGCCGCCGCGTTGTCGTACTTGCTCATTTTTTACTACTCCTTTTGTTTTTTTATTTTATGGTTTAATCAACTATCTCAAATATAAATACCACGGGGTTAACAATGTTTTCGCTGAGAGGAGATATATCGACCGACTTGATTTTCAGGTTGACTCCCAACGCCTTTTGAAGCTCATACAAACGCCCGCCCGCGCATCTTTCAAAATACGTTTCAAGCTGCTCCGTGTGCCGGAACTTCCCCTTGGGCGCGTGCTTATAGTACCCGTGGGTACAGGCAAACGTGACCGTAATCGTGTTGCCGCCGTTCAAAACGGCTCTTCTGCCGAAGTCTTTGCAAAATAGCTCCAGCCTTTCGGCGAGGGGCTTATCGGCGTGTTCAAGCGCGAAGGCCCTGCGCTCTTTGTCGGCCCCCGTGCCGCTGCAAGCCCCGTTTTGCTCGTACAGCCGGAAACGCTGATCCCTTGTGAGATGCTCGCCCATCGCTTTCATAAATTCTGCTTCACACTCATCCCCATCGCTTGTCTGAACAATGTGTTCAAACAGAGGTATCAGCTCCCCGGGAATCCCGTTTTTTTGTTTTTTCATAGCGCTTAACATAGCTTTCATTTTCCGTGCCCCCTAAATATTATTTTCCCGCTGCCTGAACGGAATCCACAGCTCTATATAGGTGTTCTCCGGCGAGTCCTGATAATATATGGTCTGAAAAAATCCGTCCGCGATCAGACCGTGCTTCTTCAGCCAGAACCGCGTGTACTTCATCGCCTTGCCCAGGGCGGAGGCCGTCAGCTGCTCAAAGTTTTCAGCCTCAAACCCGCACACGACGTACTCCCTTACCGGGATCCGCCAGCTTGCGAACCGCGGGCTTTTCACGTCCCGCTCAACCTCCGCTCCGGCAAAATAGGTGGTGTGGCCCTCCGGCGCCGTGCCGCGGTAGCAGACGCCGATATGCCGCCCGCCGGGGATTTTCGGGATGTCATTCAGAATACTTATAAACATGCTCCAAACCTTGTGGGGCATATCGACCCCGGGCCTCTCGCCGAGCATCTTGCCCCGCTCAAAGGGGAAATGCCCCTCCGCGCCGAGAAAATCGACCGGCGCTTCAACGGATTTCCGGTTCATCTCCAGCACCAGCCCGTCGCTGATCAGCGGCACGCCCTCGTCTATCATGACATAGTTGAGCAGCAGATCGGGCTTGTCGAAATGGCTAAGGCTGACAGGCGTGTCCCTGTAACGCGCGGGGGTTATGCCGTATGTGTCCTTAAACGCCCGCGTAAAGGTTTCGTGGCTGCCGAACCCGTATTCAATTGCGATGTCGAGTATGCGGTTTTTCTTGTCGCGCAGCGCGCGGCAGGCGACGGCCAGCCGCCGCAGCTTGATATACTCCCGCACCGGTCTTTTCACCAGCCGCGTGAACAGCCGCTGGTAATAAAACGGCGACAGCGCGGCGATTTCCGCCAGCGTTTCAATAGGGATTTCCTCGCCGATACGCTCCTCGATATGGTTCAGGGTTTTCTGTATAGCCTCCCAAGCGTGCATGTCATATACCTCGGTTTATTCCGCTGCTTTAGTGCGCGAGCGGCGCTGTAAACATTCCAGCTCTTTATCCAGCCAGATTTCTATATACCGGCTTATATCGGGCGCGGAATCATCCAAAGGGACCTTGAAGCCGTGACAGCCCTTCTGGCATGGCTCGCCGAACCGTTTTCTTTCGCAGCCGTAGCCCTTGGCGATAAGCTCCCGTAAAGGCGGCGGGAAACTCTCAATCTCCCCGTCATATAGGCGGGTGTTTTGCGCCTTGATATAAATGAGGCAGCCGCCGTCCGGCGACGCCGAAAACGTCCAAAGCTCCTTGTTTTTAAGCGAAAAGATAAATCTGAGGCACATCCCCCTCATTTCCGCTCTGCATGTCAGCCCCCTGTCGAGATAACGCCGCCGCAGGCCGCTGGCGAAAGCCCGCGTCTTTACGGACAGCAGACGGCCGAAATCGTCAAAAAGAGAATCGGCGTCTATATCCCCGTCGCCCAGCGCCCTGTAATCGCAGCGCAGAAACGCGTAGTCATTGCCCCTGACATGAAAATCCTTCTGGGCAACCGACATGACCTTCAAGCCCGTCAGCATAGCGGGGTTATCGGGATACGACACGTTCAGCGATGTGACATTTGACATGCCGGGCTTTCCCGCGTCTAAGTCTATCCCCTCAAAGCAAACGCCGCAATAGGTCAGGAACCGCAGGGCTTCAATCAACTTGGGAACGGAGATTTTTGCCTTTAAGTATCTGCCCTCCGAGCTTATGATGGAGGTAAGCGGCTGCCAGCCGCCGAGTGACAGGGAAGCGCCGTTACCGGCAAGCTCGCCATGATACCCGATGTTTACCAATACGCTTTTTGCATTGGTCAGAAACGGATAGTTAGGCGGGCCGGGATGGCCCCCGCTCTCCGGCTGCTTCGGAGGCTTGTCATACAAGCCGCCGTCGGCGATCAGGCGGTCGTAAAACACACGCAGAAAATCTCTGAACGCGAGAACGCCGCTTCTTATGCTCTCGTCGTCCCCGATGCTTTTAAGCGCCGGTTTCAGCGGATATATCCCGGGTATATCCTCCGGCATTAAGGTCTTAAAGTACAGTGTCGTGCCGCTGAGTGTCCTTTGCATTGCTATTTCCCCTTTTCTTGTGTTTCTAATTATAGCATATCAAGAATAACGGGCAGACGCTTGACCGTGTCTGCCCTTTTTGACCCGGCGCGCGCCGTAACGCTTATATTTCATGTTTGAAGATCCAATTCCTGTTATTGACAAGCAAAACGCCGCAGACGACCATAAACCCGCCGAGGTATGTATAAACGTCCGGAGCCTCGTTTATGATGATAAACCCCATAAAGGTGGTTATGATCGGCGTTAAGAACATATAGCTTGTTACGTCGCTCGTTTTTTCGGCCTTGCTCAGCGCGTATGCCCAGCACGCGTAAGCGCCGGCCGCCGAAAACACGCCCAGTATAAGTATCGCGGCAAGCTCAAACGGCGGCGCGCTTGCGAGCTGCGGAAATGCCCGCGGCGCGAACACGGACAAGAGCAGCGCCCCCGCCGTTATGCAGTATGTGGTGATCTCCAGAGGGGTGTACCGCAGCAGCAGCTTCTTCTGGTAAACATTATATACGCTTATAAGTATAGCGGACAGGCAAATCCATGCCGCTCCCGTGTCAAGTGAAAGTCCTTTACTGCCGGCCGACGTGATCACACCGACGCCCGAGAACGCGGCTATGACCGCGATCCAGCCGGCAAGGCCCATCCTCTCGCGCAGGAAAATCCGCGCGAGCAGCGCGGTGATGATCGGCGCCGAGCTTACGATAAAGCTGACGACCGAGGCCGTCAGTGTTCGCGCGCCCATGTTCAGCGCGTATACATAAACGGCAAAGCCGGCGGCGCCGCCCAGAATAAACAGCGGTATATCGCGTTTTGCCGGCAGGCGCAGCCTCTTTATAAAAGCGAATATCAGCATTGCGGCCGCCGCGACGAAATACCTGAGAAACGCCATCGCCTCGGGCGTGAAATGCCGCACGGCCACCCTTGTCATCACATAGCCCAGCGCCCACAGAACAGTGGCGGACGCCGCGCAGATATGCATAAATACCCTTTGATTTTTCATGGTTATAATATATAACAGGCATAAGCGTATTGTCAATGAGAAAATAGCCGTAATAACCGCATAAAAATGTAGTGACAGACGGAAAATTATGTGTTATACTGCTTGCATACATATCGGGTCCGCAGGCGCAGCCGCTGTTTCTCAGCACGCCCCAGGCAAATCCGTAATTAAAAGTGGAGGGAAAAACATGGACAATAACCGCGGAACTTGGAAATCATCTTTCGGCTTCATTCTCGCCGCCGCCGGTTCGGCCGTCGGGGTCGGGAATCTCTGGCGTTTTCCTTATATGATGGGCAGCAACGGCGGGTTCCCGTTTTTAGTAGTTTACCTTATCATCGTGGTGCTGCTCGGTATGCCCGTCATGCTCGGTGAATTCGCCATCGGCCGCAGCACTCAGCAAAGCCCCGTGGCCGCGTACTCAAAGATTCAAAAAGGCTCGGGGTTCGTCGGCATACTGGCGATTCTGGCGCCCTTCCTGATCATGACCTACTACGGCATCGTTGGCGGCTGGGCGCTGAGATACTTCTTCTCGTTCCTGACCACGGGCGAGGGGACCGACTTTATCGGTCTGATCACGGGCGGGCTCGGCCTTGGCGTATGGCAGCCGGTGCTGTGGAATCTGGTCTTTATGGTAATCGTATGGGCGGTATGTATCTTCGGCGTACACGGCATTGAAAAAGCGAATAAATTCATGATGCCGGCGCTGCTGGTTCTGCTGATTGTAGTTATTATCCGCTCGGTGACGCTTCCGGGCGCGGGCGGGGGCTTCAGGTTTATGTTCGCCAACCCGAGCGCCTTTACATTCGGAGCGATACCGGCGGCGCTGGGTCAGGCGTTCTTCTCGCTCAGCCTCGCTATGGGCGCGATGATTACCTATGGCAGCTATCTCAAAAAGAATGAGGATCTGCCCAAGAACACCCTGATCGTATCCGGGCTTGATACGGGTATCGCGCTGCTTGCCGGCTTCGCTATTTTCCCCGCCGTGTTCGCCATGGGCGGCGAGCCGGGCGCGGGCGCAGGTCTCGCGTTCATCACTCTGCCCGGAGTGTTCGCGGCGATGCCGCTGGGAGCGCTCGTAGGCGCGGCGTTCTTCCTGCTGCTGGCGTTCGCGGCGCTCACGTCGGCGATCTCGCTGGTGGAGGCGTGCAGCGCGTTCACCATCGACACATGGAAATGGAACCGTAAGATTTCCGTCACGCTTCTCTGCGTACTCTTCTGCGTGCTGGCAATCCCGAACTCCCTGTCCATGGCCGGAGGCAACCCGTTTTCCGGCGAGAATTTCCTCGGCACGGGCATGAATCTGTTCGACGCGGTGGACTTCTTCGCCAACAATATTCTGCTGCCGCTGGGCGGGCTGCTTATGTGCGTCGTAGTCGGCTGGTTCTGGAAGCCGGAGAGCGCGGTCGCGGAAATCGAAGGCACCCCCGGCTACAGCTTCAAGCTGAAGAAGGCTTGGTCGCTGCTTATTAAATTTGTAACGCCGATCCTCATCCTCATTGTGCTTGTATTCCAGTTTATCGGCTGATACGCGCAAGACAAAAACGCTCTTTCGGGCGTGTTGAAAAACAGGCCGTGAAGCCGTCGGACCCGGCGTTTATAACGGAAGAGAATTTAGGAGGTACATAATGGAATGGTCACAGGCGCAGCGCGAAGAGATACTTAACCTTTACGACAAGCTGCGCGTAACGGACACACGTGACGGGCTGGACTGGATGGGGTACCACCATTACGGCAGCATGAGTACGGATATGCGCCCGCTATGGCGGACGCGCGCCATCGGGTTTGCCAAAACGGCGCGCTATATCCCCTATGACAGGCCGCGCCCCGACATCACCGGCGACGCGTATACCGAATGGTCGAACTGGTATTATAACAACGTCTGCATCTACCCGTGGATGAAGGAGATACAGAAATATGACCTGCCCGTCATCGACATGTCCAACCTCGCCGTCGGGCTTATGGGCTCGAACAACACGATGGAGGGCGTCAGGGACGGCGCGGCGGGCTACGTCGCGTTCGGCGGCGTGCGCGACACCGACGAGATTATCACACAAAAAATCCCGTTCTGGTCAACAAAAGTCGCCCAGCCGATGGACCAGGCGCGGATCCAGTACGAGAGCCACAACACCAAAATAAACTGCGACGGCGTATGCGTAACGCCGGGCGATCTGGTGGTCGCCGACGGCGACGGCGTCGTCGTCGTGCCGGCGGAGCTTATCCGCGACGTGGCGAAGTGGGCCGCGCGCGAGATGAACGCCGACCGCGCCGCGCGCCGCAAGCTGTACATAAAGCTGGGTATGCCGCTCGACGATACGGTGTAAAGCAAAATTGCTTAACTGCTGGTTTTAGCCCGAAAAGCCCCTGCCAACCGGCGGGGGCTTTTTAATGTGGATGGCAAAATAAATACGGGACGCCCGGGTGTGCGTCCCCTACGGATGGGGGGGCGGTACACGGCGCGATGAGGACATCGCGCCCTACGGTTGCACCCACTCCAAAATCTGCGCCATGGTCACAACACCCATTTCACGGCTGAAGATTTCCTGCGCGTTGAAACGGGTGCCGTCGCCCTTGATTATTCCCGCGCGTTGCAGCGCCCCAATCGCCTCGCGCGCCCACGGGGAAATGTCGTCCGCGTCGCTGAAGCTCGGCTCGGCGCTCGGAAGGTAATGGCCTAACTTAATCATAATATTATACATAAGCGTCAGGGCCATTTCGCGGGAAAAGTTGCCGTTTGGGTTGAAATTGCCCGTGCCGTCGCCTTTTACTATGCTCAAACCTGCAAGTTTCTCCACATTCACATCGGTCGTGTCGTCGAAGAGGCTCCACGCCGTGATCGTCCTGCTGTCAAGATATTCGTACAGCAGCACCGCGAACGCCGCGAACTCGGCGCGGTTCAGCCACCGCCGCCAGCTGCCGTCCAAATGTTCCGGCACAAGGCCGAGCGTCCGCGCTTCCTCGACCGCCGCTTTTGCCCAGTCCGACGGCGTGTCGGCGTCCGAAACCGGTGGGGCGGGCGGGGTAGGCTCAAAGTATATGTAGTAAGGTATTTCTGATGTTTCTGGGGTTTCTGATGTTTCTGTTGATTCGGGTGGCGGCGGCGCAAAGAAAGTCAACGTGCCGCCGCCTTCCACTTCGTTGCCTGTAATCCCGCCGATTATGCTGTTGATTGTGCCGTTGTTGACAATCGTGCCCTCGTTCGTTATCGTGCCGCCTGTTTCAACCGTCAGCGTCTTGCCCTCCTGCACCGTGAGTGTGCCGCCTGTTGTAATTGTTATGTCCGCATTAACTGTCCCGCTCATGGTTACAGGGCCGTCGATGGTGACGTCGCTTGCGGTGGCGTCAATCGCTTTACCGCCGTCCTCCGCGCTGACCGTGCCGCCGCTGATAGTTGCGTTGCTATAAGCCAAAGCGGAAATCGCTGTGCCTTTCACCGTGCTGACCGTGCCGTTGCCGCTGACGTTGACAGCGCTTTGGTTGCTGGCGAAAATCGCCATGCTCCCGTCGCCATCCGCGCTGACCGTGCCGTTGCCACTGACGCTGACTTCGCCGAATAAGACGACAATCGCCGCGCTCCCGTTGCCCGCCGCGCTGACCGTGCCATTGCCGCTGACGTTTACTTTGCTGCTTCCTGTATCGGCTATAATCGCCGCGCTCCTTTCGCCCAACACACTGATATTGCCGCCATTCGCGACCTCAAACGTCCCCCCGCCGGTAATTTTTATCAGGGTGCCGGTGTAATTAGCTATGCTCGAAAATTCCGTCGCTTGCCATTTGACCGTCACGCCAACGGGAATGTTGAGTGTGAGCGTCGCCGACACATCGATCATAATGCCTCTGACTTCGACAGTGTTGCCGACCGTGAGTGCTTCTGCGTGAAGGGGAGCATCGGTTAAGTTGTTGCCGTTGGCGGTGTTTTGGGCAAAATTATTTATAGCATCAACCACATCCTGAGCTGTCGTCGCCGCCGTCGCCGCCGGCACAAACGCGGCCACCATCGCAACCGCCAAAACAACCGCCAAAAACCGTTTCATATGTAAAATCCTCCTGTAGGGGACGGCGTCCTCGACGTCCCGTATTTTA
>Ga0099364_10000726_pt1 | contig 55991 bp, 34 predicted proteins | sample TergutTh196P3_FD_73070 | JGI IMG/M metagenome (GOLD analysis project Ga0099364, IMG submission 73070) | Microcerotermes parvus P3 segment gut microbial communities from Pointe-Noire, Republic of the Congo - Th196 P3 | ecosystem: Host-associated > Arthropoda: Insects > Digestive system > Gut ... | reverse complement strand
CGAAATTGTTATTGAGTTTACCGAAATTGTTATTGAGTTTACCGAAATTGTTATTGAGTTTACCGAAATTGTTATTGAGTTTACCGAAATTGTTATTGAGTTTACCGAAATACACTATTGACGCAAAGTGTTAAATATCCACATATTTTATTAAAAAGCGTTGAAAACCCACTGCATTTAAGTACTATTTTATTGTTTCACTACCTTTACATTGGTTCCACCTATCTTCACAAAATAGATACCACTTGCAAGATGTGAAATATCAATATATACGGTTGAACGGTGCACGGGGAACGGTTCACGGTGAACAAGACGACCGGCAATATCTAATATCTCAATACTGACTACTGAAATCTCACTACTGACTACTGAAGTCTCACTACTCACTACTGAAAACTTCCCATTAGTAGGATTCGGATAAACAGATAAACTTGATGAATTATTATTTTTAATACCTAAATCACTAAATTCAACTTCAATTGTATGGTTGTCGATTATGTCAATAAATTCAAAGTAACCATCAATAACTGCTTGAGAATTTTCTGAATTATCAATAAATACCAAAAGAATTTCATATCCATTTTCGGGAATAAAATCAAATCTATAATCAGAACCCCAATTCACTGTTATAGTTCCATTTGGACTAATCGAGCCGCCATTTCCTATTACTGACGCAGTAATTGAATATTGAATTTGGTTGAATGCACACACTATTTCGATTTCGCCGATAACAATGTATGTATTACCCGTAATAGGCTCATCATTTACATAAATGTTATCTAAATTGTACCCCTCATTCGGAGTTGCACTTATTGTTAATTCTGTACCATAAAAAACAAAAGTGTGATTTGGAATAGGATTGCCGTCAGATGTAACTTCTAAAGTACCGTTTTCGGGTTGTTGGTAGGTAACAGCAAATTGAGGTGATACTATGGTCAAATAACAAGGCTCGCTTTCACCGCCAATACAAACAACTGTAATACTAAATTCATTATTTTGGGTTAATGTTAATTGATATTGAAATGTGGTTTCTTCTATTTCAATTGCCACCTGATTTCCATTATAATAGATATTGTATTTATTGCTTTGAGGCGAAGCTTCCCAAGTTAGAGTTGCAATTAGTGTGCCATAATCTACTTCCCAATTTATATCTTCTATCGGAAAACATTCCTCAATTATTGGTAAAATAACACACTCAATTTCTGTGTGTCCCATAACGGTGTAGTTATTACCTGTTAAAACTTCTCCATTTACATAAATGTTTTCTAATTCAAAACCATCATTTGGAGTTGCAGTAATTGTCAGTTCTGTACCATAAAAGACATAAGTGCCACTTGATAGAGGTTCACCATTAGATATAACTTCCAATGTACCGTTTTCTGGTTGAACGTACGAAACAACATATTTTGGTGGTGTGACCGTTAAACAAACGGGACTACTCTCACCAACAGGACAAACTACTATTACACAAAATTCGTGATCTTCATATAGAGTTAATGTAACCTCCAAAAAAGTTTCTTCTATTTCGAAAGCAATTTGGGTGCCATTATGATAAACATTATAAGTAAAACCCGAACCAGCTGGCGCATCCCAATAAAGAGTACCGCCGAAACTATTACCATCAATGGTCAAATATTCAACAGGATTACACTCTTCTGCTTCAAATTTAGCCATAATTATTTGATTATCAGTTGTTACATTGATAAAAGTGTACGTTCCGCTGGAAACGGCTTCGGGTACGTTAATTCCATTTACAAGAACTTCTGAAATGTAGTATCCGGGATAAGCATTAATTTCAAAATCTTTATCTTGTCCGTGAACAACAGGGACGTTGCCGCTTGGAGTAATAGTTCCGCCTAAACCATCAACTGATGCAACAATAGTATAAGTTGGCGCACTGACAGTAGTAAATGACCAAACAATAGGCTCATCCCACTGCATTATTGCAGTTACAGGAATTGTTACAGTATATTCTGAATCATACTCAAAGTTATCATGATAAATAACAAGTTTATTATTAGGGGAACTTTGAGGAATTGGGTCATAACTTACACCTGAAACTAACCCGCCGCCAGTTTTTTGGATGGTTATAACCGGTGGATATGCAGGATGACTATAAACATTCTTGTTAAACTCTACTGATACTTCGGCATCTAAATCCACATCGAGTGCATTATCATTTGGTAATAAGAGTGTTATCTCAATATTTGGAGGAGTTGTAAATGTATAAACAATGTCTGCACCTGTATATCCTGTAATTGACTCTGCGGGTACTATTATTTCATATTCCGTTCCCCAAGTAAAATCATAATAAATAAGCAACCACGAATTATAAGTGGGATGAATATCTACAGCAACAGGTGCAGCACCGTTTACAATAATGCCCGCAAGTGTACTACCTTCAATATTTCCACTAAATTTGATAATAGCATGGTCATATAAATTTGGGTTAAAATTATCCCAAATTTCTCCATTTTCGGGCTCATATCCTGTAATAGTAACGGTTGGAATTTGTGTAAACAAACACGCTATTGATACAGTTGTTGTTACAATATGAGTATTGCCGTTTGTGAAAGGAGAACCGTTGACCATCAAAGATGATATTGCAAAGCCCGGTGCTGGAATTGCTGTTATTGTGATTTCTGTATTATAATCAACCCACTGACCGCTTAAAATAGGATCTTCGCCATTTAATACTTCGATAGAACCACTACCGAAATGGCTATATGTAATCTGATATTGAAGTGAGGTAAATGTACACGCAACAGTAGTTTCGTCAACTATTTCGTAAGTATTACCCGATATTGGAGTTCCATTTATTGTTATATTTACCAAAGTAAAACCTTCATCAGGTATCGCATTGATAGTCAAAACTGTATTGACATCGACAAATGTTCCTGTTGGAACGGGAGTTGAGCCGCTCAATACTGTTAAAGTTCCATTTTCGGGTTGTGAATAAATAACTTCATATTGTTTTACAAAGTTAGCAGTAAATGTTTTATCTTCGGAGGCGGTGAAAGAATAGGTGGGATTTGTTGTCAACAAAACATCATTTTCTGTCCAATTTTCGAAACGATATGTAGGATTTGCTTCTGCGGTTATTGAAACGGGTGCTTGGTAAGGATAAACTCCGTCGCCATCAAGCGTTCCCGCACCCAAAGGATTTGATTCTAAAGTTATTGTGAACGGACCAGCAGGTTCAACTGTTATTGTGCCAATGTGAGTTACGCGGTCACGAGCAGTTACGGCAATTGTATAAACTTCTGATATATTGACGGCAGAATTTAGAGTTATATTTGCGATATTACTCGAAACAATCCCTGTGCCAGAAATAATGACCTCACTATTTTCAATACGAGATATCGTAACTGACGCACCATCAACATCACAATTTATTTGAAACTGCGAGTAATGTTCAATAATAGTCGGATTGTACGTGACAGCCATAGGAAGTGGAGTTTTGGTACGAATCATTAAGGATGGGTCTCCAAAAACGTTCCATGCATTATAGTCTCCGAGAGTATAAGCACCTGTACCGTGTCGCAGAATCATTTTTTGAGTTGCGTTAAGTGCGGCACCCGCAAATGTCCTTTTAATACCGGGAACTCCATTTCCAGGATATGGAGATGCAAGGTCCATACAAATATTAACAAATTCGTCTTGCGCGGTCATTGGTGGTGCCCACGCAATACTAACAGAAGCCATAAGAGTTGCCACTGCACCAGCGGGCTGGCTGTTATATACACGCCGCATCCATGCTTCTGCAAAGCAATCATACGTATAATTAAAACGTCCATTGAGGCATGCCACGGAAAATATATAAGAGAGTTTATTTGTATTGGTTAGTGCATTTACTTGTGAAACGCCATAATTTATATAAGAACTACCCGAAGAGAGAGTCCATGCAGTTTCACTACCATGATTACAATAATTAGCCATTCCAACGCCGCTGTTAAAACGCGAAGAAATAGCTGTTGTGGTCGTTGTAGTTACTCCCGAATTAGCACCATATTCCTGATAAACAGGGTTATAACCGTAGTTTAGCAATCTTGTTCTAATATTATTCATGTGCACATAATCTATTTCGCCTCCGTCGTGTCCGCCACTGCCTCCTTCGTTTGTAGCGATTCCAATTGCTGCGCTTAACCATGTATCACTTGTTTCGATGTCTCTTTCGTACCAAATTGTTCGTTCAACCTGTGTTTGCACATGCGCAACTGATTGGGCAGACATCCTTCCAACTAAAACATCCAAATAAATACTCGGACTTCCGCTTGTTCCCGAAAGTTGTCCGAAATAGTTGTTAGATACTACCGAATGATCATGTTGTCCACTGCTGTAAACACGCGGAGGTATCTCGGCAAAATCGCCAACTAACAAAACATAAGCAAGATTATTTGCAGGGTTGTCGTAATAATTTTTGATGTATGTCCAAATATTTGTTGAATTGAGGGCTCCTACGGCAGAAACGTTTACCAATGTAGTTTTACGCCCAATTGTTCTTTTCCAATCAACATAAGGTTGCATGGCTGTCATAAATGCACCGTGGCAAATAATCAATATTTCCCCATCTTCACCCGTAGGATAGCCTCTTTCATTGATAACCCCAGAGTGGTTGATAAACAAATTATTGTAGATAGCGTCAAATTCGGGGTCAATGGTTTTGTGCCTTTTATGACCTGTAAATTCTCTGAAACCCACTTCATTTGTGTTAATCACTGTTACGGTAATTTCCGAAAATACCCTCAAAACTTTCGTTATAGGATTATATTGTAACGGGAATACATCCACCGATTGCCCTCTGAAATCGCGCATAATAAACGGCTCTCTAAGCGTTGCAAGGGAGCCGGGATAAAAATAGTCAATTTTATACACTTCACCTTTTTTATAAGGAATAGTGTTGGGGTCGATGCTACGTGGAATATTTCCTTTTGATGGTGCGATTTCAATATTTTCGTAGTCTCGAAATTCGCCGTAGGAAATTTCTAATTCAGAAGCACCTGTGTCGGGAATAATAAAGGAAGCGGTCATGTAAAAAAGTTCGGGGCTTCCTTCTTCTAACATTAGCGGAGCTTGCGTAGAAGTTGGGATAAAGGCTTTGCCACTACCCGTATCAACTTCAATAAGTTCTAATTCGGCAAGGTCGAAACGAATAGTTGTCAGCGTATTTTGCTGAGATGTTAAAATTGTTTCGTTATCCTTAGTGCTTATTTTGCCCGTTCTCAAAGTTTGATTTTGGGCAAAAAGTCCAATTGTAATAAGGACTGAGAATAGAAATATGGTTAGTTTTCTCATTATGGTTTGAGGATTTTAAGATTAAAAATCAATGTACATATATATAAATAAACCGATACGAAAATTTAATTCATAAATTTTATATCATTTTTTTTAAATAATTTGCCATTTCTGGTTGCAAACTACTTTTTCCCCACCAGCTCCCTAATTTCCTCTATAATCTGTTTTTCAGCACCGTCGGTGTAACCTGTTTTTGTAACAACGATTTTACCTTTTCCGTCAACAATAATAATAGTGGGTAGGACGCTCACTCCCATCGCTTGTTTAAGTTCGTTGTTTGGGTCTAACAAAACTTCAAACTCCCATCCTTCTCCATAGACTTTCGGTGCTACTTTATAACTGTCTTGTCCTTGGTCTTGCGAAACAGCAATAAGTTTCATACCTGTTTCTTTTTGCCAATCGGGATAAACTTCGTGAATTGCGTCAAGTTCGCGTAAACAAGGTTTGCACCATAATGCAAAAAAACTAATAACAAAAGGTTTTCCATTGTTGTTCAGCTTTGAGGTATCAATGGTTTTTCCGTCAATGTTTTTCAATTTAACAGACGGTATCTGGCCTAATGCCGAATGTATGCTTAAAAAAGCAATAATTGATAAAAAAATTATCTTTTTCATATATAACTAATTATCTATAATTTTAAAATATTTTGGATGCAAAATTAGTAAAAATTTTTACATTCTTAATTCGGCAAAACTATCCTAAGTATGATTTTAAAAGTTTACTTCTTGAGGTATGTCTCAATCTTCTGATAGCTTTTTCCTTTATTTGTCGGACTCTTTCTCGTGTAAGCGCAAACCTTTCACCGATTTCTTCTAATGTCATTTCTTGACAGCCAATTCCGAAAAAGAACTTAATAATGTCGCTTTCCCGTTCGGTAAGGGTCGCTAATGCTCTTTCAATTTCTCTTGATAGCGATTCATTAATAAGAGAACGGTCAGCGTTTGGGGAGTCGCTATTAATAAGGACATCGAGCAGGCTATTGTCTTCACCTTCGACAAAAGGGGCATCAACTGATATGTGTCTTCCTGCGACGCGCAAAGTATCTGCCACTTTTTCGGCAGGCATTTCTAATTCGTCAGCTAATTCTTCGTGTGATGGTTTTCTTTCGTGTTGTTGTTCAAATCTTGAGAATGCTTTGTTTATTTTGTTTAAAGAGCCAACTTGATTAAGTGGCAACCTAACAATTCTGGATTGTTCGGCTAATGCTTGCAAAATTGATTGTCGTATCCACCACACTGCGTATGAAATAAATTTGAAACCGCGTGTTTCGTCAAATTTTTCGGCTGCTTTTATAAGTCCGAGGTTTCCCTCGTTGATTAAATCGGGTAAACTTAAACCTTGATTTTGATACTGTTTTGCAACGGAAACCACAAACCTAAGGTTTGCCCTTGTCAATTTTTCAAGCGCAACCTGATCGCCTCTTCGTATTCGTTGTGCAAGTTCAACCTCCTCTTCAACGGAGATAAGCTCTTCGCGACCTATCTCCTGTAAATATTTGTCCAAAGAAGCACTTTCACGGTTAGTGATTGATTTTGTGATTTTTAATTGTCTCATATAATAATAACTTAATACTATTTTTGTGTATATTTTCCTGAATAAACTACTCCGCCTTTTTCTTTGACGGCATAAATATAAATTCCTTTTGATAAATTATCGGGCAAAACAAAAATTTCAGAATCTATGTCGTATTGACCTACTTCAATGCCTGTGATATTGTAAATTATAAGTTGAGTGGGCGGAGGGTCTTTATGAAACCTAAAATAGACCTGATTGTTTTGCTTAAAAATTGAAATATTTTCGTTATGTACGAGCTTATCAATGCCAGAATCCGTATAATTATAAGTAATTGTAACGCTTGTTTTATCGTGAGGATTATTATGCGGATAAACATCATACCTAACTTTTGTACGGGTATAAATTCCAACTTCGGGATGAAATAACAATTTAAAAATATCTTCATTTTCGGGCATTCCTGAGATAACCGACCCCGTCAGCGTATAATTATCATTGGTCGACTGACAATAACTGCCACCAAAGCAAATCTCTAATACTCCTGCTTCGGGTTGCACAAGAACGGTTTGAGAAAATTCTGCTTGAACAACACTCGATGATGTGTTCATCAAAGTTACGTTAGATTTCATAACTGCCCAAATACCCGTAGTAAATACGACATCATTTATCGTTATTTCTGAATTATTTGGCAAAGGACTTCCATCCTTGTAAAATACTAATGTTTGGGAAAATAATGATATTGTTAAAAATATTCCCATAAATAGAAATATAAACCTATTTCTCATCTCTTTGTTATTTTTGCACCAATTTTTGTTATTTAAAATGTTGAAAATATAAAATATCCCTTTATACGCAAAGGGTACAAAAAAAGTTTCATTTTTTTGAAATTTTTTTAAAATATTTTTTTAAAAAGAACACAAAAAATTACTGAAAACTGAAAACTACTTTTATTCAATAATTATATAGTTGAATTTCAATATTTTATGATTTAAATTTAACCTTTTCAAAAAGTAACCTTATTCATACTTTATTTTTTTAACAAAACAATGGTTCGACATGGCTCACTAACAACCTTAATAGAAAAAAGAAGATAACAACACGACCTGTCATTGCGGGCTTGACCCGCAATCCCCTAAAAACAAAGGGGATGCTGAATCAAGTTCAGCATGACATGTAGGAGATTTCATCATCTAATAAGGTGGTTAGTGAGCCATGTCGAACCATTGTTTAGTAGGAAAAAATAAGGTATAAAAGGTGTTTATTCATACTCTACGTTATACTAATAGGGAGGTGTTATTTTTTTATCGTTCAGTAATGAAATATTATACAAAATGCATGCTAATTTTTTTTCGATTTTCTTTTATTTTTTTTGGAATGTAAAAAGTTTTATTTAATTTTGTAATTATTTTTAGAGAAAATTTTTTTGTGAAGTTATCGGACTTCAACTTCTCAAAAATGATTTATTTATTAGAAGTCCAAAATAATAATTTATATTATGCAAAATGGACCTGAATGTACGATGGGACGAATAGAAAAATCGAAATTTATGATTAAACCCTCGTGCAAAAATCAAAAATTTACCTGCGCACATATCTTTTGGGATTTTATGCTAAATCAGGTGCGCCAAGGATTGATGACCTACGAAGATTTAATGGCATCAATAAAAGGACTCTCGCCATGCAATGAAACCTGCGGTACAGGTGGCGGTAGCGGAGGAAAAGCAGTTTATGGCTACACAGGCACAAGCCCGCCCGATAGTAGCAAAAATCTTTGGACAAAAAGTTTTCTAAGCATTGCAGCAACGTTTTTGCTTGGTTTTATGGTTTTGTTTGTTGCATGCAAAAGTGAACAAATTGGCTCGGATCCAAAAGACCGTACTGCAACGGTATGGATCAAGGGCAATGCTGACGTAAAGTTCGATGGCGATGCGGCCAAGGATAGCTTGAATCAAATACAAGACCTGAAGAAACTGTATACCCTTGCCGATGGCTTGTGGAATCACCATGATCCGGAAACTTCCCGCAGTGTGATGGCCTGGTTAGTTGGCAAAATACGCGAAGTAGAAGAAGAAAGTTACCGGGTATTTGGAAAGAACCTGATCGATGGTGACGGTACCTGGCTTAACCCAAGTGCGATTAACGACGAAGACCGGGAATATTTAGAAGGGCTTAATTTTAAAGTGATTATAAGTGATAAGCATGTCACAACTTATTATTTATCCGGCGCTACTTGGCGTGATTTTAACTTTGAAAATGTGGTCAAAAGCCGTGATTCCGTGGATCAGGTTGAATTGGTGAAACTTATCGCGATGGGCGACTTTGAATACATGGGCGCAGAAGAATTTGCGGAATTGATCGAAACGATGAAGCCCGTATTTTGCAATTCGAATGTGGGGATTACTTATCCTAAGTCTCTGGAGCTTAAATCATCCAACGGCAAAGCGCCGATTACCGGGGATAATTCGCTTATGAATCCGATGGGGGCTTACGAATCTGATAGCACCAAGGCCGTAGGTTGGGAGTATGAGGTGAAACCGGTGGTAAAGGAAGATGTAATTATTGAGTATGATTTGAATAGTATAAATAACTGTGATGATACTAATAATTGGTATAGAGAGGTTTTTTCCAGAGAAAAAATTAAAGCACTTAAAGATTTACCCACTACCGGCAACATTATTCCCCGCGTTTATTGCGAAGACGCTCGTGGCCCACCAATAGGAGCTGTCAAAAGAATGCTTGACTCTTTAGAGGTTTGGAAACCAGATTTAACGTTTGAACCTGATAATATGCATGTTACACGTTTTTATCCGGAAGATAGCATCAGGGCTGATCTATTATTTAACTTGAAATTAACTAGGGAACGTGACGATTAAAATAAAAAACGGCATCATACGATGCCGTTTTTTTCCATTGCATAATACTAAAAACTTTTGCTAGACTTTCTGAGAAATGAGAAAGTTGCTTATTTACCTAATTTTTTGCCTCGTGTTTCAACTGATTTGTGTTGAGCAATTGCTTGCTGCGCAATGCGCAGTAAATCAAACTTGTTATAAAAGCGATGAGTTTAACTATGGTTCAGGTTGGTATTGTTATCAAGATGAAGCCTTAGAGGGCGAATGTGCTGAATGCCTAATAAATGTAGCTGTAGCTAATGCTATTATAAATGGTTCCGGTGGATTTGGATATGATGCATATACCTGTCCCTGGGAATGCATAGCTGGGTATTATTCAAGCGACTCTTCAACTCAACCTTCCTCTTGTACGGCTTGCCCTATTGGTTCATATAAAGCCGCTGGGAATGTAGAAGAATGTACACTTTGCAGTGCTCATGCTACCGATTCCACTGCTGGGCGCACCACAGATTCAACAGGTAGCACAGCAGAAACTGATTGCAAATTTTGCGCTAATTCTACTTCGAATTCAGGAAAAATACACAGTTGGGTGGTACCTAAATGGGAAACTCCAGATATAGCTGGTCTGTGCAGAATTGACTCTTGTAAAGCCGGCTTTTGGCCCAGCCCAAACAATACATCCAACGATAATAGTTGTGAGGACTGCCCTATGGCTGCTGTGGTTGAAGGAACCGTCGCTGGATATGAGAACACTTTAATCGGAGACCCAAAAAGTGCCGGCAATGACGGCATAATGCAAGAAAGCGAATGTCAATTTGACTATGGATCAGCAACACCGGAAAATACCGCTTATTATTACAAAGACACCGGCGGGTATAAACGGCCAGATTCGGGAACAACATGTTCTTTCAATAGTGCTAATGATTATACTAATAATTGCGATATGAGATATTTTGCATGCGTTGCGGGGCAACGATTAAGTAATACAAATCAAAATAATGATTGCAATACCAGTTGCGGTGGTGATGATACATCCCATGCTTACTATTGCCCAGAGGGCACAAATACTACTACTGGGACACAATGTCCTATGACAGGGGGTGGCGCGCACGGGGCAAAAGTTCCGGCCAAGGCTGAGACAGATTGTTATCAAACTTGTACTCTGAACATGAGCGATTGTCACGGAGATGGCGGCACTTCGGGCAATTGCGAGGTAACCGATAACGGGAAAACAGATCCGAGCGATTTAAATACGTCAAATACATATAACGCTTTTTATAATAGCGGAAGCTATCCAACATGTTCTTTCACCATAAAATGCAATGATGGGGGATATGTACCATCGGGCAGCCCCGGGCCAAGTCCAGAATGTATAGAATGCATTAACATCGGTGCAGAATACGCTGATACTTGGGGGGACGGTTGTATCATAACAAAATGCAAAACTGACGACGGCGGTTATTACATTGACGGAACCGGAACCGGGAACGCTTGCAAACCATGCCCCCCCCCAAACACCAATAATTGGCCTATGCCTGACTCTGGCGCTGTGACGGAAAGCACTGGCGGGCCAGGCACAGGTTCATGCTATATCAAATCTGACACAAAAGGAACACTCGTACCCAATGTTTGCACATATAATGGTTCGGCGTATGTTTGTACAGGTGGAATAGCTGCAGGATGCAGAGCCGAAGATAGTAAACGTTATATAGGGTGTGAACGTATTGATAGTGATTCATCGGGTACGAAATCGCCCGGCTGGGACTTAATTGGTCGGCATGGGGAAACTAAGGGTTCGGCGAACAACGATTGTGGTACTGCATGCTGCAAATGCAGGTATGTCGATGCGGACGATAACATCAAAGGCAAAGTCTGCGACACCGTCGGGTGTGTGGATGTGGTAAATACTATCCAATAACAAAGATGTTGGTTTATTTATTTTGCGTTCTTTGCGTTCTCAACTTTGCGTCTTTGCGTTAAAAAAAAATCTAACCACAAAGGAACACAAAGGATTCACAAAGGAACACAAAGAAAAAGCAAAGTCCCGAAGGGACGACCCTTTATTAACCGCTGACTTCAGTCTGCGGTAATTAGTGCGCCCTTTGCGTTCTCAACTTTGCGTCTTTGCGTAAAAAGAAAATCTAATGCAGGTTATTTACTTAAAGATATTGCTGAAAAAATTTCAAAAAAAGCCACTCCCATCCAAAAACTAATTTGCATGTCCGCAAAAAAATATTCTTAACTTCTGATTTGGCGCAAACTCGTTCGGCGCATTTTTAATCTCTCGAAGGGTAAGTGCTACTTTGTCAGTAAAACAGGTATGAGTCAATAAAATTTAATTCTCTAATTTTTTGAAAATCTCTGAAATTATGAGAAATAAGTATAAAGTCATTAACAATGGCTGTTGCTGCAATAATTGTGTCGGGCAATCTGATTTTGTATTTTTTACGAAGTTCAATTGTTTTGTCAATTATTTCATCATCAATGTGATATATAACTGCGTAATTAACCAAATCAATAATAATTTGTTCGACTTTAGAAAATCCTAACAGTTCAATTTTGTTAATAGCAGATATATTTATCTGTTTATCAATAATTTCAGATAATTTGTATTGGGATTTTGCAGGTAACTTTCTACCCAAAAAGTCAAGTATTGCATTAGTGTCTATTAAATAGTTCTGTCCCATTCGTCCCGCATTTGGTTAAGTTCTTTTTGTAATTCATCGACCCTTTCGCCAGATAAGGAACCTGCAAAACGTTTCGACAACTTTTGACCTTTGATATTTTCTACGGGTTGTCTACTCAATACTCGCAACACTTTCATACGTTCCAATTGATGCAAAAATCCGTACGCAACATCGTTATTTATTTCTATTACCGCTGTACTCATTGATTTGCCTATTTTTAATATTTTCAAACCGCAAAATTATACATTTTTTTTAACATAGCAAAAAAAAATATTACTTATTACTTATTTCATTTGAGTTAGATCATAATTGTAAAATAATAAATACTGAATAAAATTTTGATAGGTCAGTAGTGATTTTAAACGCAAAGGACCACAAAAAATAACTGAAAACTGAAAACTGAAAACTGAAAACTATTAATGCGTCTTTGCGTTAAAACAAATAATATGAATAATGACGGTTAGAAAGTAACATTACTCTCACTAAGCGTTTTTATCACTTTTTCGCTATAAGATTTTGAAACGGGGATGATGTTTTGTTCTAAGGTATCCATTATTATATTGACGTTCTTACGCTCTTGTTTCAACAATTTAACATGATTCACATTTACAGAATATGATCTGTGGCATCTGATTATTGGTGCGTCTGATAATTGTTGTTCGAAATTTTTCAAACTGTTTCTAATCAGGTAAGTTTTCGTTTTAGCCTCTGATTTATAATGAATTAAAACATAATTGTCGTAGGATTCTAAAAAAATCAAATCATTTGTTTTTAATGTAAACCTAATAATTCCTTTTTCATCTTTGAAAGAGATAAAATGTGACCTCTGGCTAATTTGTTTGATAAGTTTATCAAAACTCATTTTCTTTTCTTGCCATTCATAATAGAGAATAGTAATAATATAAGGAATCAAAAGAATCAATGCAGTATTTTGTATCGCAGTATATAAAAGGATGAGAAAATGTCTTAAATCTTTGAGTATCAACCTCTCAAATATTACATAAATAATTGCCATAAAAATAATTTCAGCTGCAATCATCAAAATATAATAGAAAACTGAAATTTGTCGGAATCGCTTTATCCAAAACAAAAATAAACGGCTTATTAACACGACGAGCATCCCCGAAATAACCAATATTCCGGAGCCAAGTGAAAAAAGTCCGAACGGAACGTCATACCATTCTCGTGAGCCAAAAGGTTTGTACAAATTTATGAACGCGTAGGCAAAGAGCGTTGTAAAAACTATCTGTATAACTGTATTTTTCTTATTAATATAATATAAAGGAAGTTTTTTATTCATTATTTTATTTGTTTATATTAAGTCGCAAATTATTAAATACTAACGAAATATTTATTTTAATTCTCATATTGTGTTACCCCCGAATTGCGCTTACGCTTATTCGGGGTTATCTACATTTAACTCCCAACGGAGTTAGTCAGAGGAATTTTGATTTTTTGTCTCATTATTCTACAAATATTTTCTCATTTCTAATCACTAACCACTAACCACTAACCACTAACCACTAATCACTAACCACTAACTTATTCCCTCATAATAATTTGCAAAGTTAATAATTTTATTTTAAATACAAAAATTAAAAATAAAGTGATAAAAATTTCACCCCACATATAAAAATTTCACCCCATCGAACAATTCATTCACCCCATTAGAAATTATTTCACCCCATCCGATGATTCATTCACCCCACAATAGCGAAATACACTACATTTTCGTAAATCGGATTGATTTTAATATTTTCTTTGCAAAAAATTTTAAAAATAGAATTTATGCAATTAACTGCTTTGACCAAATATTTATCAGACAGGTTTTGTCTCGAAAATAATCAATACTTTATAGATGACAAAGTAAAATGTCATACTTACGACTTTGTGTCCGATATATCTTTTGGGTATGAAGACGAAAAAGATATTTTTGCGATTAATCTTGACGGTAATGATTTAGAGAACGGCGAAAAAGAGAACAAAACGTTTCGTTATGCGATTTTTTCGCCAACTCACGCTGCCAAATTTTCAGAGGGAATTTTAATGTTACATGGATTAAATGAGAGGAAGTGGGAAAAATATTTGCCGTGGGCATATCAACTTGCCTTAGAAACTAAAAAGCCTGTAATTTTATTTCCAATCGCCTATCATATAAATCGTTCCCCAAATACGTGGCAATGCCCTCGTACAATGAGCAAATTTTCACAATTCAGAAAAGAAAACGTTCCATCTATTGAAAACACTTCTTTTGCAAATGCTGCAATTAGTATGCGGTTGGATTATTTCCCCGAACTATTCTCTTTATCGGGAATACAGACCTATTTTGATATTGTAAAACTGACATCGGAAATCAAGTCGGGGAAAATTGAGATTTTCGAGGATGGCTGCCAAATAGATTTTTTTGCATATTCAATTGGTGCTTTCTTGACCGAAACATTATTAATTTCAAATCCTTTAAACCTTTTTTCAAATAGTAAGGCGTTCTTTTTTTGCGGAGGTTCTACTTTCGACAAAATAAATGGAAGCGCACGTGCCATACTCGATAGCCAAGCCTTTGGAAATCTTAGAAACCATATTTTAGGCGAAAAGTACAATTATCAGAACAATGATATATATATTCCTGATAATTTAGCACATCTTTTAAAAGAGGGTTGGAAGGCGTTTCTGATAATGAGTGGACTGCATAAATACGTAAATATCAGACAGAAAGTACTTCAACCATTGATTCATCGCATAAAAGCAATTGGTTTAAAAGAGGATTATGTTATTCCCGGAAATGCCATAAAGGAGACTTTTAGTATGACATTTAGTAATAATAATTTTGACGTGGATGTTTTAGATTTTCCTTTTAAATATAGCCACGAAATTCCATTTCCCATTAATAATCAATATTTTAACGAAACCATTAATAGTGCGTTTAATTTAGTATTTAAAAGTGCGGGGGTTTTCTTGAGGTAGTTTTTTTTTGAGAATAAGAGAATGAAATTGTGGAAAAAATATAAGCAACAATTTTTAATATCTAATATCTACACTCTACTCACTAAACTCTAACAAAAGCCTTTTTGATGAATGCCCAAAATGAAAATGTGTAAACCCAAAATATCAAATATTTACAGAGATGAATAAAAGAAATATGAATTTCAAAAGTATATTTTCGTTAGACTCACTACGGAGTCATCTCTCATTCGCTCATTCGCTCATTTACTCATTTACTCATTTACTCATTCCCTCATTTACTCATTCCCTCATTTACTCATTTATTAAAAACTAACTTCACATTACTAAAGCCTTATCCACACCGCGACCAAAGGCAGTTAGTACATCTAATACAACCTTCTTGGAAAACTAATTTGTCTTCTCGTCCGCAATTTTCGCATTTTCCTTTTTCGACTACCGTGCCGTCGGGTACATACTTTTTTAAGGCTCTTTCGACTCCATTTTTCCAATTGTTGATGAACTCGTTATCTAAATGGAGTCCCGACACTAAATGCAAAATATTTTCTATAGGCATTCCGTATCTCAAAACGCCGGAAATAAGTTTTGCATAGTTCCAAAATTCTTTGTCGAACTTGTAGGAAAGTCCTTCAATGGTAGTTTTATAGCCTCTTTTGTTTGTGTATTGGAAGTCGTATCTTGATGTTCCATCTTCTTCTTGACTTTTAATAATTTTTCCTTTTGTAACGGACTTTGGAAGTAGGAGGCCGTCGTCGTCGTCGGCTAAACCGGTAAAAATTTCATAAGGTCTTCCTTCAATTAATCCTACAAAAGCTATCCATTTTTCTTTGTTATTTTGGAAACTAAATACGTCAGCGTCAAGAGTTTGCGGTCTTTTTTTGGGGAATTTAGATATAATTTCTGCTTCTTTTTTTTCATTTTTAGCAACTAACACGCCTGCTCGGGAGCCATCTCGATAAACGGTAACTCCTTTGCAACCACTTTTCCATGCTTCAATATATAATTGGGCAACTAATTCTTCTGTTGCGGAGTTAGGTAAATTTATAGTTACGCTGATAGAATGGTCTATCCATTTTTGAATTCTGCCCTGCATTCGTACTTTGCTAAGCCAATCAACGTCATTGGACGTCGCTTTATGATAAGGAGATTTTATTATCAGTTGGTCTAATTCTTCGTCGGTATAAGTTTTTGTTGTGTTATATCCATTTGCTTCCATCCAATTCACAAATTTATGGTGAAACACCGCATATTCTTCCCAGCTGTCACCAGTATCATCTTTAAAATCGATTCTGACTAAGGGGTCGTTAGGGTTCACTTTGCGTCTTCTTTTGTATACGGGCATAAAAACAGGCTCTATTCCGCTTGTGGTTTGTGTCATAAGGCTTGTTGTGCCAGTTGGAGCAATTGTTAGAAGTGCAATATTACGTCTACCGTGGATAATCATCTTGTTGTATAATTCGGGGTCGGCTTCTTTGAGACGCTTTATAAACGGGTTATTTTTTTCTCGTTCCGCACTATATAGCGGAAACTGACCACGTTGTATTGATAGTTCTACAGACATGGAATAAGCGGCGATGGCGAGCGTTTTGTGAACTTCTTCGGCAAAGTCGGTAGCAATATCGCTGCCATAGTGTAGTCCTAATGCGGCAAGCATATCCCCTTCTGCTGTAATACCAACCCCCGTTCGACGTCCTTCTATCGCCTTGCGTCGTATATTGAGCCATAGGTTTCTTTCAACGTGCTTTATCTCGTCATTTTCTGGATCCGACTTGATTTTTGTTAAAATTGTGTCGATTTTTTCTATTTCTAAATCGATGATATCATCCATTATGCGCTGCGCTAAACCAACGTGTTCTTTAAATAGTTCAAAATTGAATTTTGCTTCAGTAGTAAATGGGTTTTCAACGTAGGAAAAGAGGTTAATTGCAATAAGACGGCAACTATCATAAGGACATAAAGGTATTTCTCCGCAGGGATTGGTGCTAACGGTACGATAACCTAAATTGGCATAGCAGTCGGGAACTGATTCACGGATTATTGTATCCCAAAAAAGAACACCAGGCTCCGCTGATTTCCAAGCATTATGAATGATTTTGTCCCATAAAGAGAGGGCATCGATTGACTTTGTGTGCTTAGGCCTTGTAGTTTCTATGGGATATTGTTGGGTATAAGATGTTTCTTCTATCACTGAGCGCATAAAGTCGTCGTCTATTTTGACCGAAACATTAGCACCTGTAACTTTTCCTTGTTCTAATTTTGCGTCAATAAATTGTTCACAGTCGGGGTGTTTTACTGAAATGCTTAGCATTAATGCGCCACGTCTTCCATCTTGAGCTACCTCGCGAGTAGAATTGGAAAAACGTTCCATAAAAGGGACGATTCCCGTTGAGGTTAGTGCTGTATTTTTTACGGGAGAACCCTTTGGACGTATATGGGATAGGTCGTGACCTACGCCTCCGCGACGTTTCATTAATTGAACCTGTTCCTGGTCTGTCTTCAAAATACCGCCGTAGGAGTCGCTGTATCCGTTGTCCCCGATAACGAAACAATTTGATAAAGAGGCGATTTGAAAATCATTGCCTATACCAGCCATGGGACCGCCTTGAGGAATAATGTATTTGAAATGCCTGAACAACGCAAAAATTTCCTCCTCGCTCAATGGATGGGGATACCGATTTTCGATACGAGCTATTTCTCGCGATAAACGCCAATGCATATCATCGGGAGTTAACTCGTATAAATTGCCCGCAGAATCCTTTAAAGCATATTTGTTGACCCATACACGAGCAGCGAGCTCATCCCCCTGAAAATAATCCAACGCACGGCTAAAAGCCTCTTCATTAGTGTATAAAACTTCTACTGGGGAATCGATTTTAAGACTCAATTCTGTTAATTCCATTTATTTTTGATGTTAAATATCTGTAAAAACGTTATTTAATAATTATTTTTTTGTTTTTTCGGTGCGCAAGATACAAAACTTATTTTAAAAAAAATTTTTTTTGAAAAATTTTTTTTGAAAATTTATGTTAAAAATTGTTAATCATTTGATTTTCAAAACTATATTTTTCGGAAAAATCCCAATAATTTTCAAAAAAAATTTTTTTGTGTTTTTTTTTAATAAAAAAGTTTCAGATTTTCTGACCTTAGAAACGTTTGTTTGTTATTTTATAAAGAAAAATTTAGTTTGCCCCTTGTCAAAAAACTGAAATGTAGCGAATTTGTTACATTTAAAGCCTTGTGGGGCGATATCAACGAATATAACTATTTTTAGCCACTAATTACACTAATTTTCACGAATTTTTTCCTTTTTTCATTTGTTGAGACGTGGCACGCCACGTCCCTACCACTAACCACTAACCACTATTTTTAAAGTAATAATAACCAACTCAAAGGTAATTGTAAACAATCTCCTTTGTAATTAGGCTCAGTTATTCCATTTGAAACAACAATTCCGTACCTGTAATTTATATTAGATTTTTTGATTTGTTTTGTTGATGTTTTGCTTGTTCCAATTTCGAGTAAAATCGGCTTTTCTCTTGTTTCTATAACAAAATCCGGATTTGATTCGTTGTAACCTGTTGTATATGAAACAACTACATCTGTAAGAATTCTCTTAAGGTATAAAACAATAATATCTTCAATCAATTTACTTCTGAATTGTACGGGCAGGTTTTGTCCGTACAATGTAGTTAATAATGCTCTGCGTAAGGATGGCGACATAAAAAATGCTTTTTTATTTTTTACAATTTTTGCGTTTAATCCTCCAAAAGGTAGCAATACGTTCAAAAGTTCGGCTTTTGAAAGAATGTCAATCAATTCGTTTATTTCATTGAGTATATCAACGCCCAAATTTTTTAAAGTATTAACATTGAAGAAATATATATCTTTTTGAAACGTTTGAAAAATATGGTTAGCAGTTTGCCATAAAAGCGTGGTTTTTCCAACTCCTCTAAGCCCCACCAAACTGATAAATCTTGGTTCTAATCCTGCATTATAAAAGTCATTTGCATATTCTTTTAAAAGAACATACTCTAACCGTGTTGGATAGCGTAGATTGGTTATAGGATGTGTTAATCTACTTGTTATTGCGGACTTTGTTACAACTGTGTTGTCTAAATAATTTTTTAAAATGTCATCCATAATATTATATAATTTGAACGCGACATAAATTATTTGCAAAGTTTTGAATAGAAATATCGAAATTCAGAAGGAATAAAACTGCAGCAAAAAATCGTCAGGTTTTATAACTGTTAAATTATGTACTTTTTTAAAATCCTTAATATTGGCAGTTACGAAAAAGTCGCAACCTACAAATAAAGCAGGGTAATATTGGAAGGCATCTTCAATATCGCCAAAAGCCTTATCGGAAATTGCATCTTCGAAATTGTACAACGAAGCTGAATTTACTAAAGTCAAATAGAGCAACAATTTTTCTCTCACTTTGTCAATATCCTGTATCGCCTTTTCTAAGACGTAAGCCAATGTATATACGGCTCCAGAAGAAATATAGCAATCTATTATTCCTTCTTCAGACAAAGTCAAAATTTTTTCGGCTTCATTGACAAATACTCTGCCTAAGGCGTGGTCTAAAATTACGTTTGTATCTAAAAAAACTTTAGTCATATTCCCTGTTTTTCGTAATACATCATCGCTCTTATTTCTTTATCTGATTTTTCTACAAGACCAGAAGTAGAAGCACAGCCTCGCAATTGGGCAGATAACTTTGATACTCTGCTTTCTCTTTTGGTAGGAAGCATTTGTTTGAAAAATTTTTCTGATACCGCAAAAATGGTTGATATCACCTTCGGTTATAATGGTTTTACCAATATAAAACTCAAAATTTTCTATCAATTCTTTTGCATCAACAAACTCGCCTTCGGCAGTTGGTTTGAAACTTGAAAATAATATTAATATTACTAAAAAAAACAAAAATGATTTTATTGTTTTCATCTGTTTATTTTTTTAGCCACTAATTTGTTATTGAATTTATTGAAATGCACTAATTTACACTAATATATTACCCACTAATTTGTTTGATATTGAACTTATTATTAAATTTATTTTATCATTATTTGGGTCTGAATATGGATTTTTCATTATCGAGGCGTATAAATCGGCAAACTCAGTTTCTAACCACTAACTTATTCTAATCTCGCCTATTTTGAAATCTATTGTCAATTCTTTGTATTTGAAGAAATTTAGACCTAACAGCCCGTCAATACCTAATCCAAGTGGCAATGAACGTGAAATGACTTTGAAATTTCGTCTAATTAGCCCCAGTGACATAAAGTTGTGGAGGGTATATTCGTGTACAGTTTCAGTTTTGCTTGCTGTGACTGTATTTGTTATCCCTGTGCTATTTGCTTCGGTGTAACCTAACATCCTTATCGCATCGCTATCAATCATCGTTATCGTCGCGCCTGTATCCAATGCAAAAAACAATTTCTTTATTGCACTATCAACTTTGACGGTAACTGGCACAATTATCAAAGACGATTTTTTGTCAAAAGTCTCTACTATCATAATAAATAAATTGCATTAGGGTCAAGTTTTCCACAGTATTTGAACGCAAAATGTCCGTTATCACATTTTTCAAACTCATCAAGTGCTTTTATTCGGTCGTTGCTATGATAGAGCAGTTTTCCACCGAGTAAAATGCAGCCATTAAATTCAGGGTCTTTGATTATTGCCCATCCATTGCCTACTCGGTTGCGGATTTGCCTGAACGACAATGTGCCATTTGTCCTCACTGCCGTTACTTTGGGCTTTTTAACTTTTACTTCCATATCGTTACAATGTTATAATTTTATCAATATATAAGCCGCAAAGGTAATCATTTTTTCAATACTACACAAAATTATTAAATCATTTTTGGGTTACTAAGGTTGTTTTGTTAAAAAAATAAGGTGAAAATAAGATTTTTGTAACAAAAATACTTCGTGGACGACAGCAAGGGTGCGCCCCTACACATATTCACTTTTTTATTACAAGGTGGGCGACCGCAAGGGTGCGCCCCTACACTCATTCACTTATTCACTCATTTACTCATTCCCTCATTTATTACAAGGTGGACGACCGCAAGGGTGCGCCCCTACACTCATTCCCTCATTCCCTCATTCCCTCATTCCCTCATTCACACATTCACTTTTTTATTACAATGTGGACGACCGCAAGGGTGCGCCCCTACACACATTCACACATTCACTCTTTTTCTATCCAATACATCTTCCAATTCTTTTTCTAATAGTTGGAATTGTTCTGATTGAAATTCGGAATAATTTATTTGTCGATAAACATTAATTATATCTTTAAAAAATATTCGTATTTCTTCGAAATTATCGAACATAAATTTAGTATCAGCAACCTTCAAAACACTTTTGAGCATATAACTTTGTCTGTTCATTGGAGTTAACGCATCAATTTTATCAAACGCATCTTGTTGTAGTATCACAAAGTCAATAAGTTCTGATTTCCAATATCTTTCGTGGAATGAAATTGGAACACCGTCGTCACCAAGAATATTAATTTGTTCCATAGTTTCTCTACCGCGAATAAGTATATCTTTTGCTTTCAGGACGTTAGGCAACCAATCTGTGCCAATTTGCTGATTAAGATTTTCTTGGACTTCGGGATAGTCTAAATATTTAGAATAACTATCAATAGGGTCAATGGCGGGGTAGCGTTTACTGTCGGCTCTGGCTTGGTTAAGTCCGTAAAAGCATCGGGCTGCTTTTTGTGTACCTTCTGTAACGGGTTCTTTAAAATTTCCACCTGCGGGAGAAACCGTACCAATAAAAGTAATAGAACCAGATTGGTCGTTGTAGAGGTTTACGTATCCAGCGCGGGAATAAAAATTAGATATAATTGCTGACAAGTCCATGGGGAATGCATCTGCGCCGGGCAACTCTTCCAAACGATTGGACATTTCGCGAAGTGCCTGTGCCCATCTTGATGTTGAATCTGCCATCATAAGCACTTTGAGTCCCATTGAGCGATAATATTCGGCTAATGTCATAGCAGTATAAACCGATGCTTCTCGTGCGGCAACGGGCATATTAGATGTATTTGCGATAATAATTGTCCGTTCTATTAATTTTTTTCCAGTGTGAGGGTCGTCGAGGTGAGGAAATTCAGTAAAAATTTCCACTACTTCGTTTGCGCGCTCACCGCATGCGGCAATAACAACTACATTTGCTTCCGCTTGTTTTGATATAGCGTGCTGAAGTACTGTTTTTCCGGTTCCGAAAGGTCCGGGAATAAAACCTGTTCCGCCTTCTGTTATTGGATTTAATGTGTCGATACATCTAACGCCTGTTTCTAATAGTTTTGAGGGTCTCGGCTTTGATTTATAAGCACGTATTGCCATCTTTACTGGCCATTTTTGCACCATTGTTATTGGATATTCTTTTCCTTTGTCGTCAATAAGTGTGGCAATTAGGTCATCAACAACATATCCGCCTTCTTTTGCGACTGATTTTACTTTATAACGTCCTTCCATCTTAAAAGGAACCATTATTTTGTGGGGCATATCATTTTCTTTGACTTCGCCGAGCCAATGACCTGCTGAAACGACATCGTTTTCTTTAGCAACAGGAACAAAATTCCATTTTTTGTGTCTGTCTAACGGGTCGGTATATTCGCCTCGTTTGAGGAAAACACCTTCCATTTTATCTAGATCATTCTGTAGTCCGTCATAATTTTTGGACAAAATTCCTGGTCCGAGCGTAACTTCGAGCATATATCCTTCGAATTCGACTTGTGTGCCAATTTTGAGTCCTCTCGTACTCTCAAAAACTTGTACGGAGGCATTTGCTCCTTTTACTTTGATGACTTCTGCCATCAAACGTTCTTTGTCGGTCAAGATGTAACAAATTTCGTTCTGCGCAACGGGTCCGTCCGCTGCTACTGTAACTAAATTTGAAACTATTCCGACTACTGTTCCTGTGGTTTTACTTTTTCTTTCCATAAGCTATTGTGTATTCGTCCGGCAATTTGAAACCGGAACTTAATTCTTTTAAAATTTTATTAAATAATTCGTATCCTTTTTGTTTTTCTAGTGCATACCAGCGTTCTGCAACAAGAAGTTTTTTGATATATGATATAACTCTTTCGATAGAAAAATAATGAAAAAATGTTATTTCATCTAAATAATTCCAGAAATATAAGTCTAATTTGAATTCTCTTTCGACAATATTTTCGGTTTCAAAAATTTGAGCAAGTGTTTCAATTTCGGGTACTTCACCTGATAGTCCAAAATCTCTTGCTCTACTCTTTTTAAGTGCGTCTGTAATTTCGTTGTCGCCAACGATATTATTTTCATATTTAATTTCGTGTTTTCTGCCGCTTAACACGGTCATTACGTTTCTGACAATTATTTCGTGGTGCGCAAATTTTTTCGCAAAATCGTTTCCTTTTTGTGCGATAAATTCGTAGTATTCAGTTGTCAAAATCGGTTCGGCATCATTGTAATTTTCAATACCTTCGGCACTGTGAAATTTTTTTAGAAAGGTCATCATATATGATGGCAAATTAAAATCTTCGGCAAATTCGAATAATTTGCGGTCGCTTGCTTGTACCAACTCTTCTTTTTGATAAACGCTTCGCTCATCCCATTCTGCCTCTTTTTTGAAGAGAATATTTAACAAATTTTTGTTGTCGAACGGCAAATAATAAATCATTGCAAGTTCAAAATCTGCGGGGCTTAATTCTCTTCTAAGTTCTTCGCGAAATTCGACTGACGTGAAGGGTGGCTTTTTTTCGTCAGAAAAGAGTTCGGGCAAACTGGAAATCAGATGATAATAGTTCTTTTTTATCATTTCTATTTTGCAAATAATAGTTCGGTTGTCTTTGGCTGCAAATATGACCTGAAAAAGTTGATAAAATCACTGTCCGAAAAACTGATTTGATAACTGTCATCTTTCGGACCGACTTTAAACCCTGTCCTAATTCCATCTGCGATAGTAATTTCAATTCCTTTGCTCATTTCTGCTGATAATCTGTTTTTAAAGAATGTTTCCATCTCTTTGTAAACCTCTTCGGGTATTGCAATTTTGAGGTCGGAAATACCTTTTTCAGCCCAGCTTTTAACTACTATTTCAATAATTTTTTGAACAAACGAAACATCGTTAAATATCTCTTTTACAGATGGTTGGATTGCCTGCAAAGTAACAATATTTGTTAATTCTTGTTTTAATGCCGAAATCGTCTGATTGATAGACATTTTAAGTTCGGTTTCAACCTGTTCTTTTAATTTTTCTGCTTTTTTTATTGCATCATCAGTGATGTTTTTAGCGTTTTTTTGCGCCTCATTTTCAATTTCAGATGCTTTGTTGCGTGCAGCATTTAAGATACTCTCAGCTTCTTCTTTTGCTTTAAGAACTCCTTCGTTATAAATTTTTTCAGTAAGTTCCTGAATCTTGTTTTCCATACTTGTAATCGGTTTTATATTCGTTACTATTTACGTAAAAAAAAGTTTGCAAAGATAGATATTTTTTTTTGAAATTAGAGTTTAAAAATAAAATAATTTTTTTTTGCAGTGGATTTTAGTAGTCAGTGGTCGGTAGTCGGTAGTCAGTAGTTAGTAGTTAGTAGTCAGTAGTAAGATATGAGATGTTAGAATAAAAGGTAAGGTGTTTTTTGATTTTTTTTGTTATTTAATAAAAAAGATGTATTTTTGCAGAATATTATTAAAAAATGAAAATGGATACATTGGTTGCATTACACAATAAATTGGAGGAATTACCATTAAATATGCGGAATGAAGCATTCTTGTTTATTGATTTTCTAATCGAAAAATCTAAAAATAACAATCACAAGTTACCACGCAAATTTGGAAGTGCTAAGGGGAAAATTCACATGTCGGAAGATTTCGATGAGCCTTTGACGGATTATTTTAAAGATTATATGTGATGGAGTATTTATTGGATACACACTCATTTTTGTGGTTTATTAACGGGAGTTCAGAATTATCTTCTCAAGCCAGATATATTATCCTAAATCACGACAATAAAATTTTTATTAGTATTGCAAGTTTTTGGGAAATTGCTATAAAGTTAAACATCGGAAAACTTAAAATTGAAATGTCTTTTGATGAATTAAAAAAAGAAGCAGACAACAATGATTTTGTTCTTTTGCCAATTCAATTTGAAGACATTCGAGTTTTGACAGCACTAGAACTATTTCACAAAGACCCGTTTGATAGAGTTTTAATTGCACAAGCAATCCAAAATAATATAACAATTATTTCAAAAGACACTTCTTTTGATGCATATCCTATAAAAATATTTTGGTAATTTTACCCCAACCCCTCCCTACATCCCACGCCACCGCACTCGGTACGAGTGCAACGTAGATAACCTTTGTAGGGGCGTACCCTTGCGGTCGCCCTAATAGCGCAATTTTTGGAGATATTTTTCTAATTGTACCTTATTCACACCTTATTTTTCCAACAAAACAAATAAGGTAAAAATAAGGTTGTTACTACGATACAAAATAGCGACAGTCAAGCTTGAGCCAAGTCAGGAGTTCTGAAATTCTAACTTGCTTTATTCATAAAGCAAATATGCGGTATCGTTTAGTGGTGTCTGTAAGGGCAACCCTTGCGGTTGCCTTGAAAGATATGAGGATAGATATTGTAGGGGCAACCCTTGCGGTTGCCTAAAATAAAAGGGCGAGGGCAAACCTCGCCCCTACAATGGCTATGTTTCAATGTTTCTCGCCTCAAAATCAAACCTGATATTTTCAAATTGCAACAAAAAATCCATTCCTAACACGCCGTCGGCATAATACTTTATTTGAAGAGGAAAATCTATGACATTGACCTCAAAATCGGGCATATCTTTTCCGAACAAATTAAAATTCGACAATTTCAAGATTTTTGAGTGTATGGCTCCGCCAGCGGTCATCAATCTGTCCCCCTTTATCAGCTGTTTCAAGTTATAGCCGAGTATTGTCGCAACACTATCATCAATGACGGTCTTTGATGCTCCCGTATCAAGAATAAAATTAAAGTCTCTACTGTCACTAACTCCTTTGATCATTGCGGAAACAATTATTTTCCTTTCGTTAAGCAACAAATCGTACTTCATAGTATATAAGTGTATTTGTTTGCACGGTCGCCTCTGATGCCGCCAGTATAGACAATCGTTGCATAAGACGGTTTCAGTAAAAGTGATTTTTCGATAACCTTATCTCTGCTCTTGTGCTTATAAAGCAATATCGCTTCTTTCAGGTGGGGACGCGGGTTATAAACTGGGTTCTCTAAAAGAACAAAACTATCGGGATACTCTGTTTTTATTGTCTCCCATGATGCTTGTCTTGGTTTCATATTATTGTCTGTAACGATATTTTATGTTCAACTAAAATGATTTTATTTCGCCGCAAAATTAAATAAAATTTTTTTAATCCCAAACCTACATAATGAAATATTTTATTTTTACAGATAAAATACCAGAACACCAGACTTGATAGTGGTTAGTGTGCGTATTTCGGACTATACCCACCCACCTAAATCGGTAAAAACCTCGAAAAAAACATCTTTAAAAAAGGTGTCAAAATGTCAGTTTTTAGTTAAAATATGTTAAATAACGTCTAATTTTTAAGGATTTTGGGTGCGACGGAAACAACTTTTCGGACTATACCCGTTCACTATAAAAAAAAGTGAAAACTATAGAAAAAAAGCGGCAGCGGAAACAAAAATTCGGACTACCGTTCACTTTTGAGTATCTAACGAACAGAAATATAAATAATTAGATTTTTAGAAACATTTTTAATTTCGGACTATACCCGTTCACAAAAAATTGCATTTGCAAATTACAGTTTTTCTGCTATATTTTGTGTTTAATTTAAATAAACACAAAATTAACAAGTCAAAAATTATGGCAGAAAAAATATTAAAAATGAGTACAATCAAGCAATTATTACTGATGCACAAGTATTTGTAGGATGTCTTCCATTTTCGGATTACACTTATATTGTGGGGGTTAGGAGTCAGACTACGGAAGATTTTTTGCATGCACTTTCTTGTTGTCTGAAACATTTAGGTGGCGTACCACAGATGGTCGTACCGGACAATTTGAAGGCGGCAGTAATCAAAGCCGACCGTTATGAGCCGGATCTAAATCGTCTTATGGAAGATTTTGCCAATCACTACGGGTTTGCCGTAGTTCCGACGCGTGTAGCACATCCGAAGGATAAAGCAAAAGTAGAAAACCATGTCCGTATCATCTATTCGCGCGTTTATGCAAAATTACGCAATAGCCGTTTTTTTTCGTTGGAAGAACTGAATGCGGCATTGTTGGAAAAGACTACTGAACACAATCAAACACGAATGCAGCGCAAAGATTACAGTCGTATGGAAAAATTTCTCGCCGATGAGAAACATCTTTTGCTTCCTTTGCCCGAAACAGAGTTTGAAATCAAATATTATGCTAATTTGCGTGTTTTATTGAACAACCACGTTTATTTGGGTCGCGACAAGCATTATTATTCAGTTCCTTACACTTATATCGGACAGCAAACAACGGTAGTTTACACACGCACATTGGTACAAATATTTTGCAAAAACGGACTGATAGCTACGCATCCCCGTACGGTGGGTTTTGGTTACACCACCGTTACAGACCATTTGTGTTCTACGCACCGGTTTTATAACAGGCGCAGTCCACAATTTTACATTGAAACGGCAGAAAAACAATCGGTTTTACTTGCAGAAATCATAAAAGAAATATTTAATTGTGATAAGCCGCCAGAAGTGCTTTACAGAAGATGTGATGGCTTGTTGAGTTTATGTCGCAAGTCGGATGCTGTTCATTTTGAAAAAGCGTGTCGTACGGCGATTAAGGAACAAGTGTTTAGTTATAAATTTATCAAATCGTTAGTTGAAAACAAATCACTGTTTACCGAGCATGATGAATACAAACCGTTGCCTTTTCCGCAGGATAACATACGCGGAAAGCAATATTATAAATGATGAGTTATAAGTAGTTAATTATAAATACAATATATTATAAATTATTAAATTTTAGAATTTATGGATTTAATCAAATCAAGATTGGTCAATTTAAGGCTTGCCGGTATGGCTCAACAGTGGCAAATTCTCGAAGAAACGAGACGTATTGGCGAATTATCTTTTTCAGACGGAATGGAACTGCTATTGCAGGCTGAAACTGACAAAAGAGAAGAAAACCGTTACCAACGTTTAATGAAAGGTGCGGGTTTTCGGTATCGTGCATCTGTCGAGGAAATCAGCCACGACCCCTTGCGCGGAATAGACAAGTCGCTCATTGCGAGGCTTGCGACAGGCAGATACATCACAAACGGCGAGGCGGTAATCATTACAGGAGCAACGGGCTGCGGTAAATCGTTCATCGCCTCAGCATTGGGGCATCATGCCTGTAAACAGGGTTACACAGTCGCTTATCACAACATGCAAAAATTGCTTGTGCAACTTAAATTAGCGCGCTTGGACGGTTCGATAATCAAACTTTTCGACAGACTCGCAAAAACCGATTTGCTTATTCTTGACGACTTCGGGTTGACTGTTTTACAAGGACAACAGCAAACAGATTTTTTGGAAATAATCGAAGACCGTCACGCAAAACGCGCTACTGTTATTGTAAGTCAACTTCCCGTAGAAAGTTGGTTTGACATAATCGGCGATGCAGTAATTGCAGATGCCGTGCTTGACAGAATAGTGCATACAGCGCATCGTTAGAGTTTTTTGATGAAAGAAAGACTAAAAAATGAACGGGTATGTCCGAAATGATGAACGGGTATGTCCGAAGTAAGCAAGCAAAACTGCTATATATTTAAAAAAATCAATTGTTTTCATAATATATTTTTTATTTCTGGTGCAAAGATAATATTGTTTTTTTGATATTTGCAAATTTTTGTAAAAAAAAGTGAAATTTTTTTATTTTTTTTAACTTGCATTATTCATAAGAAATGAAAATATCTTTTAACCACAAAGGAACACAAGGGTTTTGGTTATTGAATTTATTGAAATTATTATTGAGTTTTCCGAAATACACAAAGGACACAATTTTTCTTTTTTAACCACTCTATTTTTGCGTTCTTTGCGTTCTCAACTTTGCGACTTTGCGTTACAATAAATAATATGAATAATGTAGGTTAATAAATTATCACTTTTTGCTTGTCCAAAATTTGCCCATCTATTATGAAATGAAAATAATAAATACCTGAAATTATTCAATTCTTTTCTGGCAGCAAATCTAATAATTAATTATTTTTTTTGTTTAACAAAATGGAATATTTCAGTAACAAGTTCTTTATCTTTTAAAAATTCTTCAAGTTTATCAGGTAAAATAGGAACACCTGAGTTAACGTTGATAATAAGATCTCCCGTACAATTCGTATATTGTGCTGTATATCTGAATGGTGAATCATCAAAATCTGAATGATCAATACTTATACAAAAAACATAATCATCTTTGTCAATTATTGAATAAAGATGAATATGGGCACTCAAAAAATTTTTCTTTTCTTTGATATTACCACAATACTCTTTCAACCACTTAATATTGTGCAGTGGATCGTTTACTCCACAAGCAGAAATATTATGGTTTTCATAAACATCATATTTTGGCTCTTCTTTCTCTTTGCAGGATGATATACTTCCCACAAAAATCAGCAAAACAGCTATATACCAATAAAAAATAGTTTTTGTAGGGACAAAGCATGCCTTGTCACTACAACGTTTCGAGTCTGTAAAAATTTTCATATACAATTCACTCTTTTTCGTACAAAGCTACTGTTTTTGCTATGACATCGTCAATTAATGCCTTTTTTTCTACTTTCCATTTAGGTGCAAGTTCATAGAATTGCTCGACTTTTTCAGATACTTTCGCTCTACCATAAGTTATTCCGATTTTGTCTATTGTAACGACAAAATGTTCATTCTCGCCTTCACCAATGGATCTTAATTCAACTCCTTCTATTTCTGCAACAAGTTTTGTTCCTGTCCATTTGGTAATTGATTCGGAATATACTTTTCCCGTTTTGCTATCCCCACTATAGAACCTGAATACTACAGTATCTTTATTTAAATTCTTTATTTTTTTCATTGTTTATATTTTATTTTGTTATTGTAACTTTTTCAACAAATATCATACCCCCGTCTGAAACCATTTTTACAATATAATATCCCGTAGAAACATTGAGTTCTATTATAGTTGTACTTTTTGTACTTCCTTGGTATATAACTCTTCCCAGCATGTCCATTATTTGTATAGATTTTAGGTTGTTATTGTTTTCATTTACAATATAAACTTTGTTCGATTTACCATAAACAATAATATCAGATGTTGTATTGTTTTTTATATCAGTCCATTGGAAAGAACAATCGATATTGGTATTAGATAAAATCGTATAAATATCTCCACTTATAAAATCTATTCCGTTTACTTTTAATGATTCTAAATAATAATTTTCGTCGGGAATGGCAACAATCACTATTTCAGTACCATGGTCAACACTACTTCCTGATTCAATTTCATTACTGTTGGATGTAACTATTAATGTTCCATTTTGAGGAATATTATACGAAACAATATACTGATATAGTGCAAAATTTGCTGTTAAATATCTGTTATCATTAACAATAAATGTATATGCAGAATTTTCATTAACAACCGTACCTGATTCTGACCAATTTAAGAAGTGGTAATGTTGTGCAGGATAGGCATTTACCGTTATTTCCTCGCCTTCAAAATAATCTCCCTCGCCGGAATAAGTACCGCCTTCGGGAGGATTAGCATCAAGAGATATTAAATATTTGCCATCTTCTACAAAAGTACAAACGATTTCTGTTGCCGCTATAACTGTGTGATTACCACCATTTGTGAAATTAATACCATTTATGGTTAAAATTGACAAACTATAATTATCATCGGGAGTTGCAGATATAGTTAAAACTGTTCCATGATCCACGAATGATCCGCTTGGTAAATTGCTGCTTTCTGCTGTAACACTTAATATACCATTTGCTGGCATATTGTATGTAACTTGATATTGATTTAAGGCAAAATTTGCAGTATAAGTCGTATTAACAGCAGGCATATTGAATGTATATGTTGCATTTGTGCTTATTTCATTACTACCTTCAGCCCAATTTATAAAATTATAATTTGAAGTAGGAGTTGCAGTTATGGTAACAGGCTGATTTTCATAATATTGTCCATCGCCTGTTGTTGTTCCAGCACCCGTTGGATTTACATTTAATACAAGATTATATTTGCCATCTTCTACAAAAGAACAAACAATTTCAGTTGCCGCTATAACTGTGTGATTACCACCATTTGCAAAATTAATACCATTTATTGTTAAAGTTGCCAAACTATAATTATCATCGGGAGTTGCAGTGATAGTTATAACAGTACCATGATCCACGAATGATCCGCTTGGTACATTGCTGCCGTCTGATGTTACGCTTAAAATTCCATTTTCAGGCGTGTTATATGTAACTTGATATTGATTTAAAGCAAAATTTGCAATATAAGTTGTATTTACTGCAGGCATATTGAATGTATATGTTGCATTTGTGCTTATTTCGGTACTTCCTTCAGTCCAATTTATAAAATTATAATTTGAAATAGGAGTTGCAGTTATTGTAACAGATTGATTTTCATAATATTGCCCTGCACCGGTTGTTGTGCCAGCATCCGTTGGATTTACATTTAAAACAAGATTATATTTACCATCTTCTACAAAAGAACATACAATTTCTGTTGCCGCTATAACTGTGTGAGTACCACCATTTGTGAAATTAATACCATTTATAGTTAAAGTTCCAAGATGATAATTATCATGGGGAGTTGAAGTTATAGTTATAACAGTACCATGATCCACGAATGTTCCGCTTGATACATTGCTGCCGCCTGCTGTTACACTTAATATACCATTTTCAGGCGTGTTATATGTAACTTGATATTGATTTAATGCAAAATTAGCAACTAAAATTCTACTACTTTCTGCTGTAAAAGAATAAGAATTATTTGTGCTGACTTCATTTCCAGTTTCTGTCCAATTAATAAAAGTATAATCAGAATTTGAGGTTGCTGAAACTGTTATATTTTGACCAAGCATATATGTCCCTCCGCCAGTAACTTCGCCTCCTTCGGTTGGATTTGCCGAAACTTCAATGTTTATTATGTTTACGGCTTCTGAAATAGAAACATCATCTAATTGAATGCCATGTCCATAATGTGTTTCTCCCTCAAAAGCAATAAAATAATCAGATGATGGATTTGGCAAAAGAATAGTTCTTTGAGTCCAATTGTTTACATCGTAGTCATATTCCGCTAATTGTGTCCACGTTCCGCTTTCTGATGTTTTGTAAAGAATTCTTAAAATATCTTGGTCGGTTACCCAGGCTCTTTGCGTGTGCCAAAATGTTAGTGTCGGATAACTTAATCCCGTAATATCCAAAGTTGGGAGAATAAGTTTAGTAGTTTGAGATGTATAACTTTCATAATATAACCTTACCTTATAATTACCACTGTGAACGGTTATTGGCTCTCCATTTCCTGGGTCGGCAGGAACAACTTCCCAATTAAGATTTCCAACTATATGTTCTTGAGTCCAACAATGGGGAACGCTTGTGCCAAAGTTTTCAAATCCTTCGTGATAAGGAAATGAAATATCACAAGGAATAGGCTCAATAGTGCAAACAATTGTAATCGAGGATGTTACTGTGTATGTATTTCCATTTATGAAAGGAACTCCATTTACTGTCAAACTTGTAATCTCGTATCCTAAGTTAGCATTAGCGGTGATTGTAAGTAAACTGTTATTATAAACCATTGTCCCACTTGGTATATAGATTGCGCCATCTTTTGCAATTAAATTGCCGTTAGCAGGTTGTGAATATGTAACTGTATGCGCTGCAGCGCCTTCAATTATTGAAATATCGTCTAATTGAACTCCGCGACCATATTTTACTGTTCCTTCAAATGCGATATAATAATCATCTGAGGCATTGGGTAAGGGTATTGTTCTTTCATTCCAATTGTAAACGTCAATTGGGTATTCCCGTAGTAAAGTCCACGTTCCGCTTTCAGTTATTTTGTAATATATTGTTAGAAAATCTTGCTCTTCGCCCCATGCTCTTTGTGTGTGCCAAAAATTTAATGTCGGATTTATTGCGCCCGTTAAATCTATTGGTGGCATAATAAGTTTTGTACAACTACTTGTCCACGATTCATCTTGTAACCTCACTTTGTATGTACCGCTATTAACTGTTACAGGTTCTCCAGGTCCACTATGATTTGCGGCTATTACTTCCCAATCTGTATTGTTTCCTGTAACATATTCTTGAGTCCAACAAGGAGGCAGGTTTGTGCCGTTATCTTCAAATCCTTCGCTATCGGGGAATGGAATTTTGCAACCAATTGGTGCTGCAAGGCATGTTATTGTGATATCACTCTCTAATAAGTAGGTACTTCCGTTAGTAATAGGAGTTCCATTTACGGTAAGAGTTGCAATTTCATAGCCACTTATGGGCGTTGCGGTAATTGTAAGCAGTGTATTATGATAAACCAAACTTCCGCTTGGTACGGGCGTAGCGCCGTCAAATACTGATATGGTTGCTTTAGAAGGATTAATAATTGTAACTGTATGCTCGGTAACGCCTTCAATAATAGAAATATCATCTAACTGAATACCTCGTCCGTAATGTGTTTCTCCTTCAAAGGCAATATAATAATCACTTGAAGCATTTGGAAGTGCTATTGTTCTTTCTGTCCAATCGTAAACATTATAATCATATTCCTCTAATAGTGTCCATGTTCCACTTGCGGATGTTTTGTAAAGTATTCTTAAAATATCTTGTTCTACGCCCCATGCTCTTTGTGTGTGCCAAAATGTTAAAGTAGGATTGAAAGCGCCCGTTAAATCTATTGGTGGCATAGTAAGTTTTGTACTTTTGCTTGTCCACGATTGATCTTGAAACCTCACTTTGTATGTACCGCTATTAACGGATACAGGCTCTCCTGGTCCACCATGATTTGCGGCAATTACTTCCCAATCTGTTGTTCCTGTAATATGTTCTTGAGTCCAACAATCTGGTAAATTTGTACTGTTGTTCTCAAAACCTTCGGTGTATGGAATAGTAAAAATACAATCGATGGAGGTAATGCCACACTCAATAACAGTAGCAGATGTTACTGTGTATGTCTCACCACTTGTGAATGGGGCACCGTTTACTGTTAAGTTAGTGACCTGGTATCCGCTAATAGGGGTTGCTGTTATTGTAAGTATTGTACCGACGGTAACTGATGTTCCGCTCATAACATTAGTTCCACCCGATGTTACTATTAATGTACCATTGTCGGGTTGTGAATAAGTAACAAGACATGTTCCTGATATAGTAATATCGTCTAATTGTACACCATATCCGTAGCAAGGCTCTCCTTCAAAAGCAATATAATAATCATCAGTTGCATTGGGTAGCGCAATTGTTCTTTCTGTCCAATCATTAACATTGCTTGTGTATTCTTGTAATAAAGTCCAAGTTCCACCTGAGGAGGATTTGTAAAATATTCTTAATTTATCTTGGTCTGAATACCATACCCTTTGCGAATGCCAAAACTTAAGCGTTGGATTGTCTATTTCGCTTAAATCAATAGCAGGCATAATAAGTTTTGTTTTGTGAGTAGGAGTTGAACTTGAGTTACGATATAATCTTGCTTTAAACGAACCTCCATGTGCTGTATTGGGTGTACCTGTTGTTGCTGAAACAATTTCCCAGTTGGTAGTGCCGTTAACAAATTCTTGCGACCAACAATTTGGAATTGTTGTTCCGCTGTTTTCAAATCCTTCGTTGTAAGGGAATGTAGATATTGTTGTGCAAAAATTCGCTACAAATGTTCTGTTGCCTGTTATTGTAAAAGTATAATTATCGTTTGTACTGACAATTGAGCCGTTTTGTGTCCAATTTAGAAATGTAAAGTTAGGGTTTGGAGTAGCAGTTATAGTAACAGGGTCGCCAGCGTCATACTCGCCGTCTCCGGTAACTATTCCACCATTGGGCGGATTTGCTGATACAGAAACTGTATATGTGCCTGAAAATGTTGGAAGTGTCCACCCTAAATCTAACATCATACCAATTTTTCTTCCATTAAAAGTATGCAAAGGGTTTTGGTAGGCATATTGCATAAAATTTACAAATCCGGGGTTGTTATCCCAGTGCGAAACGCTCGAACCACTACTCCAACTTGAGGGAGCATACATTTTTACACGGTTTCCACCATTGGCATTTACTAAATGTGAACCCGGACGACCCGAATAGAGGTTTCCGCTTTTAACCAACGTTGCCCGATCTGATTGTGTTAAATCGGTTAAACAAGGACCCGAAGTACCTTGATACAATTGTCGGTCGTAAATTCCGGGATAATTTGTTGAGGCAGAAGTACCGCTTGAAGTTGTGTAAGAATAAGTTCCATTTGTTCCACACAAAGGGAAAAATCCTAAGCCGTGCGTAACTTCGTGTAGCATAATTGTAACATAGTCGTATCCTGTTGTATTACCATCCAACCCAAAATAGAAGTTGAATTGATTATTCATCTCTAATCTAATATCTCTCGAAGTTGTGGCATCATAACCAACAATTTGGTTCCATTGCGCAGAGCTATACCAAGTATTAGGAAATTGAGGAAAGTAAGTGCCGTCGTCCAAAAAATTTGGTTGCCTATAAGAGCCACCAAGAACTCCTGAACCCATATTTGTAAACGAAACATTAATATCTATCGGCACTGTACCTTCTAATTGTTCGCCCCAAAGTTCCAACGCATATAATGTTGCGGTTTGTTGCTGTGTATTCAACGTTCCACTTAATGTGAATTCCAAGGGACCGTTTGTTCTCGATACAGGTGCTGCACTTTTGTTGTTAAAATGGTCATCATAAATAGCCAAGGTGCCATCGGGCAACTTATACATATAAACATAATAACTCATCTCTTCTTCCAATTGGGCTACATAGCGCAAATTTTCAGTGTCATCGGGGAAAGCAGGTATATACCTTGGCTTTTCTTTAAATATATGAACTATTTGCCTATCTCGCGGAAATGCTTCTTGTACGTTTTCTTTTGTTCCATAATAATAACGAGGTAAGAACACATCATTTCTTGAAGGCAAAACCGAAGAAACAGTTCTCGCAGAAAAATCAGAAGCAGATTCAATAATTAGATAACGACTTGCATCACCCAAAACAGACTGCCTTAACTCTTCTAAAAAGAACGGCTCTACTTGAAAGTGTGTTAGAGATTCGTCAACAGGAGTTACTACTGCGTTCTTTCCTGTTTGCTCGTTCAAAATTATTATCTGTGTGTTTTGAACAGATGTAAAATTGAATAGGTAAACTTCTTTGTTTTCGTTGTTTCTTTCCAATGTAGTTGGGGAAACATCGAAATTGGCAATTTGTTTTTTTAGATCCATTGCCTGTTCTTGTGATAATTGGTTATGTTCAACATAAAAAAGATGTTGAGCATTTAAGCCAAAAGCCCATAATGTAAACACAAATATTGCGCTTACAAACATAAATGTTTTTGTAAATGTAGACTGATACATAATATAAATTTAAGAAATTAATTATTTGAGGTTTAAATTATTTCAAAATAAGACCGTTTGTACGGTATTTTCTAATATTTTTCCATTTAATATTTTTTACAAAAATAGTAAAATAATTTTTATTTTTTTAAAAACTTGCAAAAAATAAAAAAGTTTTTTCAGAACTCCTGACTTGGCGCAAACAGGAATTTACTATTTTTCACAAATATTTCTGACTTTTAGACCTAACTCCCCCATATCCCGTACGTGCGTGCTCCGAGTTGCGCTTACGCTTAACCACACACTGCTTCCAACCTTTTCTCTATTGAATCGCGAATAAAAGAATTTATGCTTGTGCCATTATTTTCAGCATACGTGGCAACCTTGACGTGTATTTCAGACGGAATACTAATATTTAGAACACCATCATATCCTTTGTGAACTTTAAGTCCATTCCGAGCACAACATTCTAAATAAGTATCAATCGCATTCTTGAAATCGTCAAAAAGTTCTGAGGCGGTGTTACCTTCGTATAAAATTAAGTTATTTGGCATCGCAAGAACTTTGCCGAACAAACAATTGTCATCTTTGCTGTATTCAATACTGCCGTAATATCCTTTATATTCTAATCTATTCATTGTCTTTGTTTTTTATATTATTTCCTGATTTGTCAGATAAAAATCCCAATGCGATAAAAAATTTTAGAACGTTTTTCAATACATAACTTTTCACAATATTTGAAGGATGTGGCTTATGAATTGTATGCACCTCCTTTTCTTTAATAAATTGTGCACGCGACCCAGAAGTTTTCCCTTTATCATCAAGTGAAAACCCAAAAATACTGAATAACCGAACTAACTCCTCCCACGTAAAGTCTTTGGGCTGCTGCATAAAACGCTTTATCAATTTTTCCTTAGTGCTCATTCTTAAAATTTTGGCGCAAAGATAACTATTTTTGTTATATATTTAAATGCCGGCGGCTTGATTGTGCATTTTTCTACAAAACGACGCATCGCCTAACGTAATGCAAAAAAACAAAAAATAGTGTGGGGCGTATGACCATACGCCCCTACATCCACTATATTAACCACTAACCATTCACTCATTCACTAAATTTTAATATATACTTTAAAATTTGAAATCATTCCCTCCTCTGATACCGTTTTTACTACATAATAACCTGTGGAAACGTTTAATTCTATTACCGTTGAACTTTTTGTACTTCCTTGGTATATAACTCTTCCCAACATATCTAAAATTTCAACTGATTTTAGATTGATATTGTTTTCATTTACAATATAAACTTTGTTAGATTTTCCATAAACAATAATATCAGATGTTGTATTGTTTTTAATATCAGTCCATTCAAAAGAACATTCAATGTTGGTATTAGATAAAACTGTGTGAATATCACCACTTTCAAAATCTATTCCGTTTACTTTTAATGATTCTAAATAATAATTATCGTCTGGAATTGCAACAATCACAATTTCAGTGCCATGGTCAACACTGCTTCCTGATTCAATTTCATTACCGTTTGCCGTAACTATTAATGTTCCATTTTGAGGATTATTGCATGCAACAATATACTGATACAGTGCAAAATTTGCCGTTAAATATCTGTTATCATTAACAAAAAATGTATAAGCAGCATTTTCATTAACAATCATACCCGATTCTGTCCAATTTAAGAAGTTGTAATATTGTGCAGGATAGGCATTTACTGTTATCTCCTCGCCATCAAAATATTCTCCTTCGCCAGAATAAGTACCGCCTTCGGGTGGATTAGCATCAAGAGTTATTAAATATTTGCCATATTCCACAAAATAACATAAAATATCTGTTGTCTCTAAAACAGTATAATAATTTCCATTGTTGTGATTTATGCCATTTACAGTTAGAGTTGCTAAGTTATAATTAGCATCAGGAGTTGCAGTTATGGTTAAAACCGTTCCATGATCTACAAATGTTCCGCTTGGTATGTTATTGCCGTCTGCGGTAACGATTAATGTACCATTTTCGGGCGTGTTATATGTAACTTGATATTGTTGAATTGCAAAATGTGCCGTTAAATGTCTGTTAGCAGTAACAATAAATGTATAAGCGGCTTCATCAGAAACAGCCACACCTGATTCTAACCAAACTATGAAGTCGGAATATTGTGCAGGGTAGGCAGTAACTGTTATCTCTTCGCCATCAAAATATTCTCCTTGACCAGAATAAGTACCTCCTTCAGGCGGATTAGCCTCAAGAGTTATATAGTATTTACCATTTGGTGAAAAATAGCACAAAATATCTGTTTGACCTACAACTATATGATTCTCACCGCTATCGACATTTATACCATTTAAAGTTAAAAATCCAATATGATAATTTTCATCGGGAGTTGCAATTATGGTTATAACTGTGCCCTGATCCACGAATGTTCCGCTTGGTATGATATTGCCATCTGCGGTAACGCTTAATGTTCCATTTTCAGGAATGTTGTAAGAAACGGGATGTTGCAGGGTTACAAAATTTGCCGTATAAGTTGTATTCACAGCAGGCATATTGAATGTATATGTTGCATTTGTGCTAATAATTGTACTTCCTTCTGTCCAATTGACAAAATTAGTATTTGAAGTAGGAGTTGCAGTTATGGTAACAGATTGATTTTCATAATATTGTCCATCGCCTGTTGTTGTGCCAGCATCCGTTGGATTTACATTTAATACAAGGTTATATTTTGGACTTTCTTCAAAACTGCATGTAATATCTGTTGACTCAACAACTGTATGGTTTCCACCGTTTGTGAAATCAATGCCATTTATTCTTAAAAATTGCAAAATAAAATTGGCATCGGGAATTGCAGTAATGGTTAAAACTGTACCATGATCCACCAATGTTCCGCTTGATATGTAATTGCCATCTGTGGTAACGCTTAAAGTTCCAAATGCAGGCGTGTTGTAAGTAACAGGATATTGCAGTGGTGCAAAGTTTGCTGTATAATCCGTATCTGAGGCAGGCATAGTGAATGTATAATAGTCATCAGTGCTAATAATTGTGCTACCATCAGTCCAATTGACAAAATAAGTATTTGAAGTAGGAGTAGCAGTTATGGTAACAGTCTGATTTTCATAATATTGTCCACCGCCTGTTGTTGTACCCGCACCCGTTGGATTTACATTTAATACAAGATTATATTTTGGATTTTCTGCAAAAGAGCATGTAACATCTGTTTCCGCTACAACTGTATGGTTTCCACCGTTCGTGAAAATAATACCATTTACCGATAAAGATGCTAAATAATAATTTTCATCGGGAGTCGCAACAATGGTTAAAACAGTACCATGTTCCACTAATGTTCCGCTGGGTATAGTTATACCGCCTGATGTAACTGATAATGTTCCATTTGCAGGTGAGGTGAGGTAAGAAAGCATGTGTTGTTTGACAGCATAATTAGCAACCAAAATTCTATTTGCTGATACGGTAAATGTATAAACTTCATCAAGGCTAACAACATAGCCACCTACAGTCCAATTTATAAAATTATATTCAGGATTTGGATTTGCATTAACAGTAACGCTTTCGCCGCTCTGGTAAAAACCACTGCCCGACTGTGTGGGATTGCCACCCTCAATTGGATTTGCTGTTAATGAAATGCTATATGAACATGCATCTTTAATAACGCTAACAGGGTCGGACTCATCTAAACCACATACCATATTAACCGACCATGTATGTTCTGTTGTAGGGTCAAAATTTGTATCTGTATATGTTGTTGCGCCTGCCACATTTGTAATAAATGTTCCATCTCTGTAAATATTGTATGAATCTGTATCAGAAACTTTTATATCATCAATTACATGATATATTCCCCAACCTGTATTTGTAGTGAGGTCATTAAATCCTAAATAATAAATACCCGATGTTGTAGGGGTGAAAGATTCTGTTATCACTATCCAACTTGGTATGGATGTGTCAATGGATTGATATATCAGATGCGCTGCATTCATTGCAACAGCGATTGGTGTTTGACCTATCCTGCATTGAAAATTAGAAAATTCATTATTAGCTCCGCCAAAATAGCCGGGCATTCTAATTGCAAAACTTATTTCATATTCGTTTCCTGCCGTGAGACTAAAACCTTGACTGAATGCCCATGCGTTTCGTCCTGATTCTTGCCAACTAAGCGCCATCATTCGTTGCCCTTCATACGCGAGTACAGTACCCATTACACCCGGAATAGCATCCTCATCACTATTCACTGTAATCCACGAATCACCACTTCCATTGTGACTAACAGTCCACCCTGCAGGTAATGCATTACCGGATGTTCCTTCAAATCCTTGCTGAAAAATAATACCTTTTTCTCCGCCTTCTTTGGCAGGGGCATTCCAAGTTAATATAGCATCACAACTTGTTGTATAATTTACTGATAGATTTGTGGCAGGATTACATGGAAGTACACCTTCGAAAATTGAAATGTCGTCTAACTGAATGCCGCGCCCATATTTTGCTTCTCCTTCAAAAGCAATCCAATAATCTGATGTAGGATTTGGCAACAAAATTGTTCTTTCTGTCCATGAACTAACATCCTCTGTATATTCTTCTAATAATGTCCACGTACCGCCTGCAGATGTTTTATAAAATATTCTCAAATTATCTTGGTCGGGATTCCACAACCCTTGCGTATGCCAAAAATTTAATGTCGGGTTTGGTAATCCCGATAAATCCATTCTGGGCATAATAAGTTTTGTTTTAATACCCGATGTATTTCCAAAGTATAGTCTTGCTTTATAACTACCGCTATGGGTAGTGTTAGGATTACCTGTGCTTGCTGCTACCACTGTCCACGAAGTTGTTCCTGTTACATATTCTTCAGTCCAGCAAGTAGGAAAGTTAGTTCCGTTGTTCTCAAAACCTTCGTTATGGGGGAATGTAGTAATTGGAGGACAACCAATACCAAAAATTGAAATGTCGTCTAACTGAATGCCGCGCCCATATTTTGCTTCTCCTTCAAAAGCAATCCAATAATCTGATGTAGCATTTGGCAACAAGATTGTTCTTTCTGTCCATGAACTAACATTTCCGGTATATTCTTCTAATAATGTCCACGTACCGCCTGCCGATGTTTTGTAAAATATTCTTAAAATATCTTGGTCTGGATTCCATAACTCTTGTGTATGCCAAAAATTTAATGTCGGGCTTGATATTGCCGTTAAATCCATTGGCGGCATAATAAGTTTTGTTTTAATACCTGATGTACTAGTATAGTTTAGCCGTGCTTTAAAACTACCGCTGTGTGCAGTGTTAGGAGTGCCTGTGCTTGCTGCTACCACTGTCCACGAAGTAGTTCCTGTAACAAATTCTTCAGTCCAGCAAGTTGGTAAGTTTGTTCCGTTGTTCTCAAAACCTTCGTCGAAAGGAAATGAAGAATTTGGAGGACAGGTTGTTGCAGTATATGTGCCGTCAATATATTGTGCACCTGAATTAATCGGGTCTAAATAGGTTTTCATTTGTTGTGTGGAGTTATACTGATCCCAATGATACCAAAGTTTTCCGTAATAGCCGTATCCATTTAAATTATAACAAGGTGGATCACCTCCGGGACCGCTAAAATTACTTCCCGTTAATGTACCGACAACTCTTTTATTTTGGTCAAAGATAGGTGAACCCGATGAGCCTCCTTGTGTAACGCCGTGCCCATTTGCTGTGGCAACGTAAGAAACGCGCCAATGGGCATTTGTTGCTCCAACTGATCCATTCCAAGTGGAAGAAACAAGCGATGAGGTGTAAGTTGATATCTTTTTAACATCACCCGCCGGATGATGAATTCCTACTCCACTTGTTGCCGCAGTATTTCTTCTGTCCCATCCGTTGTAATATACTCCATAAGAAGATGGAATGTTTGCATTTAAGCGTAACAAAAATCCGTCTGAACCAGCGTTCAATGGAATAACAACTAATGCTGTGGCACCTGTCATTGACTGTTGAGTTGCATTTCCTGCGACTCCGCAAACAAGTCGTTCATTATGAAAATAATATACAGTTTGATTTATTTCAGAAGTTGAAGCACCTTCGTAGCAGTGAAAAGCGCTTAAAAACAGCGGGTCTAAGTCTTGTGAGGTGTTATTGATAATTGTTCCCGAACAAGTGTACGTATATGGTGCAATCGGGATAGTAATTCGTGCTACACCTTTTTTTTCATCTTGCCAATTAGCACCTTCCGAACAGTTGACATCGACCATGCACCATCCTGCATCCCTAAAATCTATTAATTTTTGACCGTCATCGGTAATTACAATACCAATGTTGTTATACCCATAAGATACCCCAGTAATAATAATTGGCGATTCGTAAGTGTTATTTTGGGGCGGAACATATTCGAGTGTAATATTATCGCCGGGCAAAAATTCGGTTGCAAATTCTTCCTTTTTAGGGTTGTTTTCTTCGGTATATGCTCCGAGAACCCTCGAACGATCATTGTTGTAAATAAATAATTTTCCTCCGATGGGTATTTCAAATTTGTCGTAGGTAAGCATTAATGCTAATGCGTTTTCGGCGATAATATTTAGTCGCCAAATATCCTGTCCATTGGGCAAAGTTGTCCATTCGCCAGAATTATCAGTAGTAAAACTGACGAAAATAGTTCTTGCGATGCGTAATGGTTTCTTTTGTTCCTCCAAAAGTTTGTCTTCCTCACGCAAAGCGTTTACATCAAAATCTATCGGCAAATTTATAGCCGAGATTAATGTTTCGTTCCTATCTTGGAAATCGAAACTTGGTGGCGTACCTCCATAACTTATTTGTGAGTAGGAGTTCGCACTTATTGCTACTACTATCGCGAGCAGCAATGTTCTGAAAAAATAGTGATTTTTCATCTTTTAAAAATTTTATTTATTAATTATATAATGTATATTAAAAATTTACAATTATTCTACCGATATTTTATTATTTTTGGGCAAACACGCAGGCTTGCCCCCACACTCATTCACTCATTTACTTATTCACTCATTCACTCATTTTTCTACTAAGGTTGTTTTGTTGAAAAAATAAGGTAAAAATAAGGTTTTATCTCATTTACTCATTTACTCATTCACTCATTTTCTCATTTTCTCATTTTCTCATTTACTTATTCACTCATTTTTCTACTAAGGTTGTTTTGTTGAAAAAATAAGGTAAAAATAAGGTTTTATCTCATTTATTCATTTACTCATTCACTCATTTTCTCATTTTCTCATTTTCTCATTCACTCATTTACTTATTCACTCATTTACTTATTCACTCATTTACTTATTCACTCATTTACTTATTCACTCATTCACTCATTCACTCATTCACTCATTTTCACATTAAACTAATACTGAATAAAAATATTTACAAAAGTAGAAAAATTTTTTTAAAAACGTGAAAAAAAAATAAAAAAAAATAAAAAAAGTTGTTTTTCAGAACTTCTGACTTGGCGTAAACAGGATTGTCGCGAATTTTTGACAAATATTTCTGACTTTTAGACCTAACTCACCCACATCCTGTAGGTGCGTGCCCCGAGTTAGCGTAGGCGCAACTCGGGGGATATCCAAAGAAAAGGATGCATTCCTAACGGAATGCCGGTGGCTTGATTGGGCGTTTTTCTACCAAGCGATGCATTCTTTTTCGACATGCTCAAAGCATCGCCTAACGAAATGCAAAAACAAAAAATTGAGTGGGTCCTATGACCATACGCCCCAACATCCACTAACCACTGACCACTAATCACTAACCCCTACATTTTAATATGTACTTTAAAATTTGAAACAATTCCCTCGTCTGATACCGTTTTCACTACATAATAAGCTGTGGAAACATTGAGTTCTATTATAGTAGAACTTTTTGTACTTCCGTGATATATTACTCTTCCCAGCATATCTAAAATTTCAACGGATTTTAGATTGATATTGTTTTCGTTTACGATATAAACTTTGTTTGTTTTTCCATAAACAATAATATCAGAAGTCGTATTGTTTTTAATATCAGTCCATTCAAAAGAACAATCGATATGAGTATTAGAAACAACAAGATGAGTATCTCCACTTATAAAATCAATTCCGTTTACTTTTAAAGATTCTAAATAATAATTTTCGTCTGGAATTGCAACAATCACAATTTCAGTGCCATGCTCAACGCTACTTCCTGATTCAATTTCATTACCGTTGGCAGTTACTATTAATGTTCCATTTTGAGGATTATTGCAAGATACAACATATTGATACAGTGCAAAATTAGCCGTTAAATGTCTGTTATCATTAACAAAAAATGTATAAGCAGCATTTTCATTAACGACGGTGCCTGATTCTGTCCAATTTAAGAAGTTGTAATATTGTGCAGGATAGGCATTAACAGTTATCTCCTCGCCTTCAAAATAATCTCCCTCGCCAGAATAAGTACCTCCCTCGGGTGGATTTGCCGATAGAGTTATCGAATATTTTCCTTCTTCTACAAAATGACAAACAATATCTGTTGCCGCTACAACTGTATGATTACCACCATTTGTGAAATTGGTACCATTTACGGTTAAAGTTCCAAGATGATAATTTGTTGCAGGTGTTGCATTTATGGTTAAAACCGTACCATGATCTACAAATGTTCCACTTGGTACGTTACTGCCGCCCGCTGTTACACTTAATATACCATTTTCAGGTGTATTGTAAGTAACTTGATATTGCATAAGTGCAAAATTGGCAGTATAAGTTTTGTCAGCAGCGGGCATACTGAATGTATAAGAGGCATCGGTACTTATAATTGTGCTGCCTTCAGTCCAATTTACAAAATTATAATTTGATGCAGGAGTTGCAGTTATTGTAACAGATTGATTTTCATAATATTGCCCTGCACCTGTTGTTGTACCCGCACCTGTCGGATTTACATTTAATACAAGATTAAATTGTCCATCTTGCACAAAAGAACAAACAATATCTGTTGCCGCTATAACTATATGATTACCACCATTTGTGAAATTGGTACCATTTACGGTTAAAGTTCCAAGATGATAATTTGTTGCAGGAGTTGCATTTATAGTTAAAACTGTTCCATGATCCACAAATGTTCCACTTGGTACATTACTGCCGCCCGCTGTTACGCTTAATATACCATTTTCAGGTGTATTGTATGTAACTTGATATTGCGTGAGTGCAAAATTTGCAGTATAAGTTTTGTCAGCAGCAGGCATACTGAATGTATAAGAGGCATCAGTGCTTATTATTGTGCTGCCTTCAGTCCAATTTATAAAATTATAATTTGATGCAGGAGTTGCAGTTATGGTAACAGATTGATTTTCATAATATTGTCCTGCGCCTGTTGTTGTACCCGCACCCGTTGGATTTACATTTAATACAAGATTAAATTGTCCATCTTGCACAAAAGAACAAACAATATCTGTAGCCATTGTAACTGTGTGATTACCTCCATTTGTGAAATTGGTACCATTTACGGTTAAAGTTCCAAGATGATAATTTGTTGCAGGAGTTGCATTTATGGTTAAAACCGTTCCATGATCAACGAATGTTCCACTTGGTACGTTGCTGCCGCCTGCTGTTACACTTAAAGTCCCATTTTCAGGTGTGCTATATGTAACTTGATATTGCGTAAGTGTAAAATTGGCAGTATAAGTTTTGTTGACAGCGGGCATACTGAATGTATAAGAGGCATTTGTGCTTATTTCGGTACTTCCTTCAGTCCAATTTATAAAATTATAATTTGATGCAGGAGTTGCAGTTATGGTAACAGATTGATTTTCATAATATTGCCCTGCACCCGTTGTGGTACCCGCACCCGTTGGATTTACGTTTAGAACAAGATTAAATTGTCCATCTTGCACAAAAGAACAAACAATATCTGTTGCAGCTATAACTGTGTGATTACCACCATTTGTGAAATTGGTACCATTTACTGTTAAAGTTCCAAGATGATAATTTGTTGCAGGAGTTGCATTTATAGTTAAAACAGTACCATGATCCACGAATGTTCCACTTGGTACATTGCTGCCGCCCGCTGTTACACTTAATATACCATTTTCAGGTGTATTGTAAGTAACTTGATATTGCATAAGTGCAAAATTGGCAGTATAAGTTTTGTCAGCAGCGGGCATACTGAATGTATAAGAGGCATCGGTACTTATAATTGTGCTGCCTTCAGTCCAATTTATAAAATTATAATTTGATGCAGGAGTTGCAGTTATGGTAACAGATTGATTTTCATAATATTGCCCTGCGCCTGTTGTTGTACCCGCACCCGTTGGATTTACATTTAATACAAGATTATATTTTGGATTTTCTGCAAAAGAACAAACAATAGTTGTTGCAGCTATAACCGTATGATTACCACCATTTGTGAAATTGGTACCATTTACGGTTAAAGTTCCAAGATGATAATTTGTGGCAGGAGTTGCATTTATAGTTAAAACTGTTCCATGATCCACAAATGTTCCACTTGGTACGTTACTGCCGCCTGCTGTTACATTTAATGTTCCATTTTCAGGTGTGCTGTATGTAACTTGATATTGCGTAAGTGCAAAATTTGCCGTATAAGTTTTGTTGACAGCGGGCATACTGAATGTATAAGAGTCATTGGTGCTAATTATTGTGCTACCTTCAGTCCAGTTTATAAAATTATAATTTGATGCAGGAGTTGCAGTTATGGTAACAGATTGATTTTCATAATATTGTCCTGCGCCTGTTGTTGTGCCTGCACCCGTTGGATTTACATTAAGAACAAGATTATATTTTGGATTTTCTGCAAAAGAACAAACAATAGTTGTTGCCGCTATAACCGTATGATTACCACCATTTGTGAAATTGGTACCATTTACGGTTAAAGTTCCAAGATGATAATTTGTGGCAGGAGTTGCATTTATAGTTAAAACTGTACCATGAGTGACCGAAGTTCCACTTGGTACGTTACTGCCGCCTGCTGTTACACTTAAAGTCCCATTTTCAGGCGTACTATATGTAACTTGATATTGTTTGAGAGTATAATTAGCAACCAAAGTTCTATTTGCAGATGCGGTAAATGTGTATGTTGCATTAGTGCTTACTTCTGTACCACTTTCAGTCCAATTAACAAAGTTATATTCGGGATTAGGATTTGCATTAACAGAAACACTTCCGCCACTTTCATAAAAACCGCTACCCGACTGTGAAGGATTACCGCCTACAGTTGGATTTGCAGATACTGAAATAGTGTATACAGGTTGTGTTTGATAACAAACATCGCCGCTTTCACTTGCCGAACATACAACAGTTACGCACCAATTGTGAATTTGGTTTATGGTAACGGGTTGAGAATATTGATATGACGTGCCTGTTATTTCGTTTGCAATTTTAGCACCATCTAAATAGACATTATACAAGGATGTTCCGTCTTGCGTAATGGAAAAAACTAAATATTGACCGTCATCGCTGCAAACCATCGTATATTTTTGCCCTGCCTGAAAATTATATGTAGACGGATTATCTAAACCATAAGCATATCCGCTTGGGTGTTCAAAGACCGGAGTCCAAATGCCTGGGGGTAAATCATAATATGGAGAATAACCTTCACCTGAAGCACCAAAATTATGCTGTGCTAACCAAGAAACAATAGACCCTCCTTGTACGTCGCAAATAGCCATCATAAGTACATTTGTATATGCTAATTCTTTTAAAAACCTAACTTTTGCCATTGTCGGGTGATCTCCTACTGCGGGCGCATCCCAGTTGAGAGAGGCTGTTTGAGTTGTTGTATTAATATTAACTGCCAAATTTGTTGCTGGATTGCAAACAATTGGAACACTCAAAATAGATATATCGTCTAACTGAATGCCATACCCCCATTTTGCTTCTCCTTCAAAAGCAATGAAATAATAAGATGAAGCATTAGGTAACGGTATCGTTCTTTCGGTCCAAGAACTAACATTTCCTGTATATTCTTCTAATAATGTCCACGTGCCACTTACAGATGTTTTGTAAAAAATTCTTAAAATATCTTGGTCAGGTCCCCAACCTTGTTGCGTATGCCAAAAATTTAATGTCGGGCTTGATATTGCCGTTAAATCCATTGGCGGCATAATAAGTTTTGTTTTATTAGTCGTATAACTATCTTTGAATAGTCTCGCTTTATAACTACCGCCGTGCGCTGTTGCGGGAGTGCCGGTGCTTGATGGTACCACTGTCCATGAAGTTGTTCCTGCTACATATTCTTCCGACCAACAAGTAGGAAAGTTTGTTCCGTTGTTTTCAAAACCTTCGTTATAAGGAAAAGAAGTAATAGGAAAACAACTTACAGCAGTATATGTGCCGTCAATATATTGCGCACCCGAATTAATCGGGTCTAAATATGTCTTCATTTGTAGTGATGGATTACTCATTTGATCCCAATGATACCAAAGTTTACCATAATAGTCGTAGTTTGTAGGAATATCACAATAAGAGGAGCCGCCTGAAAGTGTTCCTACGATGCGCTTATCCTGATTAAAGATTGGCGAGCCAGAAGAGCCGCCCTCTGTAACTCCAAGATTGGTTTGAGTGGCAGCCCATTGAACACGCCAGGCCGAATTGGGTGCTGTTATATTACCACTGCCAAAATTTATACTACCTGCCGAAACGAGAGGAGAGGTAAAAGTAGATATTTTCTTAACGTCCCCATCAGGATGGTGAATGCTAACTCCGCTTGTTGCCGCTATATTTCTTCTATCCCAGCCGTTAAAATATACTCCAATTGCTGTAAGGTTTGGATTATTGGTCAAACGTAATAGCGTACCATCTGAGCTCCCATTCATTGGAATATTAACCAAAATAGTTGCTCCTGTTCTTGTTGTGTAATTAGGGGACATCGTAGTACCCGCACAAGTAGTATATTCGTAATGAAAATAATAAACAGATTGATTTACATTAGTTGTGGTAGCACCGTCGAAACAATGATAAGCACTTAACACAAGAGGGTCAAGGTCACCTGAAGTATTGTTCACAACTGAACCGCTGCAAGTGTACATATATGCTCCAATTTGAATAACAAAACGTACTACTCCTTTTTTCTGGTCTTGCCAGTTGGTTCCTTCTGGACAATTAATATTAACCTCGCACCAATCGGCAGATTCCCACCTTGTTTCTCCTGTTTGCTCGTCTTTATATGGTTTTAGGAAAAACAAATTATTGTATCCATACACAACTCCTGAAATAATAATAGGAGATTCGTAATAATTAATTTGGGGAGGTACAAATTCGAGCGTAATATTGTCGCCCAAGATAAACTCAGTGGCAAATTCAATGATTTGTGGATTGTTTTCTTCTGTATAAGCACCAAGAATGCGCGAACGGTCGTCGTTATAGATAAACAATTTTCCGCCTTCAGGTATTTCAAACTTGTCGTAAGTTAGCATTATTGCTAAGGCATCTTTGGCAATAATATTTAGTCGCCAAATATCCTGTCCATCGGGCAGAGTTGTCCATTCGCCTGAATTATCAGTAGTAAAACTGACAGGAATAATTTTTGCAATGCGTGGGGGTTTCTTTTCGGTTTCTAAAATTTTGTCTTCCTCACGCAAAGCGTTTACGTCAAAATCAATCGGCACATTTATAGCCGAGATTAATGTTTCGTTCCTTTCTTGGAAATCGAAACTTGGTGGCGTTCCTCCAAAACTTATTTGTGAGTAGGAGTTCGCACTTATTGCTACTACTATCGCGAGCAGCAATGTTCTGAAAAAATAGTAATTTTTCATAGTAAAGTTATTAATAAAGTGGTACATAATATAAATTTAAGAAATTAATTATTTGAGGTTTAAATTATTTCAAAATAAGACCGTTTGTACGGTATTTTCTAATATTTTTCTATTCAATTTTTTTTACAAAAGTAATAATATTTTTTTATAAAATGAAAAAGAAAAAAAAAAAATAAAGTTTTTTTTCAGAACCCCTTGTTAGTGGTCAGTGATTAGTGGTTAGTGGTTAGTGGTTAGTGGTTAGTGGTTAGTGGTTAGTGATTAGTGATTAGTGATTAGTAGTTAATGACTCATTCGCTCATTAACTCATTCGCTCATTAACTTATTCACTCATTAACTTATTCACTCATTTGCAGACAACTGATAACTGATAACTGATAACTGAAAACTGAAAACTGAAAACTGAAAACTATTAAAAAATCTGTAAAATATAATAAAAGGTAGCCTGTTTCGTTTTTACAAAAAATATTTAGGTATGAAGTTCTATTTTTCAGTTCTATTATTATTAATAGGTTCTTTATTAGTAGGTCAACCTGTAAAACAGGCACCCAATTTGCCTGAGTTTGACTATCGACCATTAAATTTCGGTTTTTTAATGGGGTTAAATACAATGAATTATCTTGTTATTCATGCCGAACATCTTCCACCGGGTGCTGAAAGACGTTATGCGGATGTTATGTCTCTTAGTCCGGGTTTAAATTTGGGTATGGTAACAAATTTTCGTATCAACAAATATTTTAGTTTACGGATTTTGCCGGGTCTTTCGTTTGGGCAGCGTGATTTATTATTTATCAATGACAAAGGAGTTGCCGACAAGCACGCTTTAGAACTCAAATCGACCTATTTGGAATGTCCAATGTTAATAAAATTAAATGGCGCAAGAATGATGAACGCCAAACCCTACTTTGTTGGTGGAGTGAATGTTAGGTACGATTTAGCAAAAAGCAAAAAAGATGGACTTCTAATTAATCCATTAGATGTATATTGGGAGTTTGGCGCAGGAATAGATTCCTATATGGCTTATTTTAGGTTTAGTACAGAATTTAAAATTTCAGTCGGAATGTTAAATGTCTTAAATAAAGAAGGTACGGGAGAATATGAAGATATTTACTATACAAAAGTTTTAGATAAATTGCTTTCACGTGTGTTTGTACTGACTTTTTATTTTGAATAAACAACAAACTATAAGCAAGCAATTAATCAAAAAGTTTTTGTGTTTTATAAAAATCTTTGCTTGGAATTGTAAAAATAATATTAACTTTGTGCTTTTGATTCGCATAAAAAATTTTGGATTTAATATGAATTTCAGAGTTGCAAAACATAGAAAGAACGTACATCTAATTATAAAAGAATAGTTTAAAAAGTTAAGTAAAATTGAAAAACCGATTTTTTTACATATTATTATTTTTATTTTTTGGGATTACGATTCTGAAAGCCGAAAAAGGACGGCTTATTACTCCTAACGATGGACTTTCAAATAGCCATATAAATCAAATTTATCAAGATTCAAAAGGATATATCTGGATTGCAACAGAAAACGGTTTGAACAAGTTCAACGGATATGATTTTGAGGTATATTTGGCAATTCCTGATGATACTACTTCCATAAAGGTTAATTTTGTTACTTATGTTTTTGAGGATAGTCGCGGATTATTTTGGGTTTCTACATTAAATGGGTTGTTGCAGTTTGATAGAACAAATAATATTTTTCTTCAATGGAAAATGGAAGAATTAGGTGGAAACTACAAAGATAGTCGTGCCGGATATATTTTAGAAGATAGAAATAATAATTTATGGATTTCCTTTCACGGAGAGGGCGTAGTGATGCTCGATGCAATAACTTTATCTGCTGTTTTAATTCAAGGTCCAAACGATGAAATTGCAAATAAAACAATTAATTGTATGTACGAAGACCACCATGGGCATCTTTGGTTTGGTACGGAAGACCATGGAGTTTTTGTTTTTAATCCTACAAATAATACAATAAAACATTTCCATACAGACCCCTTCGACCCAACAAGCTTAAATTCCAATAAAATATTCTCAATTTGCGAAAATGCCAATGGCGAAATATGGATTGGAACATTAGGCGGTGGTATCAATATTTTTGACGAACAATCTCAAAGTTTCAAGGCAATAAAATCTGATGGCGATTACACAGAAAATTTGATTTATTCTTTATTATTAGATAATAATCAAACATTTTGGGCAGGAACTGACGGCGCTGGACTATTCAGCTTTGACATCGAGGGCAATAAATCTATTTATTGGGAAGATGTTTCTTCAATAATTGATTTAAGGAGTCTCAAAGTACATGCATTATTTCAGGATAGACAGGGAAATATTTGGGCAGGGTTATTTCAAAAAGGAGTGTTATTGATTTCAGCCACAGGAAGACATTTTCAAAATATAGGCTTTAATCCTTTTGATGATACTAAAAGCATTGGTACACAATGTGTTATCTCTATTATTGAAGATTATCAAGGAAACGTTTGGGCAGGCACTGACGGAGACGGTCTGTATAGAATCAATACTTCCGGAAACGTTGACCATTTTTCTACTCACAATACACCCGGACTGAGAGGGAGCGTTATTACCGCGCTTTTTGAAGATAAAGAACATAATATTTGGATTGGAACATATTTACATGGACTATTTAGATATAATATTAAAGATGCTAAAATTGATATGCACTTTCAACGTTCCGCCACAGGTAACGGACTGAACTATAATCATGTAACAAGTTTTTTGCAAGACGATGACGGAAATATTTGGATAGCAACAATGGGTGGAGGAGTATCTCTATTAGATATGAAGACGTTTCAATTTCAACACTATTTGAATGTACAAGATAGTTCAAAAGACAAAATATCAGGTAATTGGGTCTTCGATATTTATATGGACACCGAAAAGACTATATGGGCTGCTACATCTGACGGTCTCAATTGTTATAACCCCGAAAAAAACCTTTTCGACCCTTTTGCACTCACAGGGCAAGTACAAGCAAAATCACATTTGTTATTCTCAATTCAGGAAGATAGAAAAGGAAATATCTGGATTGGTAGTTTTCACGGATTGCACCGCATTGACAAAAGGTCAGGGCTTTCAAGAGTAATCACAACCAAAAACGGACTCCCCGATAATATGGTTACGGGCATAGAAGAAGATATCAATAATGTTTTATGGGTTAGTACAGGAAGAGGATTGTCAAGATATAACCCTGAAACTGAGGAATTTATAAACTTCCTTGCAGAAGATGGTATCCAAAGTAATGAATTTAGAAGAAGAAGCCATTTTAAAGGAAAAAATGATAAAATGTATTTCGGTGGAATTAAAGGAATTACAACTTTCATTCCATCAACTATTTCGGTGGAATATAATTTGTTAGAACTTGTTTTTACTGATTTATACGTTAATAATGAACTTGTTAGAGCAGGACAATCTGACATTTTGACAAATTCATTAGACGAAACAACAACAATTAAACTGAAATATAATCAAAATAATTTTACTTTCCATTTTGCTGCGTTGGAATACGGAATGCCGCACAGGGTAGAGTATTTTGCACAAATGGAAACTTTTGACCCGCACCCGCGACAAGTCAAAAGCAATATCCGAAGCGTTACATATACAAATATGAACCCCGGAAAATATGTTTTTAAAGTGCAAGCAACCATTGACGGCGTAAATATTCTACATAAAGAGATGGAAGTCATTATTTTACCGCCATGGTGGATGAGCACTGTTCTCAAAATTATATATGGTTTAATTGTAGTTGTACTTTTATTTTTCGTATTTAACTTTTTGTCTTACAGAAAATTACAACAGTATCACAAACAATTAGAAGAGATTGTAGAAGAACGAACAAGTGAACTGATTTCTGCCAAAGAAAAAGCAGAAGAATCTGACATGCTCAAATCAGCATTTTTAGCAAATATGTCCCACGAAATTCGTACTCCTCTCCACGGAATAGTAGGCTTTTTAAAATTCTTAAACAAAGAAGACATCGCACCCGAAGAAAAAGACGAATACATTGATATCATAAAATCTAACAGTATTCAACTACAACGAATTATTGATGACATTATTGACGTTTCAAAGATTGAGGCAAAATTGATGACCATAATGCCCATTCCTATTGACCTCAACAAATTGATGAACGAAATGTTTTTATTCTTTAAATCATATCTTTTATCCTACAAAAAAGAGAATATCGAGTTAATCCTTGATACTCACGGTTTTATTGACGACAGCTTGATTTACGCCGATGCCTTACGATTACAGCAAGTGCTTAATAATCTGATAAGTAATGCCGTCAAATTTACTGAGAAAGGTTATATCCGTTTCGGTTACAGAAAATCTGAACCCGATATGTTAGAATTTGTTGTCGAAGATTCCGGTATCGGTATTCCTGCCGACCAATTAGAAGTTATTTTTGAACGTTTTAGGCAAGCAGAATTTAACAAATTGCTTAGCCGTCAATATGGCGGAAGTGGATTAGGATTAACAATATCCCGCAGTTTAGTCCAATTGAAAGGAGGAGAGTTATGGGTACAATCAACCGAAGGAATAGGCTCGACTTTTTATTTCAATATCTCATATTTGCCCATTGCACCCGAAGAACTTAATTTTTTCAAATCAAAAAAATCAAAAACTGATATCACAAAACCTATCCACGAAAAATCAGTATTGTTGGTAGAACCAAATCAAATGAAGTCAAAATATTACGAAAAACTTATTTTTGCAGCAGGTGCAAACCTTATTAAAGCCGAAAATTTTCACCAATGCCAAGATATTTTAGCACAACTAACTAATATTAACGTAGTCTTTATTAACGCATCCATTGTAGATACCGAAGATATATACGCTTATTGCAAAACGTTAAAAGAACGACACAAATTCCATATCGTCATCATTATGTCAAATAAAGATAGAAAAAATAAACATTTTATTTTCAGCAATATATCAGATACAATTCTACAAACACCCGTTGGTTATACTGATATTTTGAAAATAATATCAGCATAATATTTCATTTTTCAAGCACAGGACTCCTGATATTTCGGAAACACGATTGTAGCAATTTTCCCTTTTTTTTAATAAGTTCCTTTATTCGCATGCATTATTTATAAATGCTATTCGTAGTCTCGCTGCATGCCATTCATATCTGAGTATCGTTGTGTGTGCGACCCTTGCGGTCGCACCATTACCATCCCGTATAGTATTGTAGGGGCGAGGCTTGCCCTCGCCCTTTTTGTATTTTAGGCAACCGCAAGGGTTGCCCCTACAAGGCTTGCCCTCGCCCTTTTTGTATTTTAGGCAACCGCAAGGGTTGCCCCTACAAGGCTTGCCCTCGCCCTTTTTGTATTTTAGGCAACCGCAAGGGTTGCCCCTACAAGGCTTGCCCTCGCCCTTT
>Ga0099364_10000725_pt1 | contig 55998 bp, 51 predicted proteins | sample TergutTh196P3_FD_73070 | JGI IMG/M metagenome (GOLD analysis project Ga0099364, IMG submission 73070) | Microcerotermes parvus P3 segment gut microbial communities from Pointe-Noire, Republic of the Congo - Th196 P3 | ecosystem: Host-associated > Arthropoda: Insects > Digestive system > Gut ... | reverse complement strand
GGCCCGGCGCCCCGGCCCCCCCGACCCCGCTAGGCCTCTCCGGCGGGGTATCGGGTTTTTAACCCCCGATTCCCGCGACAGAAGTCTCGAATTCTTGCTCAGTCGAGATCGGCCGGTCGCGCAAGATCGGCCAGGACATGATCTTTCGCCGCCTCGTACTGGGCGTCGGAGAGGTCTCCGGCGGCGCGCAGCCGTGCCAGGCGTTCCAGCCGGTCGACGATATCCGCTGGCATGTCGTCGGCCGACGCTACCGGCGGATCGCCGACCGGCAGAGGCGTGCCCCAGTCGAGCACCGACGTGCTGGCAAACATATCGGCCGCGGCCTCCCGGCTCAGGTCGGGCAGGTGGGTACCCGGGGTGGAGATATCGGAGACGTTCAGCAGGTCGACCTGCAGGCCCTGCTCGGCCAGGTCGCCCTTCGTGGCCTGGACCACGGCCTCGGACAGGGCGTGGCGGTCGGCGATGATCTCCTGCACCGTCATCTTGCCGACGATGGACCGCAGCGACCCCTCCAAGGACAACTGGACGAACTTGTCCAGGGCGTCCTGCTGGCTCGGGAACCGTTGTGCGGCCCGACGCACACCGTCGACAGTACTGCAGACCCTGAAGCTGGCCGAGGCGTGGACGGCCAGCTTGACACAGTTCTTGTCCACCCCTTCGACGCTGACCGCGATCTGGCGCTGCTCCAGCGAGACCGTGACGCACCGCTGGATGACCGGCCAGACGAAAGCCCGTCCACCGATGACGACCTTCTGCCCGCCGTTCTCCGGCTCATTCGTACGGGCACCTCGCCCGACGACGATCAACGCCTCGTTGGGCGGCACCCGTCTGATCCGACTGACGGCGAAACCACTGATGGCAAAGAAGACGACAAGTCCGATGACGGCCGCCACGATGACGGTGCCGTCGGAGTAGGAGTAGGAGTCCACGGGTTGCTCCGTCCTGGACGAGGTCTGCTCCGGTTCATTGTGCCACCCAGAGCGAGGCCCCAAGTCGGCAAGCACCTCCGCAGGAGGCCGACCAGGTCCGCCGCGGACTCAGCGGTTCCCAGCTCGCCCTACCCGGCGGCACCGCAGACCACCTGGGGGCATCCCAGCTCACGGATTTCCACGACGAAGAACTCTCGTTCGGGCGCTGACCGATCGGGTGCGTTCCTGGGTGCGACAGCGGTTCACCGTGCCTGGCAGGTGGGGCACCAGAAGACCGGCCGTTCGTCTGGTGGTTGACGGGCCTGACCCCGGGCGACGGGGGTGCCGCACCGGGGGCAGGGACGGTCGCGCCGCCCGTGGACCCGGATGGTGGGACTCCCCGCGACCGAGTCCTGCATGAGACGCCGGGCGGTGCGCAGCACCACGACCGGGTCGACCTCGTCGGCTGGCGTCCAGGGGAAGATCCGGTGGGCGAACAGGGACTCAGCCAGCCAGATGGTGCCGATACCGGCGACGACCCGCTGGTCGAGCAGCACGTCGCAGACTCGGGTCGCACCGCACCGGTCCCAGCGGGCGACCGCCTCCGCCAGCCCGGGACCAGGCACCCCGGCACCGGTGTCGAACCCGTCGTCGAGCAGGTCCGGCCCGAGGTGCCCGACCAGCTCGTGCTCCTGCGCGGTCGGCACCAGGTCGAGCCTGCCCAGGGCGAAGCCGATGGCGGTGCGATCTGGTGTCGTGAGCACCGCCCGCACGCGCTGAGACCATGCCTCCCCGGCCTGCGACCCGGTGGCCACCACCCGCCAGGCACCGTCCATCCGCAGGTGGGAGTGTATGGTCCGACCGTCGTCGAGCCGCGTCAGCAGGTGCTTGCCGAACGGCCGGGTGTGCCGCACGGTCCGCCCGGCCAGGTCTACGGACGCTGCTGTCGGCCAGCGCAGCTCGCCGCGGACCAGCCGCCGCCCCGCCAGCGTCTCGTCCAGCCGCGCCGCCGTCATCCGCAGCGCGTCACCCTCCGGCAACGACGACCTCCCGAGAACGACCCAGGTCAGCCGACGGTGGTCAGGTCCCGACGGGACACCCCGCGCGCCAGCTCGACCGGCACGGTGTCGGGGACGAAGAGACCCTCCGCCACGGCCACGCGGTCGCTAACCTCACGCAGGATCACCGACATGGGCACGTCCAGCGCCTCGCAGATGCTGTGCAACAGCTCGGACGACGCTTCTTTCTGGCCGCGCTCCACCTCGGACAGGTAGCCCAGAGACACCCGCGCCGCGGACGACACCTCCCGGAGGGTGCGCCCCTGGTTCTGACGGGCGTCGCGGAGCACGTCACCGATCTCACGGCGTAGCACGATCATCCGGGTCTCCCCTCTCGTCTCGTCAGTCGGACAGGTCTGCTCGTATGGTGCGTTCCGCACCGTCATGGGTCCACCGTATCGTGTATGCCCGATTCGTCCACCGGAACGCCGTGGACTTATCGCACCCCTTCCAACGCTGACAGGCCGGTCGATGTTCCCCACGACCCTGACCATCGGCGTTCTGGGCACCTCGCTTGAGCGGACGGCTCAGATCTGGTCCGAGCTGACGAGCTCCAGCGCGAGTCCGAGGACCTGCGTCACGCTGGTTGCGCGGATCGTCTCACGGTCCCCGGCCAGGGCGAGCGTCCTGACCTCGGCGTGGCGCGGACCGGCGACGGCGACGTACACCGTCCCGACGCTCTGACCGTCGGCCGGATCCGGTCCGGCCACCCCGGTCGTGGCCAGGCCGACGTCGGCCCCCAGGGCGACGCGCACCCCGTCAGCCATCTGGCGGGCCACCTGCGGGTGCACCGCCCCCGATGCGGCGAGCCGGTCGGCGTCCACGCCCAGCAGCGTGTGCTTGAGGTCGGTGGCATACGGCACCACCGCCCCCCGGAGCACCCGGGACGCGCCGGGCACCGCCACCAGGGCGGCACAGACCGCGCCTCCGGTCAGCGACTCGGCGACCGCCAGGCTGCGACCGCGGGCCTCCAGCGCAGCCAGCAGCCGGGCCGCCGTCCCCCCGGGCAGGTCAGGCTCGGGCATATCAGGCCTCCGCTCGGATGCGGGCCGCGGTCCGCAGGTAGTCGACCCCGGTGACGACGGTGACGACCAGCGCTGCCGCCATCGTCGCCCAGGCCACCCAGGTGACGGCTAGCGGCAGATGGTCCAGCGGCAGCAGGAACAGGCCGATCGCAACGGACTGGAGCACCGTCTTGAGCTTGCCGCCGCGCGACGCGGGCAGCACGACGTAGCGCAGCAGGAAGAACCGCATCACGGTGATACCCACCTCGCGCACGCCGATCACCACCGTCACCCACCACCACAGCTCGCCCAGGGCCGACAGCACGACCAGCGCGGACCCCATGAGCAGCTTGTCGGCGATCGGGTCGAGGATCTTGCCGACATCGGTGACCTGGTCCCAGCGCCGGGCCAGCCACCCGTCGAGCTGGTCGGTGGCCGCGGCGACGACGAACAGGCCGACGGCGAGCAGCCGGAGCCCCAGCCGGTCCGCACCGACGACGAGGACCACCACGAACACCGGTACCAGGGCGATGCGGAGCACGGTCAGCAGGTTCGGCAGCGTCCTGGTGGTACGTCGTGTGCTCACGGAGTGAAGCCTATGTAGTAGACCGTGGTTTGGGCCGCTCGACGTCTAGCGCGACAGTACCGCGCCGTTTACCGTCAGGACATGAGATGCGGTCCCCGACAGTACGGGCGAACCAGGCGGCCCGTGCTCGCAGCCGTGATGGTCCCCGCTGTGGTCCTGGGGCTGGGCGGCTGCCTGGCCAAGGATCCCGCTCAGGCCGTCGACGTCTCACGGAGCCCCACGCCGACCCGGACGGCCGAACCGGACGCGCACTTCACCATCGTCGCTGGTGGCGATGTGCTGCCCCATATGCCGGTGCTGGCGTCGGCGCGCACCGCGGACGGGTACGATTTCACCCCCTTGCTGGCCGGGCTGGACCCGTGGGTCTCCGGGGCGGACCTGGCGCTGTGCAACATGGAGGTTCCGGTGACACCGGCGGGGAGCTCACCGAGCGGCTACCCGGTGTTCGGCACGGTGCCCGAGGTGGTCCGCGACCTGAGAGCACAAGGCTGGGACGGGTGCTCGACGGCGTCCAACCACGCGGTCGACCGCGGGCAGGCCGGGATCGACGCGACCATCGACGCCTTCGACACCTTCGGGCTCGGCCACGTCGGCACGGCCCGCAGCGAGGCGGAGGACACCCCCCAGCTGTACCGGCTGGACCGGGCCGGGCGGACCTTCACCGTCGCGCACCTCGCGGTGACGTACGGCACCAACGGTATTCCGGTGGGCCACCCGTGGTCGGTGAACCTCATCGACGTCGACGAGATCGTCGCCCGGGCCACGCAGGCCCGCGCCGACGGTGCCGATGTGGTCCTGGTATCGGTGCACTGCTGCACCGAGTACGTCACCGCACCGGACGCCCAGCAGGTGGACGTCGCCACCCGGCTGGCCGACTCCGGGGTGGTGGACCTGGTCGTCGGGCACCACGCGCACGTCCCGCAGCCGATCGAGCTGCTGCCCGGCGGCCCGGGCGGGCGGGGCATGTGGGTGGCCTACGGCCTGGGCAACTACGTGTCGAACCAGGACTCCGCCTGCTGCGTCGCGGCCACCGCCAGCAGCCAGCTGCTCGTGGTGCAGGTGACCGCCACGGGCGCCGACCCGAGGGCCGGGACCGAGGCGGGCCCCCCGCGGGTGACGTCGGCGGCGTACCTGCCGCTCACCGTGGACCGTCGCGGCGGGCACCGGGTGCACGCGCTGCCCGAGATCTCCGACGGGGCCGGCCAGCTGTCGGCCAGCGAGGTGGCAACCCGTCTCGGCCAGGTGACCGGCGCCGCCGGACCGCAGGCAACGGTCGCCGCGACGCCTCCGACACCGACCGGCGACCCACCGGTCGTCGTGAGGCGGCCCTAGACAGTGGGTGGGAGACAGTGGGGACGGTTCCTAATGTCTTGCCTGGTCAGGGGCAGAAGACAATAGGAACCGTCCCCACTGTCCTCTAGGGTTCGTCGGTCCAGGGGTCTTCAAGGGACTCGCTGGTGTCGTCGGACGGGGTCTCGCCGCGTAGCAGGGCCAGGGTGGCGGCCAGGTCGTCGGGACGGACCAGCACGTCACGGGCCTTGGAGCCTTCGGACGGGCCGACGATCTGGCGCGACTCCAGCAGGTCCATGAGCCGACCGGCCTTGGCGAACCCGACCCGCAGTTTCCGCTGCAGCATCGACGTGGAGCCGAACTGCGTGGTGATCACCAGCTCGGCGGCCTGCAGCAGCAGGTCCAGGTCGTCGCCGATGTCCTCGTCGACCTGCTTCTTGGCCGCGGCGACGGCCACGTCCGGACGGTACTCGGGCTTGGCCTGGGTCTTGACGTGCTCGACGACGGCGTGGATCTCCGACTCGGCGACCCACGCCCCCTGGGTGCGCATCGGCTTGGCCGCCCCCATGGGCAGGAACAGCGCGTCGCCCTGACCGATGAGCTTCTCGGCACCGGGCTGGTCGAGCACCACCCGGGAGTCGGTCAGCGACGACGTGGCGAAGGCCAGCCGGGACGGCACGTTGGCCTTGATCAGGCCGGTGACCACGTCGACCGACGGCCGTTGGGTGGCCAGCACCAGGTGGATGCCCGCGGCGCGCGCCAGCTGGGTGATCCGCTGGATCGACTCCTCGACGTCACGCGGGGAGACCATCATCAGGTCGGCCAGCTCGTCCACGATGACCAGCAGGTACGGGTAGGCGGCGATCTTGCGTTCCGAACCGGGCAGCGGCTTGACCTTGCCCGCGCGCACCGCGGCGTTGAAGTCGTCGATGTGCTTGAACCCGAAGGTGGCCAGGTCGTCGTACCGGGCCTCCATCTCCTTGACCACCCAGTCCAGGGCCTCGGCGGCCTTCTTCGGGTTGGTGATGATCGGTGTGATCAGGTGCGGGATGCCCTCGTACACGGTCAGCTCGACCCGTTTGGGGTCGACGAGGATCATCCGCACCTGGTCCGGGGTGGCACGCATCAGGACCGACACGATCATCGAGTTCACGAAGCTCGACTTGCCGGAGCCGGTAGCACCGGCGACCAGCAGGTGCGGCATCTTCGCCAGGTTGGCCACGACGTACCCGCCCTCGACGTCCTTGCCGACACCGACCACCAGCGGGTGGTCCGAGCGCCGGGCCGCCGCCGAACGCAGCACGTCGCCGAGGGAGACGGTCTCCCGGTCGCTGTTGGGGATCTCGATACCGATCGCGGACTTGCCAGGGATCGGCGAGAGGATCCGCACATCGGCGCTGGCCACGGCGTAGGCGATATTGCGCGACAGGGCAGTGACCCGTTCCACCTTGACCGCCTGGCCGAGCTCGACCTCGTAGCGGGTCACCGTCGGGCCCCGGGTGAACCCGGTGACCTGGGCGTCGATCTCGAACTGCTCCAGCACCGAGGTCAGCGACTCCACGACCCGGTCGTTGGCGGCCGACCGCACCTTGTGCGGCACCCCCTTGGCCAGGGCGTCGTCGGACGGCAGCAGGTACAGCACGTCGCCGCCCAGGGTCGGCTGCTCGCCGGGCGGCACAGCCCGGTTCTGCGGCGCCACCAGCGGCTGCTTCGTCAGGGCCTTGGTCGTGACCCCGTCGTCGGGTTCGTCAGGCTGGTCCGGGTCGTCGATGACCTGGGTCGGCGCCGACGACGGGTCCGCATCGGGTCCGCCCGGCGCGACCACGGCGGCCTTCTTGAACGCCTCGTCCCCGTCGTAGCGGTCCAGCCGGGCGGTCGGAGCACCAGCGGCCTTCTTGCGCCGCCCGAACCGGCCGCGCCGGGCTGGTGCCGCCTCGCCGTCCGGGTCCGTCTCGTCCGAGGTCGCGGCGAACAGGGCCCGCAACCGGGGCCAGATCTGGTTCACCGGCGTCTTGGTCACCACGAGCAGCCCGAACACCGCCAGCAGCACCAGCAGGATGGCCGTCACCACCCCGGACAGCAGCGCGGCCAGCGGCGTACCCGCGGTCCAGCCGACTATGCCCCCGGCCCGGCGGATCGTCTCCCAGTCGTCCATCCCGGGCCGTCCGGCCCGCAGGTGCACCAGCCCGACGACGGCGATGACGACGGCCGACACCCCCACGGTGATCCGGCCGTTGTCGGCCACCCGGTCCGGGTGCCGGAAGAGCCGCACCGCGAACCAGGCCAGCACCACCGGCGTGGCCTTGCCGAGCAGGCCGAACCCCCCGGCCACCACCCAGTGGATCCCCGTCCCGGCCGCGCCGGACAGCGAGAACCACTCCCAGGCGGCGATCGCCACCGCGATCCCGAGCAGGAAGAACGCCGCCCCGTCGCGCCGGTGCGCCGGGTCCAGGTCCCGCGCGCCCTGACCGACCTTGCGGGCCGTGCCGCCGACGAGGTGGGCCGCCCCCATCCAGGTGCCGCGCACCACCCGCACCGGTATCGACGACGGTCCCGAAGCGTCGGGCTTCCCGTTCTTCGGTCCTGCGCTCTTCGGTTTCGACCCCGACCTGGCGGCTGGCTTGGTCACCGGTTTCGACGATGCGGTGCGTCCGCCCTTGGCCGGGCTCCTGGCTGGGCGCGCGTCACCAGAGCCGGAGCGGGCGGTCGGTGCCGCAGACGTACGAGGAGCCACGGTCCCACCGTAGCGACGCTGAGCCGCCGACATGCCCGAACCACACCGCAGACTGGACAAGCCGGACCGACCGCGCTCGTAGGTCGCCGTGAGGAGGAGTAGCCTGGGTTTCACACGAAAGGGATGACAGTGCAGGTTCTGGACGGACAGGTCGCGGTCGAGACCGTCGACGATCACCAGTACGTCAGGATCGCCAGTACCGGGACCGCCGACACGGTCCGCGAGCTGCCGGACGCGTTCCGTGTGGTGGCGGTAGAGCAGGACGGCGACCTGGTGGTGCTGCTGGCCGAAGACGGCCGCGAGGTCCGGGCCACCCCCGGCCAGCTGGCGCTGCCCGGGACTCCGATCCCGTCAGGGCTCAACCCTGACCACCAGGCGCACCTGGCGGCCGAGCTGTTCGGCCTGGCGACCGTCCCGGCCCTGGACGCGGACGACCCCCGTCTCACTGCGACCCTGCGCGACCACCACCTCGGCGAGATCGTCTTCGACCCGGTGGACGGGGTCGTCGCGTACGACGTTCCCACCCTGGTCGGCGACATCCAGGTCCGGTTCTGGGCGGCCGGTCACGACCGGGTCAGGACTCTGCTGCCGCTGACCCACGAGCTTGTCGACCAGCTGCCCCAGGTGCGTGACGCGGCCGTCGAATTCCTCTGGCAGTGGGGTGCTACCGGCGGTGACACCGCCGAGGGCCACGAGCAGTTCCGCACTAACTTCGGCGTGCAGGCCCTGTCCGTCTACCACTCCGGCGCGTTCGCCGTCGAGCTGTCCGACGACCAGACGGTGTTCGCCGAGTCCTTCCTCGACGGCTACTGGCCCGCGGTCCACTTCCTGCCCGACGGCGAACCCGTCTTCATCACCACCGAGAGCTGACGACTCACAGGACTCGCTTGCCGTCCACAGTCAGGCTTCCACGACGACCGGGATGATCATGGGGCGGCGGCGCAGACGGTTGGAGGCCCAGCGTCCGACGACCCGGCGGATCGCCTGCTGCAGCTGGTGGGTGTCGGCGCCCTGACCGGCCGCGTCGGCCAGGGCGGCGGTGATCTCGGGCAGCACGGCGTCGAAGACGTCGTCGGCCTCCGCCACGCCGCGGGCGTGGATCTGGGGGCCTGCCAGGACCGATCCGTCGGTGGCGGAGACCACGGCGAAGATCGACACGAAGCCTTCGTCGCCGAGGATGCGGCGGTCCTTGAGCTCGGCCTCGGTGATGGTGCCGACCGACGAACCGTCGACGTACACGTAGCCGCAGGGCACCGCGCCGACGATACGGGCCTCGTGGTCGACCAGGTCCACCACGACGCCGTCCTCGGCCAGCAGCACCCGGTCCGGCGGCACCCCGGTCTGCACCGCCAGGGCGCCGGAGGCCACCAGGTGCCGCACCTCGCCGTGCACCGGCATGACATTGGCCGGACGCAGGATGTTGTAGCAGTAGACCAGCTCACCGGCGGCGGCGTGCCCGGACACGTGGACCTTGGCGTTACCGGAGTGCACCACCCGGGCGCCGAGCCGGGTCAGCCCGTTGATCACCCGGAACACGGCGTTCTCGTTACCGGGGATCAGCGACGACGCCAGGATCACCGTGTCCCCCGGGCCGACGCTGACCTGGTGGTCGTTGTTGGCGATCCGGGACAGGGCGGCCATCGGTTCGCCCTGCGAGCCGGTGCACATGAGCACCACTTCGTCGTCGGGCAGCGAACCGACGTCCTTGACGTCGACCAGCACGCCCGGCGGCACGGTGAGGTAGCCCAGGTCGGCGGCCACGGTCATGTTGCGCACCATGGACCGGCCGACCAGCGCCACCCGGCGACGGTGGGTGGCGGCGGCGTCCATCACCTGCTGCACCCGGTGCACGTGGGAGGCGAACGACGCCACGACGATCCGGCCCGCCGATTCGTGGAACACCCGGTCCAGCACCGGGCTGATCTCCTTCTCCCCCGCGACGAACCCCGGCACCTCGGCGTTGGTCGAGTCGACCATGAACAGGTCGACGCCCTCGGTACCGAGCCGGGCGAAGGCCCGCAGGTCGGTGATCCGCCCGTCCAGCGGCAGCTGGTCCATCTTGAAGTCGCCGGTGTGCAGCACCGTGCCGGCCGACGTGCGCACGAACACCGCCAGGGCGTCCGGGATGGAGTGGTTGACGGCGACGAACTCGCAGTCGAACGCGCCCAGACGCTCGCGCTGCCCCGCCGCGACCTCCAGGGTGTACGGCTTGATGCGGTGCTCGGCCAGCTTGGCCTCGACGAACGCCAGGGTCAGCCGGGACCCGACCAGCGGGATGTCCGGGCACAGCCGCAGCAGGTACGGCACCGCCCCGATATGGTCCTCGTGGCCGTGGGTGAGCACGACCGCCTCGACATCGCCCAGCCGGTCGGCGATGTGGTCGAAGTCCGGCAGGATCAGGTCGACGCCGGGCTGGTGGTCCTCGGGGAACAGCACCCCGCAGTCGATGACCAGCAGCCGCCCGTCCAGCTCCAGGACCGCCATGTTGCGGCCCACCTCGCCCAGGCCGCCCAGGGCGACGATGCGCAGCGTGCCAGAGTCCAGGGCAGGGGGCAGTGCCAGCTCAGGGTGGGGGTGGCTCACTGGCGCTCCCGGTACAAAATCGCGTGCGGGCTGTGGTGTCTATCGGTCGAGCAGTCCGGCGCGGACCAGACCGGCCCGCACCCCCGCCACCTCGTCGTCGGTGAGCGGGGTGATGGGCAGCCGGGTGGCGCGCGAGTCCAGCACGCCGAGCAGCTGGCAGGCGGCCTTCGCGGCGGCGGCCTGCATCCCGGCGCCGTTGAGCGCCTCGACCGCTGGCGCCATCGAGCGGTTCGCGGCCAGGGCACCAGCGTGGTCACCGGCGTCCCAGGCCCGGGTGAGCCGGGCGAACACCCCGGCGGCGGCGTGCGCGGTCACCGACACCACGCCCACCGCGCCGACGGCCAGCATCGGCAGGTACATGGCGTCGTCCCCGGAGTACCAGGCCAGCCCGGTGCGGGCCTGCGAGCGCCCCGCGCCGACGACGTCACCGGTGGCGTCCTTGACGGCGGCGACCCTGGGGTGCTCGGCCAGCCGGGCCAGGGTGTCGCCAGCGATCCGCACCCCGGTCCGGCCCGGGACGTCGTACAGCATCACCGGCAGGTCGGTGGCGTCGGCCACGGCCTCCATGTGCCGGGCCAGGCCCTCCTGGGACGGCCGGGAGTAGTACGGGCTGACGACGAGCAGACCGTGCGCCCCGGCCTCGGCGGCCTGCTCGGCCATCCGCACCGCGTGCAGGGTGTCGTTGGACCCGGCTCCGGCGACGACGTACGCCGCGTCACCGACCGCCTCGACCACGGCGGCGACCAGCTCGGCCTTCTCCGGGGCGTGCGTGGTCGGCGACTCGCCCGTGGTGCCGTTCACCACGATCCCGTCGTTACCGCGTTCGACCAGCCACTTCGCCAGACGCACCCCGGCGGCGACGTCGACGGTGCCGTCGACGGTCATGGGCGTCACCATCGCGGTGAGCACGGCTCCGAACGGGCGGGTGGACGAGGTGACCTGCGGCATGGGATCACGGTACCGCGTGAACGGCGCTCGTTGCGCAGCACGGCCAGACCGGCCGGTACCTGCCGACCGCAGCGTCGCGGGCTGGTCGGCACCGGGCTGGTCGGCCCCGGGCACGAGCCGCCGGGCGTAGTCACCGCGGCGTCCGTCACCGTGCCTCGAACCAGCCGTCGACCAGGACCGGGGCGGTATCGTCGGCGTCGAGCTGGGCGGCGACGTGCACATCGTCGGTCCAGCCGCGTTCGACCAGCTCGCGGCCCGAGGCCGCGGCCAGCAGGTGGCTGGCCGGGTCGTCGGCCACGGCCAGCCAGGTCGCCCGGGCCACGGCGGCCTCTTCGGACAGGTCGGTGACGCCGTGGCGGACCAGGGCGTCGGCGATGGCACCAGCGCCCCACAGGTCTTCGGCGCAGGGGCGCAGCGCGCCGTCCGGCCAGCCCTCTCCGGCCGGGACCAGGGCCACGACCAGCGTCGGATCGGCCTCCAGGGCCGCGGCGGCGTACCGGGCGACGGCATCGGCGTTGCGCAGGGCGCCGGCTACCACCTGCGCACCGGTCGCGGCGACCGTCAGGGTGGTGGTGGCGCCGTTGGGCGAGGGCAGCACCAGCCGGGAACGGCCCAGGCCGGCCACCGACGCCGGGGACAGGCTGGGCCCGCCGGTCGTGCGGTCCCGGGCCAGGACCGCGTCGTGCTCGGCGCAGAACGCCTCCGCGCCCGGGTCGTGCCAGCGGAACGGCGCGACCGTGACGCCCTGGGCGACCGCCGCCGACGTGGTCGTGGTGAAGGTCAGCACGTCGACCACGACAGCGAGCCGGTCCGCCCCGGCGGCGACCGCCCGGACCCCGGAGCGGCCCCAGTCGCAGCGCACCCGGTGCGGGGCCTGCAGGCGCGGGTCCGACGCCGGGGAGGACTCGGGGCGCAGCGCATAGCTGACGAACCGGAACCGGGTACCCTCGGCGCGCGAGGTGTACCAGCCCTCGACCGGTTCGAACGCCACCGGCGTCCAGCGGCGCTCGTCGAGCACCGGGACGAAGGTGTCACCGGTCACCCCCCGGTCGACGACCGTCGTCTCGACCCGGTCGGCGTGCGGCAGCGCCGCCGCGTACACCTGCCCGCCGCCGATCACCCAGCCTGTCCGGTCGCCGACCGCGGCCAGCGCGTCGTCCAACGACGCGACGACCGTCGCCCCGGGCGCGGCGAACCCCGGGTGGGACGACAGCACGATGTTCTCCCGGCCGGGCAGCGGACGCACCGACTCCGGCAGCGACTGCCAGGTGCGCCGCCCCATGAGCACCGGGTGCCCCCAGGTGAACCGCCGGAACCTTGCCAGGTCTTCTGGGACGTGCCACGGCATGGTGCCGTCGGCACCGATCACCCCGTCCGGCGTCTGCGCCCAGACCAGCGAGAGAGCCACCCGCGGCAGCCTACGCCACAGACCTGCACCAGGGCTCGTCGAACGGGTCCGGGCTCAGGCAAACGGGCCCGCTCGACGGGAGGCCCGGTCAACCGCCGGTGACCACCAGGACGACCCGACGGTTGGCCGCCCGGTCGTCGTCGGTCGCCTCGGGGCTGACGAGCGGCTTGGTCTGGCCGTAGCCCACCGCGGTGAGACGTCCGGCGGGCACGGCCCGGTTGATCAGCTCGGCGCGGACCGCCTCGGCGCGCCGCTGGCTCAGGGCCAGGTTCGCGTCGGGGTCGCCGGTCGAGTCCGTGTGGCCCTGGATCTCGTACGTGGCATCGGCCGGTCCTCTGAGGATGGCCCGCGTCATCTGCGCCAGGATGGCGTTCCCGCCGTCGTCCCACCGGGCCGTACCGGCGACGAACGGGATCTGCGGCAGCTGGGCGACCTGCGCCGCTACGCCGTCGGCCGTGGTCGGTGCGGTCGTCGGTTCGGGGGTAGCAGGCGCGGCCGGTTCCCCGGCGGCGGGTTCCTCGGTGGCACCGTCTGGCGAGACGTCGTCGGACGGTGCTTCGTCGGACGAGGCGTCGTCGGACGAGGCGTCGTCGGACGAAACTTCTTCCTCGGCTTCTTCCTCGGCCGGGACCACCGTGACGGTGCGGACCCCCTCGAGCTGGCCGATGTTGAGCTTGACCAGGGTCTCGTCCACCCCGCTGCCCGCGCTGGCCTCGCTGACGTCCTCCCCGGCCGGCACGCCCGACACCACGGCGTCGCGACCGTGGAAGGTCACGTCGAAGTCGCCGTACCCGGCGTACGCCTCAGGGTCGTCCTGCTCGAGCTGGGCCAGCAGGTTCTTGGCCCTGGTGGTCAGGTCGTCCTCGACGTTCGACCTGACCAGCACCAGCTGCGCGCCGACCAGCAGGCCGCCGCCGACCAGCCCGGCCGCCCACGGCGCCCAGGCGGGGAAACGCTTCTCGTCTCGTCCAGCCATCGCGGATCAGCCCTCGGCCTGACCAGCGACGGCGCCGTCGGCCAGCAGGCGGGCCTGGCTCGGCCAGCTCTCGACGTTCTTCGGCACGGACTTCACGCCGCCCGCCCTGAGCGCCTCGCGCAGCGCCTCCTGCGAGGCGTCCGCGACGGCGGCGTACGTGTCCAGCCCGGCGGCCCGCAGGGCCCGGCCGATCTTCGGACCGACGCCCTCGATCCGTTCGATATCGTCCGGCTCGTCGTCGGCGGGCCCGTTCAGCGCGCCGACCGCGACGGCGAGCGCGGCCACGTCGTCGTCCGGGTCGGCGTCGGCCTCGACGCTGCCGTCGGCCGAGACGCTGTCACCGTCGGCGTCACCGTCATCGTCGTCGTCGGCCTCCTCCGCCTCGTAGGCCGCGACCAGGTCCTCGACGTCGACGTCCTGGGCGTCCAGGTCGACGTCGGTCTCCTCCGACGGGGGGTCGGCGTCGGCGCCGTCGTCGGCGTCAACGTCCAAGTCGTCGACGGTGTCGCAGGTACAGGTGGCCAGCTCGGCACGGACGCCTGGGTCGGCAGGGCGTCGGGCCCAGACGAGCCAGCCGACGACGATCCCCAGCGCGAAGGCTGGGACGAGGATGATGAGTGACTGGACGATGAACCATGCCATGGTGAAAACCCTCGGTGTCTGGTTGGAGGTACGACCGGCATCTAACCACCACCAGCACCCCCCGGGGGACAATTCCGACCATCGGGACGCTACGGACAGTCCCGCTCCGGCCCGGACGAGCCGCGGCCTAGGCCCTAAGCCACCCCTGGTCGACGATCCTCGGCTGAGATCACGGGGTGGATCCGGGCTCACACCGCGACCGGGGCCTTGATCGCCGGGTGGTGACGGTACCCGACGACCTGCACGTCGTCGTAGGCGTACTCGACGACGGACGGTGCGGGCCGCAGCCGCAGCGTCGGGAACGGGTAGGGCGCGCGGGACAGCTGGGCGGCGACCTGCTCGGTGTGGTTGTCGTAGACGTGGCAGTCCCCGCCGGTCCAGACCAGGTCGCCGACCGCGTACCCGGTCTGCTGCGCCAGCATATGGGTGAGCAGCGCGTAGGACGCGATGTTGAACGGCACCCCGAGGAACAGGTCGGCACTGCGCTGGTACACCTGCAGCGACAGCCGCCCGGCGGCGACGTACACCTGGAAGAAGGCGTGGCACGGGGCGAGCGCCATATCGTCCAGCGCGGCGACGTTCCAGGCCGAGACCAGGTGGCGGCGTGAGTCCGGGTCGGCCCGCAGGCCCTCGACCAGCCCGGTGATCTGGTCGATGCTGCCACCGTCGGGCGTCGGCCAGGACCGCCACTGCACGCCGTAGACCGGCCCGAGCTCGCCCGTCGCGTCGGCCCACTCGTCCCAGATGGTCACCCCGTGGTCGCGCAGCCAGCCGGTGCTGGAGTCCCCGCGCAGGAACCACAGCAGCTCGTAGACTACGGACTTCAGGTGTACCCGTTTCGTCGTGACCAGCGGAAACCCGGCGGACAGGTCGTAGCGCAGCTGGTGGCCGAACACCGACCGGGTGCCCGTGCCGGTGCGGTCGGCCTTGCGGGTGCCGGTGGTCGTCACCAGCCGCAGCAGGTCTTCGTACCCGGTGTGCACGGCGTCGGTCATACCCGCCAGGGTAGTTGCGATCCACCGACCGACCCCTCATGAGTGCCCGCGACGGGCCTGACCTGTCGTAGATTTGGCTCCACACGTCGAGACCCCCGTAACCGACACCGCACACCGATACCAGCCGAGAAGGACTCCACATGACCGAGATGGCACCGCTGGAACCGCCCGTAGCGGCCGAGGCGCTGACGCTGACCGCCCCCGACCCAGTACAGCCCGTGGCGGCCACCGCGGCCCCGAAGCTGGCGCCGAAGGTCGACCCGGCGCTGGTCGGCGACCTGGAGGCCAAGGCCGACGACTTCCTGGCGGCGCTGCTGGGCGTCGACGCGAAGTCGCCGCAGTTCGCCGCCCAGGCCGACGCGGTGCGCCGCATGGGCGACAAGGAGATCCGGGCCGCCTCCAACGTGTCGAACCAGATGCTGGAGCGCCCGGTCAAGGAGATGAAAGAAGGCGGGATCTCCGAGGCTTCGGCGGTGTCCCAGTCGTTGCTGGAGCTGCGGCGGACCGTCGAAGACCTCGACCCGGGCCAGTCGGCCACCAAGAAGCTCTTCCGGCGCCTGCCGTTCGGCAACAAGGTGACCGACTACTTCCGCAAGTACGAGTCGTCGCAGAAGCAGCTCAACGCCATCCTCAACTCCCTGTACTCCGGGCAGGACCGGCTGCGCAAGGACAACGCCGCCCTGACCCTGGAGCGGCAGAACCTCTGGGACACGATGGCCCGGCTCAACCAGTACATCTACCTGGCCGAGCGGCTGGACACCCGGCTGTCGGCCAAGATCGCCGAGGTCGAGGCCAGCGACCCGGACACGGCCCGGGCGCTGCGCGAGGACGTGCTGTTCTACGTCCGGCAGAAGCACCAGGACCTGCTGACCCAGCTGGCCGTGTCGATCCAGGGCTACCTGGCGATGGACATCATCATCAAGAACAACATCGAGCTCATCAAGGGTGTGGACCGGGCGACCACGACGACGATCTCCGCGCTGCGCACCGCGGTCATCGTCGCCCAGGCGCTGGCCAGCCAGAAGCTGGTGCTGGACCAGATCACCGCGCTCAACGACACGACGAGCCGGCTCATCGAGTCGACCTCGAAGATGCTCGTGGACAACTCCACGCGGATCCAGAGCCAGGCGGCGGCCTCCACCATCGGTCTGCCCCAGCTGCAGGCCGCGTTCGCGAACATCTACTCCACCCTGGACTCGATCTCGACCTTCAAGATCCAGGCCCTGGACTCCATGGCCGCCACCATCGGCACCCTGGAGACCGAGACGACCAAGGCCAAGGAGTACCTGGACCGTTCCCGGCGCAACGTCAACGAGCTGATGGACACCGAGACGTCGACCGTCTCGCTCGACCTGCCGACCGCCTGACGGATGCTGACCAAGGGCAGGCTGACTGAGGTACGCACCGACCGGTGCGGGTGCTGACATGGGCTGGTTCGGTTCGCGGCGGGAACGCGTCCCAGCGTCGGCCCCGGAGCCGGAGCCGGATCCTCCGGGTCCCCCGACCGGCACGCAGATCCTCGACGCGGTCACCGCGGTCGAACGACGGATCGAGGGCCGGGTGCCGCCCCTGGTGGTCGCGCGGGTGCACCGGATCACCGGGGTCGTCACCGATATGGTGCCCCGGCTGGACCGGCTCGGGGGCGGGTCGCAGCAGGCGCACACCGTGGTGGCCACCGCCACCAGCTACCTGCCCGAGGCGGTGGACGCCTACCTGCGGCTGCCCCGCGATTTCGCCGACACCCGTGAGGTGTCCCGAGGAAAGACGTCGTTGATGCTGCTCGTGGACCAGCTGGACCTGCTCGGTACGACCCTGCAGCAGATCTCCGACGCCGTCTCCCGGCGCGACGCCCAGGCGCTGATCGTCCACGGGGCGTTCCTGGCGGAGAAGTTCGGCCCGTCGTCCCAGCTGAACCTGCCCGGGGGCGAGGCCCTGTGAGCGCCGACCAGCCGCTGGCCGCCGCCGTGGGTCGGCTGGTCGCGGCGGGCCGGGCCGCCGGGCTGACCGAGGCCGCCTGCCGCGAGGAGGGCGAGCTGCTGGCCGCCGCGGTGGCCGAGTCGTCGCCTGGTGCCCCGGCCCAGTGGTCGGCGACGTTCGGACGGGCCGGCCAGGCCATCGAGGCGTTCTTCGAGGCGGCGTCCGCGGGTCGGCGCTGGCGCACCGGCCCCACCGACCACCTGGCCGCGCTGGTCGCCACGCACCACCCGGGGGCGGCGGCGTACGGGGCGGCGCTGGCCGACGTCGCCCTGACCGCCGCGACCCTGGGCTCCCCCGGTCCGCACGTCGCGAACCGGGCGGGACTGACCGCGGCCGTGCAGCGCGCCACCGGGACGACCGGCGGACCGCCCGCGCCGTCCTCCACCGCACCGTCCTCCACCGCACCGTCCCGCACCGCGCCGTCCGCACCGTCGGCGTTGGGGGCGGGCCTGCCCGCACCACCGCCGCCGACGTTCGATCTGGACGCCCTGAGCCTGGACCTGTCGTCGCTGCGCGCACCGGACCTCGGCCGCGTCCCCAGCGTCGCGGCCATCATCGACTCGCTGCGCGGCGGGTCAGCCGACCCGGCCCAGGGCGACACCGCCCCGACCGAGACGGCAGACCAGCCGACCGAGACCGAGCACCAGGCCGACGACGAGGACCCGCCCCGACCGCTGGCCGAGCTGCTGGCCGAGCTCGACGCGCTGATCGGCCTGGACCGGGTCAAGACGGAGATCCACCGCCAGACGGCGCTGCTGCGCGTCGAACAGCTGCGCGAGCAGGCCGGGCTGGCCAAGCCGACGCTCACCCGGCACCTGGTGTTCGTCGGCAACCCCGGTACCGGCAAGACGACGGTGGCACGGCTGGTGGCCGCCATCTACCGCTCGCTGGGCCTGCTGAGCAAGGGCCACCTGGTCGAGGTGGACCGGTCCGGGCTGGTCGCCGGGTACGTCGGGCAGACCGCGATCAAGACCGCCGAGACCGTCGACCAGGCGCTGGGCGGGGTGCTGTTCGTCGACGAGGCCTACGCGCTGACCTCCGGCGGGGTGCTGGGCACAGCCGACCAGTTCGGTATGGAAGCCGTGAACACCCTGGTCAAGGGCATGGAGGACCACCGCGACGACCTGGTCGTCATCGTCGCGGGCTACCCCGGTCCGATGGCCGAGTTCATCGAGGCCAACCCCGGCCTGGAGTCCCGCTTCGCCACCACCATCCACTTCGAGGACTACACCGACGACCAGCTGCGGACCATCTTCGAGCAGATGGTCGCCAAGGCGGACTTCGTCGCGACCCCGCAGTGCCTGGACCGCCTGGAGCACCTGGTGTCCGCCGAGACCCGGGGCACCGGGTTCGGCAACGCCCGGTGGGTGCGCAACATGCTCGACGCCGCGGTCGCCCGGCACGCCTGGCGGCTGCGCGACGTGCCCGAACCCACCCTGGAGCAGCTGCGCACCCTGGTGCCCGAAGACCTCAGCGAGGACGCACCCGAGCCCGTCGCCTGGCCCGCGGCCGACCCGTCGGACGACGGCACCGACCAACCAGCCGGTCCGACGGCAGACGGAGAACCAGCCGCTCCGGCTGTGCCAGAGCCCGAGCCACCAGGCCCACCAGCGATCGACCTTCCCGACAGTCTTCCCGACAGTCCGGTCCAGGACGGAGCCCCCCGATGACCCAGGCCGCAGCGGCACCCGCCCCCGCGCCGCAGCCGACGCCCGGTGCCGCTCCGCAAGGACACCCGGGCGCCCCAGGCGGGCCAGCGGCCCAGGGCGCGGCGCACCCGCCCCGACGGACGGCCGTCATGCACCCCGCCCGCCGGGCCGACCAGCTGCCCACCCCGACCCTGCTGCGGCTGGTCGGGGTGCTGACCGTCGTCGCGGCGCTGGCGACGGGGTTCTTCGGCTGGCAGGCCAGCCAGAGCCAGGCGGACGCGCTCGGTGCGGCGTCCACCAGCGCCGACCGGCTGCTGGCCGCCCAGCAGGTGCGCAACGACTTGGTCGCCGCCGACGCCCTGGCGACCAACGGGTTCCTCGTCGGCGGCCTGGAGCCGACCGAGTCGCGCGCGCGGTACGCGCAGCTGGTCGACGCCGCCGCGCAGGGCCTGGCCCGGCTCAGCTTCCCCGACGCGGCCGATACCGACCGGGTCGCCCGGGCCACCGCGGCGCTGACGACCTACACCGGGCTGGTGGAGCAGGCCCGAACCGCCAACCGTCAGGGCCTGCCGGTGGGTATCGCCTACCTGGACCAGGCGTCGGCCGAGCTGCGGGACAGGCTGCTGCCCGAGCTCGACGCGCTGGTCGAGTCCGGCGCCGACGACGCGGCCGGGCGCTTCGACCAGGTGGCCGACGCGCCGTGGCTGCTGCTGCTCGTGCTGCTCGGACTGGGGGTCCTCGTGGCCGCGCAGGTCTGGGACGCCCGTCGCACCCACCGGGTGGTCAACGCCGGGCTCACCGGGGCGTCGGTCCTGGCGCTGGTCGTGCTGTCGGCAGGACTGGGCCTGGGCAGCGTCGACCGCACGGCGCGCGATATACGCACCGGCCCCTACCGGGCCACGCTGGGCGTCTCCCAGGCGGTGTCGCAGGCTCACGACGCCCAGGCGCTGGAGTCGTTGACCCTGATCAAGCACGGTTCCGGGAGCGCCTACGAGGCGGCAGCCGCCACCGCGGCCCGTGAAGCCCGGCGGCAGCTGGGCCAGGTCCACTACGAACAGCACCCCGACGGCCTGCCGCTCGCCCGGGTGTTCGAGACCTGGTTCTGCCCAGACCCTGACGAGCCTGACTTCGACGAAACAGACTTCGACGAGACCTGGACCTGCCGCGGCACCACGGGCGACCACCAGGCGATCCGCGGCGCCGACGACGCCGGAGACTGGGACGGCGCCGTGGCGCTGGCCCTGAGCCAGGACCCGGGCTCCGCCCGCGCCCACTTCGACGACTTCGTCACCGCGGCCACCACCCAGGCCGACAGGCTCCACGCCGAGACGACGGACGGCCTGGCCTCGGCCCGGTCGACCGCGAACCTCGTCAGCTGGGTCGCCGTGGTGGCGGGCCTGTTCGCTGCGGTACTGGCCTGGTTCGGTCTGGCCAAGCGCCGAGAGGAGTACCGATGAACCGCGGCACTGCACTCCGATCCCTGACCGCCGTGCTGACCGGGCTGCTGGTCGGCTGCGCGAGCTCGACCGGCGCGGACGACCTGAGACCGCCGACCCCGGCGCAGACGTCGCCCGAGGACACCAGCACCGCACCGCCCGCCCCGCCGGAGTGCGACCCGGTGGCGTCGTACGCCCCGACCACCACGCCGGGTGCCTCCGTGCAGGCCATCAGGGACCGTGGTGCTCTCGTCGTCGCGGTCTCGGCGGACACCTACCTCATGGGTGCGCGCAACCCGGTCACCGGCCAGATCGAAGGCTTCGACATCGATATGGCCAACTACGTCGCGGAGGCGGTCTTCGGCGAACCGGGCCACCTGCAGCTGCGCGTCATCACCTCCGCCCAGCGCGTCCCGGCGCTGACCGACCACGAGGTCGACCTGGTGGCCAGGGCGTTCACCATGAACTGCGCCCGCTGGGAGCAGATCGCGTTCTCCGCCGAGTACTACCACGCCGGGCAGAAGGTGCTGGTCGCCACCGACTCGTCGGCCACCGGCCTGGACACGCTGCCCAAAGACACCCGGGTCTGCGCCCCGGCGGGCACCACCACGATCGCCCAGCTGGAGCGGGACTACCCCGATGTCGAACCGGTCCCGGCCGATACGCACACCGGCTGCCTGGCCCTGTTCCAGCAGGGCAAGGTGGACGCGATCACCGGTGACGACACGATCCTGGCCGGGCTGGCCGCCCAGGACCCGTACGCCAAGGTGGTCGGCCAGGCCGTCAGCGACGAGCCGTACGGCCTGGGGGTGGCCGCCGACCAGGCAGACCTGGCGGCCTACGTCAACGGCGTGCTGGAGCAGGTCAAGGCCGACGGCCGGTGGGCCGCGTCGTACGACCGCTGGCTGTCGGTGCTGGGACCGGCCCCCGCCCCTCCCCAGGCGGTCTACGGCCGATGACCTCCCAGACCGCACGCCCGACGTCGCTGACCGCTCCGGGTAGTCTCGGTCGGCCTGCCGACGCCCCCGCCCTGCTGACCTTCCTCACCGACCTGGAGGCCTGGCTGCGCGAGCGCCGCGCCGAGCTGGACCAGCTGGACCCGGACTCCCTCGACCCCGAGCCGTGGACCCCGGCCGAGCTGGCGCTGCGTGACGACCTGGTCCTGGCGATGGGCCTGTGGCAGGCGGCCCGCGCCCGCGCCGACGAGCTGCACCAGGTGTGGGACTCCGGCCGGGTCCTAGAGGTGGAACGCGAACGGATGACCAGTCTGATCTGGGGACGGCTGGACACCGGGACCGGAGCGGGCACCCTGTCGCTGCTGGAGGCGGCCCGGCTGTGCGACACGCTCACCGCGTCGATCAGCTCCCGGCTGAACCACGACCCGGACGCCACCGAGCTACGCCGACGCCGCCAGGCGTTGGGGGCGGCCCTGGTGCGCTGCGAAGACCTGGCCGGGACGCCCGAGGAGCAGACCCGGGTGGCCGATCTGGTCCGCCGCCTGGGGCTGGTGGCCAGCCAGGCGGACCGGGGCGCCGACGTCGCCGGACGGCTGGGCGAGCTGGAGACCGACGTGGCGCGCGCCGAGCGCGACCTGATCGTCGCCGTGGCCGCCCGTCAGCAGCTGGACCGCGACCGGGACCGGGCGCAGCGGCTGCGCACGGCCCTGGCCAACAGCGCACCGGCCGTGCACACGCTGGCCGAGCGGGCCAGGGCCGAGATCGCCGACCCGCCCCGGCGCGCCGTACCCGACGTCGGACGGCTCGGCGATCCGCCGACCGACCGCGGCGGCCTGGAGGACTGCCTGTCCCGCCTGGGCCGCGTCGAGCAGGCCCTGGCCCAGGCCCGGGAGGCGTTCAGCGCACCGCTGCGCCAGCGCGCCGGGCTGCGCTACACCCTGCGCACCGCGCACGAACGGGCGCAGGGCAACGGCCGGGCCGAGACCGCGACCGCCCGGGCCGCCCTGGACGAGGCGACCGCTGCCGTGGAGGCCAGCCCGTGCGACCTGGCCCTGGCCGCGGCCCTCGTGGAACAGTACGAGGTGGTCACCCGGACGCTGCCGCGTTCCGCTCCGGCCCCGACCACCCGTTCCGCACCACCCGGAGCGGCGTCATGACCGCACCGGAGACGAGGAGCCGTCCGTGAACGCCCCGAACGTCCGCTGCCTGATGCCCGGCTGCACCGGGACCATCGACGACGGGTACTGCAACGTCTGCGGCTCCCCCGTCGGCGCGGCGCCACCACCCCCGGCCGCGCCGTCCAGCGAGGCAGGGGCCCGCACCGCCCGGACCAGCTCGTCCCGGCTGGCCTCCCAGGCCCTGGGCTCGGCCCGGATCGGCAGCGGCCGTACCCGGCGGCTGAGCACGTCGGCGACCCGGCTGCGGGGTCGGCGCATGGGGGCCGGTCTGACCACGGTGCCACCCACCCCGCCGGTCGACCCGCTGGCCGCGGTGCTGGCCGACCCGGTGGTGCCCGAACGCAAGCGGGTGTGCTTCTCCTGCGGCAACAAGGTGGGCCAGGGCCACGACGGCACGCCAGGGCGGACCGACGGGTTCTGCCCGACGTGCGGCACCCGGTTCGACTTCCGGCCCACCCTGGCCCCCGGCGACCTGGTGGGCGGCCAGTACCAGGTGGTCGGCTGCCTGGCGCACGGTGGGCAGGGCTGGATCTACCTGGCACAGGACCGCAACGTGTCGGACCGTTGGGTGGTGCTCAAGGGCCTGCTGAACTCCGGGGACGCGGACGCGGTCGCCGCCACGATCGCCGAGCGGCGGTTCCTGGCCGAGGTGACGCACCCGCTGATCGTCGAGATCTACAACTTCGCGACCCTCGCCGGGGCTGGTTACATCGTCATGGAGTACGTCGGCGGCACGTCGCTCAAGCAGATCCTCACCGCGCGCAGCACGCGCGCCGGGCGGGTCGACCCGCTGCCGGTGGACCAGGCCCTGGCCTACGTGCTGGAGATCCTGCCCGCGTTCAGCTATCTGCACGACCGTGGCCTGCTGTACTGCGACTTCAAGCCGGACAACCTGATCAGCCAGGGCGAGACCGTCAAGCTGATCGACCTGGGCGGGGTGCGCCGGACCGACGACGACGACTCGGCGATCTTCGGCACCATCGGCTTCCAGGCGCCGGAGGTGCCGGTGGAGGGCCCGTCGGTGGCCTCGGACGTCTTCACCATCGGCCGGACCCTGGCCACGATGGTGCTGGACTTCCGCGGCAACACCACGACCTACGCCACCACCCTGCCGCCGATCGGCGAGACTCCCCTGTTCACCCGGTACGACTCGTTCTACCGGCTGCTGGCCAAGGCGTGCGCCGCCGACCCGAACGACCGCTTCGGATGCGTCGACGAGCTGCGGGTGCAGATGCTCGGGGTGCTGCGCGAGGTCGTGATGATCGACCGGGGCCTGGACACCAAGGCCCGGGACACGACCGCGCGCACCACACCGTCAGCGCTGTTCGCCGCCCCCACGGTCAACACCGACCGTCCGCTGCTCCCGTCCGAGCTGCCCGCGCTGCGGCCCGACGAGCACGATCCCATGTACGGCTGGCTGACCGGGGTGACCGTGGCCGACCCCGCCGCGCGGTTCGCGACGCTGGCCGACGCACCGCAGGCCACGGCCGAGGTGCTGGTGGCCCGGGCGCAGGCGGCCGTCGCCGCCGCGGCGGCGGGCGAACCGGCACCCGAGGGCAACGCCCAGACGACCGTCGCGCAGCACCACGCCCACGCCAAGTGGTCGGACCGGGCCCGGCAGGCCATCGAGACGCTCCTGGACCTGGACCCGTGGGACTGGCGGGCAGCCTGGCTGTCCGGCCTGCTGGAGCTGACCCGCGGCGCCTGGGCCGCCACCCAGGTGTCGCTCGGCTCGAAGCACGGGCAGACGGGCGGCATGCTGCCTCTGGCCCAGGTCCAGTCCGAGGCTGCCGTCGCCGCCCGGGCGTCGTTCAACGCGGTGTACGGCCAGGTGCCGGGCGAGCTGGCGCCCAAGCTGGCGCTGGCCACCACCTGCGAGCTGTCCGGCGAGCTGGACCTGGCCGAGTCGCTGTACCTGGTCTGCGCCAACGCGGACGCCAACTACACCAGCCCGGCGGCGTTCGGCCTGGCCCGGATCCGCCAGCGGCGCGGCGACCTGGACGGCGCGCTGGCCGCGCTGGACCTGGTCAGCCCGACCCGCGGTTCCTACCCGCAGGCCCGGATGATACGCGCCCAGCTGCTCGCCGGGTCGGGTCGCGGCCTGGTCGAGCTGGCCCGGTCCCTCGAAGAGCTGGACCGGGTACCGATCTCGTCGACCGCCAAGGCCCGGCTCCGGCTCGACGTGCTGAAGACGGCCCTGGCCGCGATCACCGCGCCAGGCGCCCCCCCGGCGGTGCCCGAGCTGACCATCGGCGGCTACCCTGCCACCGAGCCGGCCCTGCGCGACGGCGTGGAGCGGGCCTGCCGCGACCTGGCCCACCTGACGGCCGACCCGGCCGCCCGGTTCGCGCTGGTCGACGACGCCAACCGGCTGCGCCGCTGGACGCTGCGATGACGGACCCAGAGAAGAACCCAGAGGAGAGCCGCACGATGAGCCCGCAGACCAACCCAGAGACAGACCCGGCGGAGAGCTCGGGGGGGAACGCTGACCCGGACGTGACGAGCGCCGGGCCGACGCCCGAACCTGATGCGACCGAATCCGACGAGCCCGGATCTGGTACGTCCGAGCCCGACCCGTCCTTCGCCGACACCGGTATCAGCACCGGTGCGCAGTCCGGTGAGCCCGACGAGACCGAGCCTGCCGACGCGGCCGAGGTACCGGTCGACTGCCCGTCGTGCGGGGCGACGGTCCCCGCTGTCACGTTCTGCGAGGAGTGCGGTGCCCGGCTCGACGAGGAGCCGGACGATACTCTGACCCCGGTGCGCGGTATGCCGCTGCCCTGCCCGCAGTGCGGCTGCACGTCGTTCGCGGACGGCTACTGCGACCAGTGCGGCGGCCGGGCACCCCAGCCCCGCGACCACCTGGAGGAGGCGCCGACCGCCTGGGTGGCCGGGGTGTGCGACCGGGGTGTCACGCACACCCGCAACGAGGACTCCCAGGCGATGGTGGCCTCCACCGAGCCGGGACGGTTCGCGGCGCTCGTGGTCTGCGACGGGGTGTCGTCGGTCCCGCGCTCGGACGAGGCCAGCCAGGCCGCCGCCAGGGCCGCCGTGACGGTGCTCGGTCCACCCCGGGCAGCGTTCTCCGAGACGAGCGGTGAGGCTCCGGCGACCTCCGAACCGGACTGGGCGGTACTGCTGGTCGCCGCGGCGCGGGCGGGGAACGACGCGGTCGCCCAGGTCGCCGGACCGGCCGAGCTGAGCGGGCACAACTGCCCGTCGTGCACCTTCGTCGCGGCGGTGGTCGACTCCGGCCGGATCGCCGCGGCCTCGGTGGGCGACTCGCGGGCCTACTGGCTGCCCGACTCCGGCACCGCGTCGGCCCTGACTACGGACGACTCGTGGGCCCAGGAGATGATCGCCGCCGGTATGACCCGGGAGCAGGCCGAGCGCGCCCCGCAGGCGCACGCCATCACTCGGTGGCTCGGTCCGGACGCCCCGCCGGTGGACCCGCCGGTCACGTTCTGCGAGCCGGACGGACCGGGCTGGTTGTGCGTGTGCTCCGACGGCCTGTGGAACTACTGCTCGGAGGCGGACGACCTGTCCCGGCTGGTCCACGAGCAGGCGACGGCGCACGGCGACGACCCGCTGGACACCGCCCGGGCCCTGGTCGACTGGGTCAACGCCCGGGGCGGCCGGGACAATGTCACCGTCGTCCTGGCCCGTCTCGGCTCGCCGACCCGGTAGCCTGGGACATCAGCACAGCGAGGGCACCCGGGGAAGGGATGGCATGGCAACGTTCAGCACCGAGGTGTTCAGCAACGAGTTCTTGGCCGAAGGGGCCACGGACGTCCACGCGATCGTCCAGGTGGAGTGCTCCGGTGCGGGCACCGCGGGCGGTGGTACAGGCAGGGCGGCTGCGGAGATCGTCATCATCGACACCTCGGGGTCGATGACCGGCGAGAAGCTGGCCGCGGCCAAACGAGCCGCTTCGGTGGCCGTCGACCAGATCGTCGACGGGACCTGGTTCGCCGTGATCGGCGGGTCGCACCTCGCGCACCGCATCTTCCCCTACCCGAACGCCCGGCTGGCGATGGTGCCGATGGAGTCTGGGGCGCGGGCCGAGGCGCAGCGCGCCATCGCCGCCGTGCGGGCGACCGGCGGCACCGCGATGAGCACCTGGCTGGACCTGGCCGAAGAGACGTTCGCCGCGGCCCCGACCACGCAGCGGCACGCCATCCTGCTGACGGACGGCAAGAACGAGTCCGAGCCGGTCGACCAGCTGCGCCAGGTGCTCGCCCGGGTCGAGGGCAGCTTCCAGTGCGACGCCCGCGGGGTCGGGCAGAACTGGGTGGTCTCCGAGCTGCGGTCCATCGCCTCGACCCTGCTCGGCGAGGTCGCGCTCATCGCCGACCCGGCCGACCTGGCTGCCGACTTCGAAGCGGTGATGCGCGCGTCGATGGCCCGCGGTGTGCCCGACGTGCGGATGCGGGTGTGGACCCCGCAGGGCGCCCGGCTGCTGTTCGTCCGCCGGGTCGCCCCGACCGTGGAGGACCTGACACCGAAGGCGGTGACCGTCTCCGAGCTCATCCGCGAGATCGACACCGGCGACTGGGGCGACGAGGAGCGCGACTACCACGTGGCTGTGCGCGTGCCGTCCCGCCCGGTCGGTACCGAACAGCTGGCCGCCCGGTTCCAGGTGGTCGTCGGTGGCGAGGTCCAGGCCAGCGGGCTGGTCAAGGCCCGCTGGTCGTCCGACGCGCACCTCACGGCCCGGATCAGCCCCGAGGTGGCGCACTACACCGGCCAGGCCGAGCTGGCCGAGGCCATCCAGGAGGGCCTGGCCGCCAAGGCTGCCGGCGACGAGGGCACGGCGACCTTGCGCCTGGGCCGGGCGGTCCAGCTGGCGCACGAGACCGGTAACGACGAGGCGACGAGCAAGCTGCGTAAGGTGGTCGAGGTGGACGACGAGGAACGCGGCACGGTGCGGCTGCGCCGCGAGGCGACCAGGCTGGACGAGATGGCCCTGGACACGGCCTCGACCAAGACCAGCCGGGTCCGGCGATGAGCGTCGTCTGCCCGGCCGGGCACACCTCGACGTCCGACGACTACTGCGACGTGTGCGGGATGCCCGTCGGTGGTCCCCCGGTACCGGACGACCCGGCACCGACGCCCGCCGACCCGACCGCGACGCAGGACTGCCCGAACTGCGCGGCGCAGGCCCCGGCCGCGGCGCTGTTCTGCGAGAGCTGCGGGTACGACTTCACCACCGGCGCGCTACCTGACCCGCCGACACCGCTGGACCTGTCCACGGGCATGCTGCCGACCGTCAACCCGCCGTCCAGCCCCGTACCGCAGGCCGCCCCGGACCTCGACGCGCCCCCGGTACCGTCGGCGCCGCCGACCGCGACACCGTGGGTCGCCGAGGTCTGGGTCGACCCGGACTGGTACCACCACCTGCCGGTCGCGCCGGACGACCCGTTGCCGTCGGTCGGCCTGCCCCAGGTGGTAGCGCTGCGGGTGCGCACCGCCCTGGTCGGCCGTCCCTCGCGCTCCCGGGGCATCAACCCCGAGGTGGACTGCACCCCCGACTCGTCGGTGTCGCGTCGGCACGCCCAGCTGACCACCGACGGGCAGCGCTGGTGGGTGGAAGACCTCCAGTCGGCCAACGGTACCTTCGTCGCCGCGGCGGGCGAACCGTTCCCCGACGACCCCATCACCCCTGGTCAGCGTCGCGAGCTGGCCGACGGTGACCGGGTCTTCGTCGGTGGTTGGACCCGCCTGGTGCTGCGCGAGGCCCTGCCCGGCGAGGTGTGACGCCGGGGTGCCCCTGCGACTGCTCGTCCCGCGGACCGTCACTGGAGGAACCTGTGACCGCTGACCGCTTCGTCCGCCCCGCCGTCGCCGGTGACGAGCCGACCATCACCGATATCCAGCTGGCCGCCTGGACCGACGCCGACCTGCTCGGCACCGACGTCCTGGCCTTGCTCGACCCGGACGCGATGCGCGCGTCGTGGCAGGCGGCGATCACCGCCCCGCCGGGCCCTGGCTACCGGGTGCTGGTCGCCTGCGACGGCCCCCGCGTCGTCGGTTTCGCCTCGGTCGTCCCCCGTCCCGCCGACCCGGAGGCCGGCTCCCCCGCCGCGGGCACCATCCTGGCCCTGGAGGTCGCCCCCGACGACCGCCGCTCCGGCCACGCCTCACGCTTGCTGGCTGCCGTCGTCGACCTGCTGCGCACCGACGGCGCCACCGAGGTCTCCACCTGGGTGCTGCACGGCGACGAGGCCCGCGCCCGCTTCCTGGCCGGGGTCGGCCTCGGCCCCGACGGCGCCCAGCGCCACCTGACCGACCGCACCGCCCCCGACGACGTCCCTGTTCTCATCGAGTCCCGCTGGTCCGCCACCATCTGACCCAGGCCCTGCCTGAGATCGAGGAGCCACCATGAAGACCATCGTCCTGACCGGGGCCAGTGACGGTATCGGAGCGGCCGCCGCCGCAGACCTGGCACGGGACGGGCACCGGTTGCTGCTGGTCGGCCGGTCAGAGCCCAAGACGAGAGCCGTGGCCGAGCAGATCGGGGTCGAACGCTGCTTCCTGGCCGATTTCGAACGTCTGGACGACGTCCGCCGCCTGGCCGCCGAGCTGAGGGCGGAGTGCGACCGTATCGACGTCCTGGCCCACAACGCCGGTGGGTTCTTCTCCGGGCCGCACCGCACCGTGGACGGTTTCGAGCGCACGTTCCAGGTCAACCACCTGGCCGCTTTCCTGCTGACCCACGAGCTGATGGACGTGCTGCTGGCCAGCCGGGCGGCGGTCGTCAACACGTCCAGCGTCGGCGCCCGCCTGTTCGGCCGTCTGGACATCGAGGACCTGAACGACTGGGACAGCTTTACTCCGACCAAGGCGTACGGCGACTCCAAGCTGGCGAACATCCTGTTCACCCGTGGGCTGCACGCCCGCTACCACGACCAGGGGCTGAACGCGGTGGCCTTCCACCCGGGCAACGTCGCCACGAACTTCGCCGCGGACACCACGCACATCTTCAAGCGGGTCTACCACACCTGGCTGAGGGTGTTCTTGATCTCGTCCGAGCGGGGTGGCCGCAACCTCACCCATTTCGTCGACGGCACCCCCGGCGAGACCTGGGTGTCCGGCGAGTTCTACGGTTCCAACCGGCGCATCAGCCGCACCAACCCCCAGGCGTACGACGACGACCTGGTACGCCAGCACTGGGAACGGTCGGCCGAGATGCTGGGGCTGGCGTAACCCCCGCCAGGTCGTTCATAGATCACAAAGTCGTTCAGTCGTCTGAACGACTTTGTGATCTATGAATGACCGCACAGAGCAACAAGGAGGTCTCACTCGGCTAGGTCGGCGTCTTCCATGCGGGCGACGTTGTCCAGGAGGTGGGCCAGACCCTCGACGAGACCGTCGACCACATCCGGCGGCACGCCGTCGAACAGGTCGGCGAGGAACGCGCGTTCGGTGACGTCACGGGCGGCGAGGTGACGACGGCACTCGTCGGTCTTGGTGACCCGGGTGGCACGGGCGTCGTCCGGATCGCGCCGGAGCCGCACCAGACCCTCATGTTCCAGCGCGACGACGAGCTTCTTGACGTTCTGCCGACTGGTACCGACCATCTGCGCGATCTCGGACAGCGACGGGTCGGGCCGTTCGGCCTTGTCGACGGCCTCCAGGACGCCCCACTGCTTGGTGGTCACCCGGGGGTCCATCGCGTCACCGAGCATCTGCATCCGGTTCGCGAGGATGAAGATCGCGGCGAAGACACGGCTCTTGGTGACGAGGTCGTCCATGGCACCCCTTCTCGGTCGACGACGGACACCCGATGATAGGCAACCCGGTTACCCGTACAGGTGCCGACCCGCCGGGCACCCCGCAGCCGGGGCGACAGACCGTCGAGCAGGCAGCAGCTACGTCCCTAGCAGGTCGAAGGCCGACAGGTCGACGACGCGGTCGGCCCGGCCACGGGCAGCGGCGACCCGCAGTGCGTTGGGCTGGTCCACGGTCTGCTCCCACGCCCGCGCACCGGCAGGCGGTCTGCCGAACCGTCGGTGACGGGCGACGAGCCGCTTCCGGCGCACCCCGTCGTCCAGGTGGACGTACCAGGTCTCGTCGAGCAGTGCCACGACCTGGTCCCACGGCGCTTCACGGTCGAGCAGGTAGTTGCCCTCGGTGACCACCAACCGCGCGGTCGGCGGCACCGCGACCGCTCCGGCGACAGGCTGTTCAAGGTCCCGGTCGAACGCTGGCGCATACACGACGCTACCGGTCTCCGCCCGGATCCGGACCAGCAGCGCCACGTACCCATAGCCGTCGAACGTGTCGACAGCACCCTTGCGTCCGCGCCGCCCCAGGCGGTCGAGCTCGGCGTCGGCCAGGTGGAACCCGTCCATCGGCACCCCCACGGCCGCCGCGCCCGCGTACCGCACCACCGCGGCGGCCAGGGTCGACTTGCCCACGCCAGGCGGTCCGACGATCCCCAGCAGCACCCGGTCGGCAGCACCGAGCAGCCGGTCCACCGCCGCGCGGACGCCCGTCCACGACGTCATCGTCGCCGAGTCGTCGAAGCCAGGCCCAGGCAGATCCACACCCTGACGATAGCCAGCCGACCTGACCAGCCAGCGGCATAATCATCCGATGATTAGACGCACTGCCCGGTCCTGCCCTACACTAGGCGAGCGCCCTCGGGCGTACGAGGTGTGTCATCACGATCGGGCACACCACGGGGCTGTGGCGCAGCTGGTAGCGCACCTGCATGGCATGCAGGGGGTCGTGGGTTCGAGTCCCATCAGCTCCACGAGATCGATGGGCGACGTGTGCCTGCCAACAGCGCAGGCCGCGTCGCTCTCGTCATATCTTGCGAGGCCCAGCCTCGCGCTCGCACGGGGGCGAGCCCCCGTGACCCCCGTCCTGTGGTCGGGCTGGACGGTTCGGGTGCGGTTCGAACATCCAGAGGTCAGCTACTCTGAGAGTCTTGCTCGAAACCCTGCCCAGCACTGATGGTGCTGGAGGGTCACGGTCAGGCACGACGCGTCTGAGTTGGGGTCGTCCGATTGAGCGGGCTCATGGGAGGTTGTCATCGCGACTGCACAACAGGCACTCAAGGCGGCGCTCCGCGACATTCTAGGACCGGCTGCCCGGCAGTACGGCTACAAGGGAACCGCGCCGACATGGCGGAAGGCGTCGCTGCAGGGCGACTGGGCGGTGGTCAATGTTCAGAAGTCGCGGTGGAGCAGATCCGATCTCCTTCGCTGCGTCATAAACATCGCGTTCATCCCTGCGCCGTGGCTCAGGTGGGAGCGAGAGCACCTAGGCTCTGGAGTAGGGCAGTCTGTCAACGAGGCGCTCGGGTTGTACCGCGAGCGATTGCACCGTGAAGGGGCTACCGAAGATACTGATGGTTGGTGGGAAGTTGTCGACATGAGGTCAGCGGAAGTTGCTGTGCACGACATGACGATCCAGTTGGGACGCGCAGGCTGGGCCGTTCTTGATGGCATGTTCGATCGAGAAGTGATGCTGGCCAGGCTTCGTGAAGGGGATCTCGGCTGGAGGAAGCGAGAGCTCTCTGATGTGTTCTTCGCACGCGCGGAGGCTCTCATGTTGATGGAAGCAGGACCATCAAAGGCTCTTGATGCAAAACTGGCATTCGCTCTGGAGCTGGTAACGCCGGCCCAGCGCGAACATGCCGAGCGTTTCGATGCATGGGTGCGCTCTCAGGCTGGAGCAGCCTGAGAGGGCTACCTGACGGCAGAGGGGGTTCAGTGATCTTCGCTGCGATCGCGGACTGGGCAACCGACGACTACCCAGTGGTGTCGACAGGCTCAAGAAGAACCCCCGGGCGCAGACGTGTCCGCGCCGAGCTCGCCGCGTCCGGGCACCGGGTCTCCCTCAAACGGGTCCACCGGCTCATGCAGGCCGCTGGCCTGCAAGGACGCCACCCCAAGGCATGGAGACGAGCGGCGGCGTGGCGCGAACCCAGGCACCGTCCGCAGTTGGTTGGTTAGGTAGCCCCGCGAGATGCCTATATCTGCGGCGATGGCCTTCAGTGTCTCGCCTGACTGGTAGCGCCGGTGGGCTTCGGCCAGGGCGTCGGGTGAGAGCGGTCGAGCGCGGTAGCTACGGCGGGAAGGTGCGACAGTGGCGGTTGCCGTCTCGCGCGCCCCGACAGCCCGGGGTTGAGTTGTGAATCATCGGATGATATAATGTCGGCGCGCATGTTCTTTGACATTGATGGTCCGGACTCAGTGCCCAGCGCCGGGTCGTTAGGACGCAGGACGTCTTCGCGCTGGTCATCGGCCGTGTCGGCCAGCTCAGTTTCGAGAGAACGGGCCAGACGGCCACCTCGTGGGTCTTGCTCGAACCCCGCTCAGCATCACCGCTGGCGGGGTTCGCTGTGAGGCACCGCCTGCGGGGCCGTCCAGGCCACCAGCGACGTCACCCCGTCGAGGAACTGCTCCGGCTCGTCCTGGCGACCGTCAGCCGGGTGCCCGAGGCCGGGCCTGTCGAGCTCGGCCAGGCCGGGGATGGGATTGCCGTACGGGTCGTGGTGCGGGCGGCTCAGCAGCATGGCCAGCCGCCTCGGCGGCGAACCTGGCCTACGCCCTGCCGACGTCGATGCACAGCCCGACCAGCGGGTTCCCAGATGCGGGCCGTGATGGTGGCGGCCGCTGGCGGCACGACTTGGGGCAACTCACCGCCAGCCTGGACGGCACGCCACCAGTCCAGAGCGGAACAAACGTTGCGGTTGCAGCGGTCCATGGCCACCAAGACCGTCTCGTTCGAACCTGCTTCCTCGGTCCGGTAGGCGGAGAGCCAACCTCACATGGGTTTCAGGTTTCTGTTCAGCCTGGCGACTATTCTGTCGAAGTCTCGCTGTCGGGCCTCTTCGCTCTTGAACGAGAGGTATCTGCCGGTGTAGGCGCGCCGGACGGAGCTAGACATCCGCAAGAAATTGTCGTACGCAGGCGAGATACCTACCAGCAGCTCGGTGAACTCCTCGACCTGCTCATCAGATATCTTGGCCCGCTTCGGAGCGTCCCACGTCCCGTTCTGCTTCGCCCTCTCCACTGCCTCTTCGCCGAGGCCTGTCATCAGGTCCTTGGCGCGGAGCGTCTCGACGATCCTCTTGTTCTTGTCCGACCAGGCGCTCTTCAGGGCCCGACGTGCGAAGTACTTCACATATCTCGTGCTGTCGACGCTCTTGATCTGCCCGTCGATCCACCCGAAGCACAGCGCTTCTTCCAGGGCGTCGTTGGCCGACAGCGTGACGACCGCACGGCTCTTCCCGAACACGAGCCACACTCCACCGCTCGTCTCCGCGTTGTCGCCCAGCCACCTGCGAAAATCTCCACGCGTCGGAAACACTAGCTCTGGAACATCTTCTCTCACGTCGAACCTCTCCGAGACGTGCTCGCTCCCGTCATGCTGCAGGAATCAGCCGTAGCAGTTAACGATCAACGCCGCGCCCCGCTCGGCGTCGTAGTACAAGGCCTCATCGTTACCGTCGTGGAAGAACTCAGAACCAATGACCATCCCAATCGAGACAAGGCTATTAACGAAGTTATGGGCGGCGTCGAGTCCGTCCCTGGCCTCAGGGAGCGAGGAGAGCTGCAGCATCTCAGACGTGTATTCATCCTCGGTCTCGTGGACGGCTGGACCGTAACTGCTGAGAGAGTCGGCCAGGATTCCGGAGACTCCGATCATATTCCCGAAGACTCCGGTCGTAATGTAACAGAGCCTGGTAACCGAAAAAGCGTAGAACGTATGCAGGTAATAGTCCAGGTCGAACTCGCTGGTCGGAGTCGGAAGCTGGTCCGACATCTTCCGAACATACTCTTCGGACGTCACTCGCTGATCCAGGTAGTGCTCTCCGCGAGCCGCGAAGTCTTCCTGGAGCACCGGGAAGACACGCTGAGCCTCTGTGGCACCGGCGTAGAGGCGCACGTCGCCGTCAAAGCAGTACTTCCCAGAACCGATCCGAAACATGGTAAAAGAGTGCGCATTGACATCCGTGGCGAACTGTTCGTCCATCCACAGGCCGTTCGACGACACGAAGTGCAGCGGACCATACTGGGGACTGACCACGGTGCACAGCGGATAGAACACCCCCAGCAGATCATCAGTTCCGAACACCTCGTCATAAGACGGGTACATCTTCAGCTCAGAACCAGCGACATCTTCTCTCATGGCGCGATGCTATCACCTGAAACGACCGAACGGACCGTGTCCGTGACAGACGCACCGCAGCCATATCCGCTGCGAGGCACATGGACCGCGTGCTGTCGTACTGCGAGGCCGAAGTCGTGACTGGCTCTACCCGCCCCCGGCGCGGCCACCCCGCACTACCGTCCGGGACACGCCATGATGGCTCACGAACCACCGAGGAGGTAGTCATGCTGTCGCTGGACCGGCCCCAGGCTCCAGATCCCTACGCCCTGCTGCCGCAGGTCCCCGCCTTCGAGCTGGTCTCGGACACCTTCGCCGCTGGCGGGCGGGTGCCCGACGAGACCACCAACACTCCCGTCGGCCGTAGCCTGTCACCGCACCTGGCCTGGTCAGGTTTTCCCGAGGAGACCGAGTCGTTCGCGGTGACCTGCTTCGACACCGACACCCCTGGACCGTCCGGCTGGTGGCACTGGACCCTGCTCGACCTGCCCCCGACGATCACCGAGCTCGCCGCCGGGGCCGGCGCCCTCGGGTCGGACCTGCTGCCGCCGACGGTCGTGACGCTGCGCGGCGACGACGGTATCGCCGCCTACGTCGGCGCCGCCCCGCCGCCCGGCGACACCGAGCACCGCTACTTCTACGCCGTGCACGCCCTGGACGTGCCGACCATGGGCCTGGAGGCCGACGTCATGCCGGGTGCGGCGAACATGATGCTGACGCTGCACACGATCGCCCGGGCCGTCCTCGTCGGCACCTTCCAGCGGTGACCCGATGACCCGCACAGCCTTGGACTGGCGCCCGGCCCTAGATCATTCCGACCTGCTCGCCCCGGCCACCCTGGTCGCGCTGACTGCCTGGACGACCACCCACCCGGAAGTCGCCGAAGAGGTGCACGTCGCCCAGATCGACCCGGACCTGGCCGACACCGCCGCCCTCGTCGCCGCCGCGGGCCTGGACCCGGCCGCGTCGGTGAACTGCGTCCTGGTGGTCGGACGACGCTCGGGAGACGAACGGTTCGCCGCCGCCGCGGTGCGCGCCACGACCCGGGCCGACGTCAACCACCGGATCAGGACGCTGCTCGACGTCAAGAAAGCGTCGTTCCTGGCGACAGACCGCGCAGTGGCCGACTCCGGCATGGAGTACGGCGGCATCACCCCGATCGGCCTACCGTCTACCTACCGGCTGCTCGTCGACGCCCGCATCGACGACCCCGCCCCGGTCATCATCGGCTCCGGCGTCCGCCGCTCCAAGCTACGCCTGCCCGGCTGCCTGCTCGCCGCCCTGCCCGGCGCCGAGGTCGTCACCGACCTGGCCGTCTGACCGAACAACCTGGTACTCACCCTTCCTCCAGGCCGTCGCCGACCCTCGGCGGTCGGTCCTGCCCGTCCTGGAGAGAGGAAGTCCCGACCATGAGCATTGTCGGTGTGGACACCCACGCCCGCAACCACGTCCTGGCCGTGCTCAAAGACACCGGCGAGCACGTGGACACAGCCAGCTTCCCGGCCAGCGCCCAGGGCCTGGAGCGTGCTGTCGGGTGGGCCCGGCACACCGGCGGCGACCTGGCAGCGCTGTGGATCGTGGAGGGAGCCGGGTCCCTGGCAGGAGGACGGCGAGGGCGATTTCGCCATTGTCTATTTCTGAAGCCTGCTGATGATGGATTCTTGTCGAGTCTCCCCGGCAAGCCGATTAAGGGTCTCAAAATACTTCTGGTAGACTCTGTAGCCGCTGGAACGTTCGGCTTTGATGTAAGGCTCAAGCCTGTTCCACCAACCAATGACCGATCCGCCGCAGAATCCTATCACCACGTCCTTCTCCACCATGCCGTGCGCCACCATCGCGCCTAGGTGGTCAAAGAAGTGCGATATGGCCGTCGCTTCTTCTCTAACGTCATCGGGTAAATCGCTCAGCCGCGCTCCCTCGGTGTAAGCGATTTCCCCAAGCCGCGCTGCGACTCTGCGCCTCATTTCGCTGGACTCTCTGGACCTATACTCCGCGAGAACGCCGGTGAAGGTGGCCAGAGAGCGAGCGACCCTGTCTTCGCGCCTCTGGATCAGCAAGGTGGCGAATGAGATTACCAACGACAATAAGGCTATCACCAGCGCAATGTATTCCACGGCGAAACCCCTTCAAAGTCACATCTTCCCAGTTAAAGGTCTGCAAAAACGAGCGAGTGGGCGCTCTGCAACCCAGAACGCCCACCCACTTGGTTGTATCAATCTCAGGCGACCAACGACCGCAGGACGTACTGGAGGATGCCGCCGTTGCGGTAGTAGTCGGCCTCGCCGGGGGTGTCGATGCGGACTACCGCGTCGAAGGAGGTCACGTCGCCGTTGGGCTTGGTGGCCTTGACCGCGACCGTGGACGGGGTAGTGCCGTCGTTGAGGGCGGTGACGCCGGTGATGTCGAAGGTCTCGGTGCCGTCCAGGCCCAGGGAGTCGGCCGACTGGCCGACCGGGAACTGGAGGGGCAGGACGCCCATGCCGATCAGGTTCGAGCGGTGGATGCGCTCGAAGCTCTCGGTGATGACGGCCTTGACGCCCAGCAGCGCCGTGCCCTTGGCGGCCCAGTCGCGCGACGACCCGGTGCCGTACTCCTTGCCGCCGAGGACCACCAGGCCCACGCCTGCGGCCTGGTAGGCCTGGGAGGCGTCGTAGATGGTGGTCTGCTCGCCGGTGAGCAGGTTCTTGGTGAACCCGCCCTCGACGCCCGGGACCAGCTGGTTGCGCAGGCGGATGTTCGCGAACGTGCCGCGGATCATCACCTCGTGGTTGCCCCGACGGGAACCGTAGGAGTTGAAGTCCGCGAGCGCCACGCCGTTCTCGGCCAGGTACTTGCCCGCGGGGCTGTCGGCCTTGATCGAACCGGCGGGGCTGATGTGGTCGGTGGTCACCGAGTCACCCAGCTTGGCCAGCACCCGGGCACCGGCGATATCGCGCACCGGGGCGGGGGTGGCGGGCATGCCCTCGAAGTACGGGGGCTTGCGCACGTACGTCGAGTCGGCGTCCCAGGCGAAGGTCTTGCCCGCGGGGGTGGGCAGGGCCTTCCAGCGCTCGTCACCGGCGAACACGTCGGCGTAGGACGACGTGAACATGTCACGGTCGATCGCGGCGTCGATGGTGGCCTGGACCTCTTCGGGCGTCGGCCAGATGTCCTTCAGGAACACCGGAGCGCCAGACGGGTCAGTGCCCAGCGGGTCGGCCTCGAAGTCGAAGTCCATCGTGCCGGCCAGCGAGTAGGCAACCACCAGGGGCGGGCTGGCCAGGTAGTTCATCTTCACGTCCGGGTTGATCCGGCCCTCGAAGTTCCGGTTGCCGGACAGTACTGACACGATCGTCAGATCGTTGGCGTTGACCGCCTCGGACACCTGGGTGTCCAGCGGGCCCGAGTTGCCGATGCAGGTAGCGCAGCCGTAGCCGACCAGGTGGAAGCCCAGCGCCTCCAGCGCGGGCCACAGCCCGGCCTTGGCGTAGTAGTCCGTGACGACCTGCGAGCCGGGAGCCATCGAGGTCTTCACCCACGGTTTGGCGGTCAGGCCCTTGGCGACCGCCTTCTTGGCCAGCAGGCCCGCGGCCAGCATCACCGACGGGTTGGACGTGTTGGTGCACGAGGTGATGGACGCGATGGCCACCGCACCGTGGAACAGCTCGAAGGACTTGCCCGTGGAGTCCGTCACCGGGACCCGCACCAGGTCGGCGGCCGAGGCGCCCGCCGACACGTACGTGGGCAGGTCAGCGGCGAACTGCTGCTTGGCCCGGGACAGCTCGATGCGGTCCTGGGGGCGCTTCGGCCCGGCGATCGACGGGACCACCGTCGACAGGTCCAGCTCCAGGTACTCGGAGTACTTGGCCTCGACCGACGGGTCCAGCCACAGGCCTTGCTCCTTGGCGTACGCCTCGACCAGCGCGACCTGGTCTTCCGGACGACCGGTCAGGCGCAGGTAGTCCAGGGTGGCGTCGTCGATCGGGAAGATAGCGGCGGTCGAGCCGAACTCGGGGCTCATGTTGCCGATGGTCGCCCGGTTGGCCAGCGGCACCTGAGCCACCCCGGCACCGTAGAACTCGACGAACTTGCCGACCACACCGTGCTGGCGCAGCTGCTGGGTGATGGTGAGGACGACATCGGTCGCGGTCACACCGGCCGGGATGGCACCGGTCAGCTTGAAGCCGACCACCCGCGGGATGAGCATCGACACCGGCTGGCCGAGCATGGCCGCCTCGGCCTCGATACCGCCGACGCCCCAGCCCAGCACGCCCAGGCCGTTGACCATCGTGGTGTGCGAGTCGGTACCGACGCAGGTGTCAGGGTAGGCCCGCAGCGCACCGTCGACGGTACGAGCCATGACCACCCGAGCCAGGTACTCGATGTTGACCTGGTGGACGATGCCGGTGCCCGGAGGGACGACCTTGAAGTCGTCGAACGCGGTCTGGCCCCAGCGCAGGAACTGGTAGCGCTCACGGTTGCGCTGGTACTCCAGCTCGACGTTGCGCTCGAAGGCGTCGGCCCGGCCGGCGACGTCGATCTGCACCGAGTGGTCGATGACCATCTCGGCCGGGGACAGCGGGTTGATCCGGGCCGGGTCGCCGCCCAGGTCGGCCATGGCCTCGCGCATCGTGGCCAGGTCGACCACGCAGGGCACACCGGTGAAGTCCTGCATGATGACGCGGGCCGGGGTGAACTGGATCTCCGTGGACGGCACTGCCGTGGGGTCCCAGCCGGCCAGCGCCCGGACGTGGTCGGCCGTGACGTTCGCGCCGTCCTCGGTGCGCAGCAGGTTCTCTGCCAGCACCTTCAGGGCGTAGGGAAGCTTGTCCAGGCCGGGCACGGCGGACAGCCGGTACACCTCGTACCCGGTGCCGCCCACCTCCAACGTTCCGCGCGATCCAAAGCTGTCGAGGTTCGTCACCGAGAGTCTCCTTTGCGCCGTGTAATCTCGACGTCAAGATATCATCTGGGCGGGACCCTTCACGGCCCCGCCACCAGCACCGATCTAGGGCTGGCTTCTGTCTGGCGGAAAGACTGGCACTACTTCCCGCCGTCGACTGCTGCTGCCTCCTCCGCTGCCTTGCGCTCGGCCTCGAGCAGGCGCTTGTGGGTACGCGGGTCGTAGTCCGGGGTACCCTGCTTGGCCAGCTCGGCGCTGACCGCCCGTTTCGCCTTGGCCAGCCTGCTGTGCGCCTCAGTCATCGCGCCCTCCTCCAGGTCATCTTCCCACCGTAGCCTGGCGCGAGCCTCTGGGCGTGTCGGTGGGCGTGTCGGTGCTCAGCGCACGAGCAGGGCGACGGCCTCGACGTGGTGGGTCATCGCGAAGACGTCGTACCCCGTCACCGCGGCCAGCCGGTAGCCGTGCCCGCCGAACCGGCCGATGTCGCGGGCCAGGGCCGCCGGGTCGCAGGCGACGTAGACCACCCGGTCCGGACCCAGCGCCGCGAGTGCGTCCACCACAGGCTGCCGCGCACCGACCCGGGGCGGGTCAAGCACGACCACGTCCGGACGTCCCAGCTGCCCCACGACCTCGCGCACGTCCCCGGGCAGCAAGGTCACCTGCGGCAGACCGTGGACGTTGCGCCGGGCGTCACGCAGCGCGCGGGCGTCGCCCTCGACCGCGACCACCCGGCCCTGCTCCCCTACCGCGGCGGCCAGCGGCGCCGTGAACAGGCCCGCCCCGGCATACAGGTCGGCGACCGTCGCGCCCGGCACGTCACCGACAGCGGCCAGCACCGCATCGGTGAGCAGCTGCGGGGCCGCCCGGTGGGCCTGCCAGAACCCGTCGGCGGCCACCCGGTAGCCGATCTGACCGACCTGCTCGCGCACCGACCGGCGGGCTGTGGGCCGACGGTCGGGACGGTGCCTGCGCAGGTCCCACACGTCGCCGTCCACGAGCACCACCGGGCGGTCGTCGGCGCCGACGGCCACGACGATCCGTGCGCCCGGCGGCCAGGTCCGGTCGAACAGGCCCAGGCCGGCCACCGTCTCGGTGGCCAGCGGCATGGCGTCCAGCCGGTGCACCGCGTGGCTGTGCCAGCCGAACATCCCGGCCCGGCCGTCGTCGTCGGTCACCAGGTCGAGCCGGGTGCGGTAGGCCAGGCCGCCCCGGTCGGCGTCGCCGGGGGCGGCGAGCACCGGCACGTCACGGTCGTCGTGGGCCAGGCGACGCAGCTGTTCGCCGAGCACCTGGGCCTTCCAGCGCCGCTGGGCGTCCAGCGCGACGTGCGCCAGCTCTCCCCCGCCCACACCGCCGGGACCGGCGGCGGGCCAGGCCGAGGGCACCCGGTCCGGCGACGGTTCGAGCACCTGGACGGCATCGGCCCGCCAGAACCGGGCCCCGGTGCTGGTCACCTGCACCTGCACCCGCTCCCCGGGCAGCGCGTGGCGCACGAACACCACCCGACCGTCCAGCCGCGCGACACAGTGTCCACCGTGCGCGGGCGCACCCACCGTCAGCTCGACCACACCCCCCACCGTAGTCCTGCGGCGCGGTAGCCGGGACGACGGTCCGTGCCGCAGGCGCGCCGCGATTCTCACCGTAATAGTTTCAAACGTAGATACCCGCCCTCGGATCGTGCAAAACAGGACAAACAGCCGTCCGGTAGGGCATAATCGGGTCGACGTCACGCCGTCACCGCCAGGCGGTGATCAGCACCGTCGCACCGCAGGAGTCTCAGCGAGCAGATCCAGGAAGGGACACGACGGGTGAACGAGCTGACAGCCACGATCGATTCCCCGCACGACGAGGTGGCCGCGGAGCAGCCACCGGCGACCGGTACGGCCGAGCCCGTCGACGAGCCGTCGGCGGTGATCTGGCGGATATACGCCGCGACGTTCGACGTGGCGGCGGTGCTGGTACCCGCTCTGCTGGTGGCGTGGGCCAGCGGCCTCGCCCTGGCGATCACGGTCGGCGTCGCTGTCCTGGCGCTCCAGCTGGTGCTGCAGGGCCGCTGCGGCTGGACCATCGCCCAGCGGCAGATGTCCTTGCAGCTGGTGGACCGGACGACCGGTGACCCGGTGGGGGTGCTCCGGGCGGCGCTGCGCCTGTTCGTCGTCGCGGCTGGTGGGCTGGTGCTGTACTCCATCGGCAACCTGGTGGCCTGGTTCGTCGCGCTGCTGATGCTCGTGGTAGGCGCGCTGCTGGTGATGCTCACACCGTTGACCGACCGGACAGGTCGGCGCCGCGGGTGGCACGACCAGCTGACCGACTCGATGGTGATCGACCTCGGGGTCCCCCGCCCGCGGAAGACCAAGCCCGCATCGGCGCTCGGTGCGACCGGACTCGCGACTGGGCTCGGTGCGACTGGGCTCGGCGCAGCTGGGCTCGGCGCGACCGGACCCGGTGCAGCTGGGCTCGGCGCGACCGGGCTCGACGCAACGGGTCTGGACAAGGCGCCCCGGCCAGCGCTGCTGATGTGGCAGGTGTACGCCGTGATGTTCGACCTCGCTGTGACCGGCGGGCTCGCCCTGGTGGCCAAGATGATGGTCGCCGGTCCGTCGGGTACCGTCCTGGCGGCCGAGCTCGTCTTCTGCGTCCTGGTGGCCCAGATGATGCTGCAGGGCGAGCAGGGCTGGTCCGTCGGCCAGCGCATCATGGTCCTGCGCCTGGTCGACCGGTCGACCGGCGAACCGGTCGGCATGGGCCGGGCGTGGCGACGCCTGTTCTTCGTCGGGCTGCGCAGCACCGCGGTGCTCGACCTGTGGGTCCCGCCCCCGATGGGTGTGCCGCCGAGCCGGGTGCGCCAGCCCCGGGCTTCCGACCTGCCGGTGCGCGGTGTGCCGTCGGAGGTGATCTGGCGGGTGTACGCCGCGGTGTTCGACGTGGTGGTGGTGCTGGCACCGGCTCTGCTCGTCGCCTGGGCCGGGGGCGGTATGTTCCTGGCGGCCACGACCGGTATCGCGGTCCTGGTGCTCCAGCTGGCGCTGCAGGGCCGCAACGGCTGGACCCTGGCCCAGCTGATGATGTTCCTGCGCACGGTGGACTTCTCGACCCATGCCCCGGTGGGTGCGGGCCGGGCGACGCAGCGTCTGTTCGTGGTCGCAGCCGCCGGGCTCGCCTTCGGGGTGACCGGCAGTCTCCTGTTCGGGACAGGCGGGCTCCTGCTCGGTGCGGTCGCGCTGTTCGTGGTGTACTGGGCCAAGCACGACGCGTCGGGACGCAACCGCGGGTGGCACGACCAGCTGGCTGGTACCGAGGTGCTCGACGTGTGGGGCATGAGACCCGAGTTCGAGGACACCCGCTCCAGGCAGATCCTGGCGGTGTGGGACGAAGGCCATCGGACGATGATCGCCGATCTGCTGCTGCCCGACGGTTCGACCCGCAAGGTCACAGGTGTGGTGCTGATCGGACGCAACCCGGCCGCTGCCCCCGGCCAGACGGTCCTGCGGCTGGAAGACGAGTCGTTGGCACCGGCCCACCTGCGCCTGACCGTCGGCCCGCTCGCCGTGTGGGCCGAGGACCTGGGAGCGGTCAGCGGGTCGTGCGTCCACCTGCCGGACGACACGCACGAGACCTGCCTGCCGGGCAGGCACGTGCAGGTCCCGGCCGGCTCGGTGATCGAGATCGGCGACGCGCGGATCGGTCTGCGCAAGGTCTCCGGCTGATCTCGGCCGCCCGTACGCCGTCGGTACGGCACACGACCGGGACGTTCGGCTGACGGTCCGGCCTGCGCGCGTTCAGCGGTCGGGTCGGTCCAGGCCGCGCCGGGTGTCGCCGGGTCGAGGGCGGGCGTCGAGGTGCTCGGCCAGCGCCCGGGTGCGGGCCGACGACTCCAGCTGCCACGGCACCGACGCGACGACCACCCCGTGCATGAACAGCAGCCGCCTCTTGAGCCGCATCGCGCTCTGGTTGTGCAGCAGGGCCTCCCACCAGTGCCCGACGACGTGCTCCGGGACGTACACCACCACCAGGTCGCGCGGCGACTCCCGGCGGATCGAGCGCACATAGGTCAGTACCGGGCGTGTGATCTCCCGGAACGGGGAGTCGAGGATCTTCAGCGGCAGGGGCAGACCGAGCCGGTCCCACTCGGCGCGCAGCTCGTCCACCTCGTCGGGGTCCACCCCGACGGTGACCACCTCCAGCACCGACGGTCGCGCGGCCCGCGCGTAGGCGATGGCCCGCACGGCCGGACGACGCAGGTTGGACACCAGCACGATGGCGTGCACCCGGCTCGGCAGGGCCCGGGCCGACTCGACGTCGTCCCCCAGGGCCAGCTCGGCCCGTACCTGCTCGTAGTGGTGGTGGATGCCTTTCATGAGGCCGAACACGACGAGCATCGCCACGACGGCGATCCAGGCGCCATGGGTGAGCTTCGTCACCAGCACGACGACCAGCACCAGGCTCGTCATGACGAAACCGACAGCGCTGACGACCCGGGAACGTCTCATGCGCGTACGCCTGGCCGGGTCCGGCTCGGCGGGCAGCAACCGTCCCCAGTGCCGCACCATCCCGAGCTGGGACAGCGTGGACGACACGAACACGCCGACGATGTAGAGCTGGATGAGCCGGGTGACCTGGGCGTCGAAGGCCCAGATCAGGACGATCGCGGCGACCGCCAGGGCGATGATCCCGTTGGAGTAGGCCAGCCGGTCGCCCCGCGTGTGCAGCTGGCGCGGCAGGTACCCGTCACGTCCCAGGACCGATCCGAGCACCGGGAACCCGTTGAACGCGGTGTTGGCGGCGAGCACCAGGATGACGCCGGCGACGACGGCGACGAAGTAGAAGGCGGGCAGGAAACCCTGGAACACGGCATGCGCGAGCTGGCTGATCACCGGGTACTGCTGGTAGTCGTCCCCGACGGGCTGCCCAGAGCTGGTCACCAGGTCCGTCGCCGGGTTCTCCACGTAGTTGACCCCGACCAGCCGCGAGAGCACCAGGACCGATATCAGCAGCGTGGCGGAGATCGCCCCGAGCAGGGCCAGCGTCGTGGCGGCGTTCTTCGGCTTCGGCTTGCGGAACGCCGGGACGCCGTTGCTGATCGCCTCGACACCGGTGAGGGCCACCGACCCGGAGGCGAAAGCCCGGAGCACCAGGAGCGCACCGGCGAGGCCGACGAGCCCGGAGTCGAGATCGGACCGGTGCACGATCTGGTAGGAGGCAGACTCCGCCTGCCCCAGGTGCCCGGTGAGGTACTGGACGAAACCGACGAGCGCCGTGATGCCGATACCGCCGATGTACAGGTACACCGGGACGGCGAAGGCCCGCCCCGACTCGCGCACGCCATGCAGGTTCGCCAGAGCGATGAGCAGCACCACGACGACAGCGGCCTGGGCCTCGTGCCCGGCCAGCCCGGGCAGCGCCGCCGCCGCGTACTGGGCGCCCGCTGACACCGAGACCGCCACCGTGAGCACGTAGTCCACGACCAGTGCGCTCGCCACCGTCAGACCGGCGTTGCCGCCGAGGTTCTCGGTCGCGACCTCGTAGTTGCCGCCGCCCGAAGGATAGGCGCGGACGTTCTGCCGGTAGGAGGCGATGACGACCAGCATGACCACGGCGACCGCCAGACCGACCCACGGCGAGAGGACCAGGGCGCTCGTCCCGGCGAAGGCCAGGGTCAGGAGGATCTCGTCGGGGGCGTAGGCCACCGACGAGAGGGCGTCGGAGGCGAAGACCGGCAGCGCGAGACGCTTGGGCAGCAGCGTGCGCCCCAGGTTCTCGCTCCGGACCGGTCGGCCCACGAGCAGACGTTTGGCTGCACCCCGCAGATCCGGCACGGTCGCCCATGCTACGCCGCTGACGCGACCTGACGGGGTAGCGTGCGGCTGTGCACTTCGTCATCATGGGCTGCGGCCGGGTCGGCGCGCTGCTCGCGCTGTCGCTGGAGCAGCGTGGACACTCGGTCGCGGTGGTCGACCAGAGCCCCGACGCGTTCCGTCGTCTGCCCGAGCAGTTCGAGGGCAACAAGGTCACCGGTCTCGGCTTCGACCGCGACACGCTGACCGCGGCCGGGATCGACGACGCCTACGGCTTCGCGGCGGTGGCCGACGGGGACAACTCCAACGTGGTCGCGGCGCGGGTGGTGCGCGAGACCTTCGGCGTCTCCAACGTCGTCGCGCGCATCTACGACCCGCACCGGGCGGAGGTCTACCAGCGCCTGGGCATCCCCACGGTGGCCACCGTGCGCTGGACCACCGACCAGGTGCTGCGTCGGCTGCTGCCGATGGGCACCACCGACGAGTACCGCGACCCCTCCGGGAAGGTCGTGCTGGCCCAGGTGGACCTCGACCCGGCCTGGGTCGGCCTGCCGGTGCGCCGCCTGGAGGACGCCAGCGGCGCCCGGGTCGCCTACCTCACCCGCTACGGCGACGGGGTGATGGTCACCGCCTCGACCGTGCTCCAGGAGAACGACGTGGTGCACGTCCTGATGCAGGCGTCCGACGGCCCCGCGGTGGAACGGGCTCTGACCGGGCGCCCGCCGGCCGCGTCGTGAGGATGGTGCGTGCGATATGAGGATCGTCATCGCCGGGGCCGGCTCGGTCGGCCTGTCCATCGCCCGCGAGCTGCTGGTGCACGGGCACGCGGTGACCGTCGTGGACCGGCAGCCCTCGGCGATGCGCGTCGCTCAGGCCGCCGACGCCGACTGGGTGCTCGGCGACGCCTGCGAGCTGCCGACGCTGCGCCAGATCCACACCGAGGAGTGCGACGTCATGGTGGCCGCCACCGGTGACGACAAGGCGAACCTCGTCGTCTCCCTGCTGGCCAAGACCGAGTTCGGGATGCCGCGCACCGTGGCCCGGGTCAACAACCCGAAGAACGAGTGGATGTTCGGCGAGGCCTGGGGCGTGGACGTGGCCGTGTCCACCCCGCGGATCATGACCGCGATGGTCGAGGAGGCGGTCAGCGTCGGCGACCTGGTGAAGATCTTCACCTTCCACCAGTCGCGGGCCGATATCCGCGAGATCACGCTGCCTGAGGACTCGCCGCTGGTGGGTCGCCTCGTCGGTGACGTGGTCTGGCCGCAGGACACCGTGCTGGCCTGCATCGTGCGCGACACCCGCCCGCTCGCGCCCAGCCCCGACGACACCCTCGAAGGGCACGACGAGCTGCTGTTCGTCACGGGTCAGGACGCGCAGGAGGCCGCGCTGCTGCGTGTGCTGGCCGGACGAGAACCCAGCTGAACCACAGCGCCAGCGCGAACAACGGCACGCCCATGACCAGCTTGGCCGTGCCCAGCCACGCCACCTCGGCCGAGAAGTACAGCGGGACCTGCACGGCCAGCCGGGCGGCGAACACGGCGACCCAGATCCACGTCGCCGCGGTCGCCCGGCGGCGCAGCGACCGGTCGTGGCGGAACCGCCCGACCGTCGACCACGGCCCTCCCGCCAGCGGGCCGTGCGGGTCGAACAGGCCGAGCAGCACCCCCACCAGCGGCCAGCGGACGAGGATCGTCACCAGGGTGCCGACCATGTACCCGAGGTTGACCCACAGCCCCCACGCGAAGTAGTTCTCCGCCCGGCCGGACATCAGCGCCCAGACCACGCCGATGCCCACCCCGAGCACCCCGGACAGCGCCTGGGTGACCGGGGTGCGCTGGACCAGCCGGGCGACGACCGCCAGCGCCGCCGCACCGGCCGAGGCCACCACCGCCGGGACCAGCCGCTGCCCGGAGACCAGGTACACCACGACGAACAGCAGTCCTGGAGCGACCGACTCGACCAGCCCGCGCACCCCGCCGACCGCGGCGACGAAGGAGAACTCCTCCTGGGTGAGGGCCCGCACCCCCCGCCCGGCGGCCGGGTCGGCCACGGGCGTCTCGGGCTGGGTCGGCTCACTCATGAGGCCGGGCCTTGAGCTGGTAGCGCGGGTTGTAGACGGCCCGCCGACCGTCGAGCCGGGTGACCATACCCTCGACGACGAGCCGTCGTCCCGGCACGATCCCGGCGATCTCGCGCCGACCCAGCCAGACCAGGTCCAGGGAGCCGGAACCGTCGTACAGCTCGGCCACCAGCGCGGGAACCCCCTCGCGGGGCCGCAGCGTCACCGAGCGCAGCACGCCCGACGCCGAGGCACGGTGCCGGTCGGGTAGCTCGGCGACCGGGGTGCACCCGGCCACGGCCAGCGCATCGGCGCGTTCTTCGTCGGCCTCGACCTGCTCCCGGGAGGCGAGCAACGACCGGGCGCGTCGGCGTAGCGACTTCATCGGACCGCCGAGACCGTCGGACCAGGCCGGGTCATCGGATCTCGGTGATCTCAGGACCGCGGGTCAGCGGGTCGAACTCCGGCTCGTCCGGCTCGACGACGGGCGCCTCGTCGGGCAGCCGCATCACCAGCAGGTCGCGCGGTGGCATCGCGGCGGTGCCACGGACCACGACGCACCCGGCGAACAGGTCTTCGACCACCGCGGCGGCGGTCGGGTCGGACGCGGCCGCACCGGTGACCACCCCGCGCAGGAACCAGCGCGGACCGTCCACCCCGAGGAACCGCACCGTCCGCTTGCCGGACTTGCCCTCGCTGCGGACCACCATCTTCGCGGCCACCTCGAGCCCGAACCGGCCCATCATCTCGTCGGCGCGTCCGCCGTCGGACTGGATCTGCTCGACGATCTCGGCCCGGATCTCGTCCCAGATCCCCGCCGTGCGCGGCGCAGCGAACGGCGCCAGCTGCAGCTCGGACCCGGCGACCTCCATCCGCACCCGGACCACCCGCCGGGAGTCGTCGGTGTCCATGTGCACCTTCAGCCCCGACGGGACCGGCACCTGCAGGCCGCCGAGGTCGAGGTACGGGCCCGCGGGCCGGGGGTCGGAGGAGTCCCACGGACCGGTCTGCGGCGGCACGTCCCCGTCCTGCGGTGCCGTGTCCGGGGCGCTGCGGTCAGCGTCCGGCTCGTCGTCCGGCCTCACCCGACGGAACAGACCCACGATCGACTCCCGACTCTCAATGGCACCAGTGCTGTGCCCGCCGTGCTGCGTACGGTGGCTGGGCTCGACACCCTCACCTCGGCGCGGTCGGACCGACTCGTCCACCGCCCGGGTTGCAGGGTATCCCACTCAGGGGACGGACCAACCGCCGGACGAGCCGAAGCCGTCCGCACCGCGCTCGGACTCCGGCAGCGCGGCGACCTCCTCGAACCGGGCCTGGGCGACCCGCTGCACGACCAGCTGGGCGATCCGGTCGCCCCGGCGCAGCACCACGGGCTCCGCGGCGTCGGTGTTGAGCAGGGTGACCTTGATCTCGCCCCGGTACCCGCTGTCCACGGTGCCCGGGGCGTTGACGACGGTCAGCCCGTGCCGGGCGGCCAGACCAGAACGGGGGTGCACGAGACCGACCCACCCGGCGGGCAGCGCGAGCGCCACCCCGGTCGGCACGGTCACCCGCTGCCCCGGGGCCAGCGTTATGTCCACCGCGGTGACCAGGTCGGCGCCCGCATCACCCGTCCGGGCGTACGCGGGAGCGGGCAGGTCGGGGTCGAGCCGCCGCAGCAGCACCGTGACGTCCTCGTCCGTCATCGTCGGCCCGCTCTCAGGCGGCGCACTCCGAGCAGACCGGCAGCCCGTCCTTCTCGTAGGCCAGCTGGCTGCGGTGGTGCACCAGGAAGCAGTGCGAGCAGGTGAACTCGTCCGCCTGGCGGGGCAGCACCCGCACGGACAGCTCCTCGCCGGACAGGTCGGCGCCGGGCAGCTCGAACCCCTCGGCAGCCTCGGTCTCGTCCTCGTCGACGACACCGGAGTTCTTGTCGGTCCGGCGGGCCTGCAGCTCTTGGAGGGAGTCCTCGGAGAGCTCTTCCTCGTTCTTGCGCGGCGCGTCGTAGTCGGTAGCCATCGGTGGCGTCACTCTCTTCGTGGTACGTCGGGTCGTACTAGGGACCTCAAGGCCCGCCGACCCGGTTCTGTTCCCGCGTCACAGCAGGGCGGCACGGATTGTGCACCATGAACCCCCCGACTGTGAAACGACACCACGGCGAGGCGCGAGGTTCACACCGGTTCGTCCGCTCCGGCCTGCTCCAGCAGGGTGAGAAGCTCCCCGACGCGCCCCGGGTGCCCGGCGACGGTCATCGCCTCCCCGGCCGGCGCCCCACGCAGGCCGCTGACCTGGGCACCCGCCTCGGCGGCGACGAGCGACCCGGCGGCCAGGTCCCACGGGTTGAGACCGCGTTCGAAGAACAGGTCGAGGCTGCCGTCGGCCACGGCGCACAGGTCCAGCCCGGCCGAACCCATCCGGCGCAGGTCGCGCACCTGGGGCAGCAGCCCGGCCACCACCCGGCCCTGCAGCGCGCGGACCGCCCGACGGTAGCCGAACCCGGTGCCGAGCAGGCACAGGCCCAGCTCGGGCGGGGTGCCCAGAGCCAGCCTGCGGCCGTCGCGGTACGCCCCGCCACCGCGGGTCGCCGTCCAGGTCCGGTCCAGCGCGGGAGCCCGCACGCACGACGCGAGCACCGTCCAGGTGGCCGGGTCGGGGACAGCCGGGCCCGGTCCGGTGACCGCGGCGACCAGCACGGCGTAGGCCGCCAGCCCGTACAGGTAGTTCACGGTGCCGTCGACGGGGTCGATCACCCAGGTGATACCGCTGGTCCCCGGTTCGTAGCCCTGTTCTTCGCCGAGGATGCCGTCCCTGGGGCGGGCCTGGTGCAGGACCGTGCGCAGCCGTTCCTCGGCAGCCAGGTCCATCGCGGTGACGATATCGGCGTGGCTGCTCTTCGTCGCGGTGACCTCGACCCGGTCCGGACGACCGTCGTGGACCAGCGCCGCGGCCTCGCGGGCGGCACGTTCGGCCAGGCCGACCAGCTCGTCGAGCAGGGTCCGGTCGAGCAGGGCGGGGTCGAGCGGGGCAGGGCCACAGCCAGGTTCGGTCATGACTCCATCTTGCCCGCGACCCCCGGTCGGGCGGCAACGGCGGCTCACCGGGCCATTTCCCCCCGAACGGTCGCGCCGGATGGCAGGCTGGCCCGCAGGAGGTGTCCATGGCAGAGCTCGAGCTGGTCGGTCTGGACCAGGACGGTGAGCGCCTCGTCCTGCGCGGCGACGACGGCCTGCGGTTCACCCTGCCCATCGACGAGGCGCTGCGCGCGGCCGTGCGCCGCGACCGCCCCCAGCTCGAGCAGGTGCGCACCGAGCAGTCCGGGACCCTGACCCCGCGCGAGATCCAGGCTCGGATCCGGGCCGGCCAGACCGCCGCCGAGATCGCCGAGTCGGCGGACGTCACGGTGCAGCACGTGCGCCGCTTCGAGGGCCCGGTGATCGACGAACGGGCGTATATCGCCGAGCAGGCCCGCACCGCCCCGGTCGGGCGCGATCTCGACGCCCCGGCGCTCGGCGACCTGGTGGCCGACCGCCTGGTCGCCCGCGGCGTCGAGATTGGCTCGCTGACCTGGGACGCGGCTCGCGACCGGTCCGGTCCGTGGGTCGTGGTCGCCCGGTTCGTGGCCGCCGAGGAACCGCGCGAGGCCCGCTGGGCGTTCGACCCCTCGACCAAGACGCTGACCGCCACCGAGGACGAGGCCCGCTGGCTGTCGGAGACGGAGATCGCCGAGCCCGCGGCCCGACGCCACCTGACCGCGGTCCGGCCCGTGGTCTTCGACCTCGCCCAGGTCGAGACCCCGACGACCAGTCCCACCCCGGCCGTCGACACCCTGCTGGACGAGCTCGGCAGCCGCCGGGGCAAGCGCCAGCCGGTCGACCTGGACGACGGCCCGGACGAGGCGCCGTCCACCCCGACACCGGTCACCAAGACCACCCGCAAGGCCAAGACCACGACCAGCCGACCGACCCCGAAGGTCACCACGGCGAGCCCCCCAGCGACCGCACCGTCGGCGGCGTCAGCGCGCTCGTCCGAGAACCCGGACCACGCTGGTGCGTCCCGCCGGACCGGGTCGAGCCGGACCAAGGCCGGTACGACCAGCACGTCGACGGCGGCGGGGGCGACCAGCGCGACGGGCCGCGGTCGGCGCAAGGGCCGGGCCAAGGTGCCCAGCTGGGACGAGATCGTCTTCGGTGCCAAGCCCGAGTAGGGCGTCAGACCTGGGTGACCAGCAGCGGCACCACGGTCTCGTGCTCGGTCAGCGATCCGTGCACCCCGAGCAGCTGCAGCGACTCCGGTGTCTGGGTGCGCGAGTCGACCACGGTGGCCCGACCGGCCATCGCCACGACCACGTCACCGATCACCGGTGCCACCGCCGCCTCGACCGGCCCGAACAGCCCAGCCGCGACGGCATCGGCCCGGCTGAGGACGACGGCGTGATCACCCAGCACGTCCTGCCACCGGGTGACGACCGCGTCGGCGTCGGTCCCGACGTCGAGGTGCAGCTGCATGGCCCGGGGCTCCCCCGTGACCAGCCCGACGCCCCGGGCCAGCTCCGGTGACGTCGCCACGTCCCAGCGCACGGTCCGGTCCACGTCGACCATGCCGTGGTCGGCGGTGACCACCAGCAGCGTGCCGCGCGGCAGGGACCGGGCCAGACGCGCCAGCTCGGCGTCGGTCGCGCCCAGCGCCTCACCCCAGGCCAGCGAGCCCCACCCGGCGTGGTGGCCGACCTTGTCGACCTGCCCCCAGTACAGGTAGACCAGACCCGGTTCCCGGGCCGCGGACACCGCCCGGTCGACCCGCTGCGGCAGCGTCTCGGCGGGCCGGTACGTCCCGCCGCGCAGCACCGCCCGGGTCAGCCCGGACCCCTCGAAGCGCTGCGGTCCCACCGACCGCACAGCGATACCGGCCGCCACCAGCCGTTCGAACCAGGTGGGCTGGCGCTGCCACTGCTCGGCCGCGTCGGGCAGGCCCGTCCAGGACACCAGGTTCGCCAGGCCGCCCGTGGCCGGGTTGCGCACCGTGTAGCCGAGCATCGCCGTCGCCCCGGGGGGCGCACCGGTACCGAACGTGCCCAGAGAGGCCGCGGTGGTGGACGGGAAGGGGCTGCGCAGCGTCAGCGACCCGGGCAGCAGGCGTCGCAGGAACGGGGCGTGCCCGCCACGTTCGCCCAGGTTGGTCCGGCCCAGGCCGTCTACCAGCGCCACGACCACCCGGTCCGCGACGGGCAGGCCGAGCCGGGACCGGGCGTCCGCAGCCTGCGGGTCGGTCAGCCCCAGCGCACCACCGGCCCCGGCAAGCACGTCACCGAGCCCCGGGGCCGCCAGCGGCCAGGTCAAACCGACCCGGGCGCACGCAGCCGCCAGCACAGACACGCCCCGCCTATTCCCGCCCGGCCGACGCCGTAGCCTGCGACAGCTGCCGGGCGAACCGGACCGCGGCCCGCACCGCGTCAGCACCCTCGGCGGCGGCACTCACCCGGACCGCCACGTCGTCGCCGGTGATCGACCCGGTCAGACCGTGGTCGGCGGTGCAGTGCGGGTCGTCGCAGGCGGCCGGTTCCAGGTCGACCTGGCTGACCGCGCCCCAGCCGATCGCCAGGGTCAGCTCCGAAGGCCGGGTGCGGCCCGGGCGGTAGCGGGCCGGGTCGGAGACCACGTGGGTCAGCCCGACGGACCGCACCCGGGACAGCGGCACCGCCTCGGTGGTGGCCGCGGCCGAGGCCGACGGGTGCTCGGAGTCGGCGGGCAGGTCGTCGACGTGCGCCACGACCAGCCGGGACGCGGTCAGCACCATCACCGTGACGTGACGGCGCAGCGCCACGTCGTCCAGGGTGGTCTCGGGCAGCACCAGGTGGGCGACGACGGGTTCGTCAGCGATGGCGACGTCGACCACGTCCGCTACCAGCTCGGGGTAGTAGCCGGCCCGGTCGAGGTCACGACGCAGCGCGGGAAGGGTAGGCACCCGCTCATCCTCCCACTGTCGCCCCGCCCCTGCCGCCCACTTGCCCGTCTACCAGGCGGGCCGCGACCCCGGTCTGGAGCGGCTTGCGCGATATCTCGCAGGTCGTCCGGACACGCGAGAGCCGGTGCACCACCTCACCTCGATCAGATGTGCGACGATGTGCGGCGCACCCCAAGGGGGTGCACCCGATGTACGAGGAGACTGACGTGGCCCGCCGCCCGAGCCCACCCGACACCCCGCCCGACGACTCCTCAGTCTCGGGAGCGGAACGGATCGTCGATATCGACGTCGCGGCGGAGATGCAGACGTCGTTCCTGGAGTACGCCTACTCGGTCATCTACGCCCGCGCCCTGCCCGACGCCCGCGACGGCCTCAAGCCCGTCCAGCGGCGCATCGCCTACCAGATGGGCGAGATGGGCCTGCGCCCGGACCGGCCGTACGTGAAGTCGTCCCGGGTGGTCGGCGACGTCATGGGCAAGCTGCACCCGCACGGCGACGCGGCGATCTACGACGCGATGGTGCGCCTGGCCCAGCCGTTCGCGATGCGGCTGCCGCTGGTCGACGGGCACGGCAACTTCGGGTCGCTGGACCAGGGCCCGGCCGCACCGCGGTACACCGAGGCCCGGATGGCACCGGCGACGGTGGCGATGCTCGACGGGATCGACGAGGACGCTGTCGACTTCGTCCCGAACTACGACAACAAGCTCATGCAGCCGGCGGTGCTGCCCGCCGCGATCCCGAACCTGCTGGTCAACGGCGCGGCCGGGATCGCCGTCGGGATGGCCACGAACATGGCCCCGCACAACCTCGTCGAGGTGGTCGCGGCGGCCCGGCACCTGGTCATGCACCCCGAGGCGACCCTGGACGAGCTCGTGCGCTTCGTCCCCGGACCGGACCTGCCCGGCGGCGGCACCGTCGTCGGCCTGGAAGGGGTGCGCGAGGCCTACGCCACCGGTCGGGGCCAGTTCCGCGTCCGGGCGACCTGCAAGGTCGAGAACGTCACGGCCCGGCGGCGCGGGATCGTCGTGACCGAGCTGCCGTACCTGGTCAGCCCGGAACGGGTGCTGGAGAAGATCAAGGAGGGTGTGCAGGCCAAGAAGCTGTCCGGGATCGCCGACGCCAACGACCTGACCGACCGCCACCACGGGCTGCGCCTGCTCATCGAGGTCAAGTCCGGGTTCGAACCGGAGGCGGTGCTGGCCCAGCTGTTCCGGCACACCCCGATGGAGGACTCGTTCTCCGTCAACAACGTGGCCCTGGTCGAAGGCCAGCCCCGCACCCTGGGCCTGCGCGAGCTGCTGACCGTGTGGGTGGACCACCGGATCACCGTCACCCGGCGGCGCACCGCCTACCGGCTGGAACGGCGCAAGGAACGTCTGCACCTGGTCACCGGGCTGCTGGTGGCGATCCTGGACATCGACGAGGTCATCGCGATCATCCGGGACGCCGACGACGCCGATATGGCCCGGTCCCGGCTGATGATGGTCTTCGACCTGACGGACAAGCAGGCCGAGTACATCCTGGAGCTGCGGCTGCGGCGCCTGACCCGCTTCTCCCGCCTGGAGCTGGAGAAGGAACGCGACCAGCTGGACCGCGAGATCGCCGAGCTGGAGGCGCTGCTGGCCGACGACCACCTGCTGCGCACCCAGGTCAGCGACGACATGGCCGATGTGGCCGCGACCTACGGCACGCCCCGGCGCACCGTGCTGCTGGAGTCCGCGGGCGGTGCGGCGGGCACACCTGGTAGCACAGTGTCGGCCTCGTCCGCAGCGCTGGGGCGCGCACCGGTGGCCCTGGAGATCGCCGACACCCCGTGCCGCGTGGTGCTGTCGGCCACCGGTCTGCTGGCCCGCACCGCCGACGGCACACCCCTGGTCCGCAACGGCGCCCGGACCCGTCACGACGTGCTCGCCGGGCAGGTGCTGGCCTCGACCCGCGCCCAGGTAGGCGCGGTGACCAACCGTGGCCGCCTGCTCCGTCTGGAGGTCGTGGAGCTGCCCGGGCTGCCGCCGAGCGAGGGTCGGCTGTCGCTGTCCGGCGGCGCCCCGGTTGCCGAGGTGGTGACGCTGGAACGCTCCGAGCACGTCGTGGGTCTGGCGTCGCTCGACCCGGAGGCGGCTCCCCTGCTGCTGGGCACCGCCGCCGGTGTGGTCAAGCGTGTGACCCCGGGCGACGTCCCGGCCAACCGGGACTCCTGGGAGGTCATCACGCTGAAGGACGACGACGCGGTGGTCGGCGTGGCCCATGCGGCCGACGACGACGAGATCGTCCTGCTCGCCTCCGACTCGTCCCTGCTGCACTTCCCCGCCGCCGCGGTCCGCCCCCAGGGCCGGGCCGCCGGTGGCATGGCTGGTATCAAGCTCGGCCCCGCCTGCCGCGTCGTCTTCGCCGGTTCCGTCCCCACGACCTTCCCCGCCCAGGTGGTCACCGTCGCAGGCTCGGCGTCGGCCCTGCCCGGCACCCAGACCGGCACCGCCAAGGTCACCGGTCTCGACGCCTACCCCGGCAAGGGCCGCGCCACCGGCGGCGTCCGCTCCCACCGCTTCCTCAAGGGCGAGGACACCCTGCTCCTGGCCTGGGTCGGCCCCGCCCCGGCTACCGCCACCAGCGCCACCGGCCAGCCCGTCCCCCTGCCCGAGCCCGACCCCCGCCGCGACATGTCCGGCACCCCGCTGTCCACCCCGCTGCACGCCGTCGGCTGATGAGGCCACCCTGGCCCTGAGGCTCGCGGCAGGCTTCTGGGGTTTGTGCTGCTGGTCTGGGGTTTTAAACCCCAGAACAGCAGCACGAAACCCAGACACCTCACGGTCCGGGGCAGCTGTGCCGGGGGCGGCAGCGGCCGGGACCGGGGGCACCCCC
>Ga0099364_10000724_pt1 | contig 56078 bp, 54 predicted proteins | sample TergutTh196P3_FD_73070 | JGI IMG/M metagenome (GOLD analysis project Ga0099364, IMG submission 73070) | Microcerotermes parvus P3 segment gut microbial communities from Pointe-Noire, Republic of the Congo - Th196 P3 | ecosystem: Host-associated > Arthropoda: Insects > Digestive system > Gut ... | reverse complement strand
AAAATTCAACGCATAGACGGGATGGAGCAGTTTGAACTTTTTCGCCTTGTTCAACTGCATCACGTATGCCTTGGAGGCGTTGAACAAAACGCGACTCCTGAAACTTTCGTCCCAATACAACTGCATCTCAACGATAAATTGCCTGTGGTCGGAATCGGTACAACGCACATCTACTACCGTGTTGCGCAACACGTTGGTTAAAACGGGGACTAAATCCGGTTGCTGATACTCAAGGCTCACAATCGGCTTCTCCAACGGCAACATGCTGTTAATCAAACTCATACAGAGATGTTTGTGCTCGCCGAAAACGCGCTTGAACGTTAAATCATTCTTCGGGTCAAGATAATGTGCCATAACTATTTTATTTGACTGCAAAGGTACGGAATTTTTTGAGATGTGAGATTGTGCGATGTGCGATGTGAGACTTTCTCTGTGAAACTCTGTGAACTCTGCGTCTCTGTGCTGAAAAAAGACCATTCAACACAGAGGCACAAAGCACACAGAGAATCACAGAGATTTTTCTTTGCGTTGGAATTTTTAATAAAATCGTAACCTCTTTTCAACGATTGTGTAACAATGTCACCGTTTCTTTGCGCCAATAGAAAAAATTATAAAATTAAAAAAGTTAAAAAATTAAATTTTAGAGTTTATGAGGAAAGTTTTTCTACTTTTATTTGCGGCAATAGGCTTCAGCGCCTTCGCACAAGAGGAAATGGACAGCTTACAAATGCTGTATCAACGTACAACGGATTTGGAAGAATCGGTACGTATTTTGAAAAAGTTTAAGGTATCGGGCTACATTCAGGCTCAATACCAGTATGCGGAAACGGATGCGGACGGCATCAATTTTAAACTGACAAACCGAGCCAACGCCTACGAACAGCAAGAGTTGGAGAGTTACGGACGTCTCGGTATCCGTCGCGGACGTATTAAATTTACCTACGACGAGGGCATCGCTTCGGGCGTCGTCCAAATTGACGTAACCGAAAAAGGTATCAGCGGCGACCGTAACGTGGTTACGTTCAAAGATGTTTACCTGAGCATTAAAGACCCTTGGATTGGCACTAACTCATTCAAAGCCGGCGTTTTCGATCGTCCGTTTGGACATGAGATAGCCTATTCGTCGTCCCGTCGCGAGTCGCCGGAGCGTGCTCGTATCATCCAGTCGCTCTTCCCTGATGAACGCGACTTGGGCGCCATGCTGACCTTGCAAGCCGCCAAGACATCGCCGTGGAACATCTTGAAGTTGGAAGCCGGGATGTTTGCCGGAAACGGCATCAAAGCCCAGTTCACCACACACATGGACTTTATCGGCCACCTGTCGGTTACAAAAGTCATCGGAAGCGACATCACCATCGGCGGAGGCGTATCAGCCTATTTGGGTGGCGTTTTTCAGAACGATAGTTCCGTTTACGTGATGAAAGATAACCAATTTGTCTTGGACAGCAAAACTGTAGATAACATCGGCAAATACGCTAAACGTCAATACATTGGCTTCGACCTGCAATTCAGCGCTTACAGCGCGGCGGGCTTAACCAACCTGAGAGGCGAATACATCTTCGGCGAACATCCGGGCAACGCATCAGGCGCTTATGAGTTCAAATTCAACGGGTTACCACCCGCAGAAGCGCCTATTTACATGCGCAAAATCGCCGGAGGTTATGTGATTTTGGCTCAAGACTTGGGAAAACTTCCTTTCACCGCCCTTGTGAAATACGATTGGTACAATCCGAACACGGAAGTGTCGGGCAACGACATCGCCGCAGCCGGTTCGGGAACGACCAAAGGTGACATCAACATGTCGAATATCGGCATGGGACTTATCTGGCGCATCAACCCCGCGCTCAGATTGACCGCTTATTACGACCTTGTCGGCAATGAAACTACTGACAATCTGCCGGATACAAAGGACGAAGATGGAAAAATCACCAAATACGGCTACGAAGGAAACCGGAAAGACAACGTATTCACCTTACGCTTACAATATAAATTTTAATACAAGTAATAATAATTTTCTAACTTAAAAAAGTAAAAACATGAAGAAAGTAATTTTTGGAATCGTTGCCGTCTTAGTAATGACAGGCAGCACAGCAGCACAAAAGATCAAAGGAAGCGACACCTGTTTGCCGCTCACACAGCAAGAGGCTGAAGAGTACATGAAAGAAAATCCGTCGGCGAAAATCGCTGTTACGGGTGGTGGAAGTGGGGTAGGGCTTGCCGCTTTGGTTGAAGGGACTACCGACATCGCCATGTCGTCGAGAAAAATCAAGTTTGACGAGAAGGTGAAGTTGCAGGAAGGCGGAAAGTCCGTCGTGGAAATCACCATCGCTTATGACGCTCTTGCGGTGGTAGTGAATCCCGCCAACAAAGTCAGCAAACTGACACGCGAACAGTTAGAAGGCATCTTCACCGGCAAAATCACCAACTGGAAAGAAGTCGGCGGCGAAGACCTGAAAATCATCCCTTATTCCCGCGAGACAAGTTCCGGCACGTATGAGTTTTTCAAGGAAAGCGTCTTGAAAAATAAAAATTACATGAACGGAATCCTCAGCATGCCGGCAACAGGCGCTATCATCCAATCCATCAGCCAAACAAAAGGCGCCATCGGATACGTCGGACTGGCGTACATGAACAGCGGCGATGTAAAGGCATTGCAGGTTTCATACGACGGAACCAACTTTGTAGAGCCTTCCGTCGCCAATGCAAAGAACAAAACGTATCCCGTTGTACGTCCGTTGTTTTATTACTACGTGAAGTCGTCCGAAAAAACGGTAAAACCCTTCATTGACTACGTCCTGTCGGCAAAAGGACAGGGGATTGTTGACAAGGTGGGGTATATTACGGTGGAATAGCTTAACTCTTGTTTCTGTCATAAAAAGAAAAGTACCTGTGTTCGGGTACTTTTTTTGCTTTATCCTTTATTTTTTGACGAATGATTAATCTTTTTTCATCTTCTTAGCGACGGACTCCATAAACCAAATCAGCATCCCGCCGATGACAATAAACGCCAACGCCGAGATAAATTCAGCGTTCATTGTGGGCAGTTGCCAGTCATAACCAACGATTTTTGCCTTGTCTCCGAAAGTTTCTACGATAGCCTCTTTCCAGGGCCATATCATCAGACAAGAGCCAAGTATAAACCCCGACAAAACGCTAATGGCTTGATAACGATACTTTGTAAAGAGCCACGACAGGAAATAGGAAAATCCCAGCAAACCAACAATGCCGCCTACAACAACCGGAGCGAGTATGCGAAAGTCCAAAGCGCTCACGGCGTCAATCATAACCAACTGATAATTGCCCAGCAAAATCAACACAAACGACCCGCTCAAACCGGGTAATATCATGCTACACGACGCCACAACGCCGCAGATGAGTAGATAGATGATGGAGTCGTTTGGATTTCCGGGTTTCAGTAACGAAATCAACACGGCGATAACCGTTCCTACAACGAAAAACGTGATGGTCGTAAAATTCCACTTGCGCACTTCCCTTGCGACGTAAAAAACCGAAACCAATATCAATCCTAAGAAGAATGACCATAAATAGATGGGATAATGGTCGAAAAGATATTGGAAAAGTTTCGCCACGCTGATAACGGCAACCGCAACTCCCGCACCTACGGAGAGCAGAAAGTAAAGGTCAAGATGCCGGATTAGCTCTTTCAGTTTTCCTTTAAATAACAGTTTTAATGCGGTGAGGTTAAACGACTTAATGGCGTTGATAAGCCGCTCGAATATGCCTGTGATAAAGGCTATCGTCCCGCCCGATACGCCGGGGATGACATTGGCGGCTCCCATGCCAACGCCTTTGCAGAAATTTAGTAATGCTTCTTTGAATGTCATGATGTTATTGTATTTGGGTGCAAAGATAGTAAAATAAAGCACAATATAAATTTTAAATCATTCTATAGCAAGTTGTCTTATTAGCTGGGTAATTATTTTTTCTACACCGCTACTTTCTATTTTAGAACTGTGGTATAAAGAGTTATTTTGAGAAAGGACAAGAAAATTTGTGCGCGTAAAATCGTGTACAGAAAAAAGAAAAAAATCATCTATCATTTTCTTCGTGTCAGGGACTACGCTTACGGCTAAAACATTATCAAACCTGCGTGTATCTTCCGAAATAAGAAAACACCAAAAAGAAATGCCTTTGTGTTCATTTTTGACAGCAAAAATAATTGGCAGTTCTGATACTGTTTTTGCGGCTTCAAACGCCGTTAAACCTTTATCCAAAAGCCATTGAAAAATATCATTTCGAATATTCTTTTTTGCCTTTTTGATAGCATAAAATCCTTTTCGCCAATTACTCGGAAACAACCAATACAATCTTTCCTGCGCATTTCTAAAGAGTTGTTCATCAACCACGGCTTTGAAAGCATTTGGAGTTATTACCCATTCGGAACGAGGATTTTTATATGATTTTTGTTTCAATCGTCCCCATGTTTTGTTGTAAATGCGAGTACCGATATAGGTTTCATCGGTCAGAATTTTTATCACTTTGGACTTATCCCAACGCTTCCCATTGGCTGATAATACTTCTTTTTGATTTAAACGAGTAACAATGTCGGGGATTAAATGCCGCTCTTTTACAAACAGGTTAAATATTTCTCTGACGGTTTCTGTTGTTTCATCTTCTTTTGGTGTAAAAGAAACTCGTTCATTGGCAATTTGCTTGTGTTCACCTGTTTTTAAAATACGAATTGGCTGTTTGTTCACGTCCAATAATAGCCGAGCCATTCCATAAACCGCTGTGCCGCCTGCCGAATAACCTTGTTCAGAAACCTTTACACAGCCATAAAAAACTTTGCTGCTCAATTGACGGCTGTAGTCTGCCGCCATATAGCGTTGTACAGCGATTTGCAAACTTGCAGAAAGTGGGTCTGAGGGAAACCCCATTAAAATATATACGACCTCCTTTCCATTTTTTTTACACACATACTCCCAATATGCTCCTTGGGTTTGGTCTTGAAAACGCCCCCAACGTGAAACATCATAAATAAACACATAATCAAAATGAGAATCCTTATTTTCAACCCACTCGGCAAATAAACGCGTAAATGCAGGGCGTGTGTCTAATAATCCTGTTTCCCCTTCATCGGCTTCTTCGTGTATTATCTCAATATTGTGTTCGCGAGCAAATTTTTCGGCGTGCTGTCGTTGAATAGCCACTGAATTTTCCTGCTTATCTTCTGCCGAATGCCGATAATATGCTACTGCTTTTTTGCGTGTTTGTTGAGAAAATAGCATTGTTTAGATAAAAGTTTGCATAAGTTTGTAAAGGTCTTCGAATACCATTTGCTCTTTCTCTGTCAGTTTGATGTTGAGATTTTTCTTTGTGGTCAGTTCTTGTATCAGATTTTTAATTTGGCTCGAAACGCCCGATAACTGTGTTTGTTCACATAATTCTGTTACAGACATTTTCGGTTCTGTCAGAAATTGTTCAATCTGTTCTTCATGCAAGGATGCCATTGAAAAAATTTTGCGCAGAACCGTAAAATCAGTTGCTCGATACAACAGGTTATCACTGATTTTTCGGAAAAGAATTTTCACAATATCGTCAATCTGAAATTGTTTTATTTTTCGTAACTTGGGCAATACTTTCAGAAAGCCTACTCGCTGATATTCTTTCAAATTATGTGCAGACATTACTTCGAGATAGTCCATTCTTGTATTTCTCAATTCTTCAAAATGAAACAGTTTTGGTTGTGAAATACCGATTAAATCAGCAATTTCTTTCGGACTTGCTCGGTGATATTCGGTCTTAATTCTGTTGATTGCATTGGCTTTTTCAATCGGTCGCCAATCTCTTCGATTATTCTGCATTTCATATCTGCGAGTCTCAAATTCTCCATCATTCATTTTGGGGTAAATACGGCAAGGAATTGTTTTAAATCCCAGCTCTTTTACACAAGCAAACCGCCTGTGTCCGTCCATAATGACATAACGTTCTGTGTCAATTTCGCTCACTTTAATTGGCTCTTCAATTCCATAGTACTGGATTGATTTTAAAAGGCGTGTGTGGTCGCCTCCATTCTGCAGTTCAAAAAGTTTGCGAGGCTGGTTTTGATCAGTTTCAATTACATCCAACGACAATTCCACGAATTTAAACGGATAGGACTTAAATGTGTCTATAAGGCTTGTTTGTTCATTCTTGCTCATAATGATTTTTTGTTGTTATTATAACTCGGGAAAACTGATTTTTTTATTTACTCATTTTCAGTCTCCGTTGACAGCGTAAACTTTATCGGCATGTTGTAAGAGACCCGCACAATTTCCCCTTTTTGTCTTCCGGGAGTCCATTTGGGCATGAGTTTTACTACGCGAAGAGCCTCGTCGTCAATAAGTTTATCAACGCCTCTCAGAAGTTTCACATCATTGACCGTGCCATCTTTTTCAACGATAAAACCTACATACACCATTCCCTGAATACCTTTTTCTTTCGCTTCTTGGGGATATTGGATGTTACTTTTCAGAAACTCCAACCTTGCCTCGTCGCCGCCCGGATATGTCGGGGGAGCGTCCACAATCACAAAAACTTCCTCGTTGGTAGTGGGGGCGGCGGTTGTCTCCGTTTTAGCCGGTATTGTGAACTTTATCGGCATGTTGTAAGAGACCCGCACAATTTCTCCTTTTTGTCTTCCGGGCGTCCATTTAGGCATAAGTTTTGTTACGCGAAGCGCTTCATCGTCAAGGAGTTTATGAATTCCTCTCATGACTTTTACATCATTGACCGTGCCGTCTTTTTCAACGACAAATCCGATGTACACCGTTCCCTGAATACCTTTCTCTTTCGCTGCCGGAGGGTAATTGATGTTACTTCTCAGAAACTCAAGTCTTGCATCGTCGCCGCCCGGATACGTCGGGGGAGCGTCCACAATCACAAAAACTTCCTCGTTGGTAGCGGGGATGTTTGTTTTCGTGGTATCCGAAATTGCCAAACTTTGAATAAGACCGATGCTGCCATCGGGGTTAATGTCGACCATTACTGTCGTTTCGCCTGCGCCAACATTATCCATCATGACGTTAACCGTCATGTTTGTAGTGTTGTCGGGGGTCTCCAGCATGACATTCACTGTCATGTTGTTCTCTTGCGAATTGGCACGGAAGCCAAAACCAAGCAATAAGAGCGCTACAATCGGGACAGCCAGCAATATGCGACTTTTTGCCCATTCCGAAGATTTACTTTTACTCATCATAATAATACGTTTTTTAAGTGTGAAAAAATTAAATTTATTAATAAAAACATCAGGTCTGAAACCCGATACTTGGTTAAAAATCAAACACATATAGGCTGTCATTTCATGTCCGCGACTTACGACTGCCCGGTCGGCTTGGTATTCGTGAATCCTTTTTAAGGAGTGTCTGTAAAGCCATGCCGCAGGGTTAAACCATTGAAACACAATCAACAACTCCAATAGAATCAAATCAATAAAATGCCGTTGCCGCAAATGTTCTTTTTCGTGAATCAAAATCAATGCCTCGTCCTGCGCTGTTTCCAAAAAATTCCGATTGATGAAGACGAGGTTGAAGAAGGAAAAATGCGGTATGTTGTTGTACATAAAAACAACTTTTGTATCCTGATGCCGGACAATTCCGTATTGATAAATCAAATACAATATCCTGCACAATCCCGCTAACATCCTCAATGTAAAGAAGATGACGCCCGCTAAATAGGCGTAAAATAAAAATTGTCTTCCCATCGCGAAAAACGAAAGAAACGAAAATTTCTCCGGCGCATCGGCTGTAACGACTACTTCCTGAGAGGTGAAACTCAGCGTGTAGGTTATCAGTTCGGAAGAGGGGAGAGGGACAGGGAGAGAAAGATGAATCCACGGCAAGATGAACGATACCACCATAGACATGACAAGGAACATCCGGTTCCATCCGAAAAAAGTCTCATTACGCAATGTCATGGCAAACAAGGCGTAGAACACCAGCAGCGAAATAGCCGACGGAAACATGTATTTAATCAATAAATCACTCATAATCAATGCTTTTTACGGTTTATTTTTATCAATTTCTTTTTCTATCAAATCTTTAATTTCCTCCAACTCATCCAACGAAAGTTGGTGATACTGAGCGAAAAAAGAGACCAAACCCGAAAACGAATTATCGAAATAATTGGCAGTGAAATTCCGTATAAAACGTCCGGTGTAGTGCTCTTTTTCGACCAAAGGGTAATATTCGTGGTTTTTACTATAAATGTTGTGCGCCACAAACTGTTTCTTTTCCAAAATACGGATGATGGTCGCCACCGTCGTATAAGCAGGGCGGGGGAGGGGCAAGGCGTTGATAATGTCCCCGATAAACCCTTTCTCTATCTTCCAGAGCGCCTGCATGATTTGCTCTTCGGCTTTTGTTAAAGTCTTCATAAAATCTCTATTAAAATTCAGGGTGCAAAGGTACAACTAATTTTTTAGTTGTGCAACTATTTTTTTAATTATTTGATTTTTTTGTCACGGAGGATGTTTTGCTATTTCGGAAAAGTTGTATCTTTGCAGAAGTATTTTAAAAGTATAAAGAATAAAAAATTATGGAATCAACAGCCGTATATCAGCCTTTCAACGCAACGCAACTGCATTTGTTGAAGATGTTTTCGTTTACCAAAACAGAACAGACATTGCAGGATTTGAAAAAACTCTTGCGCGATTTTTATATCCAACAGGTAGAAAAAGAGGTAGATAAGTACCCAATAGGGGATCAAATATTAAACGAACACCTTCGCACTCCGTACAGATGAGATATATCGTGTTAGATACTAGATGACAATAAATTTGTGGATTGCGCTATTATTGCAAATGCTGATTACATCGTTTCGCAAGATACGCATTTCGGCGTTCTAAAGACGATAAATTTTCCAAAAGTCCGTGTTGTTCGAATAGAAGAATTTTTCGAAGAGTTGCGAACAGAAAAATAACGATATTAAAGACACGAAGTTTTTCTTTGCTCTTTGCGTTCTTTGCGAAAAATCTTTGCGCCCTTGCGTTTTTTTACCGCAAAATGGACAAGGGATAATCGCATAATAACGACATTATCAAGGAATTATAACCACAACTTGACATAATGTATCTTATAGGACAAAATAATAACAAGAAAAATCCGTTGAATTTCTTTAAAAAATACCTATCTTTGCATTTTTATTGAATTTAAAATTAGAAAGGAATGATGACAAAATAAAAAACGTAAAAAGCATTGAGCTTTATTTTTGTTCTTAGGAAATTAGCGATTGAAAAAGTATAAAAGAAAGCGAGTTAAATGTTCACGTGTCAAGCGTGAACTTAACCTATTTTTTGTACGGGTACGCTAATACCTCTAAGAACAAAATACAGTGAAGTATCACGCTTTTTTATTGCCAAAAAATGAAAAAATGACACAAAAAGCGCAAAACAGACGAAAAGCGGTAAAACTCACCATAAAACATGGTGAAACTCACCATTGTAAAATGGTAATTTACAGCATTTTAGTTGTAATTTTGCATTTTATTACATTTCTTGCGAAATGTGGTCATTAGATTGGTTACACCAACATCGGAATTAAAAAAATGCGGAAAAACGAAATAGACATCGGCAAACTGATATTGCAGAAACTAAAGGAAAAAAAGCGAAGCGTCGCATGGCTCGCCGGAGAAATGGGCTGCGACGACAGTAACTTAGGCAAAACCTTGAAAAACAACCGGTATATCTATTCCGATCTGCTGTTCCGCATCTCCATCCTCTTGGAAGAAGACTTTTTCGCCCACTATTCCCAAGAATTGAAAAGAAAATGAAAACACGGTAAAACTCACCGCAAAACACGGTGAAACTCACCATGTAACTTTATGATTTATAATGAATTATAGTGTATCTTTGCGCTTTGTTTTTTATACAATAGTAAAATGAATCTAGAAAGAATAATGGGAGCTACAAACCATTCGAAAAGCGGAGCAATGTTAAATTTTCTTCAAGTTAAAAGGTTAAGTAGAATGATGAGCCTCATTTGTGGCGTCATGCTATTTTTAGTGTTCACAGGCTGTGAAGTCCCTGTTGATGATGACAACTCGGATGATGGCGGCGGAGGCAGCGGCGGTCTCAAAGCGCCTACCGGAGTAACAGCAACAGGAAGTTCTTCAAGCAGTATAACAATTAGTTGGAATGCTGTAACGGACGCGAGTGGTTACAAGGTTTATAGAAGCGATAATGCTTCCGGTCCTTATGTTGAAATATACTCTTCTGGCTCTGTTTGGGGAGGAACCTCAACCTCATACACGAACACTAACTTATCAGCCCACACAACGTTTTATTACAAGGTGTCAGCATATAATTACTCGGAATCCAGCGCTCAATCCAGCACAGTTTCAGCGACAACGTTTCTTGTCGCTCCTACCGGAGTGAGTGCAACGTCCGAAACAGCGAGCAGTATCACCATTAGTTGGGATGAGTTATCGGGCGCCACAGGTTACCGTATTCATAGAGACGCAAATTCTTTCGACCCTGATCCAAAAACTTATACTTCAACATCAACGTCATTTACGGATACAGGACTACCGTCAAACGTGCAATGCAGATACAGAGTATCAGGATTTAATAGTATAACGGATGGTGATAATTCACAGCAAGTTAGCGTAACAACGCTACTCAAACCGCCTACCGGAGTAACAGCAGAGGGAACCTCTTCCAGCAGTATCACCATTAGTTGGAATGCTGTAACAGACGCTAATTATTACTACATTTATAGAAGCGATAATGATTCCGGTCCTTTTATTTCCATTGGAAGTACTACCTATGGATGGGGAACCACTTCATACAAGGACACTGGCTTATCGCCCGGCACAACATTTTATTACAAAGTAGCGGCAAATCATGGAGAACAATCAAATGCAGTTTCGGCGACAACGGGCTATTAGTAATATGGTATTAATTTAATTGTATTAAAGATGAAAAATTTCAATGGTATTATTAGAAGCATTTTTATAGTCGTATTGGCTGTGTGTGCAATTGGCAGTGTAAATGCACAAAAGTTTAATTGTAATAAAGATGTACTTAGCCAAAGTAACATACAAATTACACCGGATCCTATGACATTAACAGTTGGACAGCGTTGTGTCATCACAGTACTTAATAGAAATGGAGAGAGTATTAAGGCAAAACATTTTAATGTTACAACCAACAGTAGGAGTGTTGGTGTTAGTGATTTGTCTTTTACTGTTGCTAATGTTGGCAAAGAAGACCCATTTTCCTATTTGGACGGCAAACTGATAGAAATAGATGGCACTATTACTATTTCGCCTAAAGAATGTCCCGGCAGTTATGAATTTCCTTTTCAGGTCAGACAAAGTTATGAGTTTGGGAGAGGAAATTTTACATGTCAGGGAGAAAGAAGAGAGTTTGCTATTGCCAAGTATAACAATAAGTTAGGAAAGGATTTGTATGTTGTAAGAGACATTACAAGTAATCGGTTGCATCTTGTAGAGGCGCCTATTAACATCAATGCATCGGGGGTAACAGGTAGCGCCGGAGCGGCGGGCAGCGCCGGTAAAAAAGGCGTCAATGGCACGGAAAATAGTCCTAATGGCGGCGATGGTAGTCCCGGTGGCGATGGCAGTCCCGGCGGTGATGGCGGTTCCGGAGGAGAAATTACAGTTTATATCCCTAACAACATGGTAGGAGTTCCAATAAACGTAAATGTTGCCGGCGGCGCTGGTGGCGCAGGCGGTAAAGGTGGTAGTGGCGGTAGTGGTGGTAGCGCTTACAGTGTAAAAACCGGAGCGAAGAAAAAAGTATTAGGCATAATGGTAGATGAGTATAAAAAAATGGGAAAGGATGGAAGCGCCGGAAGAGATGGAAATCGCGGTAGAGACGGAAATCGTGGCAGGGATGGTAGTTACAAAAATGTTCCGGAAAATAATATCAAAAGATATTTTGAAAACATTTCCCAAGCCGGTTTTGATATTGAAAGCATTGATGCTCCGCAAATTACCTCTCAACCAGTTGACGAAAATGTAACAGCACGGATACCAACACCGGCTCCGGTACAAAATGATGCATCCACATCCACATCCGGTGGAATACAGTTCTCGGGAACATGGGAAAACAGGCAAGGCTGGACATGCTGTGATGAAAATGAAGGCGAACATGGAGGTTGGGTAGGACCGGGCAAAATTGATTTTTCCGGTAACTCGTTTACGTTGACGTATTTTGCAGGCTATCCGCCGGACGACGACCGCTATGTTCCCGAAAGAGTAAAAAAAGGGAGATACACCGTGTCAGATAACAAAATAGTATTTGTTTTGGATAACGGCGATATTAACGTTTATTCGTTTTCACACAACGAAAATACGATCACAATAGATAACAGACAACGTTTCACTAAAAAGCAATAAAAAGATGAAAAGAAGATTATTTTTACCGGCGATGCTAATAGCCGTAAGTTTATATTCTTACGGACAAGAATTAGTACCGGTACAATGTCCGCAAAACTTAGCCAATACGCGGCATGGATTCAAAGATAAAAACAGTGGCGAGATAGTGATACCATGCGGTTTTTATCAGGTATGGAATTTTTCCGAACACATCGAAGGGTTGGCAAAAGTAGTGAAAAACACAACTCCCAATGCTGTACAGGCAAGTTTGAAATATGGATTTATTGACAAAACCGGAAAAGAAGTCATTCCGCTGAAGTACGATGAAATATACCAATTTTCCGAGTTTTTAACAGATTTGGCAATGGTGAGAGTAAACGGTAAATACGGCTTTATCAATAAAACCGGAAATGAAGTAATACCCGCAAAGTATTCAAACTCAAAATTTATCTTCTCCGAAGGCTTGGCTGTCGTTATGGTTGGTAATTTATATGGATATATTGATAAAAGCGGAAAAGAGGTGATTTCATGCGGATTCAGTTTTGCAGAAAATTTTCGCAATGGCTTGGCACGGGTAAAAGTTGACAGAGACGACGGATATATTGACGTTGCCGGCACTTTCTACAGAGGTTCCATCGAGAAAGCCTCCAAAACCGTTTCAACAAAGAAAGCAAACGGCGATTATGATGCCATTCTTGCTCAGATAGCAGACGCCGAAAAACGAATGGCGGAAACGGCTGCGAAAGATGCACAGGAAAAAGCAGAAAGAGAAAGATTAGCGCGCGAAGAAGAAGCCAAAAAACACACTTTCAGTAACTTTGCCCAAAAGTATGTAGAAGAAAAAATCAACGTATGGCAAAAGAAAGACGAATTTGAAACAACTGCCGACTGGCAAGAGCGCGTAAACGAAAATACCCGTAAAGCCAAAGCCGATGAACTAACCGAAGACGCCCGAAAAGCATATATTAAGGAATATTCTAAAAATTTCAAAATAGGCGATATGACCCTTGGCGAATATGACGCCAACAATGAAGTATTTCCAGTTAAAAATAGCATTCACGGCGACTGGTTAGTGCCTGTAAACCGTACTGAAGCGCCGGCTTTTAAAAATAATTGGAATAATCTCGTCAAAAAGCCACAATATTTCATAGAAAATGACCAGTTGGCAATTTCTGAAATGAGTTTTACCGATGCAAACGGCAATACCTACAAATACAGCAATGAAGCCATCTTAAACTATACCGCTGTCGATATTGCCTACGATTTTGCTCCCATAGAACTTAATGTAACGCCACAAACAAGACCGCAAGGAAAGCAAAACATCTCTACTACAAATATCAGCGTCGGCAATCTGTCCGACGTTGCCACAAACATCCCAACCACCAACGTCAAGAACGACAAGACCTTCGCCGTCATCATCGCCAATGAAAACTATCGGCGTGAGTCGAAAGTCGAATTTGCTCAAAACGACGGCGAAACGTTCCGGAAATACTGCATCCAAACTTTGGGCTTGCCCGAAACTAACGTACATTACATACCTGACGCCACTCTGAACGAAATCCGCGGCGAAATAAACTGGTTAAGCGACATTGCCAATGCTTATCAGGACGAGGCGTCCATCATTTTCTACTACGCCGGTCACGGCATTCCCGACGAAAGCACCAGAACCGCTTACCTATTGCCTGTTGACGGTTTCGGCACAGACCTGAGAAGCGGTTATAAATTGGACAGACTGTACGAAACGCTGGGAAAAATGCCTGTCAAAAGCGTAACAGTATTCATGGACGCCTGTTTCAGTGGCGCACAACGTGGCGATGGCATGATGGCTTCGGCGCGCGGCGTCGCTATCAAAACCGCTCAGGGAGCGCCAACAGGCAACATGGTCGTCTTCTCCGCCGCGCAAGGCGACGAAACAGCCTTCCCTTATCGCGAAAAAGGACACGGCATGTTCACCTACTTCCTGCTCAAAAAACTACAGGAAACACAAGGCGATATTACACTTGGCGAATTAGGCGATTATATCACTAAGCAAGTCGGACAACAATCTGTTGTTGTAAACCGAAAAAGCCAGACGCCGACAGTAACATCTTCGGAAGCCATGGAAAGTAAATGGCAGGGAATGAGGTTGTTGGGACGGTGATTTTAATGATATTGTCTGAACTATGCACACCTCGCGGTTAAGAATCTTTGTTTTTTGAGGCAGTCTCGAAAAAATTCCCCGCCGCATACAGCGGATAAATCCGCACATTTTGGAAAGCGCCGAAGTTTTCCATGGAACAGCGGATGCCGTAATCGTGATTTTTTTCTGTCAGAAACTGAAACATGCTTTGCATCGTCCCCTTTGTTCCCGACTTCACCTCTACCGGCACAATGTCGGTTCCCGACTGCACCACATAATCCACTTCGGCTGAACTGCCGGATTTTTCGCGTTGCCAGTAGTAAAGTTGGGTAGGATTTGTGCATGGCGCCGCTTTCAGCAATTCCAATCCTACAAATAATTCAGCCAAGATAATACATTTTTCAAAATAAATACCCAATATACGTGCATTTTTTTAATTTTTCATACCCAATAACAGGTTGTTTTTTGAATTTTCTATACCCAATGCCCATCGTTATTTATGAAAAAATCAAAAAATTTTGACTTTTTCATACTTAAAAATCAAAAATATCTCGTGGTCTCAAAAAAAGTTATACCTTCACAAAAAAACTTTGGCTTGGAAAATGGTATAAAATCCGTACCGTTGTATGCTGTTTTTTGCATTTTTACTTACCGATAATCAATACTATAACAATGTAACAAGCGTGTTAGTAACAAGGTTGTTACTAACACGCTTGTTACATTAAAAGAAATGCTTATCTTTGCAAAAATTTTAGAGTTATGGGAAATCCTTTTATTTTTGGCACAGCCACCTTCGATGAGTGGTTTACGGATAGGGAAAGCGACACAAAACGTTTGTTGGCAAACTTTCAAAACGGCATCAATACGATTATTATCTCGCCTCGCCGATGGGGAAAAACGTCTTTGGTGTTGAAAGCGTTGAACTTAGCCAACAGTAAAGATTTGAAAGTGGTGAATATGGATATTTTCTCCTGTCGGTCGGAAGAAGATTTTTACCAATTATTTGCAGTGGAAATGATAAAGCAAACATCGAGCAAATGGGAAGAATGGGCGCAAAATGCCAAACAATTTTTAGCTTCATTAACGCCTAAAATCAGTTTTGGCACAGACCCCGTGAGCGATTTTTCTGTTTCCCTTGATCTTTCAAACAGGAGATTAAATGAAGATGTATTGAATCTTCCACAAAAAATAGCATCGGAGAAAAAGATTAAGATTGTCGTCTGTATTGATGAGTTTCAGCAAATTGCGGAATTTAACCATTCTGATACTTTCCAAAAAAAGTTGCGGGGCGTTTGGCAACTTCAACGACAGGTCTCTTACTGCCTGTATGGGAGCAAGAAACATTTGATGAGTGAACTCTTTTCAAAACAAAGTTTGCCGTTTTATCGCTTTGGCGACCTTATGTTCCTGCAAAAAATAGAAACCGCTGATTGGATCGAGTATATTCAGAGTCGTTTTTCTCATACTAACAAGTTTATTTCCGCCGATTTAGCCGAGCGCATCTGCCAAACAGTTGATAATCATTCATCTTACGTTCAGCAATTTGCATGGCTTGTGTGGGTAAGAACAGAACAAAATGCCACAGAAACAAATTTTGAAGAAGCGCTGAACGACTTACTGAACCAAAATTCAATATTGTATTACAGTTATTTAGAAGGGCTTACTGCCTTGCAAATCAACTTTCTTCATGCCATTGCCGATGGGATTCATCGCGAATTTTCAAAAAAAGAGGTCATGAGCGAATACAACTTAGGCGCATCGTCCAATATTGCCCGCATTAAGAAATCGTTGGAACAGAAGGAATTAATAGATGTGCATCCGAAAATGATAACAATCAATGACCCTGTTTTTCGATTATGGTTGAAAAAAAGCGATTATAAGATTTTAACGGCGGCTCGTTATTAATCGAAAAACAACACCTACCTTAACTGTATATTTCCAAAAATCACTATCTTTGCAGAAAAATAGAAATAGAATGAATTATTTGAATTTCAGAAGTCGGTTTATTGAATTAGGAGTATTTTCGGTGCATCAGATTGGTCTCGTTTTTCCTGATTTTTCGCCCAATAACCTTACTCGCTGGCAGCGAAAAGAGTTGATTGTGAAGTTGAGGCAAGGTTTTTATGCTTTTCCGGAGGCATGTATGCAACCGAATTTTGCGTTTTTTCTGTCGAATTTTATCTACAAACCATCTTATATCAGTTTGCACACTGCACTTGCGTTTTATGGCATTATTCCGGAAGCAGTTACGCAAATTACCGCCGTAAGTTCATTGAAAACTGCTGATTTTCAGAATGTTATATCGCATTTTTCGTATAAAAAAATCAAACCGGATTTGTTTTTCGGTTACGAACAGAAATCTTTTGGCGACCGCACCATCAGCATTGCCACGCCCGAAAAAGCGATACTCGACCTACTCTATCTCTACCCGTTTTACAACACCAAAAGCGAAATCGAAAATCTGCGTTTCGACGAAGATTTCGTACGTAACGAATTGAATATCGGAAAGTTAGCCTTATATTTAGACAGGTTTAATAATAAAAAATTGACGAAAAGAGTTGAGATTTTTACTGATTTATTTGAGATATGATATCTTGCCGAAAAATGTAACATCAAAAACAAACAGGAATTGAAAGCCGCGTTGCACGACATTACCGAAAAAACAAATTTAAAAGTGAAGTCACAGGATTTTGAGCATTTACTGTTTGTTAAGGAAAAGTCGCAGAAGATACTCCTGTTTAAGGATTTTGTCGAAACTATGGCAATCCGGTAAAACTCACCACAAAACACAGTAAAACTCACCATGCAGTTTTGTGATTTGTGATAATTTATGTGTATCTTTGCACCAATTTTTTAACTATAAAAATAAATATAAAGTTTATGAACAAAATTGGAATTATCATTGTAATGGCATTATTTGCCATGTCAAGCGTAACATTTGCACAGACGCAAAAAGAGATCGCTAAGGAACGTAAAGAGATTGCTAAAATGACGAAGTCGCAGGTGAACGCCAAGGCGACCAAAGAGGCACGCAAGGAGGCAAAGAAGTTGACAAAAGCGGGTTGGTTAGTAACACCCGGGACATTGTCGCTCGAAAAACAGTTAGACAAATCGTATCAGATGCAGTATGAGTACGATGAGAACCTCTTCCCGAAATATCTCATGGGCGAGGCAATGTCTATCGGTGAGAACTACGACGCCGCCAAGATGCAGGCATTGGAATTGGCAAAACAGAATCTGGCAGGACAGGTACAAACCGAAGTAACCGCCCTGATTGAAAACACCGTTGCCAACCGGCAGTTAGGGCGCGAAGAAGCCGCCTCCATCACCGAAAGCGTCTCGGCGAGCAAAAACCTGATTTCGCAAAGCATCGGACGCGTAATCCCGGTAGTAGAAGCCTACCGTACCAAAGACAACAAAAGCAAAAACAAAGAGGTCTTGGTGCGCATCGCCTACAACTCCGAAATGGCTATGGAAGCCGCCAAGAAAGCCATTCGCAAAGACCTCGAAGACAAAGGCAGCAAACTCCACGAACAGTTAGATCAGGTGTTAGGATTTTAACAAACGGCAATATGCTTTATAGAGCAACTTTTTTTATTTTCATAACGCTTTTCATCACAAACCTTTCCGCCCAAAAAACGGTAAAGGTTTGTGGTGAATATACTTGTCGCGCTCCCGAAAATGTGTCGCTCGAGCAAGCAAAAAAAATGGTTTTGGAGCAGGCGAAATTAGCGGCGTTGGCGGAAGAGTTCGGCTCCACCGTATCGCAATGGAACTCCAGCATTATTAAAAATGAAAACGGGAAGTCCGACATCTCTTTCCTTTCGCTCGGCGGCAGCGAGGTCAACGGCGAATGGATTGAAGACCTCAATATAAAGTACGGAGATCCATACTATGACAAGGAAATGTTGGTTTTAAGCGTATCGGTCTGCGGCAAAGCGCGGGAGATAACAAGAGCGAACATTGACTTTTCAGCAAAAGTACTGAGCGACGCCGAAAAAAAATACGAAACCGACAATTTCCGTGATGGTCAAGATATTTATCTCTCTTTCCGTTCGCCGGTGAATGGTTATTTGGCAGTCTATTTGGTGGATGAAGACGAAACCGCATTCTGCCTCCTACCCTACCCCGACGACCCAACAGGAAAAGTACCCGTCAAAGCCGGAAAAGAGTACATCTTCTTCTCTCCGAAACACGCCGACCCTGCTGAAAAACAATCTGTAATCAAAGAATATGAACTCCGTTGCGGCAGCAAGTCAATAGAAACCAACTTTTTATACATCATCTTCTCGCCCAACGAGTTTATCAAAGCCAATGACGTACAAAAGGACAGATTGCTTCCGGGAGAACTGTCGTTTGCCGACTTTCAGAAATGGTTAGCGAAAAACAGACAGCGGGATAAAGATATGCAGGTGGAGACTAAGAGTTTGACGATTAGGAAGTAGAGGGGCTGAACTGTGAAATTGTCTGAACTATGATTTTAAAATGATTTTAATGATGAACATGATGGATTATAAACACGAAGGCACGAAGACACAAAGACACGAAGAAAATAAAAAAAACCTTATTTTTCTTCCTACAACCTTAGTAGCCAATGAGATACCACATCTTTCTAACCTTATTCCCTTATTTTTATATTTTCGCTATAAACATTTCAATAAGGTAAATAATTAATAACTAAAAGAATAAATCAATGAAAAAACTACTATTTTTAACAGCAATCCTCCTTGCCGCCGCAAATTTCTACGCTGACGGGCAGGAGTTGATGCCTCAAAAAAACGCAAAAGGGGAATGGGGGTATGTGGATGAAAATGGGAAAAAAGTAATTTATTTTAGATACAAAGACGCAGGAAATTTTTCTGAAGGGTTGGCACGGGTAAAATATGACATTTTTTACGGATTTATTGATAAAACCGGCAAAGTGATAATTCCTTTTAAATACAGCCAGGCATGTAGTTTCTCAGAAGGGCTGGCGCTTGTAGCACGCAACAAGAGCCAATATGAATTTCTTGATAAAACCGGCAAAGTGGTAATTTCTTTAAAATGCGACGAGGTATGGAGTTTTTCAGAGGGATTGGCAATGGTAAAAATCAATGGAAAATACGGATTTATTGATAAAACCGGCAAAGAGGTGATTCCTATGAAGTACGACGATATAGGGGACTTTTCCGAAGGATTGGCACCGGTAAAACTCAATGGAAAATACGGATTTATTGATAAAACCGGCAAAGAAGTAATTCCTTTGACGTACGATGATGTATGGGCTTTTTCCGAAGAGTTGGCTATGGTAAAACTCAACGGGAAATACGGATTTATTGATAAAACAGGAAAAGAGGTAATTTCTTTGAAATACGACACTGTGAAAAATTTTTCCAAAGGGTTAGCGCAAGTAAAACTTAACGACAAATACGGCTTTATTGATAAAACCGGCAAAGAAGTAATCCCAATAAATTATACGGAAAACGAATCTCAAAATAAAAAACAAGAATATTCTGTTTACAATTTCAGCCGCTTTGCCAAGAACTACGTCGAAGACAAAATCAACGAATGGCAAAAGAAAGACCGGTTTGAGACCACTGCCGAATGGCAACAGCGTGTGAACGAAAACGCCAGAAAGGCGAAAATAGAGGAACTTACTCAGCAAGCCGGCACTGAGTTTATTGCTTTTATGTCGGAGAAAACGAATCTCAACCTCACCTTTAACCCCGATAGTTACGACGCCGACAACGAGACGTACCTTATCCAATCGCAGCGATTCGGTGATTTATTGGTACACGTCCCACGCAAGGAAGCGCCGGCGTTTGAAGCGGCATGGGAAAGTGTTACCAAAATACCAACGTATTCCATTGATAACGACTTACTTGCGCTTTCCGAACTTGCCTTTACCATGCCCGACGGCAAAACCTACAAATACAGCAACCAATCGTCGCTCAACTACACCGTGGCACAGATTGACTACAAGTTCGACCCTATAGAAATCAATATAGAGCCGCAAGCGCAAACCACGCCCAAAGGCAATCAGACTATCGGCACGGTCAATGTGCAGGTCGGCAAGTCGGACGTGGACATGGACATTCCCAAAACAGCGGCTACACACGACAAGACCTTCGCCGTCATCATCGCCAACGAAAATTACAAAAATGAATCGCAAGTGCCTTTTGCCAAAAACGATGGCGAGGTTTTTAAGAAATATTGCATCCAAACCTTGGGAATACCTGAGAAAAATGCGCATTTGGTTACCGATGCTACGTTAAATGACATTCGTAAGGAGATAAATTGGCTAAGCAATATTGTTGCTGCTTACGAAGGCGACGTCAATATCATCTTCTACTACGCCGGACACGGCATCCCCGACGAAAGTTCAAAAAACGCTTACCTGTTGCCCATAGACGGCTACGGCTCCGACGTCATCACCGGCTATAAATTGGATGATTTGTATCAAAAGTTGGGCGCCATGCCTGCCAACGCGGTAACGGTGTTTGTGGACGCCTGCTTCAGCGGCGCGCAACGCAGTGGCGACATGCTGGCATCGGCACGCGGCGTCGCCATCAAAGCCACGCAGGGCAAGCCCGTCGGCAACATGGTCATCTTCACCGCCGCACAAGGCGACGAAACAGCCTTCCCCTACCACGAAAAAGGACACGGCTTGTTCACCTACTTCCTGCTCAAAAAACTGCAGGAGACGCAAGGCGACGTAACACTTGGCGAGTTGGGCGATTATCTTTATACCAATGTCCGGCAGCAGTCGCTTGTGGTAAATAGCAAAAACCAGACGCCGACGGTGATACCGTCAGGAAGTATGGAGGTGGAGGATAGGTGGCGGAATTTAAAGTTGTCTGAACTGTGATTTTAAAATAAACCAATGAAACACCTATTCCCCTTATTATTCCTCCTGCTATATGTTGGCTATACAACCGCCCAGGAGCGCGATTTGCTCAAAGAGTACGAAGAGTTCCGCAAGCAGGCGCAAGCGGAATATGCCGATTTTCGGGACAAAGCCAATGCGGAGTATTCCGAGTTTATGCGTAAGGCGTGGCAGTGGTATCAGGGCGAGCCGCCGTTGCCGGCACCTCCCCTACCCGACCCGCCCGTTCCGCCGGTAGTCTTGCCGGAAGACGAACGGGACAAAGTTCCGGAAAACAAGCCCATACCTTATGAGGATGTGATTCCGGCGCCTGTGGTTATCGAACAGCCCGAACCGGTAACGCCCATTCCCGAACTCCCTGATGCTAAGGGAGAATGGTTTACTTTCACGGTATTCGGGACGGAATGTAAAGTGCGCCTCTCCGACGACGACCGTTTCACGTTACAGAGTTGCAAAGAGGAAGCCGTGGCTGATGCGTGGCAAACGCTTTCGCAATCCCGATACAATAACCTGATACGGGAGTGTTTGGAACTGCGTACTCGTCTGAACTTATGCGATTGGGCGTATCTGCAACTGTTGCAACAACTATCTTCCGACTTTTTCGGAAAAAATGCTAACGAGGCGACGCTGCTAACCGCTTTTCTGTATAGCCAGTCGGGGTACAAGATACGGTTAGCCCGCTCGAACGCCAACCGTTTATACCTCCTGATTGCCAGCCGCCACACCATATATAAAATGGCGTATTACCTCATCGCCAATGAGAAATTTTACCCTTTAAACTGCAACGAAACGGGGTTATATATCTATGACCGCGCCTTTCACAACGAGCAGTCCCTCTCCTTAGTGATTGGAAAAGAGCAACATTTCGCCATGAACGCCGGAGCGGAAAGAACATTAACGGCACAAGGCTACTCGAAACCCACTGTTACCATTGCGTCGAACATGAATTTGATAGATTTTTTCAATACCTACCCGCAATCGCACATCAACAACGACGCAACCACCGTATGGACATTTTACGCCAACACGCCGCTCAGTCAGCCGGTGAAAGATGTTTTGTATCCCGTGTTGAGCAGCGCTATTCAGGGAAAGAGCGAACAAGATGCCGCGAACATCATTATCAACTTTGTCCAAACGGCGTTTGAATATGGCTATGACGATGAGATTTGGGGCGGCGAGCGTCCGTTTTTCGCCGATGAGACCATCCATTATCCATTCAGCGACTGCGAAGACCGTGTCATCCTGTTTACCAACCTGATACGCGATTTGATGGGACTGAAAGTGGTTTTGCTCTACTATCCCAATCATCTTGCCACTGCCGTACAGTTTAATGAAAACATCCCGGGCGACTACTTGGTCGTGAACGGCGTCCGTTACTTAGTCTGCGACCCGACGTATATATGGGCAGACATCGGCATGACCATGCCCAACAAAGATAATAAAAGCGCAAAGGTTGTGTTTTTGGAGTGATTACGGGGATTTATACCGTTCCTTTGTGCAGGATTTCTGCAAATTATACCGTTCTTTTGTGTAAAGTTTCTCTGATTTATACCGTTCCTTTGTGCAAGATTTTTGCGAATTATACCGTTCCTTTGTGCAAGATTGAAAAAAAAGTTGTATCTTTGCCGCAAAATATTTTACAGATATGATACAACGAAAAGCGATAAAATTTTTGCTACAATGGAAAGAGCGCAGCGACCGTAAGCCGTTGGTTCTCAGAGGAGCAAGGCAAGTCGGAAAAACCACTTTGGTAGAGGATTTTGCGAAGCATTATGATGTTTTTTTGCATCTGAATCTCGAAAGAGAAGAAGACCGCAACTTATTTGAGCAAAACAGCGATGTAAAAGAGTTGATGAAAGCCATCTTTTTGCAGAAAAATCGGATAAACAAAGGGAGTGTTTTGCTCTTTATTGACGAGATACAAAATTCCAAAAAAGCGGTTGCGATTTTGCGATATTTTTATGAGGAAGCCAATCATATTCACGTGATTACAGCCGGTTCGTTGCTTGAAACGGTGATTGATCTACGTAAAATCTCGTTTCCTGTCGGGCGGGTCGAATATTTGGCTGTTCGTCCGTGTTCGTTTCTCGAATTTCTGAACGGGATAGGCGATGATTTTGATGCGGATGCGGTCGTCAATCTGAATGCGCACCTTGTCCACAACAAAATAATAAAACTTTTCCACGACTATATTTTAGTTGGCGGGATGCCTGCCGCAATAGCCAAATATGCTGAAAAACAGGATATTGTCTCGCTTAAACGAGTCTATGAATCGCTTTTGCAATCGTATCAGGATGACGTTGAAAAATATACGAAGAACGTCAATACCATAAAGGTAATCCGTGAAATCCTTGAGACGGGCTGGGCGCAGGCAGGCAATATCATCGCATTTGAGAAGTTCGGCGGCACTAATTTTTCATCAAGAGAGATGAGTTTGGCTTTTCAGACTATACAAAAGGCGATGCTTTTGGAGTTGGTTTTCCCCACTTCGAGTACTCAAATGCCGTTGATACCCAACCACAGACAACGTCCCAAACTGATTTGGCTCGATACCGGCTTGGTCAATTTTATGGCAGGCATTCAAAAAGAAGTTTTCTCAACGTCGGATATTCAAGACGTCTGGCGTGGAAGAATAGCCGAACAGATTGTGGCACAAGAACTTCTGACGCTCGATGACAGTTTGCTCACCAAACGGATTTTTTGGAAACGCGATAAACACGGTTCCGAAGCCGAAGTGGACTTTGTCTATAAATATGAGGGATTGGCTATTCCGATAGAAGTCAAGTCCGGACATAATTCAAAACTGAAATCGCTACACTTGTTTATGGAATCCGCTCCGCACAATATCGCTGTTCGGGCATGGTCAAATCCGTTCTCCATAGACGAGGTCAGCACGCCAAGCGGTAAAAAGTTTCAACTCATCAACCTGCCGTTTTATTACGTCGGCGTGTTGGATAAAATTCTCTTGACTAACGCCTCGGCGCTCTCGTAAATTTCCAGAATATCCATCCCCAGCATGTAGCAAGGCGTGGTATAGAGGTTGTATTGAGGGTCATAGACTACGCCGTCGTGTTTGGTTACGACGTGATGACCGCCCATCTGCTCAATCGCCTTGGCTGTGTCTTCGTCGTTTCCGATGGTTACGGTGGCGCCTTTCAGGAACGCAGCCATCATGGCGGGCGTGATACATTCGGCGCCAATCGGTTTCTTGGCGTCAACGGTCTCTTGTATAGCTTTAACAACGTCGGGAAAGAGTTCACAATCAGCGCCTTTGAATGCGTAGTTGCAGAGATTTTTGGCTACGCCGAAGCCTCCGGGGAAAATCAGACCGTCGAAATCTTTCGGGTCGTAGTCGGCGATGTCTTTTATCTTGCCACGCGCTAAGCGAGCCGCTTCTTCCAAGATATTGCGCTCCTCCCCTACTTCGGCGCCCGTCAAATGATTGACGACGTGATGTTGCCGACGATTCGGTGCAAAACATTGATAAACAGCGCCATTCTTCCTAAGCGCAATCATGGTGGCAACGGTTTCGTGGATTTCTGCCCCATCGTAAACGCCACATCCGGATAGTATTATTGCAAAGTTCTTCATAATAAACAACCTTTTTTTATTAATTAACGTAAACAACTCCCCTACTTCACCGCAATAGTTTCTATCTCCACCAGCACGCTACGCGGCAGTTCTTTGACGGCGAAAGCGGCGCGGGTGGGCGGATTTTCTTTGTAATAGCATCCATAAACTTCGTTCATGGCGGAAAAATGCGCCATGTCGCTCAGCAGACATGTTGATTTTACAACCTGTTCGAAGGTATAACCGGCTTCTTTCAGGATGGCGGCGATGTTTTTCATGACCTGCTCGGTCTGTTCGGTGATGCCGCCTTCGACGACGACGCCCGTTGCAGGATCCAGCGGAATCTGTCCCGAAATATAAAGCGTCCCGTTGATTTCAATAGCCTGACTGTAAGGACCTATGGCAGCCGGCGCACTCGTTGTTGAGATGATGTTTTTCATTATATTATTTTTATAAAGTTTCGGCAAAGATACAACTTTTTTCTACAACTTTCAATTACTTTTAGCCCCCAAGCATAATTATAATTATGATTATATTTTTTTTTGTACTTTTGCAAAGATGATGTTTGACTTACTATACGAAGAAAAAACAGGCTTTTCCGCCATTCGGAACATGCTGAAAGAGCGCTGTCTGAGCGATATGGGCAAGGTGCATGTGGATGAAATTGTGTTTCAAACCGACTTCCAAACCATAGACAAAGCCACCGATGAAACCGATGAATTTCGGAGAATCCTGCTGTTTGACAACGGTTTTCCCTCGCAGGACTATATAGACATGCGCACCGTCCTGTCCCATCTGCGCATCGAAGGAGCATTTATTGAACAGGAACAACTTATCGAGTTGAGTGCATCCTTACATACGCTTATCAACGCCATTCAATTTTTTCAGGAACAGCGGCAGGGAAAATATCCCGCTTTGGAAGGGTTTTGCCTCGACATTAATATTGACAAGGTCATTATCAAGAAGATAGACGCCATCGTTGACGAAAAAGGGCAAATTCGCGACGATGCCTCCCCCGCTTTGCAGGAAATCAGGAAGGAGAAAGCCGCCAAAGAACGCGCCATCTTCACCAAGATCAAACAAGCGCTCACACTCTCCAAAGAGAAAGGCTATACCGAAGAAAACGTTGAACCGACAGTGCGCGACGGACGATTGGTCATCCCCGTACTGACCGCCTACAAACGCAATGTACCCGGATTTATTCACGACGAATCTGTCTCAGGAAGAATCACTTACATCGAACCGACCGAAGCCTTCAACCTCAACAACGAAATCCGCGACCTGCTCAACGCCGAAAAACGCGAAATCATCAAGATACTGACGGCATTTACCAACATGCTACGTCCCAATATTGAGATGCTGATTCACGGCTACGGGTTTCTCGGAATGATGGATTTTATTCGCGCCAAAGCATCTTTCGCCATCACAATAGGAGGAATAAAACCCGATTTCCGCGAATATCCCGTCATAGATTGGAACTACGCCGTCCATCCTTTACTCTACCTCTTGCACAGCAAACAACATAAAACGGTCGTGCCGCTGACCATCTCGTTGAACAAAGAGGAGCGCATCTTAGTCATTTCGGGACCCAACGCCGGCGGAAAATCCATCTGCCTGAAAACGGTCGGACTACTGCAATACATGTGGCAATGCGGATTGTTGGTTCCGATGAAAGAAAACAGCATCATCGGCATCTTCCATCACATCTTCATTGACATCGGCGACCAGCAATCGCTTGAAAATGACCTGAGTACGTACAGTTCCCATCTGCTCAACATGAAGTCTTTCATGGAAAAATCCGACGCGCAAACGCTCTTCCTCATTGACGAATTTGGCGCAGGCACCGAGCCTAACCTCGGTGGATCCATCGCCGAAGCAGTCTTGGAAGAGTTGAACCGCAAAGAGAGTTTCGGCGTCGTTACCACCCACTACGCCAACTTGAAACTGCTCTCCGAAAAATGTACAGGCATCGTCAACGGCGCCATGCTCTTCGACATCACAGAGTTAAAGCCGCTCTTTAAACTCAAAATCGGCAAGCCCGGTAGCAGTTTTGCCTTCGAAATTGCCAAGAAAATCGGATTCCCCAAACGAATACTGTCGTTAGCAGAAGAAAAAATCGGAACCGAACAGGTCAACTTCGACCAACAACTGCAACAGTTGGAAATCGAAAAAGAAAAAATTGAAAAAGGACAACGACGACTATCCGTCGCCGACGAGTTCCTCAACGAGATGATTGAAAAATACACCAAACTCAATCAACAGTTGGAACACTCTCGTAAAGAGATACTTAACGCCGCCAAAGCGGAGGCAAAACAGATTTTGGCTCAATCCAACCAAATCATCGAAAAGACGATACGGGAAATCAGAGAATCCGGCGCTGATAAGGAGATAACGAAACAGGCGAGACGGGAGATTGCGGATTATAAGGAAGGGATAGCCCCCCCAAGCCCCCCCGAAGGGGGGGATGTTATTGCGACGCATGGACGCAATGACGGTTTCGGACGTAATGACGGGAAAAACAAGGGGATTGCGGGTCAAGTCCGCAATGACGGTTTCGGGCACAAGGATGCCACATTCGCTCGTCATTACGAGGGCGATGTCATTGCGAGCGTAGCGAAGCAACCTAAGCAATCCAGAAGCAAAGAGATTGCGGGTCAAGCCCGCAATGACGGTTTCGGGCGCAAGGACGGAAAGGTCGAAATTGACACATCCTCCCCAATTAAAGTCGGCGATTTTGTCCGTCTGCAAGAGACTACTACTATCGGAAAAGTGGTGGAGATAAAAAACAATCAAGCGTTGATAACTTTCGATTCTGTGTCCATGCGGTTGGAAATAAATAAGTTGGAGAAGATAAAAGCGTATCAGCCACCCGTGCGTCATCGCCCGAATTATGCCGGAGTGGTGAGCGACCTCAACGAACGCAAAGCACAATTCAGTACCATATTGGATTTGAGAGGCATACGCGCGGAAGAAGCGCTGCAAATGACGGACAAGTATATTGACGAAGCCGCGCTGCTTTCCATCAAACAACTCCGCATCCTGCACGGAAAAGGCAACGGGATACTCCGCAACTTGATACGGGGAATGCTCGCAAAAAACAGCCTCGTAGAACAATTTGAAGACGAATTTGTCGAAACCGGCGGACAGGGAATTACTTTGGTGCGGATGAAGTGATTTTTTTTATGTACTTTTGCCTCAATATTTTTGAAAAATAACTCATCATGAAGAAATATTTGATTTTCATCTTACTGGCAGGTATAGCCACCGCTGGTGTATCACAAAACAGAAAAGGCAGTTTTCAACTACAAAAAGAGAGCGACCGGCATGAATTGTATGTGTCGTTTTACTCCGATGATTTTCTCAATCAGGGAGATGCGTTGCAAACGGCAATGGAGAGCATTGACGGATTTCGGCAGTTGGCGACCGACTATGCCATCACCTTGCAAAAAGGCATTTGCATAGATGAAAACAAGTTGGAAAAGTTGGCAGATAATGCCATTAAAAACCATCGGTCAAGCGCTTCCGTCTATAAGTTGAAGAAGATATATAAGCTGCAAAGTCCTTATAATGACAATGAAACTTTATATGAATTGGCGAAGAAGTTGGAATTATTGGATGGAGTGGAATATGTTTCCTTAGTTTCCATGACGCCTGTGCCGCCACCTTATGACATTCCGCCACCGACGCCGAATTTTGAATATTTGCAGAAGTATTTGGAAACGAATCCGGGCGTTGACATACGCCATGCATGGTCGTTGGGGCTGACAGGAGACGGTATTCGGGTGCGGGATGTAGAATATGGATTTAACGGCAATCATGAAGTATTAAACGAAAAGAATGTCGCCCTCGCTCCGGGTATGGACATTTCGCCCGAAGCCTACGTTGAGTTTACGGAGCATGGGACTGCCGTTTTTGGTATCGTCATTGCCGATGAAGCCGAGTACGGAATCACGGGAATGGCTCACGGAGCAAGTGAAATGCTGTTATTTCCCGAATGGCAAAGTATTGGATATGATCGTATTTATGCCGTGCAAAGGTCTATTGAAGAGTCTGATGAGGGCGATGTAATCATCTATGAAATGCAAACAGGAGGAATGTACGACTATGTTCCTGCGGAATACAATAATGTAGTATGGGATTTGACCAAAGCCGCCTCAGATGCCGGAATCATTGTTGTTGCGGCTGCCGGAAACGGAAATGAGAACTTAGACCATCCGTTTTATGACGAATACAATGCACGCGGTAACAGTGGCGCTATCATAGTAGGAGCCGGCTCACCGGATATTTTACATGAACCGCTTTGGTTTACTACTTATGGCTCACGGGTGGACGTGCAGGGATGGGGCTTGGAGGTATTTGCATCGGGCTATGGCGACTATTATCAAATCGGAGGCGACTTCAACCAGAATTACACCATGTTTTCCGGTACAAGTTCTGCTACTCCCATTGTGGCTTCCTGCGTTATTGTATTGCAATCGTATTATTACTCATTAACAGGCGAATACATGACGAGCCAAGATATGCGCGATCTCTTAGTGAATACCGGAATACCGCAAGGCGGAAATCAGCATATCGGTCCGCTACCTAACATGAAAAAGGCTATAGAGGAAATTGACGCGATGTTCGATTTTTGCAATCCTCCCACCGATATTTCCATAGAAACAGACGAAACTTGCTTAATTACAATCGGTTGGAAAAATCCAGAAAACACAACCGACATCACCTACAACATCTACAAAGACGATGTTTTGATTGTGGAAAATTATCCGGACACTTTATATTCGGAAACCATTGACTATGAAGAAATATTTGAATGGTGCATAGAAACAGTATGTGAAAACGGACAATCGGACAAAGTATGTATCAGCAATGAAAAATGTTACATGCCCTGTAATCCTCCCACCGATATTTCCATAGAAACAGACGAAACTTGCTTAATTACAATCAGTTGGAAAAATCCAGAAAACACAACCGATATTACCTATAACATCTACAAAAACGATGTTTTGGTTGCTGAAATTTCGGATACTTTATATTCGGAAGTCATTGATTTTGATGAAATCTTTGAATGGTGTGTAGAAACCGTATGCGAAAACGGAATATCGGAAAAAGAGTGCATCGGCAACGAGACCTGCAAGGTAAGCATTCATGAAACAGAGAATGACACTTATACATTTTTTCCGAATCCCGCAAACGACAAACTAACTATCAAAAGTCAAATATTGCCGTTGCCCGATACAAAAATTGAAATACTGAATAGCAACGGGTTATTCGTATCATCATATATTTTTACGGACAATGAAGTTCATATCCCACTCGAAAGATTGCCAAGTGGAATATATTTTATCCGAATATCGAACAATAATTATGTTTTCACAAAAAAAATTGTCAAAATGTAATTGCCACTCGGTTATTCAGTTATTAAAAAAGTCGTATCTTTGCCGTCCAAATATTGTTCAAATAAAAGTTACATAACAAGTAAACGTAAAAATATATTATTCAGTTAATCTAACAACCGGTAATCATTCCGGATAAATTTTGTACCTTATGGAAGAAAACAAAGAAATTCTAAACGAAGAATTACATGTTGGAAACAATGAAATGGCAGAAGAACTTTTGCCTGTTAAACGAGTTCGCAAAGCGCGGAGTCCAAAAGTTGAATCTGAAACAACAGAAGAATCGTTGCCCGTCGAAAATGAAGTAACGGAAGAGTCGTTGCCTGTTAAACGCGTTCGCAAAGCACGGAGTCCAAAAGTCGAACCCGAAGTAACGGAAGAACCTTTGCCTGTTAAGCGAGTTCGCAAAACAGCCCCCCCAAGGGGGGATGTCGCAGAGAACGACGTAACGGAAGAGCCTTTGCCTGTCGAACCGGAAGCAACGGAAGAAACTTTGTCCGTTGAACCCGAAGTAGCGGAAGAACCTTTGCCCGTCGAACCGGAAGCAACAGAAGAACCTTTGCCCGTCGAACCGGAAGCAACGGAAGAGCCTTTGCCCGTCGAACCGGAAGCAACGGAAGAGCCTTTGCCCGTCGAACCGGAAGCAACGGAAGAGCCTTTGCCCGCCGAACCGGAACTTGAAAAGCCTGAATCTCAAGAGGCTCTTTTAACCGACGATGCACAAGAAGAGGTTGCCGATGTGTCGGACGAGGTTGCGGCTGAGTTTGACAAGGAGCTTCTTTCGGCAAAAGTTCAACCCGAGCAAGTCGAAGAGACGGAGGCGGAGGCGGAAGTGGAAGTGAAAGAGGAAGAGGAAGCGGAAATCATTCCCGATTACCACTCCTACGAGCCGGAGGCGCTGATTGAGGCTTTGGAAGCATTACTTCATGAAGATGCATTGGAAACGATTAAAGGACGAGTGTCTGCCATCAAATTAGCCTTTCTGGATCATGAGAAAGTTGCCCGCGCGGCGGCAAAAGCCGCCGGTCAAGAGACGAAAGAAGACGCCGACGAACAGACGGAAGCGTTTGTTTTTCCTTTATCGGAGCGTTTCAATGCCGTTTTCGACCTTTATAGACAGAAAAAAGCAAAATTCATGGAAGACCTCGAAAAAGAAAAAGAGGCGAACCTTGAACAAAAAAATACAATATTAGAGGAACTGCGCGCCCTTTTGGTATCCGAACAGCCTCTTAAAGTTACATACGACCGTTTCCGTGAACTTCAGGAGCAATGGAAAGGCATCGGTCTTGTTCCCAAACAGGAAATCGCAACTTTGTGGAACAATTATCACTTCCTCATCGAGAAATTTTTTGATAAAGTGCGGATTCACAGGGAGTTGAAAGAGTTAGACCTGAAAAAGAACTTAGAACTGAAAATCGCCCTTTGCGAAAAAGCCGAAGAACTGTTGTTGGAAGATAAAGTGATTGACGCCTTCAAAAAACTACAGCAACTACACACACAGTGGCGCGAAATAGGCGCCGTCCCCAACGCCCAACGCATAGATATATGGGAACGCTTTAAACTTGTTTCGGACACTATCTATCAACGTCATCACGAATACATCGACATCTTGCGCGGCGAACATGAAAGCAACGCACAGGCAAAAACGGCTATTTGTGAAAAAGTAGAAGAAATCGCTGCCCAGACATTTTCTACCGTCAATGAATGGGGGAAGAAAAACGACGAAATCAACGAACTCTTCAAACTCTGGAAAAGCATCGGACCCGTCGGAAGAAAACAAAGCACTGACCTGTGGAGCCGTTTCAGTAAAGCGATGGACACTTTCTATGCCAACAAAAAAGAGTTCCTGCAGAAAATCAAAGAGTTGACAATGGATAACTACAACCAGAAACTCAACATCTGCGTAGAAGCCGAAGCGCTGAAAGACAGTACCGAATGGAAAAATACCACCAAAGAGTTTATGCGCCTGCAAGAAGAGTGGAAAAACATAGGTCCCGTACCGGTCAAACTGTCGGATAAAATATGGAAGCGTTTCCGCGCCGCGTGCGACCACTTTTTCACCACCAAAGAAGCCCACTTCTCCAATATCGCCGCCACACAACCCGAAAACCTCAAAGCCAAAGAAAATATCATCAAAGAGTTGAAAGAGTGTGACTTCTCCGGCTTGAGAGTCGAAAATTTAGAACTGCTAAAAGATTTTCAAAACCGCTGGTTCTCCATAGGTTTCGTCCCATTTAAAGAAAAAGAACGCCTCCAGACTGAATACAGACAGGTACTCAACGAAAAAATGCGACAACTCAACATCTCATCCTACGAGGTGAACGAAGGACGCCCCTACAAAGAAGGAAATCAAAACTTCGCCGGACGACGCAACGAAGGAGGCAACGAAACAGGACTGCGCAAAGAGATCATATACATGCAAAACAAAGTCGCAGCAATGCAAGACGAGATCAACCTCTGGGAAAACAATATCGGCTTCCTCTCCAGTTCCAAAAACGCCGACATCCTCAAACAAGAGTTCGAAAAGAAAATCCAAAAAGCGAAAAATGACTTGGAACTGAATGTGGCAAAATTACGCTATCTGCGGCAGGAGTTGGCTAAGGAAGAAGATAAAAAGTAAATTGCAATGGAAACGACAGTTCTTAAAGTAGGAAATTCGTTAGGATTCAAAGTCCCTGAGGTAATACTTAAGGAATTTGATCTTAAAGTTGGTTCAAAAATCAAAGTAGATTTTAGACGAAATGGCGATATTACTCTTCGAAAAAAACCACAAATAAGAGCAGGTTGGGAAAATGCCTTTGCTCTGTATGCCTTAGACGGTGAGGATGATCTGATGTTGCCTGATTTTCTTGATGCAGAAACTGATACATTTTTATAAACTTATGAAAAGGTACGAGTTACATTCGGTAAATCTTAATCCTGCGATTGGTGTTGAAATGCAGAAGACAAGACCTTGTTTAATCATATCACCCAACGAAATGAACCAATATGTCCAAAGCGTTATTGTGGCTCCATTAACTACTCAGTTTAGAAATATTCCTTCAAGAGTAAAAATAGAACCGAGTCGTTCTAACGGTTTGTCAGAAACAAGTTATGTGGCGTTGGATCAAATCAAAACTATTGATAAAAACCGCTGCATTTGTAGGATAGGAGCGATTTCCGACATGGATGCCCTGAAAATCGCAGATTTACTTGTTGAGATTTTTCAATATTAAAATTCTATTTACCGTTTTTTTTTATAAAAACACACATGAATCGAAACTTAGATGCCAGCGGCGCCAGCCTGAGCACAGGCGAGAAGGAGATAGAAAAAGCCTTACGCCCCGAAGCGTTTCACGACTTTGCGGGTCAACGTAGCGTTGTGGACAACTTGGAGATTTTCGTTGCCGCCGCCCGACAACGCAGGGAAGCGCTGGATCACGTCCTGCTGCACGGTCCGCCCGGATTGGGAAAAACGACACTGTCGTACATCATCGCCAACGAGTTGGGCGTCAACATAAAGATGACTTCCGGTCCGGTGTTGGACAAGCCCGGCGACTTGGCAGGCTTGCTCACCTCTTTGGAGGCAAACGACGTGCTTTTTATTGACGAAATCCACCGTTTAAGTCCCATCGTCGAAGAGTATCTCTACTCGGCAATGGAAGATTACAAGATAGATATCATGATTGAAACGGGACCCAATGCGCGTAGCGTTCAAATCACCATCAACCCTTTCACACTCATCGGCGCCACCACACGCTCCGGCTTACTGACCGCCCCGCTGCGCTCCCGTTTCGGCATCAACTCACGGCTCAACTATTACGACTCCGAGACACTGTGCGGCATCGTAAAACGCTCTGCCGCCATCTTGAAGATAGCCATCTCTCACGAAGCCGCCTACGAAATCGCCCGCCGCAGTCGTGGAACACCCCGTATCGCCAACCTCTTGCTCCGCCGCGTGCGCGACTTCGCCCAGATAAAAGGCGACGGCAACATAGACATCGCCATCTCCCGCTACGCGCTCGAAGCCCTCAACGTTGATCAGTACGGTTTGGACGAGATGGACAACCGCATCCTGACAGCCATCATCGAGAAGTTTAAAGGCGGACCCGTTGGCATCACCACCATCGCAACAGCCGTGGGAGAAGATGCCGGAACCATCGAAGAGGTCTATGAGCCATTTCTCATCCAGGAAGGCTTCCTGATGCGCACCCCAAGAGGCAGAGAGACAACCGAAAAGGCGTACATCCATCTGGGAAAACCATTTTATAAAAATTCGTCGGATTTGTTTGAACCTGTAAATTAGCACGCAGATGAATGATGCTAAATAAAACATGGAATTATGTACATTAAAATATAAAAAATAATAAAAAATCCCCGATGAAGAAAGCAATAATCATATTAAGCCTATTGCTGTCATTACCAATTTTCGCTTTTGCACAGACAGAAAACGACTTACAACTATTAAACGCCGCCAAGGAAGAAGTCAGAGCGATTAACAACCAAACGCTGTACAGAAAACACTACACAGAGGCGTGGAATGGCAGTTCTGCACGAACAATAACCGACTTTTTAACTCTCTACAATGCAGATGCGGCTTTTTTAGTTTATTACGACACAGAAAAAAGGATTAGAAAGTTTATTGATATGTTTACAGTACCCGAAGAGTATGGGTATTCAATTCACTATTTTGATACGGGCGGATATGTTGTCAAATCTATTTTTTTTGGAAGCGGTTCAATGAATCCGTTAATTACGGGAACATGCCATATGAGTAAAGGAAAATTAGTTTATCTCGACATAAATACCCAAGATGAAGCAGAAGAAGTTGCGAAAGCCATTGAACAATATGGTGGTAAGATGCCAGATGCTGACTTTTATTCTGACCGAAGGCGTTATCTACTACATACCGATAGCCTCAAAAACCATTATTATTACGAGCATTTCAAATTAGATATTACGACTGACCCAAAAGTAGTTTTTCGTTTACCTCAAACCAACGACAAAACGACAATCAATGTTCGTCGTGCAAATTTGCGTATTGCACCTGCCACCGATGCCGAAATAATTACTGCTGTTGAGGTGGGAAACATTGTTGAAATTTTAGAAGTTACCAACAATCAGTGGTACAAAGTAATGGTCAACGGAAAAATTGGATACGTTTTTGGCGAACTTTTAGAACCTGTGGAAATAAAAATAAACCCCCAATGAAAAAAACAGTAATCCTATTAAGCATTCTTGCGTTGATTTTGGGTAGTTGCAAACCCAAAACAAATTCCAACAATCCGTCTGCAACACTTCCGCAAGCCGACAGTGTAGTTGAAAAAGTTTTGGATTTAGTTGCTGACCAAAAAAAGGTAAAAGACCAAATGCAACTCATTGACAGTTTGTCAAAAGGTACAAGACACATTTCGCTTATTCCATTTTTGGACGACAGCGAAAAGAATATTTATCTTGTGAAAGTTTGCGAAGATAACGGTGCAAGTTTTGTAACTTATTTTAATTTTTTGGTTGACGCAAATGATATGACAATTATTAAGGAAATTGTAGAAGAGCAGGAACAAATTACGAATGATAAATATGTTGTAGAAGATGTTACAGGCGTGTATGAACTAGAAGATAATGGGCTTAAAATAATATACGACAAGAAAAATTTAACAAGCAACGATAGTATTTACACATTATCTATCCGACCAAATGAAAAATTGCAAGTTGGAAAAGTCTATACAGACAGTTTCGAGTATCTTGACTACAATAACGAAACAGATAACGTGAAGTTAATTGTAAAAAAAGACGGGAAAATATATACATTTGTCGCTGATGAATTGTATGGGGATATAGTTGAATTAAATAAGGGTGATTTACTTGAAATTCAGTGGAACATAGATTTTTTAACCCCAGCAGGAGATGAAACAATATATTTTGTGGTAACATTTGCAGAGAAAATAACAAAAATCAATACAAAATAGCGTACAAAACAAAATAAAAATGGATAATAATCGGTTTTAAAATAAACCCCCAATGAAAAAAACAGCAATCATATTAAGCGTTCTTTCGTTGCTTGTGGGTGGTAATGCGCAAGCGCAGGCAACTTGGCAAGAAGAATTTAACGCTTATCCGCTTGTTTCGGCAGAAGAAGTTGCGAGCATTGTATCTTTGCATTTTGAAAATATATAACATATGATAAACGCAGATTCAATATCATTGACCATCAAAATCAAAAAAAACATCCTTGCCGCCGGTTTCGACGTCTGCGGCTTTACCGATACCGCCGCCCTGCCGGAAGAGCAGCAACGTTTTTTCAAACAGTGGCTGAGCAACAACTATCACGCCGACATGCGCTACATGGAGAAGAATTTGGAAAAACGCCTCCACCCTACCCTATTGGTCGAAGGAGCCAAAAGCATCATCGTCGTAGCCCTCAACTACTTCTCGAAACAGACGCCACCGTCAACATACCGCATCTCAAAATATGCCTACAGCAAAGATTATCACGATGTTATCAAACAAAAACTCGCTCAGGTCGTCCAACAGATACCGGAACTGAAAAATGACCCCGTCCTGCGGATTTTTACCGACTCCGCACCTTTGGCGGAGCGTTTTTTGGCGGTCAAGTCGGGCATCGGCTTTATCGGGAAAAACAATTCGCTGATTATTCCCCAAAAAGGCTCTTTCTTCTTCCTTGCCGAAATCGTTACCTCGCTCGCGCTACAACCCGATAAACCGTTTTCCAAACAACGCTGCGGCAGATGCACCCGCTGTCTCGACGCCTGCCCGACCGGAGCCTTGACAGCGCCTTTTACCTTAAACGCTCAAAAATGTATCACTTATCAAACTATTGAAAATAAACATGATACAGTAACCACTTCAAGTAAAAGTGATGACGAAAAATGGATTTTCGGCTGTGACATCTGTCTGAACGCATGCCCTTGGAATCGTTTCGCCCTACCCCACTCCACCGACGACTTTCAACCCAATGAAACATTGCTAACCATGACCGACGCCGACTGGGAAAATCTCAGCGAAGAGAGATTCCAAACGCTCTTCAAAAAGTCGCCGCTAAAACGGGCGGGATATGAGAAAGTGATGAAAAATGTCGCGATATGCCGAAATTTGTAAAATAATTTGCACTTTTGCACAATCAAATCATACATTAAATGTATAATTATCTGAAAATTTTTTTTCATTTTTTCACTATTTCTTTTCTTCTGTCCTCTCTACTTAATCAGCAAATATCGCTCCTTTGCTTCGCTCAGCGAACAAGCGTTGAAGTGCCACCACTCCCCTTCGATGGGATAAAATCCTGCCTGTCGCATGGCGTTGCGCAGGATGTGGCGGTTGTTGATTTGTTCGCGCGTCAGTGCTCCCACTCTCAGCAGCGAATCTTCGTGGTTGATGCCGGCTTTGGCGCCGAAGTAGTCAAACGGTGTTCCCATGTCTAATGGGATTTGCAAAGTGTCGGCGATGGTCAGGTCAACAGCCATTCCGTAGTTGTGCAGTCCTGTTTTTTCGGGATGGGCGACGTAACGGCTTAACGGCGTCTCTTTTACCGATTCCCACAGCAACTGCTGTATGTGCAACGGGCGGGCGGCGTCGTAAACCAACAGAGAAAATCCGGGATGTTGCTCCTGCAATATCTGCTGCGCCTTTGCCAACTTAGCGGCGGCGATGGAATGAAAATATGCCTGTCGGAGGTCGGGATAGATTACCTCTCCCGTGAAATTGTCGGCGGTGGCATATTTCAAATCCACTAAGATAGATGGCTCTAACGATTGAATATCAACAAGTCCTAACGAATCGAACAGCAGGACTAACGGCGATTTTTCTTCTATTTCAACAGCCTGTAGCGGTTCATCTTCGGGAATGGGACTTTCAATAATTTGTTGCAGCGCTGGGGGATTATGGCAGGCTAATCCGCACAATAACAAAAGAGCGAGGGAGTACCGTTTCATCGGGTGTATGACAAATTGCACTTTCGTTCTTATTTTCAACACGAAAGCACGAAGACATGAAGACACGAAGTTTTTCTCTGTTTCAATACCCGGCAGTTCTGCTCTTATTCTCTTATTCTTTGCGTTCCTTGCATAAAATCTTTGCGTCCTTTGCGGTAAAAAAAGCAAATTGTCATACATCCCTGTTTCATCGTTTAATTTCTTTTTCAATTTTATATTTCGTTTTTTTGGACTTACGGTACTCTTCCAAATTCCCACAAAATTGTTAGCGGGCATACACTCAACCGCGCGACGGCATTTTTTCTTTATTCTGCAACACAACGAATACTATATCCATCGCTGCGACCACTCGCAAACGTAGTTGCAGCATCGCTACCAATAAGATTTAGGTAATATATCGCTGACTCATTCGACTCATGCAAAGTGTTGCTCCAAAAGAAACCGTTCGAGCCAGTACCGGCAAGTGTACCGTCGCTAAAGAAACGACAGCCAGAGGCAGGTAGAAAGATGGAGTCTCCAGAAACCACATCAGTAAATTTTTTACCGTACACACCGTTCACGGTTATCCATTCGTTAGTTACTTTGCCGTACTCAAACAGTGTTTTAAATTCAGAAAGAGGTGCTTTTTCAATGTCGTCATCTTTGCTGCAAGAACTGAACGTAATGATTGCCATACTCACTACAAGTAGCAAACAAAAATAAACAAAATTATTTTTCTTCATAAAATTATATTTTTTCATCCTCTTATGTTTTTTGTTTTTTCTTCTTGGCAGCAGGAAAGAGTACATTGTTGAGAATCAGTCGGTAACCCGAACTGTTGGGATGCAGATTGAGGTCTGTTGGCGGGTCGCCTACAAAGTGCCTGTAATCTTCGGGGTCGTGTCCGCCGAGGTATGTCCAGGTGCCTTTTCCGTATTCGCCGTGGATGTAACGGGCTTCGTTAAGTCCTTTATTCTCACCCATGATGAGGACTTCGGACTTGATACACTCTTTACGGAAAGCCGTTGTTTGTCCCATAAATCCCTGAACGATTTGCTCGTGGTTTTGGCACAACATCGTGGGAACGGGATCCCATTTTGCAGAAAATTCAAAAAGCACAAAGAGGTCATTCTCTTTCGATGGTCTTTTCGTCTCGTCTATGTCAATGGTAGAGATTTCGTATTCGTAGGGATTTTTGCTGATTTTAAAATTGTGGAACGCCAAACATTTGCTGAAATCCAATTTCTCTTGCGCATTGGGATCCATCGGGTCTCCGTCGAACATAACATCGCAAATATCAACGCCTTCAGCAGACAACGCCACGTCGAAACTGTCGGGAGCGCTGCACATGGAAAACAAAAATCCACCGCCCACGACAAAGTTTTTAATCTCTTTGGCGACGGCTAATTTCATCTGCGAGACCTTCGAAAATCCTAATTTCGCGGCACGCGCTTCGGACAGGCGCACCTCCTCTTTGTACCACGGCGCATTTTGATAGCGTCCCCAGAACTTGCCGTACTGTCCGGTAAAATCTTCGTGGTGCATGTGCAGCCAGTCGTATCCGGGCAGGACGCCCGCCATGACTTCTTCGTCGTACAGGACGTCGTAAGGTATTTCGGCGTAAGTAAGCACCAACGTTACCGCATCGTCCCACGGGAGGTTGTTTGGCGGCGCATAGACCGCTATCTTCGGCGCCTTGTGCAGTTTTACCGCATCCATGTTGGTACTTGGGTCGGAAATCTCTTTTAAAATAGCGGACGACTGCACATCGGCAATAACCTGATAACGGACATTTCTCACCAGACATTCATCTTCAATGGCTTGAAAATATTTAAACATGAAACTTCCGCCTCGGTAATTCAACAGCCAGTCCACCTCCACCTCACGCTGAAGCGCCCAGTAAGCGATGCCGTAAGCCTTCAGGTGGTTTGTCTGGCTCTCATCCATCGGAATAAGGAGGTACGCCCCTCTTGATGAGAGCGTAAGTAATAATATGGTACAAAAAAATATGAGTTTTTTTAACATGGGTCTATTTTTAATAGTTTTGAAGATTAGTTTAATTAACGGTAACGTAAAAATTGTGATTAAATTTTTTGAAGACAATATTTTTTACCGCAAAGTGGGCATTTTCCGTTGTAAAATGAAAAAAATGAATAACTTTGTGGCAATTCTATCAAGCAATGTAGTAAGTTCTGTGAATTTAAGGATGCTATTGACTCCTCTTTAAACAAAATAATAACCGGACAGGTGCAAAAAGACATGGAAAGCCTGTTAACATTGAACTTTCAACTATTTAAATAACTCATTTTACACAACGAGGTTAGTATTGTTACTATATTTATTTAACAAAAAGGCGTCTTCTTTGTATGTTAGTTTCATGTTTGCCTCTTCGCCGGTTACTACGAATATGGGTTCGTCGGGGAGGTATTTTCGTACTACTCCGCAGTCGTCGGTGGCTTTGAAGGTCGGGTCTTGCAGGGCGTGCGCATATGCGTTGCGAATGGTGTGCAGTTTAAATCCTTGTGGCGTTTGCGCGTGGTAAAGACGGGAGCGGTCGGGAATGTTAACGATAACGCCGTTTTCAACCTCGACGATGGTGTCCACCGCTGGAATGGCGACGCCAACGGCGTTGTAGTTGCTGAGCGCAGTGAGCACGTCGTTGATGATGCGGTGGCTGACGAGCGGTCGCACAGCGTCGTGCAGGATGAAGTTCACGTTGTCCTCTTCCTCAAATGCGCGTATGGCGGAAAGGCTCGACTCGTAGCGGTGTGCGCCGCCGACGAGTATCTTTTTGATTTTTTTCCAATCATTTTTCAGAACGAGTGTTTCAACTTCCGACAGGTGGGCGGCGTTGGCTACGATGACAATCTCGTCAATGTTTTTCGCCTCTTCAAAAACGGTAACGGTGTGCTCAATAACTGTTTTCCCCGCAACTTTAAAAAATTGCTTGGGGTGGTTCTTGTCCAAACGGCTACCGATCCCTCCGGCAAGTATTACGGCGATGTTTCTCATGAGTTTTTGCTTAATATTTTTTCCCCTTTTTCTGTCAAACGATATTTTTGCAGGCGGCTATGCTGTGATTTTCCTTAATGTGCTGAAAGAGTAGTGTTGTTTTTCCAACACCACGCGGTTCGACAAGACCAAACATCCGGTTATTCCAATTGATTGTTGGATACAAATAACGCTTGAAATCTAAAGTTGTCTTGCGTAAATGCTCTTCTAAAGTTTGATATAATATCTCCATTGCAATGATTTTTTGGCAAAGATACAATATTTTCCCGATTTGAGTGAAAATCTCTTGGCGATGTGTGTACCTGTATAATGCAAGATAACACATTGTTTATAGAAAGCATCTACATTTCCACATGTCGCTAATTGTTCAAGTAGCGTAATCAAAAGTTCAACATCGTACTCTCTTTTTTGAATACGCTTGTAATAAAAATGATACGCTATGAGCCCGTAAATATACGAAAGTGATACGAAAAACCCTCTCAAAAAAGATTAACAGGATTTTTTTGTCGAATTTTTATTGTGGATGCACAAGTTTTTTCTTCTTCCGAAAATCGCCGATCCAATCCTAACAATAGTCGCGCCCTCTTCGATGGCAACGGGATAGTCGTCGGACATGCCCATCGAAATCTCTTTGAAATGAGGACAGTTGGCAAAATATTGTGATTTAAGATGTTGAAAGACAGTGTGTAAACGTTGAAACTCGGCACGTATCTGTTGTTGGTCGTCGGTGAAGGTCGCCATGCCCATCACGCCGGTGATGCGGGTGTTTTTCAGCGTTTTGTATTCGTCGGCGTTTAAGAGGGCTTCGGCTTCCGCTCTCTCCATGCCGAACTTTGTCGTTTCTTCGCCGATATGAAATTGCAACAGACAATCAATAGTGCGATGATATTTCTGCGCCTCTTTGTCAATGTTTATCAACAGTTTAAGCGAATCAACCGAATGTATCACTTTCACAAACGGGGCGATGTACTTTACCTTATTACTTTGCAGATGTCCGATCAGATGCCATTCGACGTCGTTGGGCAGAACTGACTGTTTTTCAGCCATTTCCTGCACTTTGTTCTCTCCGAAAACACGCTGTCCCGCGCGGTAGGCGTCCATGATGATGTCCGGCGGATAAGTTTTGGAAACAGCCACCAACGTAACATGTTGTGGAATTTGGCGGCGTAACTCGGTGAGGTTGTTGGAGATATTCTCTGTCATATTGCTACGTTTTGAGGATGCAAATATACATGAAAATTTCTGTATGGCAAGAAAAAGTTCATGAAAATTTCTGTATGGCAAGAAAAAGTTTTGGTTAGGGTGTATGTTAATTCTTTTCTTTTTGAGCAGAAAAGCTCCACATCGCGCCAAACAGGATATTGTATTCCCAGGAAGAGTCGTAAATGGAAAGGTTATTATTCTCGTAATCTAATGTGAATGATGCCTTTAATGAGACGTTTTTATGGAGTTTTACGCCAAGCGCCACTTGTGTGTAGATGTATGGATATACTTTTTTCAATTCGGGGTAGGCGGCTTTCACCTCGTCGTTGAACGGCGAGACGACGCTCTGCTGGTGCGAAAAGAAGACGCCCGCATTCAGCGCCTCAGTGATTTGGTAGCTGAGGCTTAAAAACAGCGTCGGTCTAAATTCGGAATTGTCCATGTACATGTCGTCTCGCAGTTTCGAGTGGCTATTGTATGTTGGAAATTTGTATATAACAATCCGTTTTTTCAGGATAATCGTCAGAAGAAACAGTTTGCAATCGCTGGTACTGAACATGGATCTGTTCAAAGGCTAATTCGTAATTCTTGAACAGATAAAAATAGTCCTGGATAATATCGTACCTGATTCTGAATTCTATCTGAGGCACACTTGCCTCTTGAGCCTTTTTCAACAGTTCGTGCATCAGACCAAGTAGCTCTTCGTTCGAGCGCTTGGTTTGAGCATAGTGATTTTTCATCTTAATCAGCGACAATTCGTAATAGTCGGACTGCAATTTCCACTCCATACTCCCCGTTTTTGTGGCAACTTCCTCGATTTGATTAGCAAATTTTTGAAATTCAAGCGTATCGTAAAGAGTGATAAGTCGCGAAAATTCGTTTCCCAACTCCTGCCCATACTCGGCATACCGCTTCCCCGCCATCGCCATAAACGGATTCTCCTGCGCCGGAAGCGGGCAGCAAATGGAGAAGAATGTCATTATCAGTAGGGTAGAAAGAGGTCTCATCCGTTCAATTTTGATAACCATTAAAACAAATGTCGAAAAGGCAGCAGCAGCCATTCCGAGAAAACATCAATCCGGCTTCGCCGTTTCCACATTTCGTAATCGAATGATACACAATCGTTTAAAGTTCCGTTAATATGATTTTTTATCAGTTCGACAACTTCCGGATGTTTTCCGAGAACGATAACCTCGTGCTGAAATCGGAAACTCCTGTAGTCGAAGTTGGACGAGCCGATGGAAAAAGTCGCTTCATCCGCAAAAACCATCTTCGCATGGAGATTATTGGGCGTATATTGCATAATGTTGGCTCCTTTTTCGTGGAAATAGCCCAAGTAGCGTCTGCGCAAAATGTCAACCAACGGCACGTCGGAGTGGAGCGGCACGATGATATTCACCTTCACGCCCCTGTTCAACGCCGCCTCGATGGGTTTGCGCAAGATGTGGCTGGGCAGGAAATAGGGCGTCTCGATGGTGATGGACTCAGCGGCATTTTCAATAAGTTCTATGTAACGCTTTCTGACGCTCGACCGCAAAATGCTCGGCACATCGCGCAAAATCTCAAACTCGTTGGCATACAACGGCTTGGTGGCTCTTTTTTTCTCTTTGCCTTTTTTTGCGGCGTTGTAGTATTGCATAAAAACACGTTTCATGATTCTCGTGAAGTCGGGATGAACCACCCGCAGAATGCTCTCCCGCCACGGTAGGTTATAATCGGTAATATTGGCAGAACCGACGTAAGTTATCTGACTGTCAATGGTAATGATTTTCCGGTGATTGCGCTTGTGGGTCTTGACGAGGCTACGCTGTCGCAACGAAAACCGTATCTTCTCCCACACCTGCACCGCGCCACCCGCCTCCGTCAATTCGGCAAAGAGCGTCTTCGCATTAGGTGTTCCCCAGTCGTCCACCAAGATTTTCACATCCACTCCGCGCCGCGTCGCACGAACCAACTCCGCAATAATCCGCTTGGCGATATACCCGTCGCCAAAACGAAAAAGTTCGATGTAAATACTCTTCGACGCACTTTTGAAGTCCTCCAGCAAGGCGTTGTAGTACTCCAGCATCTCGTCGAAAAGCGTATAAATGTTGTCTGAATGATACGGCATGTTGCTACATTTTGAGGATGCAAATGTACGATAAATTTGTGAGATGTGAGATATGAGATGTGAGACGTGAGACGTGAGACGTAAGACGTGAGACGTGAGATGTGAGACGTGAGACATCATGCAATAGACCGTTTTCGTCATTGCGAGCGCAGCGAAGCAATCCAGAGCGTTGAGACCGCAAGACCGTAAGACTGTAAGAGGAGTTACAAGTTATTCAGTTATTCAGCACAGAGATACTGAGGACACGGAGGCTCACAGAGAAAGTCTTGTGTCTAACAGTCTTGTGTCTAATAGTCTCACATCTCACGCGCAACTTTTTAACAACATAATAACCTCATTATCAACAATTTGTGAACAAATCTCAACCCATTACCTTATTTTTTTTAAAAAAAATGCAACGACATCGTTTTATATTCAAAAAAACACTATCTTTGCACCCAGTTTTTTGAGATAGATAATTTTAAAGATATGAGCAAGTCGGCATTAATTCAATTTGTTGAGAGTCAGGTAGAAAGGAAGGAATTTCCTTCGTTTAAGGCTGGCGATACCGTTACCGTAAAATACAAAATTGTGGAAGGGAACAAGGAGCGCGTACAGAGTTTTAACGGCGTAGTACTGCAACGTGCAGGTTGCGCCAGCACCGAAACTTTCACCGTGAGAAAAGTCTCCGGCAACACCGCCGTCGAGAGAATCTTCCCTTTCGCCTCGCCTTTTATCGAAGGCATAGAGGTCAATAAACGCGGCGTCGTCCGCAGAGCACGCATCTTCTACCTGCGCGGACTACGCGGTAAGAAAGCAAGAATTAAAGAGAGAAGAAAATAGTTTTTTTTTCATATTTATAGTTTTTTTTTCATAATAATTTGATTTTAAAATGGTGAGCCGAAGGATGAAAATCTTTCGGCTTTTTTACTGTATCAACTTAAAAAAATTTTGGAATGTTACTTATAAAATGGATAAAGGTGGGACACAACACCGATATTGATTTAATGCCAATTTGGATTAGAAATTTAATTTTAAAACTATGGAAATCTTAAAATTACCAATAGCGGAACAACAGAAATTTTACAAAGAAGTTCGAGATAGAATCGGACTTAACGAAATCGCTATTGAAAAAGATTTATGGGTAACAGCTGTTTTGCGTTCGTTGTTTACATTGTCTTATCCGATGCATTACGCGAACATGTCGCAAAACTATGCAATTTGTCATGCACCCAAAAAGTAAAAAAAGTTTTACAAGTAAATATTAAGATTTTGTTACAAATCCCTATGCCCATCCAAGAGCAACCGCCCAAAAAACTACTTTTGCAAAAAATTTTAAATCTTGAACCATGAGGAGATCATATTTAATCAGTTTTGTCATTTTCTTTTTTAGTTTTTTCAACTCCGTGCAGTCGCAGGTAACGACGGCTGCCATGTCGGGGCGCATCACCGATGTCGCTGCCGCTCCTTTGCCGGGTGCTACCGTTCAGGCGACGCATCTTCCGTCAGGCACGAAGTACGCCACCGTTTCAAACAACGAAGGCTATTTCTATTTGGAAGGGATGTTGGTCGGCGGACCGTACAGCGTCCATATCTCGTTTATCGGACACCTGCCCGCACAATACGACAACATCACCTTGACGCTCGGAAAAACCTATACGCTCAATGTCGGTCTGAAAGAGAAAAGTTTGGAACTGTCCGACGTTGAGATTGTTTCGCAAAAAACATCGCTGCAAGACAACGCAGGAAGTTCGACCGTCATCAGCAATGAGACGATAAAAAACATGCCCTCCATCTCACGCAGTATCAACGACTTCACCTTACTGTCACCGCTGTCGGGAGCGGCAAGCAGTTTTGCCGGACGCGACGGGCGTTACAACAACATCACCATTGACGGAGCCGCCTTCAACAACAGTTATGGACTGAGTACCAACAACTTACCCGGAGGCGACGCCCAGCCGGTTTCGCTCGACGCCATCGCGGAGATAGCCGTCAACATCACGCCTTACGACATCCGCCAATCGAACTTCACCGGCGCCAACATCAACGCCGTTACCAAAAGCGGAAGCAACACCTACAGCGGAACGGCGTACTCGTTCCTGCGTCCGAAGTCGTTGACGGGGAATCTCGTTGACGAAACCGTCGTCCCCAACGCCAACGACCGCGCGGCTCAACTCTACGGGATGAGTCTGGGCGGCTGTATCGTCAAAGACAAGGTCTTCTTTTTCGTCAATGGAGAATACGAGAAGCAATCGTATCCCGGAACAGGCTGGTTTCCAAGCGTTAACGGAGAATCGGATGCAACGAAAAAAATAGCACGCACCACCATTCGCGATTTGGAAACTGCCAAACAATTCCTCATGGAGCAATATGATTATAACCCCGGAAGTTTCTCAGGCAGCGACTTCAACAGTCAGAATCACAAACTCTTAGCCCGTATTGACTGGAACATCTCCAACAACCATAAATTCACCTTACGTTATAACGACGTTGTCTCCACCAACGACGAGGGAGTAAATCCCAACAGCGCTCCCCGTCCGCGCAGTTCGTCGAACCGTAACAGTCTGAACGCCATCACATTTTCAAACTCAAACTATAACTTCAAAAACGTAGTACGCTCGCTTACCGGAGAACTTAACAGCCGTTTCGGAAATAAGGTATCAAACTCATTACTTGTGAGTTATACCCGGATCCGTGATACGCGAGGAAGCAACAGCAGTCCGTTCCCGTTTGTGGATATTTACAAGGATGGGGATATGTACATGAGTTTCGGATACGAACTGTTCACCTATAACACCGACCTGACCAATGACGCCCTCAACTTCTCGGATAACGTCAGCATCTATCTCGGCAAACACAAACTCACCGCAGGAATGTCGTTCAACTACCTCTATTTCAAAAACACCTACATGCGCTACGCCTTGGGCTACTACCGCTACGCCTCCTTAGACGACTTCATGAACGACGCCCGCCCGACAGCCTTCGGCTTGACTTACGGATACAACAGCAACGACCTCCCCGGATTTCAACTCGACTTCGGCATGGGAGCGCTCTACGCCCAAGACGAATGGAACGTGAACGAAAAACTGTCGCTCACCGCCGGACTGCGCTTGGAAATGCCCTTTTACATGAACAAACTGCCCGATAACCCCGCCGTCAACGACACTTTGACATTCTACGGAGGCGAAACCGTCCATATTGACAAATGGGCAAAAAGCCAACTGCTCCTCTCGCCACGTGTCGGCTTTAACTGGGACATCAACGGCGACCGCTCTATCCTGATGCGCGGAGGAACGGGGATTTTCACCGGTTTTATCCCTTTCGTCTGGTTTACCAATCAACCCAATGACAACGGCATGATTCAGAACACGATAGAGTTAGCGGGCAACGATGTGCCGGAAAATATGACCTTTGAACCCGATTTCCATAATCAAATCGCCAAATATCCCGATCTGTTCCCCATGCAAGCCGCCGTGAAAACACCCGGACAAATCAGTTTTGTGGATAGAAATTTTAAACTCCCACAACTCTGGCGCAGCAACTTAGCCTTTGATTTTCAACTCCCTTACGACATGGTTTTCACCGTTGAAGGAATCTATGGGAAAGATATTAACGCCGTCGCTCAACAAAACATCAACGAATGTGAACCGTCGGGCGTCATCAAGGAAGGCGACCTTGAGCGTGATTCGTGGTGGAAGGATGGGAAAGCAAATAACAAAATCCAACAGATGACCTACGCCATGAAACTGACCAACGCCCACGAAGGCTATCAATATTTTATCACCGGACAGTTGGTCAAAAACTTTTCGTATGGACTTTCCGGCGCTTTTGCCTACACCTACGGATGCGCCAAAGACCTCTCCGACAACTTCGGATCGGCTTCATTTTCAACATGGAACACCAACCCCGGCGTCAACAGCCTGAACTCTCCCGGACTGAGTTACTCCGCCTACTCCATCCCGCATCGTCTGATGGGCGCGGTAACATGGCGCATCGAAAGCGGCAACCACTTGGGATTTTCACTTTCCTTATTATATACAGGCAGCGCACAAGGACGCTATTCCTACGTCTATAACGGCGACATGAACGGCGACGGAAACAACGCCGACCTCATCTATATTCCACGCAATATCAATGACATACAATTTATAGACAAGCCCAACATGACAGCAGAAGAACAGGCGCAAACTTTTTGGAACTACCTCGAACATGATAAATATCTGAATTCCCACAAAGGCGAATTTGCCGAACGCAACGGCGTTGTCGGACCATGGCTCAACCGCTTCGACATAAAAATGATGCAGGATATTTTTTCCAACTTCGGAACGGAACGCCGTTATACGCTGCAATTAAGTCTCGACGTTCTCAACATCGGCAACCTGCTCAATCCGAAATGGGGCTGTTACCAAATCCACGGATTGGAGAATAACAACACCATCCGCCCGCTCACTTTTGAAGGAATCACCGAAGACGGAAGAGCGACCTACTCCCTTAATGCTCAAACCATTGAATCTTTCAACGAAAACGCCCGCTTCGTCAAAGACGTGGCGATACGTAGCACTTGGGGGGCGCAGATCGGATTGCGGTTTATTTTTTGACGGGGAGATTAAGCTTGTGGTATCATTTCTACATGAAAACGAACTTTTGTACCTAAGGCGTTAAAGACCCTTAGTATTGTTTCAAAACGGGTATTCTTGATACTGTTTTCAATTTTCGAAATCTGTGCTTTCTGAACTCCTACCAACTCTCCTAATTGTTGCTGTGTTAAATGACGATCTATTCTTGTTTGTTTAATCGCATGCCCCAGCAAATCAACTCTTAATTCGTTTTCGAATGCTTCCCTTTTGGGTGATCCTCGCTTTCCGATGTGTTTATCAATCATCGTATTGAGAGAAACGGTTTTGAATGAATTATCCATAATATTTTTTTGATGTTATAGTAAATCTTTTCCCTTGCTTTTTCATCAATGGTCTCCAAGAAGTTTACTGCTTCCGGCAACAAATCAACATCAAAAATCTGTTTCATAAAATTTTTTTGCAAAAGTAAACATTTCCCCATTGGGAAACAAGTTTATTTTTTGACATTCAACACCGGCGGCATCTGCCTCCGTTTGTATTCGCTGTTGGCGACCATATATAATATGGTAACAACTACATCTTCGTCATATCCCAAATCCACTATCTCCTGCACTCCGTAATGGTTTTCGAGATGATATTGCAGGATGGCGTCCAACACTGCGTATTCGGGGAGTGCGTCGCTGTCTTTTTGGTCGGGGCGCAACTCGGCGGAAGGAGGCTTTAGAATGGTATTTTGAGGTATGATTTCGCCGTTGCGGTTGATATAGTGCGCTAAATCAACGACTTGTCGTTTGTAAAGGTCGCCAATCACACAAAGCGCGCCGCAGGAATCGCCGTACAAGGTGCTGTAGCCCACCGACAACTCGCTCTTGTTGGAAGCATTCAGCAGGATGTGGTGAAACTTGTTGGAAAGCGCCATCAGAATGACCGCTCTGATGCGCGCCTGCATGTTCTCTTCCGTTACGTCGAAGGGACGGTTTTGAAAAAGCGGCTCCAGCGTTGCGAGCAAAGCGGCGAAGGTGCGTTCTATCGGGATGATGTCGTGCCGGCAGTTTAAGTTCTGCGCCAACGCCTCCGCATCCTTGACGGAGTGTTCCGACGAAAAACGGGACGGCATCAATATCCCCCAAACATTCTCACGTCCAAGCGCCTCGACAGCCAACGTCGCCACAACAGCCGAGTCAATCCCGCCCGAAATCCCCAAAATAGCCTGTTTGAACGAGTTTTTTTCAAAAAAATCACGGATACCGGATACTAACGTATCGTGAATCAAGGCAGTTTCTTCTTTGTAAGCAATAACCATTTTACAAAGGTATGTTTTTTCACCCATCCTTCCCGTTTAGAGAGGCACAAGTTATCAACAGAAACATGTTAGTAAAATAACAAAAACCGTTGTGTATTCGTGTTGTAAAATTTTTGTATCTTTGCCACACATTTGCGGAAGCCGAAAAGCATATAGAGTAGGCAAATTTAAAAAAATATTTTTTTTATGAAAAAACTATTATTAGTAGTAGCAGTATTAACTTTTACAGTAGGAAGCGCCCTCGCGCAAGGTTTTCAATTTGGTGCCAAAGTTGGCGGTAACTTTTCTAGCATACTCGGAGATGTCGACGATGCTGTTAAAGGAAAGATCGGTTTCAATGTCGGAGCAACAGTAGATTATGGTTTCAACGAAAAAATGTTCTTGTTTTCCGGTTTGGAATTGACAACAAAAGGATCCAAAGTGGATGCAGATGGCTACAAATCAACAGCCAACGCCATGTATTTGCAACTCCCAATCCATTTTGCTTACAAAATTGCGGTGGGTTCCGGTTCGGTAAAATTAGTTCCCGAAGCTGGTCTGTACGTCGCGTATGGCATTGGTGGAAAAATCAAAGTTGATGTCGATGGAGTAGATGATGCTGATTATTTTGACGATGGAAAACAAAAACTTGACTTTGGCGCTGGCGCCGCTTTTGGAGCTGAATTTGGGAAAATTGGTGTAAAACTCGGCTATGATTATGGTCTTATGAATTTGTATGATGGCGAAGGTGACATTAAGTTGAATAACAGCAATGTTTACCTGTCCGTAGGCTACAAATTCTAAAAAAGCCGATTCACTACAAAGTTAATCACTGAAAAATTAAACGAGGTGGCTATGGTCGCCTCGTTTTGTTTTACGGATTTTCCTACATATCCTCCAGCGATAACCCGATGTATTCGATTTTGTAGTCAGGGTATCTTTTCGCTATCTCCGTTGATTTATTCTCCAAAACGGGCAAAGTGATTCGTTTTTTATGCCGTTTTACTTCGTAAAAGTTTGATTGTCTACATATCATTTTCAAATTAGCGCAACCGTCATTACAGTAATGGTGATTGCGTTAGCAAAGGTACGAAAAATAATTGAAAAGTGAAAAATCCGCTATTAACAAAAAACATTTTTTTTTTCACAACAACCAAATCTCTCTTTATATTCCGTACTTTTGCCGCATGGAAAAAGATATCATTCAAAGTCAGGCGGGCATTTCACATGCCGTTAGAAATCAAAGAGATAGAATGCGTTTTTCAAAACCAACGAGTCCTTATTTGGAGTTCGAGATGGGGCGCATCCCGCCGCAGGCGTTGGACATCGAAGAGGCGGTGCTGGGTTCGCTGCTGCTTGAGAAGAACGCGCTGAGCGCTGTCGTTGACCTGCTGCGACCGGAAGTGTTTTACAAAGACGCCCACCAATACATCTACGGAGCCATCTCCGACCTGTTCGCAAACTCGGAACCGGTGGACTTAATCACCGTGATGAGCAAACTGCGTGCTATAGGCATGTTGGACATCGTCGGCGGACCGTACTATCTGACCCAACTCACCCACAAAGTAGCGTCCGCTGCCAACATCGAGTTTTACGCTAAAATACTCATTGAGAAATATGTACAGCGACAACTTATCGGCGCTTCCACAGAAATCGTGCGCGACGCCTACGAAGAGACCACCGACGTCTTTGAATTGTTGGATAAAGCCGAGTCGAAACTGTTTGCTATCAGCGAAAACAACTTCCGCAGAGAGTTTGAGCCGCTGCCCGGACTTATCAAACGGTCGCTCGAAGAGATAGAGGCAAGCAAAAATGCCGATGGACACCTTCGCGGTGTCCCGTCCGGCTATACCGAGTTAGACCGCGTTACCGGCGGATGGCAAAAGACCGATTTGATCATCGTGGCGGCACGCCCCAGCATGGGAAAAACGGCATTCGCTCTCTCCATGGCAAGAAATATGGCGGTGGATTTTAAAAAGCCGGTAGCTCTTTTCTCGTTAGAGATGGACGCTAATCAGTTGGCTATCAGGCTTATGTCGGCGCAGACCAGTATCGAGATGTCGAAACTCCGCAAAGGCTCGTTGTCGGAACACGAATGGCTCGTTTTTCACGAGCGTCTGTCGAGACTGTCGGATGCACCGATTTACATTGACGACACCCCCGCCCTCTCTATCTTCGAGCTGCGTGCCAAATGCCGCCGGATGAAAGAGCAATACCGCGTAGAAGCCATCATGATTGACTATCTGCAACTTATGTCGGGAAGCGCAGATGTACGAGGAAACAGAGAACAGGAAATTAGCGGCATCTCGCGCAGTTTGAAGAGTTTGGCGAAAGAGTTGGAAGTGCCGGTGATTGTGCTGTCGCAGTTGAACCGCGGTGTCGAAACACGCGGCGGAAGCAAAAAACCGATGCTCTCCGACCTCCGGGAATCGGGCGCTATTGAGCAGGATGCCGACTTGGTGTTGTTCGTTTATCGTCCCGAATATTATGAGATAGAGGAGGACGAAAAGGGATTTACAGCCGGAATGGCAGACATCATCATCTCAAAACACCGTAACGGCTCCTTAGCCAACGTCCGACTGCGTTTTCAAAAAGAGTGTGCCAAATTCATTGACCCCGAAACCACATACGCCTCCATGCCTCCAATGGCAGGAAACGAACAGTTTGACAGCGAGAGCAATACCGGTTTCGTCCTGATGAAATCCAAAAACTGGGACGATCAGCACGACAATGCCCTCTATACGGATATTCCGCCGGAAGACGACGGGGCGCTGGATTTCTAATAAGACTTCCGAATTTGGCAAAATCATAAAAGATGTATTCACATGCAGAAAGGTGATTTTTTTTTTTACCGCAAAGGCACAAAGGAAATGCAAAAGACACAAAGAGTAACACCGTCATTCCTGCTTTCGTAGGAATCCCCTAAGGCAAAGCATCGAACAAGAGATTGCAGGTCGTTGCCCGCAACGACGTAAATTCAAAATCCATATTTGAAGTTTTTCAAATTAATCCAACGTCTTCCGGTCTTTTCCGTTTCCATCGGCGGTGCGACCAAAGCCAGTTTTCGGGATGTTTGCGGATATGTTCTTCCAAGAGTTTCACGTATGCGCGGGTGATTTCGTACTGTTGGCTCTCTTTGGCGTTGTCGGTGATCAGTTTGATTGAAACCTCGTAATGTCCTCTGCGCGGTTTATAGATGTCGAGATAGACCACGCCGTAGTCAAATTTTGTGGCTATTTTTTCGCTTCCAAGGAAGAAAGAGGTCTCTTGATTGAGAAAGGTTGTCCAAAAAGGATTATTAGCCGGTGGGGACTGGTCGGCGAAGAAATAATGAATCCCCAGTATGTTTTTTTGATGGTTGCGTGCAACGACGGAGAGGGTCTTTGCCATGGGAATGGTGATGCAGCCGAAACGCTCCCGCAAACGGTTTTGCACGTCACTAAATTCGACATTTTTAGCGGGTTGATAAACGGTAAGCAGTTGATATTCAGATGGATAGTATTTCGTCATAAAGCAAAGCCATTCCCAATTGAAAAAATGCGCATTCATTGAGATGATGCTTTTTTTCTGGGCTATCAGGTCGTGGATAATGCCCAATCCGCTTGTTATTTTGATCCGTTTCTTAAAATTGCGTTTCCGCATGGTGTGTCCTTTGATGCTTTCGACCAACCAATCGCAAAAGTTACGGTAAAACCGGTTTCTTATGTGGGCGATTTCCTTGTCCGTTTTTTCGGGGAAAGCGTTTTTCAGGTTGTTGGTAACCACTTTTCTCCGGTATCCGATAACTCTGCAACCGATGAGATAGGCGCAATCTGACAAAAAGTAGAAAAACCACAGCGGCAATAACGAAACTGATTTTACGATAAACAGTAAAATTTTATATTTACTAATCATTGTTACAAATGTTTAATCCCAACTATCTCGCGCACCTCCTTAACGGTTTTTGCTGCGCTTTCGCGGGCTTTTTCTGCTCCCATTTTGGCTATTTTCGACAGCATGGCGTCGTCTTTGGAGAATGTTGCAGCTTTTTCGCGGAATGGCGTTGTAAAGCGAATGATGTCTTCGGCTAATTGCTTTTTCATGTCGCCGTAGCGGATGCTGCAATTATTGTACGCCTCTTCAAAGAAGGTGACGGTATCGGGCGCCGACACTACCGACATCAGCGTAAAGAGGTTTTGAATGGCTTCCGACTTTTCTGAGTTCATGGCTGTAGGTCCGCTGTCGGTAACGGCACGCATCACCTTTTTGCGGATGGATTCGGGCTCTTCCACCAAATAGATGGCGTTGCCTTCCGACTTGCCCATCTTTCCCGAACCGTCCAAACCGGGGATTTTGAGCAGGTCGCTGTCGAAGTTGTACGCCGACGGCTCCGGAAAATATTCCATCCCGAACATCCTGTTGAAACGTCCTGCAAAGTCGCGCGTCATCTCCAAATGTTGCTGCTGGTCTTTGCCAACGGGGACTTTGGTCGCTTTGTGGATGATGATGTCGGCGGCTTGCAGCACGGGATAGGTCAACAATCCGGCGTTGACGTTGTCGGGCTGCTTGCGTGCTTTTTCTTTGAATGAAACGCAGCGTTCCAACTCTCCCAAATAGGCTATCATGTTGAGTAGCAAGTAAAATTCTGCTGTTTCGGGCAGGTCGCTCTGGATGTATAAGGTTGATTTTTCGGGATCCAGTCCGGCAGCCAAATATTGCACAAGGACGTTTTTAACGGCACTATGCAGTCTCGATGCGTTCAAATGCGTGGTAAGAGCGTGATAGTCAGCAATAAAGAAAAAACAGTGATGATGCTCCTGCATCTTGACGAAATTGCGCAAAGCGCCGAAGTAGTTGCCCAAGTGCAGGTCGCCCGTAGGGCGGATGCCGCTGACAACGATTTCTCTAACATTTTCCATTGTAATAAAAATTTTGGTTCTACCATCTTTTTGGTGAAAATACCTTTTTGGGTGCAAAAATACAATATTTTATTTACATTACATCTTTTATTCAATTATTCAGTTATTAAAACAGGCGCCCCCACACCGGAAGCGCCTCTCTTTTAATTTTCAACTTTCAATTCGAGACCTCACATCCCCCCCTTCGGGGGGGCTTGGGGGGGCTAATTGACAATAAGTTTCTTCGCATCAGCCTTTTCGCCTTCGACAAAGAGGATGTAGTGGTACATGCCCGACGGAAGTCCGACAAGGGGAATTTCTATGCGGTAACTACCCGGTTTCTGCGTTCCCTGCGGGAGGAGTTGCAGCAGTTGTCCGAGTTGGTTATAGAGACGGAGTTCTACCGCTCCTTCCTCGACGGCGTCATAGACGACCGTCGTGCTGCCGGTGGCGGGGTTGGGGATGTTTTGGCGCAGGACGCCTTTTGTACCCGATTCCGCAAACGGAGGCTGCTGTTGAGAATCGTCCATCTTGGGCAGGGTGGCTAAGAGTTCGGCTTTGTTCTCTTCGTACTCGTGCCGTGATTTGGGGATGAGGTTGAGATAGCGACCGTAACCGATGCGTCCCGACTTCAGGTTGGTGCTGTCGGATTCCATGCTCAGGTGGATGTCACCCAAGTCAATGACGGCGAAGACGCTGTCCTGATAACTGGGCGGGTTTTCGATGCGGTTCTCGTACCAGTCTATTGCCGGTTGCCAGTTTTGCAAGGTTACGTTGCAGCGGGTTGACAGGAAGTCTGCCACGTCGAACAAAGGATTGTCGGTGGACGTGAATGTGGT
>Ga0099364_10000723_pt1 | contig 56093 bp, 53 predicted proteins | sample TergutTh196P3_FD_73070 | JGI IMG/M metagenome (GOLD analysis project Ga0099364, IMG submission 73070) | Microcerotermes parvus P3 segment gut microbial communities from Pointe-Noire, Republic of the Congo - Th196 P3 | ecosystem: Host-associated > Arthropoda: Insects > Digestive system > Gut ... | reverse complement strand
AGGGCGTGCCTGCGCCGGCTTTGGCGGCTCTTTTTCTTTGTCCGCCTTCTTTTCCGGCCGCTGCGTTTTTTCCTTGCCCTCGGCCGTTTTTTCCTTGCCTTCGGCCGTTTTTGCCGGGTCCTGCGCCGCCTTGGTTTCGGCTTTTTCGGGCGCCGCTTTTGCGGGCTTCGGCTGCTGCTGCGAAAGCCCCAGCGCGAAGTATTCGTCGAAGCTTTCCACCGCCTTCGCGCGGGTGAAATGCTCCAATATCACATCCAGCTCCGCCTCCTGCAGAACGGAATTGAGGTTCCGCGTTCCCTTAAAATAGCGGGAAAGCAGATCCACAATCGTCTTGTTGGTCGCCCCAAGATGCGAGGAAACCTCTTTGATTTTAATCTTTTCTAACATGCGATCAACCTTTCAGGAGGGGGGATTTGGATAACGCTTCATTATTGCTGGATCAGAGCCTGTATTTTTTTTGCGAAGCCCGGGTTGTCTATCGTGCATACAGCCGCGCTGTATTGGGTCGCTTGCTTAAGGTCGTCTGAGCTGAGCGCGGGCTCAAGCAGGGGGATTTTTTCCTCCGCTGCCAGGCGGCGAAACTCCTCCTTCAGTCGGTCGGAGGCGTTTTCGCACAGCAGGCAGAGCCTCGCTTTTCTGCCGCGAACGGCCTTTTTGGCCGCGTCGTGGCCGAAGCTGACCAGGCCCGCCTTGCGGCACAGACCCAGCAAAGACAACAGCTGCTGTTTTTCTTGCATACTTTTCTCAATGCTCAATTCTCAATGCTCAATTCTCAATTCTCGTTCTTATTTTTTGCTTCCAGCTGGGCTTCCATCCCGTCATAGATTTCCGCCGGAATCTGGCTTGAGAACGCGCGCTCCAGCCGTCTGGCCTTGCGGGCCTTCTTCAGGCATTCCACGTTAGGGCAGACATAGGCTCCCCTGCCAGGGGCCTTGCCCCCCAAATCCAGCGACACTCCGCCTTCCGGGGATTTCACGGCACGGATCAGCTCGCGCTTCGGCTTCATCTCGTTGCAGCCCACGCACTTGCGCATCGGCTGCTTCCTGGGCTGCTGCATGGGCATAGCTTAATCCTCGTTCAAAACAATCTCCGCCGGAGCCAAGGCCGGGGTGTCGGATTTGATGTCGATCTTCCAGGTGGTCAGGCGCGCGGCCAGGCGGGCATTTTGCCCCTTGTTGCCGATGGCCAGGGAGAGCTTCGATTCCGGCACGACGATATGGCAGACATGCTCGTCCGTGTCCACGACCTCCACGCTGATGACCTCGGCGGGGGCGAGGGCTGCCGCGACAAATTCCGCGGGGTCCTCGCTGTATTTGACCACGTCGATCTTTTCGCCGCCCAGGATATCCACGATGCGCTCCACCCGGGAGCCCCGGGAGCCGATACAGGCCCCCACGGGATCCACGTCGGGATCCTTGCTGGCCACGGCCACCTTGCTGCGGGAGCCCGCCTCCCGGGCCACAGCCATGACCTCCACCAGGCCCTCCTTGATCTCGGGCACCTCCAGCTCGAACAGGCGCTTCACCAAGCCGGAGTGCGCCCGCGAAATCGTCGCGCGGGGGAACTTGCGGTCGAGTCCCTTGATATCCACGACATAGACCTTGATCAGGTCCCCCGGCTGGAAGCTTTCGCCCGGCACCTGCTCGTTCACAGGAAGAAGCTCCTCCACCTTGCCGATTTCCACGATAGCGTCGCCGTTGGGCTCCACACGCTGCACCTTGACGGTGACGATTTCCTGCTCGCGGCTTTGGAATTCCTCGCGCAGCTTACCGTGCTCCGCCTCCCGGATGCCCTGACGCAGCACATGCTTGCCCTTTTCGGCGGCAATGCGGCTGACCTCCTTGGTGTCCAGCTCAATCTCGACAATGTCGCCCAGCTGCGCGCCGGGCTTATAGCGCTCGGCCTCCTCGGGCAGCATGTCGGTGTCGGGATCGATCATTTCGCTCACCACGAGCTTGCGCACATAGACCTTCATCTCCTTGGTCTCGGGCAAGATTTCGCAGAACACCACGTCCTTGTTGTTGTAGTCGCCGCGCACGGCCGTTACAATCGCCCGCTGGATGCCGTCATACAGCGCCTCAAGCTGTATGCCTTTTTCCTTGGCCAGCAGGCGCAAGGCGTCAAAGAACTCCGGGTTAGTCATGTCAGTCATCAACCTTCCATTACTAGACTTTAGATTTTAGATTTTAGATCTTAGATTATTGGATCTTTGAATTTTCTGTCAGACGCACGCTGGCGGTTTCCTTTTTCGCGAAATTCAGCGCGGCGCCGTCCTCCAGCCGCAGCGTGAGGCGGTTGCCCTCAAAGGCCTCCAGCACGCCGCTGAGCTCCCGGCGGCCCGTCCAGGGGCTTTCGTCTTCGCCCTCCAGGGGCCGCACCAGGCGCAGCGTCACCCCGCTGCCCAGGTACTGCAAAAAGTGCTCCTCCCGCGTGAGCTCCCGCTCAATCCCCGGGGAGCAGACCTCCAGGCAGTAGCTCTGCTCAATGAACAGGCCGTCGTCCAGGGGCTGATCAATGGCGCGGCTCATGGCCTCGCAGTCGTCGAGGGTCACGCCGCCGGGCTTATCGATCCACAGGCGCAAATACCAGGTCACGCCCTCCTTTAAAAAGCGGACATCCCAAAGACGCAGTCCCAGCTCCTCGGCATAGGGCGCGGCCAGCGCGCGGGCCTTCGCCGCGATGCCGCCTGGATTCGCCGCGGATTTTGCCATAATAAATTCCTCCACAATAAAGCAAATACGAAAGCAATTACGCACGCCGCACAAACAAAAGAGCGGGCTATGCCCACTCCAAATCATCATCTCATATCTCGTACAAATCTCATTGAAGGCAGTATAACATATTTTTCCGCGGAATGCAAGCTTTTTCTTTGGCTTTATCAAAAAAATCTTAACCGCGTTATTCTGTACGCGCCAGTCTTTTCGCGGCCCTCTCGCTCAGGCCATTCAGATACCCCATCGACAGCGGGAGGGCCCGGCGGTCAAAGATGAGCAGGAGACTGGCCTTGAGCCCGGGCAGGGCGAAGCGCAGCAGGGATGGGTCGGCGTACTCCAGCCGCCGCAGGGCCTTGTGATATAGAAAGCCGTCTATCGCCTCGCGGCTGGTAAGGCCGCAGGCCAGGCCGACAGATATGAAACGCTCCAGCTGCCCGGTGCTTGCCCCGGTGCCGCAGTGGAGCTGCTCCGCCAGCTGACGCTCCACCTGCTCATAGCGGCGCCGCATGCCCTCCGGCAGGGGGTAGATCTCCCCGGCGCCGGCAAAGAGCTCCCGCAGCCGCGCGGCCCGCAGGGGCACGGCCTCGGACCAGGGCACTAAAAAGCTCTTATCAGACAGCGGGGGCAGGCAAAACTCCATCGCCGCGGCGCACAGCCGCTCGGAGGGCGCGGGCTCCTCCGGGCAAAGCGCGCCGAACAGCCACAGGGAGGGCGGCAGCGGCAGCGCGCCCTGCCGCAAAAGCCGGGGGTCCGTGGGCCACTGGGAGGCAGCCAGCTGCAGGCTGCGGGGGCCCTCCTGCCCGGGCAGCATGGCGTAAAGGGGAAGCAGCCGGGACAGGTAGCCTTCGGCGGGCGCGGCGGTGAGATGGTCCAGCGCGGCGAAGCGCGGGCTCCCGCTCCAGCCCGCCTCATAGATCAGCTCAAGGAAGCGCGTCTCCTCGTAGCGCTTCGTCAGGGGATTCTCCTGCCCCAGCAGGTCGCACGCGCCGCGCCAGGCGGACGAGACCGAGGTAATATCGAGGCTTTCGCCCAAGGCCTGCGCGGCGGCGGCGGGAAGGGAAAGCGGCGATTGCCCCGTTTCTGTGGTCAGCTTTTCTGTGATCAGCTTTTCTGTGCGAAGCAATATAAAATCAGACGCGGCCATCGCGCCCAAAAAGCAGCCATAGAGGGACCGGGGGGCATAGATGCCGCAGCGCGCGGCGGCGTAGCGGCGCAGATGCTCCGCCAGCTGCGACAGCGTCGTCCGCTCGTCGAAGGCGGGCGGCGCCAGGGCTCTCATGCGCGTATCAATGGCCGTCAGCCGCGGGAAACGGCTGTACGGCGCGGCCGGCAGCAGCTCCGCGCTGTCCGCGGCGAGCTCGCCGCCCCGCTCCTCCTGACTGGCTTTCCGGCTGTCTTTTTCTTCCGGCTCAGCCATTTCCCGGGGGAGCAGCGCGGCCAGACGGCGGGATTCCCGCAGCAAATCCAGCTTTTCGTTTTGCAGCGCCGCGATTTCGTCCAGCATGGCGCGGCGGCCCCGCGTGAGCCAGAGAAAGGACCACTCCCGCATGCCAAACTCACACCCTTTCTTCAAATTCTCAATTCTCAATGCTCAATGCTCAATGCTCAATTTAAATTTGCAATGCTCAATTTAAATTTTGCCGTGGCTATATCGTTGTCAGAAGCAATCTTATTTTGCCCTCAAGTGCGTATTTTCCGCTTCCCGCCGGGATCAACAGGCTGTCGCCCTTTTTCACCGGAAGCGCTTCGCCGCAGGAGCTGAGGGTTCCCGCGCCCTCCAATACCAGCAAAGAGACGAAGCTTTCCGGCCCGGCAATTCCGAACGCGGCCTCCCGCAGCTCCCATTCCCGCACGGTGAATAAGGGGCATTTCACCAGCGTCCGCTCGCGCGCGCCGCCCTCCAATAATTGCGCGTTTCGCGTTTCGCTTTGCGCATTGTAAGGCCCAAGCTCCGTAACGGCCAGCGCCTGCTCGATATGCAGTGCCCGCGGCTTGCCGCCCTGCAGACGGCCATAGTCGTAGACCCGGTAGGTTGTATCGGAGCTCTGCTGCACCTCGGCCAGCAGCACGCCGCGCCCGATGGCATGCAGCGTGCCCGCCGGAATGAAGAAGAAATCCCCGGCCTTTACTTCTATTTCCCGCACCAGGGAGGTCAGGGTATTTTCCCGGACAGCGCGGGCAAACGCCTCCCGGGTGATACGCTCTTGAAAGCCCAGCAGCAGCTTCGCGCCGGGCCGGGCGTCCAGGATATACCAGCACTCGGTCTTTCCCGCCTCGCCCTCTTTCAAAACGGCGTCGCCGTCCCGGGGATGCACCTGGACGGACAAATCATCCATTGCGTCGATGAGCTTAATCAATATGGGAAACGCGGCGGCCTCGCCCGTCTGACTGAACCAGGCCGGGTTTTTTTTCCAGACCTCGGCGAGGCCCTGCCCCGCGTACGCGCCGTTCAGAACGACGCTGCCGCCGCCGTGGTGGGCGGATAGCACCCAGGCCTCCGCGCAGTTGGCGTGCCCGGCCAGCGCGACGCCATACTCCTCCGCCAGCCGCGTACCGCCCCAGATCGTCTCTGAAATGTGAGGCTTCAGCTTCATTGGATAGTGCCGCATAGAGCTTCTCCTTACATAAATAGAATATTTCTGATTAAGTATAGCATATTCTGTCCACAATTGCTATAGAAATATTCAGTATGGAGGCGAATGAATGATGAAGCTGGAGCGCAAGACAATTGTGAAGGATATCCTCAGGCGCGTCAAGCCCGGCGAAACGGAGCAGCCGCGGTCGGAGGCCGAGCGGCTCGTGGCGGATATCCGCGAGGTTTGCCGGCAGATCGACAACACCCACGCCCTTTTTGCCCTGGAATCGGACGAGGATCTTCTGGACGCCGCGATTTACCAGCTGGAGGCCCTCAACGCCCGGTATCGTTTTTTGCTAAAACGCGCCCGCGAAACCCGCGCCGAGGCCACCGCCCTGCCGATCACGGGGGAGGAACGGGAACGCTGGATATGAACGCGATGGTAGGGGCTCAAAAATTTGAGCCCATGCAACTATCACATGCGTTCAAACAGCATGCGTTCAAAATTTGAGCCCATGCAAACCCTATGCAATCAATCGCACATGACCGTTGTCACATGGGTTCAAATTTTTGAACCCCTACAGAATTGAGGTGAACATATGTCAACCGGATTAAAGGTGCTGCTCTGTGCCGCGGCGGCGGCAGGGGCCATCGGGATCCTGCTTTCGATGCTGCGCAGCAGACGGCTGCTGCGGCACCTGCTGCTCACAGCCGTCTCGGGCATCGCGGCGCTGTATGCCGTCAACGCCCTGGGCATGCTCACGGGTATCGGGCTTTCGGTGAACGCGCTTTCGCTGAGCGTCAGCGCCATCGGCGGCGCGCCGGGCGTGATCTCGCTGCTGCTGCTGGATACGCTGTTCCAGCTCAACGCTTAAATGCAATTCTCAATTCTCAATTCTCAATGCTCAATTAATTGAATGGCCAAAGACAGTCTGGGAATTACAGATTGTCTTTGGCCACAATTATAATTGAGCATTGAGCATTGAGCATTGAGAATTACTCATAGACCGTGAACTGCGGATATTGGCCGTTAGAGCGCACATCTCCGCGGCAGCCGCCCTCCAGCAGCCAGAACACCATTTCGGAAGGGCTCTCGCCCGGGGCGTAGTTGGAGTGGTCCAGGCCCTCAATGAACCAGGTCTTTTCCGGAAAGTACGCCGTGGAAGCGTCGATTTTGCCGTCGGGGGAAAGATGGCCGTGGCCGTGGTCGATCTCCTGCGCGGCGAAGGGCGCGCCGTCCAGATCGGCCACCCGGGCGAAGCCGCTGGCGTATTTCAGGTCAATCAAGCGGTCGGTCACAACAAGGCCGGCACTCCGGAAAATGGGCAGCATCGGGCCGTAGTTCAGCGCGACGACCGCGAAACCCACATCCGCGTCCTGCATGGCCTGCAGCACGAGGCGGCTGTTTTCCTGGATTTCGGCATAGCGGTCCAGCCGGGCGAGCAGGGCCTGCTCCTCCGGCCCGCCTCCATCGGGGAAGCAGAATGCCCGTGCGGCCTGATAACGCTCCCGGGGCACCAGGGCCCACATACCCTGCCAGTATTTCATCATGTCACGGATATACAGACGGAAGCCGGAATCCACGAAGCGGTTGAAGCCCGCCGTGAAGCCCACGCGGTCCAGGCCCCAAAACAGCGCGTTAAAAAGATAAGCAGGCGCTTTTTCGGGGACAAAGCCCGGCAGCTCGGGCAGCATGCCGGTAAAAAGCCGCTGGAAGGCCTTGTAGTTGAGCTCCACGCCGCCGGTAAACAGGTCGCCGATCATGGAGGTGCCCTGCCAGCCGGGGGAGGTGAGGACGACGTTGTTGAGGTCGCCGAAGCCATCCGGTTCGGCGATTTCCGCCAGATAGGCGCTCAGCACCGCCGCGCCCATGCTGTGGGCCGCGATGTTGACCTTTGCGTGGCCTGTCTCGGCCTTGGCCTTTTGGATCATCCCGCCGAGCTCCTCCGCCAGGTCGAACACGCCGCGCCGGAAATCATAGGTCATCACATACACATGGTCCCAGCCATAGGTCTCGCCGTGCTTTATGCCGTGGCCCATGGCGAGCCCGCGGTCCTCTTCGCCGTAATGGGCCATGCTCTCCGGAAAAACGGCGCAGTCCACCAGAGGGTCCAGCAGCGCGCCGTCCGCGCCGCAGCGCAGGGGCTCGAAGAGGGGCTTCACGGCGGGCAGCAGACCCCTGACGAAGCTGTCCATGCTGTTTTTCTGAATGCCCCGCGCCAGCCCATAAATGATATATGGCGCTTTTCCCGCCACGGTTTTGAGGATATGCGTGATATCCGTGGGTGGAAAAACAATAACCTCCTTCTCACCGCCCCGGTCTTTGTACAGCGCCGTCGCGCCGAAGCCCTGCACAACGATGAGCGGCAGGCCGTCGCAGCCGCAGCTTTTGTCTGGCGCGGCAAGCACCGCCGGCAGCGTAGCTGTCATCATCAGAACGAGGGCCAGCATCAGGCCAGGAACACGTTTAAATATGTTTTTCACGCGAGAATTCCCCCTTGCTTTTCTCTTTTCGCCATATGTTTTTTGATGAGGCAATATTCCAAAAACAGCAGCACCGCCGGGACGCTCCAATACGGAGGCAGAACCAGGGACAGCAGGGCGGAATAATCGTCTCTGAGCAGCGCGGGCATCAAGGTTCCCAGCGCGAACAACCGGGAAACAGCGCCGAACACCGCCGGCAGAATCAAGCCCGCGCGCATGCCCGGCCGCCTGCAGAGCAAAATCTGCGCGAGCATAGCCCAAATGGTTATCACGGCTATGATGGTAAAAACAATGACAATCGCCATCCACATTAAGCCCGCCGTCAGCAGGCCCACGGTCACGATACCGACCGCAAGAGGCGATACGCCTGTCAATACATGCGGCAATTAAATCCATCCCCTTCCCGTAGGGGTTCAAAATTTTGAGCCCCTACCATCCCAATCTCCCGTTTCAACCTCTTCCGTAGGGGCTCAAAATTTTGAGCCCTGCCGTTGATTCAAAACATTTTCGAATCCCGATATTTGATTGACTTCAAAATTGCTGCATTGGGTTGAATTTTGTTTCATTGCGTTGGGTTCAAATTTTTGAACCCCTACAGCTCACGGTAACTGCCATCTAAAATTTTCTCCCACCAGTCCCGGTGATCCACATACCAGCGAATCGTCTCCGCAATGCCATCCTCAAAGCGGGTTTCGGGCAGCCAGCCCAGCTCCCTGTGGATTTTTGCCGGGTCGATGCCGTAGCGCAGATCGTGCCCCGCGCGGTCCGCCACAAAGGTGATCAGACTTTCCGGCTTGCCCAGCAGGGCAAGAATCGTCTTCACCACCGTAAGGTTGTCCCGCTCGTTGTGCCCGCCCACGTTGTAGACCTCCCCGGGCTTTCCGTTCTTCAGAATAAGCGCAATGGCGCGGCAGTGATCCTCCACGTGCAGCCAGTCGCGCACGTTGTTCCCGGTGCCGTAGACCGGCAGCGGCTCATCGGCGAGGGCTTTTAATATCATCAGCGGGATAAGCTTTTCGGGGAACTGGTAAGGCCCGTAATTGTTGGAGCAGCGGGAAATCGTCACCGGCAGGCCATAGCTGCGGTGATAGGCCAGCGCCAGAAGGTCCGCCCCGGCCTTGGAGGCCGAATAGGGGCTGGATGCGTGAATGTTCGTCTCCTCCGTAAAGAAGAGGTCAGGCCGGTCCAGGGGCAGGTCGCCGTAGACCTCGTCGGTGGACACCTGGTGAAAGCGCAGGTTTCCGTTGGCCCGGCAGGCGTCCATGAGCACCTGCGTGCCCAGAACGTTGCTGCGCAGAAAAATACCGGGATCCGCAATCGAACGGTCCACGAAGCTTTCGGCGGCGAAATTCACCGCCGCGTCGAAGCCCTCCTCCGCGAAAAGCGCCTCTATCCGCTCCCGGTCGGTGATATCCGCGTGCACAAACCTGACAGTTCCGCGGGGCCTCTCAAGGGCCGGGCGCAGGGTGTGCAGATTCCCGGCGTAGGTCAGCGCGTCCAGGCAGACCAGGCTGTCCCGCGGATAACGCTCCAGCCAGTGGTAGACAAAATTGGCGCCGATAAACCCGGCCGCGCCGGTGACCAACAGTTTCATTGCCTTCGGCCTCCTGCCATAATTATGATAAAAATGCAAAGCAAGCAGTATTTCTATATGATATATCAAGTATATCATATAGAAGGCTTTATTGCAAGATAAAGGTGCGGCTGTTGCGGGCTTTTGGGGGAATGGAAGAAAAAGAAGTTGCTTTTTTTGCTGATGTATGATAGAATAACTCCGGTACAGTAACATCTGTTTTGTTGTGGGCTTGCAGCGAAACCGGAACCCCGCAAGCGATACGGATGGCTTGCGGGGCTTTACTTTAAAGCCAGGAGGACAGCGTATGCACTGCACAAAGCACGCCGCCGGCGATCTTATCTGGGTGGGCGCGAACGACCGTCGGCTGGCCATGTTTGAGGGCGTATATTCCGTGCCCTATGGCGTGTCTTATAACGCGTATCTTTTGATGGACGAAAAAACCGTGCTGTTCGATACCGTCGACAAGGCGGTGCGGCAGCGTTTTTTGGAGAACGTGACACACGCGCTGGGGGGCAGGGGCCTGGATTACCTCGTGGTGCAGCACATGGAGCCCGATCATTCCGCGGTGCTGGAGGAGCTTTCGGCCCGGTACCCCGCCTGCAAAATTGTCTGCGGCGCCAAGACCCTGGCCTTCATCGGGCAGTTCTGCGATTTTGACGCCGGGCCGCGCGCCCTGGTCGTCAAGGAGGGCGATACGCTTTGCACGGGCGCGCACACGCTACGCTTTCTCATGGCGCCCATGGTGCATTGGCCGGAGGTCATGGTTACCTACGATTCCTTCGGCAAAACCCTCTTTTCCGCCGACGCCTTCGGCAGCTTCGGCGCGCTGGGCGGCGCCTTGTTCGCCGACGAGGTAGATTTCGAAAAGGACTATATGGACGAGGCCAGACGGTATTACACAAATATCGTGGGGAAATACGGCGCGCAGACACAGGCGCTGCTGAAGAAGGCCGCCGCCCTTGAAATTGATACGATCTGCCCGCTGCACGGCTTTGTCTGGCGCGAAAACATCGGGAGCATCCTTTCGAAATACGCGCTGTGGAGCAGCTGCGCCCCCGAGGAGCGGGGCGTGATGCTCGCCTACGCCTCGGTTTACGGCAACACCGAAAACGCGGCCGAGATCCTTGCCAGCCGCCTGCGGGACAAAGGGCTCAGGACCGTGATGTACGACGTTTCGGTCACCCCCGCCTCCGAGATCATCGCGGCAGCCTTTCGCTGGAGCCATCTGGTGTTCGCCTCCACCACCTATAATATGGGCATTTTCGTGACGATGGATGCGCTGCTGCACGACCTTGTCGCCCACAACATCCAAAACCGCACGGTGGCCCTGATCGAAAACGGCTCCTGGGCGGCGGCCAGCGGCGGGCTCATGCGCGCGGCGCTGGAAAAATGCAAAAACATGCGGATTCTGGAGCGCACGCTCACGCTCAAATCCAGCCTGAAGCCGGCGCAGCTGGCGGAAATTGACATCATGGCACAGGCCATTGCCGACACTTTTTAAGCCAAAACAAACAGATAAGCCAAAACAAAAAGAAAGGAGAAGCGTGATGAAATATGTGTGCGGGGTGTGCGGATACATATACGACGAGGCCGCGGGCGACATGGACAGCGGCATTGCGCCGGGAACCAAATGGGAAGCGCTCCCGGAGGATTTCCTGTGCCCGCTTTGCAGCGCGGACAAGGACGCCTTTGCGCCGGCCTGACAAACAGCAAAAAAACGCGGGACGAAATTCACGTCCCGCGTTTTTTTGTTTGGCGCTTTTAAGCAGTTGCAGTGATTTTCCGCAAAGAAGAACAGGTAGGCAGGCGTGAAATCGCTCGCGCGATAAAATTCCCCCAAGAATTGCTGCGGCAATTCTTTTCCCCCTTTGCTTTCAAAGGGGGCTTCCGGAGGGTAAAGCGAAGGCCGCGGAAGCCTCCTTTGAAAGCAAAGGAGGTGCCCCAAAGGGGCGGAGGAATTTTGCGCGCGAGCGCATGAGGCCTGGATCGTCCCGCTTCGCCGCGGGAAAAGAACAGCATCACTGCAATTGTCTGAAAGAGCCTTTTGTTTCGTTACCAGACAATCAGCAGCGTTCCCTCAGCGGATTCTGTGTAAGTCAGGCTGCCCTTGGCCTCTTCCTTCTTCAGCGAGGCGATCAGGGCATCCTTCATCGCCTCGTCGGTGGGAACGATTTCGGTTTCCAGCGTGAGCTTGTCGGGGGTATAGAGATATCTTCGCACCGCGAAGCCCGTCATCCACCACTGGAGCGTTAAGGGACGGTCAATGAGCACGTTTTGGGCGCCGTTGTCGTTGACCGTGAGCTTGAAGGACATTTCGACGCGCTCTTCATCCGTAACAGCGTTATAGAACTCCACCAAACGGCTGGGCGGCTTGTTGTAGATCCCGATTTCCGCGCCGGTGGTGATGAAATACCGCCCCTTCCACAGCTGGAGCATCCAGTCCTTTCCCTCGTAGGGGAACTTCAGCCGCACGGTTTCCACGTTGACCGACTTGTTTGTTTGCAGCAGCAGGTCGTCGTAGAGCTTCATGTAGCCCAGCCCGCGCTGGAAAGGGTTCAGGGTGGTGTAGGCGTAGTTTTTATCGCCGAAAATAAAGTTGTAGCCCAGGCCGCTCACGCCGTTTTCCTCGCCGAATTCACCGGTTTCGGCGTTGTAGACGGAATACGTGGGGAAGTCCCGCACGCTGCCGTCCTCGTAGCCGAGCTCAAGGCGGATCGCGTACGAGTTGGGGCTCCAGTCAATGGGGTCGGCGGTGAAGCGCGCCCGCACCGGCATGGCCGCCGCGGTGCCGACCAGGCGGTACAGCACCATCCGGCTCCCGTCAATCCCTTCATACGAGTTCCCCTTCGCCAGCCAGTTATCCGCCCAGTCATAGAAGAAGCCCGGGAATGCCCGCACCATCCAGCGGTGGAAGTGGTAGATATCCGGGAAGGAATTGACGACCCCCACGATGTCGAAGCCGGTTTCCTCCTTCAGCCCATCGAAGGCCTGCAGCAGGGGCTCGTCGAAAATGACCTCGAAGCGGGGCGCGAGACGCACAGGCTTGTAGTTGGCCTCATAATAGGTCTGGTCCCAGACAGGTACGCCGGGCGCCTCGGCCCGCGCCCCCATGCCCGAAAAGGCGGTGAGCAGGCTGAGCAGCGTGCTCAGAATCATGCTTAGCATACTAAGAATCATGCGGTTCTCCCTCTCTCGTTTGTTTTGCTTTCGTTTTGCTTTCGTTTTTTTGTTTTTTGCTTTTTGCTTTTTGCTTTTTTATGCCTGTCTTTTAGACGAACAAAAGACAAAAAATCCTTTTTTTCCAGTATTTGAAATTATACCAGAGAAATGCGGCACTGTCAAGTTGACAGCACCGATAATTTGTGATAAACTAACCTGGCTGAAAAAAATAGCGAAAGAGGGATAGCAATGAAACCAATCAAGCACATAAAGCGGATTCTATGTCTGATTTTGACGGCCGCGCTGCTCAGCGCCATACCGTTGGCGGCTCAGGCGCAGGAGGTGGATCTCCGGAGCGCGAATGTGAGCGGGTACCCCACCATCCGGCTGTCGGGGGGCTTCCATCAGCTGTATTACGACGAGCTCGGCCCGGATAGGGAGCTGGTTTTTGACCCCGGGGCAGTGGGGGATATGCTCGCGCCGCTGCTGGAGGAAGCGACACAGGCCCTGAAAACCCTTGATTTTAATCGGGTCATTGACTTTCTGGTGGAGGGCTTCGAGAATTGGTTCGGCCCGATCCGGATGAACGGAGACGGCGAAAGCGTCAGGCAGGGCCTCAGCTCCGAGTTTAACAACTGGGACGATTGGAACCTCTATGACGCTGACGAGTTCGAGTTCACCTTTGACTGGCGTCTGGATCCGGTATACAACGCCCAAAAGCTGCACGAGTATCTGGAGCGCCTGGCGGAAACCCGCCCCGATGTGGAAAAATATAATTTTTATGTCCAGAGCGGCAGCGGGCCGGTGATGATGTCCTTTCTGAAGCTCTATGATCCGGACCTTGACCACGTGGCCAGCCTGGTCATGGATATCTCCATGCACAACGGCACCACCATGTGGGGGGAGCTCGCCAAGCGCAAGCTTGTCATCGACACCGAAAACCTGGGCAAGATGAATCTGGCGCTGGGAGATTTTCAGCTGCAGCCCCTGCTGCGCGTCCTGTATGAATCCGGCCTGCTGGAAATCATCGAACGGATCGCGAAGCTGGCCGCGAATAACATCATCGACCGCGTATACGACGAAATTTTGATCCCGCTGATGTTCACCATGCCGGTGTTCTGGAGCTATGTGCCCCAAAAGGACTACGCGGCGGCCAAAATGGCCCTGTTCAAGGGGAACCCCGATTACGCGGGCCTGGTGGCGAAGCTGGACTACTACCGCGAAAACGTAATGGCCCACGCCGACCAGATCATCCTGGACGCCAACGCGCGGGTCAAGGTGGCCGTGCGCGCGGGCTACGGCCTGCTCATGTACCCTCTGGGGAAGGGCTCCGGCGTGCAGTCCGACGACACGGTGGATACCGTTTACGCGAGCCTGGGCGCCACCTGCGCGCCCATGGATGGCTCCTTCGCCCCCTGGTACAAGCAAAGGAAGGCCTGCGGCGACGGCCATGACCACATCTCCCCCGACCGCGTGATCGATGCCTCCACCTGCCTGCTGCCGGACCAGACCTGGTTTACGCTGAACAAGCCCCACGGCACGGAGCATCAGTACGGCGAGTGGTACGCCTGGTTCAAGAGCGTTCCCGCCCGTCCAACCGTGTACACCGACGAGCGCTTCCCCCAATACTTCAAATTGGTGGAGGAGGCTTTTGAGGGCCGGGGCGTTTATGAGCCCCTGGAGAAGCAGCCGGAGCCCAGCGCGTTTGTCGAGACGCTGAAGCTCGCGGGCCTGTGGGTATTAAAGCTCTGGCGCTGGCTGCTGCGGCTGCCGCTGTTCTGGGTCTGATCTTTTCATCATAAATGGACAAGCCGGCGGAATTCCATCATGGAATTCCGCCGGCTTTCGCTGTTGTGTAAAAGCGCCCGATCAGGGGAACGCCACATATTCCGCTGGGTTCATGCCCATGTAGACCATGCACACCACGCCGTCCTGCATATCGGTTTTACTGGTTCTGCGATGCGAGGAGGAATAGCCCAAATTGGCGAAAAAGTTTGCAATCTCGCCATACTGATGGACACTGCCCTCCGGCAGCGCGTACACCGTGGCGTTGGTGTAGGAGGAACCGCCGCCGCCGCCATCGTCATAACCTGATCCGCAGCCCGCGCCGCCGCCGTAAAGTCCGCCGCCGCCGCCGCCGCCCCATTGCTCGCCGTTGCCTCCCTGCAAGAATGTGCCGTTGCACCCTCCCCAGCCATTGCCGCCATTGCCGCCTTGCGTAGCGCCGCCGCCGCCGCCGGCGTAGTTCCAGTGTCCGGTCTGCGGCGGGTTGTCTCTGCCACGGCCACCGCAGTGCCCCGGCCCAAAGGTTTCAGCGCCGTTATTGGGGCTGGTAATGGAGCCGGCATTGCCGCCTGGGCGGTCGTCAACGTCGTTATAAGCGCCGCCGCCGCCGCCGCCGCCCGCGATGGCTATGATGTCGCTCCTTGAGGCGTAGGAGGATGGCGGGCTGGGCGTTGTGGTGATCATGGAAGCGCCGCCGCCGTCGCCGCCGCCTATCCAACCGTTGCCGCCGCCTGATCTGCCGCCCTGAAAATTTTGATTGGCGCTGCCCCTGATGTAGCCGCCCGGAGATCCGCCGTGCTGGCCCACCCAGACGTATATCGTCGTGCTGCCATCAAAATAGCGCATGCCCCGCACAACGCCGCCCGCGCCGCCGGAACCGTTGTCGTCATCGCCGGAACCGGAATTTAAAAAATGCCTGCCGCCCTGGCCTCCGCGCAGCACAAAGCCCCACCAGCCCTTTCGCGGGGTGAAGGCGACCGCGCTGCCGCTGGTGAAGGTTTGCGGGTCCCCAACGTTTAAATAATAAAAAACATTGTCGTTCGTTACGGTTTCGACATACTTCGCCTGCGACAAGGCCAGCGAAGTGGTCATGAGCGCGAGGGCAAGCAAAATAGCCGACGCCCGCAAAACAATGCCGCTGTTACGCTTCATAACGCTCTCCTCCATTCATTTAGTCCACCTGCACGGCGGTGAAAAACAACTTGCATTTAAAGCAATTTCTGTTTCCTGTGTGGCCGGCAGCGACAAAGTTGTCAAAGCCTTGTATCCCGTTTTCCCGGAAATGCACCTGCACCTCGACTGTCTGCCCCGGCTGAAGCCGCTCGAAGGTCCATGTGCCATCTCCATTGTTGATGGGATTGGGGCTGCCGTTATGCCCGAAAAAAATCATGCCGTAGGTGGGTACCTTGGGTGAATTTTCATCCGGTGTCAGATTGTAGTCATCCACGTAGCCCACCCAAAAAGTCACCGCCGCCGCGACCTCGCCGTCGTTCGCGATGGCGAATTCCAGCCAGGCCTCGGAATAGTAATATTTTTGATCGCCTGGCCGGGGGTCCGCGTGCCATAAGCCCGTGAATGACCCCACCGCCTTATGGTTATTGGAAAGTCTTCCCACCGGCGGGAATTTGACGTCCCATGCCGCGACGCGCACCTGCGCCATGCCCTCGCCCGTGGCCATGTATTTCGCCGCGCTCAGCGGCACGGTGAGCACCGCCGCGATAAACAGCAGCGCCGCCAGAATCCATACAATGCCATTCCGTCCTTTTTTTCCCGGTTTCATCGCCTGTCCTCCCCTCAAATCAGCAAGCTCAAAACATGAAAGCCGCTCGTGCCTCTCATTCTAGCATATTACACAATAAAAAACAAGTCTTGTAACGAAAAAACACAATTTAAAATAAAATAAATTAAATTAAAAATAAATTAATGCATATTGCAAAAAAACTGTTGACAAATCGAAGTAATTAGGATATGATTAATAACGAACGTTGTTGTTCTCAAAGGAGATGGCATGGATTCGAAAATGGCGCTGGCCCAGTGGGATGACGAAGCGCTGGTTTTACTGGTGCAGGGCGGGGGCGGCCAAAGCCCGAAGGCCTTCGGGCTGCTGCTCGAAAGAATCACCCCCGTGGTCAAGGCGCGGGTGAGAAGCCTGGCCGGGGAAGACGACGCGCAGGATCTGACGCAGGAGGGCATGCTGGGCTTTCTCAGCGCGGTGTCCGCCTACCGACCGGAGCGGGGAGCGAGCTTTCGGACCTTCGCTTCCGTATGCGTGAGCAACCGCATCGTGTCGGCCCTGCGGCGGGCAGCGGGCGGGGGGCAGGCGCTCCTGCCGCTGCCGGAGGAGAGCGCTCTGGCCGAAATACCGGAAAACGACCCACAGGATATCTTCGCGGCCATGGAGAGCACCAGACGGATCATGGAGGCCATGCAGGAGCGGCTGAGCGCGCTGGAGCGCGGCGTAATTGAGGCCTATCTGGCGGGCGAGCCCTATGAGCTGATCGCCGGGCGGCTGAATATCAGCGCCAAAGCGGTGGATAACGCCCTGCAGCGGGTGCGCAAAAAGCTGCGGCAGTTTCTCTGATGATTTTTAGCAAGCATTATGCCTTTTGTAGCTTAAAGTAGAGCAGTGGGAAACCACGGGTGACGGTGCGAGTCCGTCCAGGGGCAGAAAAATATTTTATTTCAAGCGAGGTAGTTGGCAAATGTACGAAGACAGGAACATCATCTGCAAAGAATGCGGCAACGAATTCGTGTTCACCGCTGGCGAACAGGAATTCTATGCGGAAAAGGGCTTCGAGAACGAGCCCGGGCGCTGCAAGGTATGCCGGGACGCGCGCAAGCACTCCGGGCGCAGCGGCGGCGACCGTGAAATCTTCGAAGCAACCTGCTCCGAATGCGGTGGCATTGCACGTCTCCCCTTTAAGCCGCGTGACGAGGGTCGCCCGGTTTATTGCAGCGAATGTTACGCAAGGCAGAAGGAAAACGGCTAAATATCTGCTTTGCGGCAGTATACGGCTATATTTCTAAACCGAACGAACAGAGAATGGCCCCTTCCGGATGGAGGGGGCTGTTTTTTTGTCTATTCTTTTTTTGACGGCAGTTGTGATGCTCTAAATATTCGTTGTGAATAAGGGCTAAGCGGAATACTCGGCCAGCAGCTCCGCCAGAATCTCCACGCCTCTGGCCAGCTGCTCGTCCGTGGGCGTGGTGAAGTTCATACGCACGGCGTTGACGCTCTCGCCCTCCTCCACCAGAAAGGCGCTGCCCGGCACCACGGCCACCTTGCGCCCCACGGCGCGGCGGGCGAAATCCAGCATGCCGATGTGCTCCGGCAGCGCGCACCAGAGGAACAAGCCGCCGCCGGGCCGCGCGAAGCGCAGGGGAGTCCCCGCAAGGCCATCGCACATCAGGTCGCGTTTCGCGCGGTACATCACCCGCAGAGCAGCGATGTGGGCCGCAACATCGTAACGGCGCAGCCATTCCTCCACCAGCAGCTGGGCAAAAATGGTGGTGTGCACGTCGCTGGCCTGCTTGCCCACGGTCATTTTCGCCAGAACCGGCGCGGGGCCCAGGGCATAGCCCACCCGCAGGCCAGGGGAGAGAATCTTGGAAAACGAGCCCGCGTAAATCACGATATTCTCCGTATCCATGCTCTTGATGGCGGGAACGTCCTCCCCCTCATAGCGCAGCTCGCCGTAGGGGTTGTCCTCCAGGATGAGCGTGCCGTACCGCAGGGCCAGCTCGTAGACGCGGCGGCGTTTTTCCAGGCTGGTGCTGATCCCCGAGGGGTTTTGGTATTGCGGGATCGTATAGATGAAGCGTACCTTTTGCTTTTCTGTTTTCAGAATGCTTTCGAGCGCGTCGAGGTCCATGCCGTCGTCCCGCATGGGCACGCCCCGCAGGCGCAGGCCGTAGGAGCGGAAGGTGTTCAGCGACCCGATGAAGCTGGGGCTTTCGCTGATAACCACGTCGCCCTCGTTGCACAGAACCTTGGCGGCGAGGTCTATCACCTGCTGCGCGCCGGAGGTGATGATCAGGCTGTCCGCGTCCGTGCCGCAGTTGAGGCGCGTGCTCAGATCGGCCTTCACGCGCTCCCGCAGGGGGCCATAGCCCTCGGTGACGCTGTATTGCAGGCAGTCGATGGGCCGCTCGGCCAGAAGCCTCGCGGAGATCTCCCGAATAGCCTCCACGGGGAAGGCCTCCGGCGCGGGATTGCCCGCCGCGAAGGGGATGACCCCCGGCTGGGAGCTGGCCTTCAGGATCTCACGGATAGCCGAGGGCGCCAGATTGGCGATCCTGTTGGAAAACGTGTAGGTCATATTACGCCGGCCTTTCTTTACACCGCGATGGGGATTTTTTCATCAAAAGCATGATATCGATAATTTTCCAATAAGACGTCGTTTTTTGTAAAGGCGTAAAAGTCTTTGATATCGGGGTTTAGCTGAAAGCGGGGCGCTTCATAGGGCTCCAGCTCCAGCATGCGCTCCACCATGGGGATGTGGCGGTCATAGATATGCGCGTCGGCCACAACGTGCACCAGCTCCCCGGGGAGCAGACCGGCGCACTGGGCCATCATATGCAGCAGCACGGCGTATTGGCAGACGTTGATGTTGTTGGCCATGAGCATATCCTGCGAGCGCTGGTTGAGCAGGCCGTTCAGCCTGCCCCCGGCCACATTGAAGGTCATGGAGTAGGCGCAGGGGTACAGCCTCATCTCATTTAAATCCGCGTGAACGTAGATGTTGGTCAGAATCCGGCGGCTGGCGGGGTTGTGCCTGAGATCATACAGCACCCGGTCCACCTGGTCGAATTCCCCTTCGGGGTAGCGGTGCTTCACCCCCAGCTGGTAGCCGTAGGCTTTTCCGATGCTGCCGTTTTCGTCGGCCCACTGATCCCAGAAGTGGCAGTCCAGGTCACGGATATTGTTGGATTTTTTCTGCCAGATCCAGAGCAGCTCCTTTACGGCGGTTTTGAGGGCCGTGCGCCGCAGGGTGATAATGGGAAACTCCTCCGCCAGGTTATAGCGGTTGACCATGGCGAAGATTTTTTTTGTATACGCGGGCGCGCCGTCGTCCTCCCAGCGGGGGCGCACGGCCTGGCCGGTATCCCAGACGCCCTCGGCGAGGATTTGGCGGCAGTTGGCGAGAAAGACGGTATCGGCGGCGGACATGAAAGCACCTCCCTGTCATGCTGGATAGATTATAGCATGTTGCCGGTATTTTTGCAAGCCCAAAAAGCTTGGGCGCGTCAATAGCCCAGCGCCCGCGCCAGTTCCGCCAGCTGCTCCAGGGTCATCGCCTCGGCGCGGATTTCCGCGGGCAGCCCGGCGCGCGCCAAGGCATCCAAAACGCGGGCCTTCTCCCATCCCAGGCCCGCGCTGACGGCGTTCGCCGCCGTCTTCCGCCGCTGGGCGAACGCCGCCCGCACCAGCCGGAAAAACGCGGCCTCGTCCGAAAGCGCCACGGGGGGGTTTTTCCGCAGGCTGAGCTGAATCACCGCGCTGTCCACCTTCGGCGCGGGAAAAAAGGAGCCCCGGCTCACGGAAAACAGCTGACGGGCCTCGGCATAATACGCCACCGCCGCCGTCACCGCGCCGGAGGCCCGGCTTCCCACAGGCGCGCACAGGCGCTCGGCGGCCTCCTTCTGCACCATCACGGTGAGGCTTACCAGGGGCAGGCGCGACTCCAGCAGGCGCATGATGACCGGCGAGGTGATATAATATGGCAGATTCGCGCAGACCATCACCGGCATGCCGGGCGGGAACTGTTCCGCCAGCAGCGCGCGCAGGTCAAGCTTTAGAATATCGCCCTGAATCACCGCGACATTGTCCAGGCCGCGCAGGGTCTCCTCCAGCACGGGCAGAAGGCGCGCGTCCAGCTCCACCGCCGCCACCCTGCCGGCCCGCGCCGCCAGCGCGCGGGTCAATACGCCCGCGCCGGGGCCGATCTCCAGCACGCCGCAGCCGGCGTGCGCCCCGCTCAGCTCCGCCATGCGCGGGCACACACCCGGATTGATCAGAAAATTCTGCCCCATAGCCTTGGAAAAAGCAAAGCCGTGCCTGCGCAGAATTTCGGTATAGGGGACTGCTTCATGGCTCATGCGTATCGCTCCAATCATTGTGTCCGCGTTATTATATAATAAAACACAAAAAATCACAAGCATATTTTTGGGCGGGCAGCAAAAAGCGGTTGCAATTATTTCCGGAATTTGTTATAATTTTCTTGCAAAAGCTTCGAAGGCTTTGGGGAGGGAATATCATGATGAAGAAAACACTCATCAGCGCCGCCATTGTTTTGGGCATTCTCGCCGCGCTGGCCCTGGTGGGCTGCGCGGGATACGCAATGAATTGGTTCGGCCTGCAGGATCTGCTTATGGGCGAAACGAGCGCGATAGAAGGGGAACACGGGATACCGCCGCGGGAAATCACACTGGCGGGCGTCGCGGGCAGCCCCGAGCACCAGGCCGCGAAGGAGTGGAACGATTTTATCGCGGGCTACGATACCGACGGGGCGCTTCTGCGCGCTGTCGGCAACGGCGACACGGGGCTGGAGGCGAGATACACCATCTATGGCTGCTACACGCGGGAAATGGCGGACAAGCTGGACGAAATCGCCGCGAAGCACCGCCTGCGGCTGCACGAGACGGACGCCGTCCTCCTGGAACCTGACGCGGCGCTGGTCGCTGACCTGCTCAGCGACCCCGCCTGGTACTGGGCCGGCTATGTATATGAGGACAAAACCTTTCAGTTCGACGGCACCGCCCGCTTAAGCAACGGCAGGGAATTCATCTTCCAGTGCCGCGGCGAAACCAAGGGCAGCTTTGGCGTCGTGAGCCTGAACATCGGCGATATTGAGCTTTACGAGGTCTGGAATACCCCTCTGCCGGACGGAACCAACGCCCTGCTCGCCCTGTGCCCGGACAAGGCTCTGGTTTTCGCCGACCTGGAGCACGTTTTCATGGCGGTGAACGTGCTTTCCGGCACGGACGAGGGCCTGACCCGCGCCGACCTGGAGGTGTTCGCGGACGGCTTCCGCTTTTCGGCGCTGGATCAGAAGCACAACCAAAATAACAGTCTGGAATAATAATACATGCGAAATGGATTGCTTTTTGCCGGCGGGCGACCTGTGTGCGCCCGCTGGCAGCCAATATCAATTTCGCAAGTGAATTAATGAACAATTTGGCCGGCCTTTGCGAGATATCTTTCAAACAACCCCATACGCTGCGTTTGAATCGGCCATTGGCCGGTCCTGAGTAGGGCGAGGCAGTGCCGAGCCGTGGCAAACATCAATAGACTTCTTGCGAAACAGGTGGCTCTTTGCCGGCGGGCGACCTGTGTGCGCCGCTGGCAGCCATATCAATTTCGCAAGAAAATCTAAAATCCAAAAAATAAACCGCCCCGTGCCCGCATAACCATAGACGGAATGGGGTGGTTTTTATTTTGATCATACAGAAATTTCGCCGGATGGCCGGAGGCAGGCTGAAGCTGTGGGGCGCCGCGCTGGCCTGCGGGGGGCTTGCCACGGCCCTGGTGGTCTATTCTCCCACCGCCGCCCAGGGCGCGAAGGAGGGCCTGCTCCTGTGCGGCCAGGTGATGATCCCCGCGCTGTTCCCCTTTTTCGTGCTCAGCGGCATTTTTGCCGCTATCGCGCAAAAAACCAGGCCCAGCGCCGGCCAGTCCCGCAGGCAGGCAGTGGGCGTTGTGTTGATCGGCTTTCTCGGGGGATATCCCATGGGGGCAAAAACGGCGGCGCAATTGCTGGACCGGGGCCTGCTCAGCCGCGCGCAGGCACAGCGCTTGATGCTGTTTTGTGTCAACGCCGGGCCGGCGTATCTCATTGGCGTGGTCGGCTCCGCCTTGCTGGGAAGCCGCCGGGCGGGCTTGCTGGCCTTCCTCTCCCTGCTCATCGCGGGGCTCCTGCTGGGCCTGTGCGGCCGCTGGCTCCCGGAGGAGGCTTCGCCCGCGCCTTCCGGCGCGCAGCCCCGCAAAGGGCGCGCGCTCTTCGTGGAGCAGAGCGGCCAGCGGGCGGACCAGCTTCTGCTGAACGCCGTCACTCAGGCCACCGCCACCATGATGGGCGTATGCGCCTGGGTGGTGCTTTTTTCCTGCCTGTGCGCGCTGCTGCAGCTGCTGCCCGCGGCGCTGCGCCCGGCGATTCCAGCCCTCACCGCGTTTCTGGAGGTTTCCTCCGGCACGGTGATGGCGGCGCGCGTCGGAACATCCCTGCCCGTGCTCTGCGCGATTTTGGGCTGGGGCGGGCTCAGCGTACACTGCCAGATCCTCGGCGACCTGCGGCGCAGCGGGCTGCGGCTGCGCTGGTTCTGGGCGGCGCGGGCGATTCACGGGGCGCTGGCGGCGGTGATCTGCGCGCAGCTGACCCGCTGGTTTCCCTGTGAAACGGCGGCTGTGGCTCTGCTTTCGGGGGCGCAGGCCATCCGCCCCTGGGCGGTTTCGGCGCCGGCGGCGGCGGCGCTGCTGGGCTTTTGCGCTTTTCTCATTCTGGACCTTGACCTCAACCGCAAACTATGTTAGAATACATGTGATTAAAAAGATGCGATAGATAAAGATAACAGAAAAGATATATAAAAAGATGCGATAGAAGAGATGCAACAAAAAGGCTCTTTCAGATAATTGTAGTGATATGCTGTTCTTTTCTCACGGCGAAGCGGAATCATCCAGGCCTCATGCGCTCGCGCGCAAAATTCCTCCGCCCCTTCGGGGCACCTCCTTTGCTTTCAAAGGAGGCTTCCGCGGCCTTCGCTTTGCCATCCTAAAGCCCCCTTTAACAGCAAAGGGGGAAAAGAATTGCCGCAGCAATTCTTGGGGGAATTTACGGAAAATCACCGCAACCGTCTAAAATAGCTGATAAAAAAGAGAAAAAAGAGAAGGATGAAAGGGGCGCGTCCATGAAGCCGAAGACAAAAGCGCTGTTTAAAATGAAGACCTTCCCCCCTGCCTGCGAATACTGCGCGAAAGGCAAGCCCTCGCCGGATGGCGGCAGCGTGCTCTGCCCCCTCAAGGGCATCATGCTCAACCAGTCCCGCTGCGGCAAGTATCAGTACGACCCGCTCAAGCGAAGGCCCGCGCGCACGCCCGCTCTGCCGGAATTCGAGCCGGAGCAATTTGTGCTATGAGCAATGAAACCGGCAAGGCCGGGCTGCTGTGCGAAGGCGGCGGCCAGCGCGGGATCTACGGCGTGGGCGCGCTGCAGTATTTCTATGACGCCGGCATCACCTTCCCGTACTATATCGGCGTATCCGCCGCCGCGGCCAACCTGGCCTCGCACCTGGCGGGGCACCGGGACCGCACGGCGCGCTTTTATACCGAATATGCCGTCCGGGGGGAATACATGGGCCTGCGCAATTGGCGCAGGACCGGCTCCTTCATCAATCTGGAATATATCTACGACACCCTGACAAACCATCTGGACCCCCTGGACTATGACACCCTGCTGGCCTGTCCGGACGAGGTGCGCGTGGTGGCGGCCAACGCGGCCACGGGCCAGGCCGCGTATTTTGACCTCAGCGCTTTTTCCAGAGGGCAGTGCCGGGCGCTGATGGCCTCCTGCTGCATGCCGATTTTCTGCCGCCCGGTGGAGCTGGCCGGGCAGCGCTACTTCGACGGCGGCGTCGCGGATTCCCTGCCGGTAGAGCGAATGCTGGCGGAGGGCTGCCAGCACGTGACAGCGATTCTGAACCATCCCAGGGGCTACCAAAAGCGCCCCGAAAAGGGCCGCGCCCTATATGGCCTCGCTCTGAGGCACTACCCCGCCATCGCGGAAGCGCTTCGCCGGCGGCACATCCACTACCGGGACGCCCTTGCCCGGCTGGAGCAATTGGAACGGGAGGGCCGCGCGCGCCTGATCCGCCCCGCGGCGGAGCTCCCGCTGCACACCTTCACCCGCAAGCCCGCCGCGCTGCTGGAGCGCGTCAGGGAAATGGGATACGAGGACGCGAAGAGGGCGATAGAGGGCTAGCGAACCATATGCGCGCAAGAAAAGCGAAAAAGCCCGGACGGCACAAGGTGACGTCCGGGCCGCTACATATGCGACGATTATCCTCCCGCGTATTTCGAAACACCCTTTACGCCTGAAATGGGCTCGTATCGCCCGTCGGTGTGCAACAGATAGCACGCGTTTTCGCCTGTGTAGACCACCATTTGATTTTCACGGGTTATCTCGCTGATATATCCATAGGCATTTTCAAGCAAAAGCTCTCCCGAGCGGTTATAGATATCCTCTTTTCGGTCTCGTGATTCCCCTTTTGAGGCAATCATAAAATGATCGTTGTTCCAGATTGGATAAATCGAATCATATTGCTCAATTGTACTCTCTGAAAAATTCTCAAGATATTCTGGGCGTTTCTCTTTTTCCGATTCAATTGCAGCGCGGGAGATTTCATGGCCGTCTTTGTCGATTGTCACACGAAAGCCGCGTGAAGAATCATTGTAAGCAAGATGATTATCTTGATATTCAGCCTTGGAAATCGTTCTTATATCATCGAAAAAAGGGATTTCAATTATCTCGCCATTTTTCTTCAAAACAGTGATCCAATTTTGGTTTGGAAGGATGAAATTTTCACCATCATAAAAGTGGTTCCAGCATTCTGCTCTTGTCAGGAGATGCTTTCCGTTTTCGTCATATACGCTCTCTGTGCTTTCTGGCCAGCTTTCAGATGAATATCTGCGCATCAGATAATATGGCCCTACAGACCCAAGAAAACAGCTATCCTTGCTGTGATTGCGGTACAGCTTATTGTCATCAATTTTCAGTGAATAGCGCGCATCTTCATCGAAGCTGCTGCTGCTGCTGCTCGATAAGTTCACCTTGAGTCCTTTTTCAAAAGCATAAAAAACAGTTCCCTCATAATCAATGAGCATGTATTGCTCATTTTTACAGGCAAGAATGCAATCCTCAAACCGTTCCATACGGGTATATTCCGGCTTAACAATCTCTTTCCCTGTTCTTATGTCTACCAAACCATAATACGTGTGCTCGTCATTGTAAGCCTTAACCTGAACACAGCCGTTGATTGACGGGTTGCTGGGGAAATCATCATCGCAGATTGCTTGATAGATATAATCTGTCACCACCTTGCCGTCAAAGCGCATGATGGCCATGTTGTTATCCGCATCAAAGAGCAAGATGCATTCGCTGCTGGGGTAATAATATTTTGCCTTTCTGTCTGGCTTGAATTTTTTATTTTTGCTGTCCAAAAAAACAAGATCGCCGGAAATATAATAAGAGTGGATTGCCCCTGCGTTTATAAGCGGAAGAATCTCCTTTTTGGGATTATATCGCTTCGGCGGTTCAGGCCAGTCAACAACAAGCTGTTCAACGGAATCAAAAGGGATCGGTTCCGGCACAAGCGGTGCTGCTTCTATGTTTTCAGTTGCAGATTCTGTAGTTGAAACAACATCTGGATTTATTCTTGCGCAGGAGGACCATAGCAGGATAAAAGCCAGTCCTAAAGTGAAAAAAACTTTTCGTTTCAAAATACCACTCCTATTCTATGTTTGCCCGTCCGGGCCGCTCTTTACCCGCTACATATACTTCACCAGCAGCACGTCGCCGCCCGGGCCGTAATCCCCTGCCGCAAAGGCTGGCAGATACTCCTCGGGCATGAAGTCCCCGATGGGTTGTTCCGTTTTGTGAAACCCGGCTTTGTTATAGGCTCTGACGGCCCTGGCGTTTTTGGCGGAGGGCCGCATGATCAGGCTTTTCATACCCAGGCTTTCATGGAGCCGCGCCGAAAGCGCAAGCAGCGCGTCCGTGCCGTAGCCCTTGCCGCAGTGCGCCTCGCTGTTCATCCAGATATCCAGCTCGGCTACGCGCGGCTTCAGGTGAAAAGAGGTGTAGCTGACGAAGCCGACGGCCTCGCCGCCCTTATGAATGATAAAGCCTCTGCCGTCCCGCGGGCGCGCGCCGGTGAAGAAGTACTCCTCATAGCCGCCGTTTTCCTGAAAGAATTCCCCGGGTGTGGCGATGGGCGCTTCGGGGTAATCCGGCGGCCCCGAATGGCTTTTGGTGGTTTCGGAGTGAAAGCACCAATCATATACCCTTTGCCTGTCGCAAAGCGCCGCGGGAATCAGAACGACGCTTTGCCCGTTGATGCTGTACATATAATTTTCATCCTCTTTCTTCTTCTTTTTTTCTTTATTTCTATTTTTTCGCAACAAAACACATGCACGGCCGCACTTGACGCGCGTGCCAAAACGGTGTACAATGCGATTGACCATTATGGGATCGGAGGGCTTCACGAAAATGAAAATTCTCGTCGCGGGCGCGGGGCACGGCGGGCTGGCCGCCGCGGGCATTTTGGCGGGCCATGGCGCTGATGTTACTGTCATTGAGCGCTTTCCCGAGGAAAACCTGGGCTATGACTGGACGGACATCTTCAACCTCAAGTGCTTCCGCGAGGCGGGCATCCCCATGCCCGGGCCGGAGGAATACGGGCAGAGCGAGGACATGACCTTTATCAGTCCCTCGCGGGAGAAGACCCTCAAGGGCTACGCTATCCGGGAGCCGGAAACGGAGGTTGTGATGGAGCGGCGCGCCATCCTGCGCCATCTGATTGCCTTTGCCAGAGAACGCGGCGTAACATTTATGTTCGGGACCACTGTAATCAAGCCGCTGCTGGAAGGCAACCGCGTCACAGGCCTGACGATAGAGGATACGCAGGGCGAAAGCGGTAGGCGGGACCTCGCCGCCGAGCTGGTGATCGACGCCGCCGGCATGGATTCGCCTCTGCGTTCGCGCCTGCCGGAGGCGCTCGGTTTTCCCGGCGCGTTTCGCAGGGACCAGTACTTCACCGTTTACCGCGCGCATTTCAAGCATACGGGCAGGGCGTCTTTGGGAAACCCCTTCAGCGTGTACTTTTTCCCCCTGGGACGGCAGTGCATCAATTGGATCGCCGAGGAGAACGGGGCTTGGGTTGACCAGCTCTGCGGCTCCTTCGGCGACACCGACCGCGCCTACGCCGGGGAGGTCCGCCGCGGCGTGCTGGAAAGGCATCCCACCCTGGGCGGCGAGATTCTGCGGGGCGACCAGGTGGTCAGGATCCCCGTGCGGCGGCCTTTGAGCCGCATGGTGGCGGATGGCTATGCCCTCGTTGGCGATTCCGCCGCCATGACTGTGCCCCTCGTCGGCTCCGGCATCGCCAACGCGATACGCGCGGGCAAGCTATTGGCCGAAACCGTCCTTGCCTGCGCCGCGAAAGGCGGCGGCTTCACAGCGCCGGAGCTCTGGCCCTATCAAGTAAGCTACATGCGGCAAATCGGCGCGGCCCACGCCTCCCTGGATGTGCTCAAGGGCTTCGTGCTCTCCCTCCGGCCGGCGCAGCTGGATTTTATCTTCCGCCGGGAGCTGCTGGGCTCCGCCGAAATGACGAAGGCCCGCACCGGGCAGGAGATCGCGCTCCCGCTGCCGCGGCTGGCAAAAATGGGTCTGCGCGGCGCGGGAAGGCCGGTATTGCTGCTGCGTATGGCGGGGGCCTTCGCGGCCAGCCGCCGCATGAAGCGCCACGCCATGCGGATTCCGAAGCGTTATGAAGAGAAGGCCGTCGCGAAATGGGCGGGAATTTATGAGGGGCTTGGGTAAGGAAAGCGGCCCACCTCACGGACAGCTCCGCGAACGCATATAATATGTAACGGCGCTTATCTAAAAGTGAGAAAGAAGAAAGAGAGAAGAAAAAAAGAGAGAAGAGAAGAAAGAGAGAAGAAAAGAAGAAAGAAAAAGAAAAGAGAAAAGAGAAGAGAAGAAAGAAGAAAGAAAGAAAAAAGAAAAAAAGAGAAAAATGAAAGAAAAGAATAAAAAAGAAAAGAATAAAAAAGAAAGGACTAAAAATGCGGCTCTATCAATTGTACGCGACCCAAAATGAATGCTATCAGGCGGGGCGGACCATCACCCCGGCCGGGATCATGGTGCACTCAACCGGAGCCAACAATCCCAACCTCAAGCGCTACGTCGGCCCGGACGACGGGCGGCTGGGGAAGAATCAATACAACAACCACTGGAACACCCCGCGCCCCGGCGGGCAGCAGATCTGCTGCCATGCCTTCATCGGCAAGCTCGCCGACGGAAGCGTGGCGAGCTATCAGATTCTGCCCTGGACCATGCGCGGCTGGCACTGCGGCAAGGGGGCCAGCGGCTCCGGCAACGACAGCCATATCGGCTTCGAGATCTGCGAGGACGGCCTGGACGACAAGGCCTATTTCGAGGCGGTCTACAGGGAAGCCGTGGAGCTTTGCGCCGCGCTGTGCGAAAAATTCGGCCTCAGCGCGGACAGCGTCATCGACCACGCCGAGGGCTGCAAGAAAGGGATTGCCAGCAACCACGGGGATATCGCCCATTGGCTCAAGCGCCACGGTCTGACAATGAACGATTTTCGCGCGGCGGTGAAAAAGGCCCTCGCGGCTCCGGCGGACGCCCCGCGGACCCCGCAGGCGAACGGGGCGGCTATCGCGAAGCTGGACCGCGTGCGCGTTCACATGGACGCAAAGGCGTATTACCCCGGCGGCAAGCAGATCCCCCTCTGGGTGAAGCTGTGCTGCTATACGGCGGAGGACCTGGGCGCCGTGGGAGGCGTACCCTGCGCGAAGCTCAGGGAAATCAACACCTGGTGCGCCCTGAATCAGCTGAGCAAAGCATGAGAAAAAACGAAATCCGGACGGGCCTTCCGCCTGTCCGGATCAAAAGCTTCAAGGCGCTGCAGGGTTTTTGTCAGCTCCTGCAAATATTGGGTCAATTTGTCACCAGTTATTTCCTTGTCTGCATGATTTTTTTGCGTCATCTGGGGCTTTGCACAGAAAATTTTCACGATTTAATCTGACATATTGTGGTTTAGCTGTTGAAAACTCAGTGGAAACAGTTTAAAACTCCCGATTTTCCGCGCATTTCACTTGTAAAGCTACTCACTTTCCGTGGAAAACCCGGGGTTTTCCACCAAGAAGGCCTTTTCAAATAACTTGCAGGAAATCTTTCACTAAAGCGCGAAGTATTCCACCGCCGCGCGGAACATTTTATTGTCGGTGTCGCCGGGCACGTTCCGGTAGAGCCCCGGCCCCACGCGCTCGCTGTGGCCCATCTTGCCAAAAACGCGGCCATCCGGCGAGGCAAGACCCTCCACGGCCAGAACGGAGCCGTTGGGGTTCCATTGGATATCCATACTGGGCTTCCCCGCGGGGTCAACATACTGCGTGGCGATCTGGCCACTGGCGAGGAGTGCCGACAGCAGCGGCTTGGGGCAGACGAAGCGGCCCTCCCCATGGGAAACCGGCACGAGATGCGTCTCGCCGGGCTCGCACAGCGCCAGCCAGGGAGACAGCACGCTGGCCACCCGGGTGCGCACCAGCTTCGACTGGTGGCGGCCGATGGCGTTGAAGGTCAGCGTGGGGTCCTCCGGCGTCATATCGCGGATCTCACCGTAGGGCACAAGGCCCAGCTTGATGAGGGCCTGGAAGCCGTTGCAGATGCCGCCGGCAAGGCCCTGCCGCTTTTCCAGCAGCGCGGCGACAGCCTCCGCCAGCCGGGGGTTGCGCAAAAAAGCCGTAATGAACTTGCCGGAGCCATCGGGCTCGTCGCCGCCGGAAAAGCCGCCGGGCAAAAAGAGGATCTGCGCGCTGTCCAGCGCTTTCGCCGCCCGCTCCACGGAATCCGCCAGACCCTGGGCCGTTCTGTTGTTGATCACCAGAATCTCCGCCTCGGCCCCCGCCTTGCGGAAGGCCCGCGCCGTGTCGTATTCGCAGTTGGTGCCGGGGAAAACGGGGATCAAAGCCTTTGGCTTCGCCACGCGCAGCGTGTAATACGCGCTGCGCGGTTTATTTTGCGCGGCTTCGATGATTTCATTTTGGCCGCTCTGCTTTGGCTTTGTGGGGAAGACCGGCTCCAGCCTGGCCTCGTATAATTCCTCCAGCTCCGCGAGAGAGACGGTCTCCTCTCCCGACCGGATTTCATAGGCCTCGATTGTTTTGCCTATGACCGTGCCCAGGGAACAGCCTGGCTTCAGCTCCAGCAGGATATCCCCCGCGGCGGGCGTGTAATCCTTCGGGAAATTGACCGGAATCAGCTCGGCGCCGATTCTGTTGCCCAGCGCCATTTTGAGCACCGCCTCCTCGACCCCGCCCGCGGTAAGGGCCTGCGCGGCGCGCAGCTCCCCGCTCTGTATGGCCGCGCGCAGCGACGCGAAGCCGGCGTGCAGGCTGGCGGCGACGGGCAGGCCATCGGCGTCAGCCTCCGGCCGCAGCAGGGCGATGCTGCTGCCGGGCCGCTTGAACTCATTCGAGATCAGCTGCTTGGAATCACACAGCGCCACCGCGAACGAAACCAGCGTGGGCGGCACGTCGATGTCCTCGAAGCTCCCGCTCATGGAGTCCTTCCCGCCGATGGAGGCCAGGCCCAGGTCCAGCTGCGCCCGCATCGCGCCCAGCAGCGCCGTCACGGGCTTTCCCCAGCGCGCCGGGTCCGTGCCCAGGCGCTCGAAATACTCCTGGAAGCTCAGATAGCATTGATCCAGGGGGCAGCCCGCCGCCGCCAGCTTCGCCACAGACGCGATCACGGCGCTGTATGCCCCTTTGTAGGGATCCGCCTCGCTGAGATAGGGGTCGAAGCCGTAGGCCATCACCGAGCAGTCATCGGTTTCGCCGCGCTCCAGGGGGAACCTCGCGGCCATCACCTGTGCGGGCGTGCGCTGATACTTCCCGCCGAAGGGCATGAATACCGTCCCCGCGCCTATCGTAGAATCGAAGCGTTCCGCCAGCCCCCGCCGGGAGCAGAACCGCAGATCACCGGCCAGTGCCCGCATACGCGCGCCGAACGCGCCGGCGTGTTCCGAATCGCGAACGGGGAAGCGCGCATCGCGAATTCGTGCCGAGGCGTGTTTTTCTGCGCCGTTGGAATTCAAAAATGCACGGGAAAGATCCACAATTACGCTGTCATTCCAGCGCATAATGAGGCGGGGGGCCTGCTTCACCTGGGCGACGACGGTGGCCTCCAGGTTTTCGGCGTCCGCCAGGGCGAGGAAGGCCTCCACGTCCCCAGGATCAAGCACGACAGCCATGCGCTCCTGGGATTCGCTGATGGCCAGCTCCGTGCCGTCGAGGCCCTCGTATTTCTTCGGTATGGCGTTGAGGTCGATCTCCAGGCCGTCGCACAATTCGCCGATGGCGACAGAGACCCCGCCCGCGCCAAAATCGTTGCAGCGCTTGATCATCCGGCAGGCGGCGGGGCTGCGGAACAGCCGCTGGAGCTTGCGTTCCTCCGGTGCGTTGCCCTTTTGCACCTCGGCTCCGCACTGCTCCAGGGAGCTGAGGGTGTGGGACTTCGACGAGCCCGTCGCCCCGCCGCAGCCGTCGCGCCCCGTGCGCCCGCCCAGCAGAACGATCTGATCCCCGGGAACAGGCCGCTCTCTGCGTACCTGGGCCCGGGGCGCCGCCGCCGCCACCGCGCCGATCTCCATGCGCTTGGCCACGTAGCCGGGGTGGTAGAGCTCGTCCACCAGCCCGGTGGCCAGGCCGATCTGGTTGCCATAGGAGGAGTAGCCCTGGGCTGCCGTGGTGACAATTTTCCGCTGGGGCAGCTTGCCCGGAATGGTTTGATCCACGGGCAGGGTCGGGTCCGCCGCGCCGGTGACGCGCATGGCCTGATACACATAGCCCCGGCCCGAAAGCGGGTCGCGGATCGCCCCGCCGATGCAGGTGGCCGCTCCGCCGAAGGGCTCGATCTCGGTGGGGTGGTTGTGGGTTTCGTTCTTGAACAAGAAGAGCCAGGGCTGCTTTTCGCCATCCACGGTGATCTCTGTTTTGACGGTGCAGGCGTTGATCTCTTCGGATTCGTCGAGGTTTTCCAGCTGTCCGGTATGCTTCAGATAGCGCATGGCCTGGGTGGCCATCTCCATGAGGGTATTGGGCTTTTGATCCCGGCCAAGCTCCTTCCGGATCTCCTGGTAGCGCGCATAGCTCTTTTGCGCGCGCGGGTCGTCGATTTCAATTTCGTCCAGACGCGTCAGGAAGGTCGTGTGCCTGCAATGATCGGACCAGTAGGTATCAATCATGCGAAGCTCTGTAATCGTCGGGTCGCGCCTCTCGGCATTCTTAAAATAAGCCTGACAAAAGCGCAGATCGTCCAGATCCATCGCCAGGGCGTATTTTTTCAAAAAATCCGCGAGGCCGTCCTCATCCAAAGCGAGAAAGCCATGGAGCGTGCGCACCATGGCGGGGCTTTCCGTTTCAAGCATGAGCGTTTCGGGCCTGTCCAGGCAGGCCTCGCGGCTTTCCACGGGGTTGATCACGTGCTTTTTGACGGCTGCCAGCTCAGCGTCTGTCAGGCTGCCATAGAGCAGATACATTTTTGCTGTCCGCACGGCAGGCCGCTGCCCGCCGGACACGATCTGAATGCACTGCGCGCAGGAGTCCGCCCGCTGGTCGTACTGCCCGGGGAGATACTCCACGGCAAAGGGGATATCCGCCCGCGGCAAATCGTTATATACAAGGTCGGTCTGGGGCTCGGAGAATACCGTGGGCACGCAGTGCCGGAACAGGGCCTCGTCGATGCCCTCCACGTCGTAGCGGCTCAGCAGTCTCAGCCCTGTGAGGCCCTGCACGCCCAGCTGTGCGCGCCACTCGTCCAGCAGCGCTTCGGCCTCCATTTCAAATCCCTCACGGCGGCCGGTATAAATGCGGCAGACCATGCGAATCCCCCTTTCAGAGACAATGAACAATTAACAATTAACAATGAACAATTGGGCCGGTTTCTGCGACGCGATACTTTTAAGCTAAATATTCCAAAGCTTGGGCGCCGATATCTTTTCGGCAAAACGCGTTTGCGAAGGTGATTTCGTCAGCCGCGGCGTAGGCGCCGGCAATCGCCTCTTCTAAATTTTCGCCAAGGGCGGTCACGCCCAGTACCCGGCCGCCGGAGGTCACGAGCGTTCCGTCAACCAGCTTTGTTCCCGCGTGATAAAGCAAGGCCCCGCCCGTATCGCCAAAGGCGATGGGATAGCCTGTGCCGTATTTTTCAGGGTAGCCGCCCGAGGCCAGGATCACGCAGCAGGCGTGCTTGTTCTTCCATTGGATGCTCAGCCCGCCCAGACGCCCCTCGCGCACCGCCATAAAGATATCCAGCAGATCCGTATCCAGCAGCGGGAGCATCGCCTGGGCCTCCGGGTCGCCGAAGCGGCAGTTGTATTCGATCACCTTCGGCCCCCGCGCCGTGAGCATCAGGCCGAAATAAAGGCAGCCCTTGAAGGGCCGGCCCTCGGCGTTCATCGCCCGCAGGGTGGGCATGTAAATCTCCTCCATGCAGCGGGCGGCGATTTCCGGTGTGTAGCAGGGATTGGGGGCGACGACGCCCATGCCGCCTGTGTTGAGCCCCCGGTCGCCGTCCAGCGCCCGCTTGTGGTCCATGGAGGACAGCATGGGGACCACGGTTTCGCCGTCCATAAAGCTGAGCACCGAAACCTCCGGCCCGGTGAGGAATTCCTCGATCACCACGCGGCTTCCGCTGGCCCCGAATTTTTGCTTTTCCATGATGTCGCTGATCGCTTCTTTGGCCTCCCGGCGTGTTTGCACGATGATGACGCCCTTGCCCAGCGCCAGGCCGTCCGCCTTGATCACCAGGGGATAGGTTTCGTGGGTATCGAGATACCGCATGGCCGCGCCCGCCGATTCGAAGACCTCGTAGGCCGCCGTTGGTATGTTGTATTTTTTCATCAGGTTTTTCGAAAATACCTTGCTGCCCTCAATGGCGGCGGCGGCCCGGCTGGGCCCGAAGCAGGCGATGCCCGCGTCCTCGAGAACGTCCACGGCGCCCGCCACAAGGGGGTCATCCGCCGCGGGAACGGCAAAATCCACGCCATGCTCCAGCGCAAAGGCGCGGATGTTTTCCAGGTCGGTGGCGGCGATAGGCACGCATTCCGCCAGCGCCGCGATGCCGCCGTTGCCCGGCGCCGCGTAGATTTTCGTCACCCGTGGGTTTTTCGCCAGCGCGGCGGTGATGGCGTGCTCGCGCCCGCCGGAGCCGAGAACAAGGAGGGTCATAATAAAAAGTCACTCCTATCGCTTGTTTTTATGTGAAAAAGCTTTGATACAGCCTGCTTTTAAACCGGATGCGCCGAGCAGAAGTATAGCACAGAAGACAGAAAAAAGCAAGATTTTTCTTGCTTTTTTCTTGTTTTTGGGCTATAATAAAGGCTGTGATTTTTGTGCCGCGAGCCGGCGCGTGACGAGCTATCATTATCTGTTTTTGAAGGAGCCCGCTATGAAGCATGTCCTTCTTTTCTGTGACGGCGCCTGCTCCGGGAATCCCGGTCCGGGCGGCTGGGGAACCATTCTGCGCTGCGGCGGCCGCGAAAAGGAGCTTTCCGGCGGCGCGGCGGAAACCACCAACAACCGCATGGAGCTCACGGGCCTCATCGAGGGCCTGCGCGCGTTAAACCAGCCCTGCCGGGTGGATGCCTACACGGATTCCTCCTATGTCGCTGACGGGATCAACAAGGGCTGGGCCGCGGGCTGGAAGCGCAACAACTGGCGCAAGTCCGACAAAAAGCCCGCCCTCAACCCCGAGCTCTGGGACGCCCTGCTCACGGAGCTGGCGAAGCATGAGGTTACGATTCACTGGCTCCGGGGCCACAGCGGTCACCCGGAAAACGAGCGCTGCGACAAGCTGGCGACGGCGCGGGCGCGGGCGTTCGGCCAGCCGCCCGGTCCGGCTTCTTCGTCTTGATCAGCAGCAGGTGCAGCGTAACGCCGGCGCCGACAAGCCCCAGGGCAATGTATAGCCAGGTTTTTCGCGCGGCAAGCATAGAGGCCGTCAGCCCCGCCCACAAAAAGGCGAGGCTTATGATTTTTTGGGATATCGCGATGCCCTGCTTTGTGCGGTAATTCTCGATATAGGGGCCGAAAAAGCGGCTTTGCCGCAGCCGGGCCGAGGCCCTTTCGCTGCTGATGGAAAAGCAAAGAAAGGCAAGCAGCACAAAAGGCGTTGTCGGGAGCAGCGGAAGAACGGCGCCCACGGCGCCCAGCCCCAGTAAAGCAAAGCCCAGAACAGAGAGAAGCCATTTTTTAGTCGTCATGCTCCATATTATGTCCGGTTCGGGGCATGGCATGCATCAAGCGAAGGGCGCCGCGGCCGCGGCGCTTTTTTCTTTTTGCGCGCGGCACGCTTTTCTTTTGCACCTATTTTCTCTTTTCGTCATAGAATGCCATGAGCTTGTCAATTGAAAAAGGAGGCATTCCAATGGACAGAAAGTTTAACGAATTCAACAAGTTCAATCGCGGCAATTCCCGGCGCTCCCCTTCGCGGGGCATTTCCCGCAGAATGATGGATGAGGTCCGCCGCAAGCTCCACGCGGAAAGCGAGGCCTTTCGCGGCGGCTTCCGCGACAATGTCATGGGGCTCCGGGATAACCTGCAGAAGGACAAATTCGACGGAAAGCTCCGCGGGAAGGACGCGGAAGTCCGCGGCGGCTCCGACGGCAGAGACTTCACCGAGGATTTTCACGAAAGGCAAGTGGATTACCACAAGGGCTTTCGCAACAAAAAAACCGATGAGGATTTCCTGGACAAGGACGTGGAGGTCTTTTGATGAACAGGGAAGATGATTTGGATTTTCGCGGATTCCGCGAGGATATGGCCGCGTTTCGCGAGGGCTTTCGAAAAGAGATGACCGGCGGAGCGTTTCACGGCGTGGAGGCTGAGGTGCAGGAAAAGGTCAAGCGGGAAAAGCGTAATACGGGATTCCGCGAAAGCCGGGTGGATCTCCACAGGGAGCTGCGGGAGAAAGAGGCGGACGCGGCGTTCCGCGGAGGAATCGTGGAAGAGCACGAGGATTCCGATAACGGTTAGAAATAGCCGCGAAGCAAAAAGCGACAAAAAAGCAAAATTAAGAGCAAAATTAAAATGACACGAAGACAGGAAGGACAATGAAGCATGAATAGAAATTTTGGTAGGTTCGGCAATTTCGATATCGATGATTTCCGCCAAAGGGACGTGGACTTCGAAGAGAATTTCCGCAGGGACGACGTGGATTTCAACGAGGATTTCCGTAAGGACGACAGGGACCACCACGAGGAGCTCCGCAAGGACAAATACGATGAGGATTTCCACGAGAACGACGAGAATTTCCATGAGAATTTCAACCGCAGAAACTTTGTTGAGGATTTTCACGAAAAAGAGGTAGACTACCACAAGGATATCCAGAAGGACGAGTACGACGAGGACTTCAGCAACAAAGACGTGGACTATCGTGAAAACGCGCTCAAGGACAGACTCGACGAGGAGTGCCACCGCAGAGACGCCGACACCCATGAGGAATTCCACCGGGACGATGAATGCTCCCACGAGGAGTTCCACCGGGACGACGAGGAGTTCCATGACGAGGACCGCTGCTGCGAATACTGCGGAAGGAACGACTGCCGCGGGGGCTGCCGCGAGGACCGTGGCCGCTGCTGCGAATACTGTGGCAGGAACGACTGCCGTGGGGGCTGCCGCGACAGCTGCCGCATAGAGGACCGCGACCGTGGCTGTGGCTGTGGCCGGAGGGAGGACCTCCGCGAGGATTTCCGCAAGGAAAAGCGCGATGAGGAAATCCGCCGGAAGGGCGACGAGCTGCGCGAGGAATTCCGCCGGAAGGGCGACGGCCTGCGCGACAAGTACCGCGGAAGGGGCATGGAATTTGGCGACGATTTCTGGAATGGAAGGCGCTGCGGGCGCTGCGATTCCGGAAGGGAGTGCAATTGATGAACAGAGGCTTCAACCGTTTCGGTGACGCCGATGATTTCCGCAGGAATGATATAGACCGCCGGGAGGACTTCCGCCGCAGCGATGTGGATTTCCACGAGGATTCCCGCAAGAACGACGAGGATTTCCGCGAAAATCTCCGCCGGGACAGGCATGACGAGAGGTTCTGCGAAAATGATATCAATTTCCGGGAAAACTTTAACCGGGAAAAGCTCAGGGAGGACTTCCACGAAAGGGAAGTGGACTATCACAAAGATGTCCAGCGCGAAAGCTTTGACGAGAAATTCTGCAATAAAGACGTCGACTTCCGCGAACGCGATGAAAAGAACCGCGCCGAAGAGGACTTCCGCCGGAGAAACGCGGCCGCCCACGAGGACTACCGCAGGAATAACACCGACCGGCACGAGGAATTCCACAGGGACGACCTGAATATCCGGGACGACGAACGCGGCTGTGGACGCCGCGACGATTTTCGCGGCGGATGTGACCGCTGCTAGGATAATCAGGGAAACCAAAATCACGGAGATCACGGAGATCACCGAGACAGTGCGCGGCAGGGACGTCGAATTGGCAAGGCTGAAGGCAAGCCTGGAGGCCGCGGAGCGCAAAATAGATCTATATGCCGCTGAAATCAAAAGGCTGAAAAGAGCAATGAACAATTAACAATTAACAATGAACAATTTGGCCAGCCCCAGAAACCGGCCAAATTGTTCATTGTTCATTATTCATTGTTGATTAATATTTTCGCTGGGGATGAGCACGTTTGTGCCTGTCGTGTTGTCGTCGCTGTCCTCCGCAAGGAGGATCGGCTGCTTGGGCGGATACATATAATGCGGCTGCGGCAGGTAATCCGGCACGGGCGGCTCCACCACCGGGATGGGGTTGTAATGGCTGGCCCTGGCCTTGTAGGGCAGCAGCGAGGACACGGCAAAGCAGCTTCCGCGCCTGTACCGGTATTCCGCCGAGCCCGGCTGCACGGCGCCCGCGGCCTCCGGAACCTGATTGGCCGTGGTGTCAACGATCGTCTCCCCCCCGGCGCCGGGCTCGCCGGGCGGAGCGGTACCCAGGGGCCCCGTGGGGCGCGCGGGCCCTGTGAGGCCCGGCTCGCAGCAGCGGTACCAGGGCGGCGGCGGGGGAATGGTCATGCAGCATTGGCCGTCGGGGGAGCAGGCTGTCCAGGACGGCCCAAAGGGGGGCGGCCCGAAGGGAGGCCCAAAACCGGGTCCCGGCCCGGGCCCGAAGCCCGGTCCCGGGCCAAACGCCGGCCAATCCCAGGGCCCGGGCAAATCGGGAAACAAGCCACCGAAGCCCTCGCTGGAATTATTATTATTGTTGTTGTTATTGTTGACCACCACGGCGCCTCCCGGGCCAAAGCGAACCGAGCTTTGGCTGTTTGATCTGCCCGGGAATCCGGGCGCTCCGCTTCCGCCCCAGGGCCAGCTGGGGAAGCTGCGGCCGGGGCCGCGGCCATAACCGGCGCAATTGCATGCCATATGTTACCCTCCCATTCGCCTTTTCACGGAGATATGTAAACGAAAAAATCCGCTAAGACAGTGTATGCAAGGGGATGGGAGGGGGTGAAACAAATGAAAGTAAATGACTGTAGGGGCTCAGGCTGTAGGGGCTCAAAAATTTTGAGCCCCTACAGCATGAGCCCCTACTTACTGGCCCCTACTTACTAAGCCCCTACAGAATCCCCAACAGCGTTTCCGCCTTTTTCCGCAATTCCGCGCAGCGCCGGTCCGCCTCGGCAATGGTCTTGCCGGGGCAGCAGAGATATAGCTTGATCTTCGGCTCCGTGCCGGAGGGCCGCAGCGCCACCCATGAGCCGTCGGCCAGAAAGAGCTTGAGCACGTTGGAGCTGGGCAGGTGAATCGCGCTGCGGACGTTGCCGGCCAGATCCGTGCGTACGCCGGTGCGGAAATCCTCTACAGCGACGACGGTCTCGCCGGGCAGCGCGCCGGCGGCGTTCGCGCGGAGGTCCTCCATCAGTGCCAGAATAAAGGCCTGCCCCTCGGCTCCCCGGGCCTCCAGGTTGATCAGGGCATCGCTGACCGCGCCGTAGGTCTCATAGAGCGCCTGAAGCGCTTCGTGCAGATTCATCCCCCGGCGCTTGTAATGGAGCGCCATCTCGGCCACCAGGGCGGCGCTGATTACCGCGTCCTTGTCGCGGCACACGTCGCCGGTCAGGTAGCCGTAGCTTTCCTCAAAGCCAAAGAGGAAGCTGCGCTCCCCTGTGGCGAGCCACTGATCCATTTTTTCGCCGATGTATTTGAAGCCCGTGAGCACCAGCTCCACCGCGACGCCGTTGGCGCGGCAGATGTTTTCCGCCAGAGTGCCCGTTACGATGGTGGTGACCACGGCGGGATTCGCGGGCATGCCGCCCAGCAGGCCTTCGCCGCGGGCCTCAATCAGGTACGCGCACAGCAGCGCGCCCAGCTGGTTGCCGGTAAGGGGGAGGCAGCTTCCCGCGCTGTCCCGCGCGAGCACGCCGATGCGGTCGGCGTCGGGGTCGGTGGCGAAGAGGATATCCGGGCAGGCCGTCTCCGCCAGCGCGAGGGCCTTTTCAAAGACCGCTTTTTCCTCCGGATTGGGTTTTTGCACGGTGGGAAAATCCCCGTCCGGCTCCCGCTGCTCCTCCACCACGGTATAGCTCGTGTATCCCAGGCGCTCCAGCATATCCGTTACGGGAACATAGCCCGCGCCATGGAGCGGGGTATAGATCATCCTCAGCGCGCCGCCATGGAGCTTCGCGTCCTCTCTTCGGGGAAGCCATTCGCTGATTCTGTCATAATACAGCCGGTCGGTTTCCGCGCCCAGCCACCGGATGCTTTCCAGGCTTGTGTTTTTGCAGCGCTCATAGACCTCGAACACGTCCAGCAGGCCGATTTCGGCTTCTACCGCCTTTGAGGCCGCGTCGGTGATCTGGCCGCCGGTGGCGTTGTAGGCCTTGTAGCCGTTGTCCTCGCTGGGGTTGTGGGAGGCCGTGATCATGATACCCGCGTGGGCCTTGTATTCCCGCACGGCAAAGGAAAGCATGGGTGTGGGGCGGTGCCGGGCATAGACGAGGACCTCGGCGCCGTTGGCCAGGAGCACCCGCGCCGCCTGCAGGGCAAATTCCCGTGAGTAGTTTCTGGTGTCATAGGAGATACAGATACGAAGCTTTTGATTTTTATTTATTATATTTTTAATTTTATTTTTAATTTCTTTAGTATCATCTTTTATTTCTTTTATATCTTCTTCTTTAATATTATATTCTTTTTTCAGGTAGTTCAAGAGGCCCTGGGTGGCCAGGCCTACCACGTGGCAGTTCATGCGGTTGCTGCCGGGGCCGATGCTGGCTCGCAGGCCGCCTGTGCCAAAGCTGAGGCCCCGGTAAAAGCTGTCTGTGCGCAGGGGGATATCGTGCTCCAGGGCGTCCAGCTCGGCCCGCCAGGGGTCCTCCGCCGGAACATGCTCCAGCCAGCGCTGGTATTCCAGCAGGGCCTGGTTTTTGCGGATCAGCTCCTCCCGCTGCCGCACGCAGGCGGCGCTGCGCCCGGGGTCCGCCGGTGTCTGGAAGGCGTAATCCAGCAAAGCCTCAAGCGAGGCGGTGGCCACGTGCAGCCGCGTATCGCTGGAGGCGTAGTAGACCGCCACCTCGCCCGTGGCTTCGTTCACGGCGGCGCCGTTGCTGAAGACCACGTTCGAGACATCTCCCAGGCGTTCCGCGCCCAGGGGAGCCATAAAATAGCCCGAGGGCTCCGCGGTCACCCGCCAGGGCTCGGCGAGGTCCGTGACGAAGACATAGAGCACATAGCGCAGCCCGGCGGCCGTGCCGCGCACGCCGTGGGCGATATGCAGCCAGCCCCGGTCCGTTTTGATGGGCGTGGCCCCCGCGCCGTTTTTGCCCTCGGTGATGGTGTGATAGCGCCGGGGGCTGACGAGGGCTTCCCCGCCGATCTCCGCAGCCTCCATATCCCTGCACAGGGCAAAGCAGATGCCGCCCCCGCTCCCCGCGTCGATGAAGCCATCCTGCGGCCGGGTAAAGAGGGCGTACTGCCCCTGTACAAATTCCGGGAACAGCACCACATTCCGCTGCTGAGACGATCTGGATTTCAGATTTGGCAGGCGCTCCCAGACCACGAAATCTTTTGTGCGCGCGATGCCTGTGGCGGCCAGAGCCGCCGATGGGTCCGGATTGGCGGGGTCCTTGCTTTCGGAGCAGAACAGCCCATAGATCCAGCCGTCCTCATGCCGCGTAAGGCGCATGTCGTAGACGTTCACCTCCCGCGGCTCGGTGTCCGGCAGGGCGATGGGATAACGGAACACGAAGCCCTCCGTGGGCTTGTCGCTGGTGGCCAGGGCAAAGAAGCTCTTGCGGTCATTGCCCTCCACCCGCGCGACAAGGTGGTATATGCCATTATGCAGCAGCGCGCCGCTGTTAAATACGGCGTTGACCCCCAGCCGCTCCAAACAGCCGGGGTTGGTATCCCTGTCGAAGTCGAAGCGCCAGCTGGGCGGAACATGCTCCCTGGTGAGCACCGGGTTTTCCCAGCGCTGATAAATGCCGTTATAGCCCCCGGCGGGCCGGTTCGGCCGCTGAACCAGCGCCTGCCAGGCGGCCTGCAGCTCCTTCGATTTGTCACTTTGCATGTGATCGCACCCCTTCACGGCCCCATATTGGAGCCATACATCATCTCATTATAATTATATCACAAATCAAGGGGGATGACAAGAGGCCGCTCAAAAAACACTGTACTTTTTTTACATGATATGATACAATAACATCAACCATAGATGCTAGGAGTGAAAAGATATGGGAGACAAGCCAAGGCATCCCTGGCAGGAGCCCGCGATGATCGGCGAAAACAAGCTGCCGGGACGCAATCTGACGCTTCCGTTCGATGAAGACGAGGCCTATTCCTATGACGAATCCCGTTATAAGCTCAGCCTGAACGGCATCTGGCGCTTCCGCTGGCAGCAGGACCTCAGCCTGGGGGTGGATCCCGCTTTGGCTGACCCCGCCTGCGACGACAGCGGCTGGGATGAAACGCCCGTACCCTCCGTCTGGCAGCTGGAGGGCTATGGCAAGCCCTTCTATCTGTGCTCCTCCCTCAACAGCAAGGTCGTATCGGTGAAGAAACGCCGGATTCCCACCGTCTATCCCAGGACCAACGAGGCGGGCATCTACCGCCGCAGCTTCAGCCTGCCGGAAAACTGGGACGGCCGCCGGATTCTTCTGCATTTCGGCGCGGCGAAATCGGCGCTGGAGGTCTACCTCAACGGCAGGCGCCTGGGCTGGTCCCAGGGCTCCATGACACCGGCGGAGTTCGACATCTCCGCGTTCGTGGTCCCCGGCGAAAACCAGCTGACGGCCATCGTCTACCGCTTCAGCACGGCGTACTATCTCGAAAACCAGGACATGTGGAATTTCAGCGGCATTTACAGAGAGGTGTATTTGGTTGCGGAGCCGGCTGTTTCGATTTATGACGTCTTCGCGGACACCGGCCTGGGGGACGACTACAGTACCGGCGTTTTAAACCTGACCGTGGAGCTGCACAGCGCGGGCGCCACAGCGAGAAGCGTGGAGCTGCGCGCGCTGCTGGACGGAGAAGAGCTCGGCGCGGAAAGCGTGACGATCTCAGGCGGCAGTACACGGCTTTATTTTAAAACAGAGCATCCGGATGCAAAGCTCTGGTCGGCGGAGGAGCCGAACCTTTACACCCTGGAGCTGGAGCTGCGTGAGAAAGAAAGCGCCGCGTTCCTCTGCAAAAAGAGGCTGCGCGTGGGCTTTCGCAGAATTGATATCGACGGCAGCGTGCTGAAGGTCAACGGCAGGCGTGTCGTCATCAAGGGCGTCAACCGCCACGACTTTGACCCCGACCATGGCTGGGCCGTGCCCCGGGAGCGCTACTATGAGGACCTCTATCTCATGAAGCGGGCCAACATCAACGCCATCCGTACCAGTCATTATCCCGACGATCCGTTTTTCTATGAGCTCTGCGACGAGCTGGGCTTTTATGTGATGGACGAGGCGGACCTGGAAAGCCACGGCGTGCGGCGCAAAAACTGCCCCGGGGACCATCCCCAGTGGCGGCGCGCCGTGGAGGACCGGGCTGAGCGCATGGTGCTGCGTGACCGCAGCCACGCCTGCGTGTGCTTCTGGTCCCTGGGCAACGAGGCGGGCGACGGCAAAAACTTTCAATATGAGCGGGAGGCCATCTTAGCTCTGGATGCCAGCCGCCCGATCCATTACGAAGGCGACTTCTCCTACGAAAACTCCGACTTCATCAGCAGGATGTACCCCCTGCAGCCCCTGGTGGAGCTGCTGCGCAATCAAAAAGAGTTCAAAGAAAAGGCCTTTGACAAGCTTGCCAATTCGCTGGCGGCGGACAACAAGGCCGTTCCCTCCCACAAATTCGCCACCCATCCCGTGATATACTGCGAATTTGCCCACGCCATGGAAAACAGCCTGGGCAACTTCTACGAGTATGTCCGGGATTTTGAGGAATACGACCACATGTGCGGCGGCTTTATCTGGGATTATGTCGATCAGGCCATCCGCAACAACGAAAAACTCAATTCCCTGGCAAACGCGCAAAGCGGCCGCAACGGTCCGGCGGCGGGCCATGGGCAGGCCTGGCTTTACGGCGGCGATTTCGGCGAGGGCCGGAGCAGCTACTATTTCTGCGCCAACGGCATCATCGGCGCGGACCGGGAGCCCCACCCCTCCTACTACGAGGTCAAGCAGGTCTATGCCAACGTCTGCGCCGAGGCCTTTGACGAAAGCACGAAGCGCGTGCGCATCCGCAACAAAAATCTCTTTACGCCGCTTTCCTATTACCGTGTTATCTGGCGGATCCGCTGCAGCGGCGAAGCGATACAGCAGGGCGAATTGGCCTGCCCGGAGCTGGCCCCCGGCCACTGCGCCGAGGTGGAGGTGCCAGCCGACTGGAGCCTGCCCGAGGGCGAGTGCATGGTGACCTTCTCCTTTCAGCTGAAGAACACCGAGGCCTGGGCCCCGGCGGGCTATGAGCTGCGCTTCGACCAGTTTGCCCTGACTCCCTGGACAGCGCCGGCGATTCCGAAAACGGCGGAGCCGCTGCGGCTGACAAAATCCGGCGGCACGCTGACCCTGGAGTCGAAGGATATCAAGGCAAGCTTCCGCCGCGGGCGGCTGTGCTCCCTGGATTTCGGCGACGGCGAGCTGCTGGCCGCGGAGCTGGACGGCGGCGGGGACTGGAAAAAGCGCGCCCTGCGCCCCAATTTCTATCGCGCGCTTACAGATAACGACAACGCCTTCATGAACTTTGTGGCCCCCATTTCCTGGATGGTGCCTCTGCGGCTGTGGAAGCAGAGCAGCAGACTGGTGCGGGCCCGCGGCGCGGGCGTAAAAATCAAGCGGCTTTCGGACAGCGCGGTTAAGCTGAGAGTCTGGTGGTGGGCGCCGCTGACCACAGGGCTGCGCACGGAATTCACCGTCCACGCCTCCGGCGCGGTGGAGGTGGCCCATAGGGCCAGGGGCTGGTTTGTTCCCATGCTGAAAATCGGCATGCGGCTGGGGATAAATCCCGCGCTCAGCCAGGCCGCCTGGTATGGCCGCGGGCCGCACGAATCCTACGCGGACCGCAAGAGCGGCCAAAAAATCGTCCGCCACGCCATGCCTGTGGCGGAGCTGGAGCACCGCTACATGCGCCCGCAGGAAAACGGCAACCGCAGCGACGCGCGCAGCCTCAGCCTCACCCGGGAGGATGGCCGGGGCCTGCGGATCGACGCCGGCACCGTAATGGAGTTCAGCGTCCTGCCCTACTCCCAGGAGACCCTGGACGCGGCAAAGCATCTGTATGAGCTGGAGCCGGAGGATTTTCTAACGCTGAACATCGACGCCCGCCAGCGCGGCGTGGGCGGCGATCTGCCCGGCTGGGCGCTGCTGCACGAGCCCTATAAGCTGAAGCCAGGAAAATACGCCTACCAGTTCACAATGCGCCGAAACTAATGGCAATTAACAATGAATAATGAACAATGAACAATTAGGCCAGCCTCAGCAAATGTTTTGGTTTGTTCTCTCTTTTCGAACAAAACATAACATCGCAGAGTCTGGCTTAATTGTTCATTATTAATTGTTAATTGCTCATTTGTGCTTCTACTATGCTTCCGCCGGCGTACATTTCGCGCAGCTTGGGCTTTTCGATTTTGCCTGTGGCGTTGCGGGGCACAGGGGCGAAAATGATTTTCCTCGGGCGCTTGTAGCGGGGCAGCTCGCGGCAGAATTCGTCGATCTCGTCCTGCGTGCATGCCATGCCCTGCTTCAGCTCAACGATTGCCGCCGCGATTTCGCCCAGGCGCTCGTCCATCAGGCCGATCACCGCGACATCCTTGATCTTTTCGTGGGCCCGGAGAAAATCCTCGATCTGCACGGGATATAGATTCTCGCCGCCGGTGATAATCACATCCTTCTTGCGGTCCACAAGATAGATGAAGCCCTCCTCATCCTCCCGCGCCATGTCGCCGGTGCACAGCCAGCCGTCGCGGAGAACGGCGGCGGTGGCCTCGGGGTCCTTGTAGTAGCGGCGCATCACGCCGGGGCCCTTCACGGCCAGCTCGCCTACCTCGCCCCGGGCGACAGTATCGCCCGTTTCGCCGATAATCTTAGTTTCCCAGAGATAGCCCGCGACACCGATCGCGCCGACCTTATGAATATTTTCCACCCCCAGGTGAACGCAGCCGGGTCCGATAGACTCTGAAAGGCCATAATTGGTATCATAGTCGTGATGGGGAAAGATGGTTCTCCAGCGCTTGATCAGGCTGGGCGGTACCGGCTGCGCGCCGATGTGCATCAGCCGCCAGCTGTCCAGATCGTAGTCGGAGAGCTGGAGCTCGCCGGAATCCAGGGCGTCCAGAATATCCTGTGCCCAGGGCACCAGCAGCCAGACCACCGTCGCGCCCTCCCAGGAGGCCGTTTCCAAAATCCAGCGGGATTGCGTGCCGCGCAGGAGCACCGCGCGCCCCCCCGCGAGCATACTTCCGAACCAGTGCATTTTCGCGCCCGTGTGATAGAGCGGCGGGATGCACAGGAACACATCGTCATGGGTCTGCCCATGGTGCTTTTGCTCCACCTCGCAGGCGCACACCAGCGCGGCGTGATTGTGCAGAATCGCCTTGGGAAAGCCGGTAGTTCCCGACGAGAAATAGATGGCCGCCTCGTCTTCGTCGTGGAGCGTGACCTGGGGCGGCTTGGCGGAGCAGCGCGCGGCCAGGGTGTCGTAGGGCTTGGCGTAAGCCGGGCGGCTCCAGGGGTCGCCCACGAACAGCTGCATGCGCACGCCGGGCATCTGATCCTGGATGGCGTTCACGCGCTCGACGAATTCCGGGCCGAAGACCAGCACGCTCACATCCGCGAGCTCCAGGCAGTAGCGGATCTCGTCGGCGGAGTAGCGGAAATTCATGGGCACGGCGAGGGCCCCGGTTTTGAGCGTGCCGAAATAGATGGGCAGCCACTCAATGCAGTTCATGAGCAAAATGGCGACTTTATCGCCGCGCTTCACGCCCTGCTGGAGCAGCAGGTGCGCGAACTGGTTCGCCTGCTCGTCGAAGGCATGCCAGGTGAGGGTTTTGCGGTAGCCCGCATAGGCGTTCTGCTCCACCAGAGACATTTCCTTCCAGTCGGACTGCCGCCGGGCGGCTTTTTCCCGCAGCTCGGGGTTAACCTCCACCAGGGCGATTTCGTCGCCATAATGGGCGGCGTTACGGGTTAAAAACTCAGTGATTGGCATAAAGCGTTGCTCCTCCTTGCCGCATCTAATATCTAATATCTAAAATCTAAAGTCTAAAATCTAAATCCCCATCAGCCGCAGCGCCTCCCGGGCGGCTTCCTGCTCCGCGACCTTTTTGCTGTGGCCTCTTCCCACGCCCAGCACGTTGGAGTGCAGCCGAACCTCCACCACGAAGCATTTGTTGTGGTCCGGACCGCTTTCGTCCACCAGCACGTAGTCCACCGATTCCTCCGGCGTCTGCTGCACAATCTGCTGGAGCTCCGTCTTGCTGTCCACCATCGCGGGATGCTCCGTGCCCTCCTTGAGAAAGCCCAGTATAAAATGCCTCGCGGGCTCGATCCCGCCGTCCAGATACATCGCCGCCAGCAGGGCCTCGAAGGCGTCCGCCAAAATGGATGGGCGGCTTCCTCCGCCGGTGGCGGCCTCGCCCTTGCCCAGCAGAAGCGCCTCCCCCAGGGAGATGCTCTTGGCGTAGGCGCTCAGCGCGGGCTCGCATACCGCGGCGGCGCGCAGCTTCGTCAATTCCCCCTCGGGCTTTTGGGGATAGCTCCGGAAGAGATACTCCGCCGCCAGAAAGCCCAGCACGGAGTCCCCTAAAAACTCCAGGCGTTCGTTGCTTCCGCGGGGCTCCTTGTGTTCGTTGGCCCAGGAGGAGTGGCTCAGCGCCCGCTCCAGCAGATCAGGGCGGCAAAAGCGGTAACCGATGATTTCCTGTAATTCCTGTGTGTTCATGGCTCTGACCTCTTCATCAGATTTGTTTTTATTGTCTCTGTCATATCGCTTTTTACGCATTGCTCCGCCTGGCGGACGGCATGGTAGATCGCCGTGGCGTTGGAGGAGCCGTGGGCCTTGATTACCACGCCGTTGATGCCCAGCAGCGGCGCGCCGCCGTATTCCTTGTAGTCCATCTGCTTCTTCAGCGCCTTGAGGCCGGGCAGCACCATGGCCGCCCCAAGATACGAAAACACATTGCGCTTAAAGAGCGCCTCCAGATTGCCCTTCATCATCTTGCCCATGCCCTCATAGAGCTTCAGGAGCATATTCCCCGTAAAGCCGTCGGTCACGGCGATGTCGCAGGCGCCCTGGGGCAGCTCGCGGGCTTCGATATTGCCGATAAAGTGGATGCTCCTGTTTTCCTTCAGGCGCGCGTAGGTCTCCTGGCGCAGGGAATCGCCCTTGTTGGCCTCTTCGCCGATGTTGGCCAGGGCCACGCGGGGTTTTTCCACGCCCAGCACCCGGGCGCTGTAGATGCTCCCGAGCAGCGCGAAGTTTTCCAGCATTTCCGGCGTGCACTCAGAATTTGCCCCCGCGTCCAGCAGCAGGAAGGGCTTCTTGGCCGTGGGCAGCACCGCCCCGATGGCCGCGCGCCGCACCCCACGGATCCGTTTCACGATGAGCGTCGCGCCCACCAGCAGCGCCCCCGTGGAGCCCGCGCTGAGAAAGGCGTCGGCCTCTTTGTCCGCCAGCGCCCGCAGGCCGGCGCCCATGGAGGTATCCTTGTTTTCCCGGAGGATGCTCACGGGGTCAAAGTCCATTTCGAATACCCGGGGCGCGTCGAGAATCTCCATGCCGTCCAGGGAAATTTCGCTTTTGCGCGCGCATTCGAGAATGCGCTCCCGTTCCCCGGCCAGAACGATCGTCACGCCCGGGAGCTTGTCCGCCGCCATGCGGCAGCCCTCCAGCACAGCCAATGGCGCGTTGTCGCCGCCAAAGGCGTCCGCGATGATTTTCATATGGCGCCTCCCCATCCGTTTTGATTTTTGATAAACGCCGCCGCTCTTTCCAGGCCCTCCTCCGCCTCCCGGCGGGAAAAGCCGTGGGCCTCCAGCGTGGCGTCCTTATACGCGCCCAGCTGGCGGTAAAACTCCTCCGCCAGCAGCAGGCTGCCCAGGTCGTCCGGGCGCAGATGCTCCCAAAGCAGGTCCTCCGCGGCGCAGAACTCCCGCCTGGCCAGCAGACGGCACAGCCGGTAATAAATCAGGTCGTCACCGCCGAATTGCCGCAGGTCAACATGCTCCTGGGGCGCGGGCTTATTCAGCAGCTTGCGCGCGGCGGCCTCGGCCACGGCATCCAGCTGCCGCAGGAACCAGTCCTGTTCAAAGTTCATCCAGTGCTCCTAACGCCCGTTGGGCAAGGGCCTCATAGCGTTGCTTCTTGTCCCGGATTCTCAGATCCAGGGGCGGGAGAAGCCCGAAATTCGCCCCCATGGGCTGAAAATTTTTCACGGACTTGTCGCTGATATGATGGCTCAGCGCGCCCAGCATGGTCGTGGCCGGCAAGAGGAAGGGGGCTTGCCCGCGCAGCTGCCGCGCGGCGTTGATACCCGCCAGCAGGCCGGAGCCCGCCGACTCCATGTAGCCCTCCACCCCGGTGAGCTGTCCGGCGAAAAACAATCCCGGCCGAAGCCCGCACTGAAAATCCGCCCCCAGCAGGCGAGGGGAATCCAGAAAGGTGTTGCGGTGCATCACGCCATAGCGCAGGAACTCGGCCTCCCGCAGCGCGGGGATCATCGAAAACACGCGTTTCTGCTCGCCGAATTTTAAATTCGTCTGAAAGCCCACAAGATTGCGCATGCTGCCCGCCTGGTTTTCCTTTCTCAATTGCAGCACGGCCCAGGGGCGCTTGCCCGTGCGCGGATCACATAGGCCAACCGGCTTCATGGGGCCGTAGCGGATGGCGTCCGGGCCCCGGGCGGCCAACACCTCAATGGGCATGCAGCCCTCATAGACATCGAAATCGTGCGTACGCGCCCGCTCCGCCGTGACCAGCGCGGCGTGGAAGGCCTCGTACTCCTCTTTTGCGAGAGGGCAGTTGATGTAGTCGTCCTCCCCGCCGCGGTCATAGCGGGAGGCTGCGAAGGCCTGGCTCATGTCAACGCTTTCCGCCGCGATGATGGGGGCCACCGCGTCGTAGAAATGCAGAGAGCTTCCGCAGAGCTTTTGGATGCTGTCAGCCAGCGCGTCTGAGGCAAGGGGCCCCGCCGCGACGATCACGGCGCCCTCCCCGGGCAGCTCTGCGACCTCCTCCCGGACCAGCTCAATCAGCGGCTCCGCTTCGATCATCTCCGTGACAGCGCGGGAGAACATATCGCGGTCCACGGCCAGCGCGCCCCCCGCCGGAACCCGCGCCCGCTCCGCGGCGATGAGGCACAGCGACCCCAGCCGCCGCAGCTCCTCCTTCAGAAGCCCCGCCGCGCTTTCAACCCGTTGGGCCTTGAAGGAGTTGGAGCAGACCAGCTCGGCCAGATCTTCGGATTGGTGCGCGGGGGAAAACCGCAGGGGCTTCATCTCGCTCAGGCGAACGGGAATGTCCGCCTTTGCCAGCTGCCAGGCGGCCTCAACGCCCGCCAGGCCCCCGCCGATTACTTGAATTCTCAATTCTCAATTCTCAATTCTCAATTTTTAATTCTTAATATCTCAATTCTTAATATCTTAAATTCTTATATATCTTTATTCTTGCATTCTCATAATTACGGTTGCTCTTTTGTGCTTTTTTTCTCTGCCCGTTCGGCCTTCCGCGTATAGCCGCAGCCCTCCTTCAGGCAGCATTTCGCGCCGCCGCGCTGCTGGAACAGGCTCTTGCCGCACTGGGGACAGGCCTCGTCGGTGGGAACATGCCAGGTGACGAATTCGCAATCAGGCCAGCCGGAGCAGCCGTAAAACACCCGCCCGCTCTTTTTGGACTTGCGCTGCACGATGGTCTTGCCGCATACAGGGCAGGCGCCCTTGGATTCCATCACCAAGGGCTTGGCGTTTTTGCATTCCGGATAACCGGGGCAGGCCAGAAAACGCCCGTAGCGTCCGGTCTTGATCACCATCATGCGCCCGCATTTGTCGCAGGGGATGTCCGTGCGGTCCTCCTCCAGCTGTATTTTGACATCCTTCATCTCTTCCTTGGCACTGGTCAGCGTGGCGTCGAACTCGTCGTAGAACTCCCGCAGCAGCGCCACGTAATCGGCCTTGCCCTTGCCCACCTCGTCCAGGGAATCCTCCAGCTCGGCGGTGAATTTGACATTCACAATGCGGGGGAAGCGCTCCTTGAGCAGCTGGGTCATGGCCTCGCCCAGCTCCGTGGGAGAGAGTATTTTCTGCTGCCGGAGGATATAGCCCCGGTGGAGAATCGTGCTGATGGTGGCGGCGTAGGTGCTCGGGCGGCCAACACCGCTTTCCTCCAGGGCCTTGATCAGGGAGGCCTCCGTAAACCGCGCCGGCGGCTGCGTGAAGTGCTGCGCCGGCATGAGCTCCTTGAGGCCCAGGGGCTCCCCTTCCTTAAGCGCCGGCAGCTGTGTGCTTCCGTCTTCGCCGGCCTCGTCGTCCGTGGCCTCCACATAGAGCGCGGTAAAGCCGTCGAAGCGCACCGTGTAGCCGGAGGCGTTGAACACAAGGTGGCGGCCCTTCTTCCGCTCCTCCGCGCTGGCCGCCAGGATGGTGGCCTTCACGGTATCCTGCAGGCAGCTTTCCATCAGGCTGGAAAGAAAGCGCTTCCAGATGAGATCGTATAGCTTGAATTGATCCGGCGTGAGGCTGGCCTTCACCTGCGCGGGGGCGAGGGAGGGCACCGTGGGACGAATGGCCTCGTGGCCGTCCTGGGCGTTGGCCCGGGATTTATAATATCTCGGCTGGGCGGGAAGATACTGCTTGCCGTAAGCGGCGGCGATGTATTCCGCCGCCTGGGCCCGCGCCTCCTCCGAAATGCGCAGGGAGTCGGTTCTCATATAGGTGATCAGGCCCATGGTGCCGTGCTCCGGCAGGTCGACGCCCTCATAGAGCTCCTGGGCCACGCGCATCGTGCGCTGCGCCTGAAAGCCCAGGCGGCGGGAGGCCTCCTGCTGCAGCGTGGAGGTGATGAAGGGCGGCGCGGGATTTTTTTTGCGCGTGCCCTTTTTGATCTGCGCCACCCAGTACTGCGCGTTGTTCAGCCGCCCTAAAATGCTGTCGGCGGCCTCTTTGTCCGGCAGGGGGATTTTTCCCTTCTGATCGCCGACAAAGCTTGCGGTCAGCGATTTGTGGGCCTGATTCAGCAGCTTCGCTTCAATGGTCCAATACTCCTCCGGCACAAAGGCGCGGATCTCCTGCTCCCGGTCGACAATCAGGCGGACCGCCACGCTCTGCACCCTTCCGGCGGAAAGCCCGCGCCGGATTTTCTGCGACACGAAGGGGCTCAGCCGGTAGCCCACCAGCCGGTCCAGAATACGCCGGGCCTGCTGGGCGTTGACCAGGTCCAGATCCACGCGGCGGGGATGCTCCATGCCGCTGAGTACGCCGTTTTTGGTGATCTCGTTGAAGGTGACGCGGTTGGCGTCGCTGAGATTCAATTCCAGCAGGCTCGCCAGATGCCAGGAAATGGCCTCTCCTTCCCGGTCCGGGTCGGTGGCGAGAAACACCTTCTCGCTTTTCGCGGCCTTCTGCTGCAGATCCTTCACCAATTTTTCCTTGTCCTTGAGCACGACATATTTGGGGGCGAAATTGTTGCTCACGTCCACGCTCAGCCGCGCGGTGGGAAGATCCCGCACATGCCCCATGGAGGACGCGACCTCGAAGCCGCGCCCCAGATATTTTTTGATGCTTTTGGCTTTTGCCGGGGATTCCACGATAATTAACTTTGACATTTATGCCTCCGCGTTTGCGATTTCATATATTTTTCCAGGCGTTTGGCGGACGAGGCCGTCCATTTCCAGGGTGATCAGCGCGGCGGAAAGCGCGCCCGGCGTCAGCTCTGTCCGCTGCCTCAGCGCGTCGATGTGCAGCGCCTCTTCCTCCAGCAGTTCCAGGATATTCCGCTGCTCCTGTGACAGCTCCCTGGCTGGCGCCGCCGGTTCTTTGGGCCGCGCCGGCGCTTTTTGCTGCTTTGGCGCGGGCCGGGCCTTCTTTGGCGGCGCGGCGGCCTTTACCGGTACCTCCGCCGGGTCCATTGTCCGCCGCTCCAGATGCCGTTCCGCGCGGCGCATATCCAGCAGCTCGGGGTAGAGCAGCTCGTATTCCTCCAAAACGTCCATGGCCGAAAAAACCGGCTTCGCGCCCTCCCGGATGAGCTTGTTCGCCCCCATATAGGTGGAGCCGAAGGCGTCCCCCGGCACGGCGAAGACGTCGCGGCCCTGCTCGGCGGCGCAGGTCGCCGTGATCAGCGAGCCGCTGCGCTCCCCCGCCTCCACCACCACGGTGCCCACCGTCATGCCGGAGATGATCCGGTTGCGGGTGGGAAAATGCCGCGCGAGGGGCGGGCTGTCACAGGGGTATTCGCTCACCAGCGCGCCGTTTTCCATGATATTGCCGCGCAGCTGGCCGTTCTCGGGCAGATAGTCCGCCCAGAGCCCGCAGCCCAGGATAGCCACGGTTTTTCCGCCCGCGGACAGCGCGCCCCGGTGCGCCGCGCTGTCGATGCCCAGGGCCCCGCCGCTGACAATGACACAGCCCGCCCGCACCAGGGAGCCGCTCAGCCGCGCGGCGATATCCACGCTCTTGCGGTCGGCCCGCCGGGTGCCCACGATGGCGATGCCCAGCCGCTGGCGCAGGCAGTCCAGGGAGCCCAGGACATACAGCGCCAGGGGGAAATTCATCAGCTCCCTCAGCCGCGCGGGATAGGCCCCGTCGTCCGGTGATAGGATATGCACGGACCTGGCCGCGCATTCCCCGGCGATTTTTTCCGCCTCGGAAAACGGCGTGCGGCCCAGCCGCTCCAGCTGTAAATTGGTGAACACGCCGGAAATCCGCCGTTCATAGTCGGAGCTTTCGAAAATTTGCGTGGCGGCGCCGGCGCCCCCGAAGGCGTCCACAATCTCCTGCGTGCGCAGGGAGGAGGAGATGCCCAGGGCCTTTTGCAGCCATATCCAATAAATAGCGTCAGTCATTCGCAGCGCTCATTCTCTCATCATTTCCCATAACAGTATCGTTGCGGCGGCCGCCGCGTTCAAGGATTCCGCCCGGCCCCGCATGGGGATGGTCACACGCGCCGTGCAGGCCGACAAAGCCGGCGCGCTCAAGCCAGCGCCCTCGTTGCCGATCAAGACGACAGCTCCGCCGGTCAGTGGCAGCGCCGTCAGCGGGAGGGCCGCGGCCTCCGGCACAGCGGCCAGAATGGGCAAGCCAAGCGCACGCGCCCGGTGCAATTCTTCGGAAAGCTCGTCGGCTTGCAGCAGGGGAATCCGCAGCAGCGCCCCCATGGACGCCCGCAGCGCCTTGGGGTGAAAGCGGTCGCAGCCGCCGCTGACCAGCAGGCCGTCTGCCCCCAGCGCCTCCGCCGTGCGGGCGATGGCGCCCAGGTTCGCGGGGTCCTGTAAATTCTCCAGGGCGAGGTATTTTCCCCTGCCGCTCCAAAAGAGCGCCGCGTTCTTGGCCGAAGGCAAACAAAAAACCGCGAACACGCCCTGGGGGCTTTCGGTGTCACCCAGCTTTTTCGCGAGAGCGGGCGGGATGTCATACACCGACTCCGTGGCGGCCAGCATGGGCGCGAGGCCTTCGCCGTAGCGCTCCCGGGCCCGCGCCGTGACAAAGCAGCGCAGGGGGCGGTATCCGCTTTCGAAGGCGTCGGCGCACAGCCGGGCGCCCTCCAGAAAAAACTGCTCCAGCTCCCGCCGCCGGGATGAGCTGTCCCGCAGCTTGACCGCCGATTTGATATGCGGATTTTCCAAAGACGAAATATTCATAATTACACATCTAAAAGGCAGACGCGCTGTTACGCTGTCTGCCTTTTTTCACACTCGAGCTTGATTATAGCGCCGCCTTGGCCTGCTCCGCGAGCGCGCTGAAGGCTGCCGGGTCGGCGATGGCGATTTCGGAAAGCATCTTGCGGTTGAGGCCGACCTCCGCCCTCTTGAGGCCGTTGATGAAGGTGGAATAATTCATGCCGTTCATCTTGGCCGCCGCGGAAATACGGGTGATCCACAGGCGGCGGAAATCGCGCTTGCGCTGCTTGCGGCCGATATAGGCGTACTGCCCGGATTTCATAACGGCCTGCTTGGCGGTCTTAAACAAACGGCTTTTCGCGCCGTAATAGCCCTTCGCGAGCTTTAATGTCTTCTTTCTCCTCTTGCGCGTCATCATCGCGCCCTTTACACGTGCCATGGGGCATTCCTCCGATACTAGATTTTAGATGTTAGACTTTAGATCTTAGACTATTAGATCTTAGACTATTAGATCTTAGACTTTAGATATGTGCTCTTAAATCGTAGATTTACAAAGCCTATTTATAGGGGACCAGGCGCTTGATTTGCTTTTGGTTGGTCACGTCGGCCACCAGCTGCTTGCGCAGGTTCCTCTTGCGCTTGCGGGTTTTTTTGGTGAGGATGTGGGACTTGTTGGCGTGCCCGCGGATCGGCTTTCCGTTCTTGGAAAGCTTGAAGCGCTTTTTCGCGCCTGAGTGCGTTTTGATCTTTGGCATTTGATTTGGTTCCTCCTATTGTTTGTTCTTGCTGTTTTTCGCGTTTGCTATTGCTTGTTCTTGGGGGTCAAAAACATCAGCATCTGGCGGCCCTCAAGCTTGGGCTGGCGTTCAATGCTGCTCTGCTCGGCGCAGGCCTCCGCAAAATTCGCCATGGTCTTGTTGGCCAGGTTGGCGTGAGCCATTTCCCTGCCGCGAAAGCGGATCGAAACCTTGACCTTATGCCCCGCCTCCAAAAAGCGCAGGGCGTGCCCGATCTTGGTGTCGAGGTCATGCTTGTCGATGCCAACAGAAAGACGAATCTCCTTCAGCTCAACAATGCGCTGGTTTTTGCGCTGCTCCTTTTCGCGCCGCGACTGCTCGAAGCGATACTTGCCGTAGTCCATGATCTTGCACACCGGCGGCTTTGCCAGGGGCGCGATTTTGACCAGGTCAAGGTTTTTGCTTTCGGCCAGCTGCAGCGCCCGGGCAGAGGGCATGATGCCAAGCTGCTCCCCGGTTTCGGAAACCACGCGGATCTCCCGGTCCCGTATCGCGTCGTTGATCTGCTGCTCCTTCATACTGATGTGAAAACACCTCCCATAAAATGGCGCAAATAAAAAAGCACGGGCGAAATTCTGCCCATGCCGCGCTGTTCAATCGGTTGGCGCGACAACTCCAAAAAGCCCCGCGCACCCCTATTGACCCGCGACGGACGAAACCTCGTAGGTGAAAGCAATGGCTCCTGACCACTGCTTTGCTTCATTTGCCCTGACAGTATAGCAGGAATGAATCGCTTTGTCAAGAAAAAATATCTTTTTTTGTTTTTTTGTTTTCTCCCTTTGTCAATGATGTGGCCCAAAAAGAATTAGGCGCGCCGAGAAAATGGCAGAGAGATGGATTTCAGGCGGATTTTTGTGAAGGCGAGGAGCGGAGCGACGAGGCTTCACAAAAATCCGGC